>PDWJ01000128.1_pt1 | contig 112051 bp, 66 predicted proteins | sample 1430881 | NCBI WGS metagenome assembly PDWJ01 (sample SAMN01162460, study PRJNA174530) | Oral metagenome, whole genome shotgun sequencing project. | biome: Marine environment; feature: Marine mammal; material: Swab sample of the gingival sulcus; isolation source: swab sample of gingival sulcus... | reverse complement strand
AAAGGGGGCTCGGTCAAGTTGTAGAAAAGTAAAGCCGTGTTTCGGACTTTCTGCGGTGAGCAGGACGGCCGCCATCCCTCCCTGACCTTCAAGGAGACCAGGGGCAAAATGCGCTACCCCCTGATGATCGGTTATGGCGGCTGCCAGCAGTTTGTTGTTACGGGCATAGAGGGAAAGATCAAGACCCTTGACAGGTAAGGCGTTGGCCAGACTACGGGCAACAACCGTCATGCCGTTGCTCCCTTTATAGGTGGTCAGACCGACATCGGTCACAACCAGCCATTGACTGGAGCGGTTTTTCCATCTCCCAGGCTCTTGAGCACCGTCATCAGCAACAAGGACATAGAGACCGGGGGTATCTGTAATACTCTGCGGCAGCACTAATGCACTGGTGTGGGTACTATCCTCTGGCGCTTCAATTTCAGTGCTTCCTTTCCAGACTTTTTCTCCTATAGAATTGCGTAGTTTATCGAGGTTGTACTGATCAAGCTTTTGTCGAAACTTTGAGCGAACAAACTCGCTGAGGATATTGCGTTCATAGATACGATACAGTTGTAATGCGACCTTGTTCACGTTGACAGAATGGAGTCCGATGCTGGACGGGGAAGACATGGGTAATACATAGGCATTCTGTTCGAACCAGAGCGCAGGTGCCAGATGGCCTGTCTCGATGGTCACCTGTTTGCTCTCCTGGAGGGTTCCTGTCTCTGCGGGCAGTCCTTTACGAAGAGTGAGCGCATACTGTGTTCCATAGGCTGCTCCAGCGACGCATATTTCTCTACCCCTGACAGAAAAATCTGCCTGTACCTTCGGAGTTATCCGAATGTAATCTTCATAGTGGACGTTGCCATCGTCCAGGAGTCGTTTATTAAACTGAAGACAGAGAGAAGGCCGTTTTCCTGTGGTCCTGGGAAAAGCATGGTTGAGTTGGAATGCAGGTTGCTGCCTTTGTAAGGCGATGATTTTTTTCTGGATGCTTGCCGTAGTATCTATTTCCAAAAGAGCCTTATAGGCAGTCAGCGCGGCCGGATCCCAGTTACTGCGGTACGTCCTTCTCTTTTCAAGGCTTTGGGCGAGCTGGAGCAAGGTGGTTTTTTGCTGTTCAATAGTATCTGGATTGAGAGAGGCAAGATACAAGGCTCTGCTTGCCTCATCCCACTGACCAGCACAGACAGCGGCCCTGGCCAGGTGGAGCCAGTCAGCAGTATTGAGCTGCGCCTGATAGCGGACAGATTGTTTGTAGAGCTTCAGCGCTGTAGAGCAGTCTTTTTCCTTCATCATCATGTCGGCAGCTGTCCGCATGATTTTGGCTTGTTTGGGTTTCGGGGGGGCCTCTTGTGTTGCACTGATTCTTTTCGAATAGCCTGCCGCCTCTTTTGCGAGATCTGCCCATTCTTTTGACTCCACAGAAGCCGCAAAGAAAAACAAAAGAATGTAGAGCGTTGTCAGTACTCCAGATAAATGTTTCAGCATGTATAGCGGGCTCCCAACCGGGTGAAGAGTGAAAGAATGTGGGCTAATTATCCTTTAATAAAAGCAACATTGGACTTAGCAACATTGGACTTATATTGAGGTCATTGGGCATTGTCGGCTTCTGGGATTCGTCATTGTAGTCCACGTCCAGCAGCACGCTGTCCGAACCGACAATAACGTCTTTTGTCAGTTGAAAGGGGGCCTCACCACCACTGATGGTCACGTGGTATGTGCCTTCAGCCAGTATGGGGATGGCGAAACCGCCGGCGTCCCCGGTGATGGCGTAAAATGTGCCGACATCAGGCATGACCTGCACGTTGGCCAGACCTTCTCCTGCATTATAGATATCATCATTATTGGCGTCCTGCCACACGGTGCCGACGATGAAACGGTTGTAATGATTGTCGGAGGAGGTATTGGCACTGCATAAATTACCCGTGACCACCAATGGCCCGACGCTGGTTGTGTTGGCATTATCAGGTACAGCGGCGTAGCCGATGTTCCAGAGGGCGTGCCCATCGTTCATGAGGTACATGCGGTGTCCACGACCAGTCTGCATGCCGCCACTACCGTACCCCCAGTCAATGTTAAAACCCGCATGACAGTGTATGGCTGATTCGGCGTAGGAATACACCATCCCGCCGCATGAATCATAATAAAAGCCCGCGTCGGTAATGCGCTCGAACTGGCCATCATGGGCCTGACCGTCGATGGCGATGAGGTGTTCGGAATGGGCTTTGGCGGCCTCGTATAATCGTCGGTCAAAGGCTACCGGAGGAGAGGGGGCGATGGCGTTGAATTCGCTTTGCATCATGGCCAGATCAACCTTGAAGTAGTCGATGGCGAGGTTGACATCCTCGTCCCCGGTATTGGCCAGGAAGATACCCTCGGCACTGGGGTCTTGCCTGGCATTGTTGATGAGCCAGGTCATGGTCTGTTCAACCCCGTCAGGATGTGCACCGTCACTGGTTTTGTGATAGACCCATTCCGTCCTAGGGGGACAGTTTCGGGTCGACGGTTCTTCGGTAACCTGCTTGGCTTTCGTGTAAACCGTCACAGACGGGGGATCTTCTGCTGGGGCGTGTTCCAGCGCCAAGATGGAACGTGGAACAATCCAGAATAGCATCAGTGGATAAAAAAGGGAAAGCCTCTTCATCATGGTATGTGCCTTTTTGCCAGATAGGGTCTTCATTATGCATCAGTTCTGAACCATAACGAGCGGGTACCTGTTTTTTGTTTATTTATGACAGCCTTTCCGACAGAAAATCCGTCATCTTTTGTTTATCTAAGGAAATTGTCAATGGTACCAGATCATTTTCGAACAAGACATTTGTCGAGCTTTTGAAATGATATTTCTGTGCCTCTTCAGAATCTGTTGTAAAAATATGCAGACTAATTTTTTCCCCGAACAGGTTTTTCATTTCTTGGGCTATACCTATAGCCTTTTTACATGATACTCAAGCTGGGTTGCCGCTGTGAAAAACTTTCAATTTAGCCATGACGCTCTCTTCTTATCAAAATTTCCTGGAGTCTTGAAAGAAACCGCTTTTGCGGAAGAAAAATCACTCTTTTTTGTATATACCGCCGCGAGTGTTCACAGTCAATACTTTCATCTTCCCAAAAATCCATCATCAAAACAATAAAAAATCCGTTGAGCTTAAGGATTCAATTAGATAGAGTATTTGTAGGATCAAAAAAACTATCATCAAGGGGGTGAATAAACAAGGACACCAGGTGTGGTATCATCCACGTCCAAAGAGGTGATAAGCCGGAACGCCTATGACGACACTTGCCGGATGGTCGGTGTATCTGCAGCTCGCCGAAGTAAGGGGCTGATCGGCAAGCAAGGAATAGTATGGAAAACCTGAGAAACAATTTGGGACAGTGCATACAGAACAAGATGCCATTTTCCACCATAATAAAACTGGTAATCAATAATCATACCAGAGCCCGGCCCGGCGTGGTCCTGGTAAAAATTATCCTTGCCAAAACAACACTTCATCGGTAGTCTTCATCCCTGGTTTTCTGTATTGGATGAACCATACATCACGTACAATAAATGTATCTCCATGCGCTTTTTCGACGGTAACTCTGCGGCCGTTATTCGTCCTATCTGTCATATGAGGCATTAGATGATAATGGCCTTGTCTGTAACCAAAATCAACACTCTCTCATACAACAAGAGGCCTCTATGAACGCACGACCCAAATGTATCTTTTCTTTCACTCTGCTTTTTTCTGTATCGCTCCTGTTCATCAGCAGTCAGGGATGTAGTCCTGTGGCCGATCCTCACAAAGGTGGACTTTTTGGCTACAGTCCAGAGTTGTACGAACAACGGGCCGCTGAGAAAAAAGAGAAACTCAAGCAATTGGAAGACGAAGGCGCCAGGGCAAAGAGCCAGCAAAGCAAAATGAATACAGATCTCGTCGCCCAGAAGAAAGCCCTTGCCCAAATCAAAGAGAAAACAGCCGCACTTGAGGCTGATCTCAACAAACTGCGAACAACCTTATCAGACCAGCAGCAAAGTACCACTGCGGCTAAAAAGAAAAAGCAAGAACTCATCCAACATCTGGCAGCCCTTGAGAAAGAATCACAAGAACTCCATACAAACGATCTGAGTCTGGCAAAAAAACAAGAAAGAATAGAAGAGCTTGAAAGAGAAAAAAAACGGTTGCAAGAAGAGGCTGAGCTGCTGAGCACCATGTATTGATCGGTTATGCTGGTGCCACTACCGACCATGACCAGAAACAAAAGGGGCAGGTTGCTGCTCGCTGCTCTGCTGGTGTTTCTGGGGACACCTCTCATTGCCGCCAAACAAACCCACTGGTTTGGTGATCCGCAGATGAACCGGCTCTACGTTCTCTTGAGTACCTTTTTCAGAGAGGGTGTCTTTGCGCCGGAAAAAGCAACCATGGCCCAGCTTGTCAGCCTTTACATTAAGCAGTACGACAGCTATGCAGCCATCTATTCGCCAGAAGAGTACCAGGCCTTTCAAAGGTCCTTGTTACCCATCTTTGGTGGTGTTCAGATGGACATTCAGGGGCCTGTTGCAGGAAAGATACTCTGTCACCCCGTCCTTGATGGAGAGGCCTTTGCTGCCGGGATCAAAGACGGTGATCAGCTCATTGCCATCAATGGTGAGCCCTGTTCTCATCTTGAGATCCATCTCCTGGCTATGAAAATTCGTGGTGAACCGGGTACCCAGGTCACTTTGACCGTGCAGACAGAAGGAGAAGCACCCAGGGAGGTCACCATTTCCCGTACCCTGAGCAAAGCCCGTTCGGTATGGAAGGAACAGGTTGGCCGCCATGAGGTCTGCACGATCGGCCGCTTCAACCCTGAAACCGTTCGCGAGCTCAGAAGCTGTGTCAACGAGCTGCAGAGCGATGATTCCTTGATTCTTGACCTGCGGGGCAATGTCGGCGGTGACCTGGATGCCGCGATTCAGGCTGCCGCCATGTTTTTACCCAAGGAAAGCGAGATCGTGACCCTGGTCAGCACGACCACCAGCATCGTGCATCAGAGCCAAACCGAACAATTCTTTACAATGCCTGCAATCATCCTGCTTCAGGATGCCACAACAGCCAGTGCTGCTGAAGTTTTTATTGCCGCACTGGTGCAAAATAAAAGAGCCATTTCTCTGGGAACCCAAAGCTTTGGGAAAGGTGCGGCGCAAAAGTTTGTCGAACTCCATGATGGCTCAGCCATCCTGCTCAGCTATGCCCGACTCCTACCTCCCGGGAAAAAAAATTATCACGGCACTGGCCTGCCACCGACCATAGCCGTGGCCACATCGCTCATCCAGGAGGACGCTGCTGCCCTCTCTGCACGTCTTGATGCCATACTTGACAGTCCGTCACCAATAGGCAGCCCATCTTCCCCAACCGATAACCAAGGAGAAAATGTATGGAAGCAATAACAACAAAAAGATTTCTCATCCTTCCCCTGACACTGGCCCTCGTGCTGTTCTGTGCCAGCATCGGTGCTGCCGAGAAACGGGTTCCCGTCAAACTTGAAGGCAAGAGTGTTCTGCCGCTGCGGGTACTGAGCAAACCATTTGCCACCATCTATGAGGCCAAGGGGGCAACCGATAAAATCGTGGAAGAAAATGTCCCTGCCTTCCGTTCTTTTTATGTGTACACCCGGCCGACAGCGATGGATCTGGAACTCGAAGACGCTTGGTACGAGGTTGGCAGCGATAACCGGGGCGGCGTTGTTGGCTGGATGAAACAAGATGACGTCTTTGAATGGAAACAGGCCCTTTGTCTGATGTACACCCATCCCTTGGGCCGACAGCCGGTTCTTATGTTTGAGAGTCGAAAATTTTCCCGAGACCTGGTGGAAAAGAAAGCGGCAGAACGGGTCAGCGTGGCCGAAGATCTCTATGCAAAGATAGAAGCCGGCACCATCAGCAAAGACTTCCCGGTCATCAGTGTCGAACCCCAGAAAGCAGTGGATATTACAAAAGAGTTTTACCTTTTACCTATTCTTGAATATGAAGATATCGAGGTTGAAAACCGCGAGGGACGGCTGCTCAAACTGGCAGCGGTGACCAACTCTGGTGCCACAGCTAGAGAAAAAAGTGATATCCGCACCAACAAAAACTACCTCTCCAAGGCCAATGAAAGCCAAACGCAGACAACCAATGAAAAGCTCCAGGATATGAAGGTCGATGTGGTATGGGTTATTGACACCACCGCAAGTATGCAGGGCTATATCGACAAGACCCTTGAGGTCGTCAAGAATATCTCCAGTGATATCGGCGACAACGAGGCGGTTAAAAACGCGGTTAAATTCGGTGTCTGGGGCTACCGTGACGCTGCCGATGAGATCCAGGGCATGGAGTACACCACCAAGAATTACACCCCGGAGTTGCGCCATGTTGACGAGTTCATCCCGGAGCTTTCCCAGGTCAAGGCTGTCAGGGTGAGTTCCAAGGGATACGAGGAAGATATGTTCAGCGGCATGGCGGATGCCATCAGTGCCACCCCGTGGACAGAGGGAGCCATGCGTTTCATCATTCTGGTTGGCGACGCCCCGTCACATATCGCCGGTCATAAGTGGAATGCCTCCGGCCAGGACGAAAACAGTCTCCATGGTCTAGCCGCAGACCGCAAAATTTTTGTTAGCGCGATTCATTTAAAAGATCCCAAGGCGGCAAAATTCCATGACCTGACCGAGATCCAAATGCGCACCCTTGCCACCAATCCAGGGATGACAGAAGAAAACTACTGGCCCGTTGACGCCTCTGACCTTGATGCGTTTGCCGCCATCAGCACCCAGATAAGTGGTACCATCAGCGGCTCCATCGCCTCCATCCTCAATGCTGCCCAGGCCTCTGCTGCCCAGGAAAAACAAGGTGCAGCAAAGGAGGGGGAAGCTGCACAAACCGCAGAAGCAGCGACCGAAGAGGTCAATGATTTCCTTACCGAAACCGATGCAGGGGAGATTGAACTGAACCTGGACAACCTTGCTTCCCAGGGCGCAGGTAAAGAGGAAGAGGACATCAACGCCATGATGGTCAAGGCCGCCATGGTGCAGTGGCTCGGCAGTCAGACCGGCGCTCAGGCTCCCAGTGATGTCACCGCGTGGGTTATTGACAAGGATTTTATCGATCCGGCAATTTCCTCTCTGGAAGTGCGGCTGCTGCTCACCAAACGGCAGTTGGATACCCTCTACCAGGTATTGAACAGTGTTCTTGCTGCCGGCCAACTGGGACAGATCGGCGGCGAAGATTTTTTTGATGCCCTGCAGGCCACCGCTGCCACCGCAGCCCGCGATCCTGAGTTGTTGCACAATGCCACCAATATGGCCTCAGCAGGATTGGTTCCTGAATTTCTTGAAGGACTTCCCTACCACAGCCAGCTGATGGATATGAGTAACGAACTGTGGAACAGCTGGTCAGCGGACGAGCAAAATGATTTCCTGAACAACCTGGAAGCAATCATTGAGGCCTACAAGACCATCCACGACAGCCCGGAAGGCTGGGTCTTGCTCAATCCTGGCGATGATACTGATATGGCTGTGTATCCTCTGGCCCTCGAACTGCTGCCATGAGCACAGGCGATTTATGCTCTGCCAAGCCGGTTTACACCCTCTCCAGGGTAAGCCGACGGCGGGAAAAGGGGGGAGTCATCTTTGAATTGGATATCCCCAGTCTTACCATTGCCCAGGGTGAGTTTATTGCCGTGGTCGGTCCCAGCGGCTGCGGCAAATCAACCCTCCTTGACATGTTGGGGCTTGCTCTTACTCCCACCACGGCAGAGACCTTCAGCCTCACTGTAGGGGGGGATCGTGGCCGGGCCAGGGACATCCCCCAGCTCGATGAACAGGACAAGGCGCGGCTGCGGCAAAATCATCTGGGCTATGTGCTGCAAAATGGTGGACTGTTACCTTTTTTAACGGTACGGGAAAATATCGAGCTTCCTGGAAAATTGGCGGGGACCGCCAACTATCACCAACGCTGCGAGACCCTGGCCCGTTCTTTGGGTATCTTAGGGCAGTTAGCAAAAAAACCCAAGGATCTCTCCGGCGGCCAGCGCCAGCGGGCAGCCATTGCCCGCGGCCTGATTCATACCCCGGATATTCTCCTTGCCGATGAACCCACCGCTGCGGTGGACAGACCCAACGCGATTGAAATCCGTGACCAATTCAGCACCCTGGTGCGGGAAAATCAGGTGGCCGTACTGATGGTTACCCACGATCAGGAGTTGGTTCTTCCGGTGATAGACCGGCTGCTCAGCTTTGCGCTGGAAAAAGAAAATGAGACCCATACCAGATCGGTATTAGAGGAGGTTCCGCTGCATGCAACTAGCTGACAACAAGGAGCGAGGACAGAACAGACTCCTGGTCTTCCTTCTGGCATGGAAGGATCTGGGCCACGAATGGATACTCAGCCTCTGTTTGGTCATGGCGGTGACTGCGGTATTGGGACCGATCTTTATCCTCTTTGGACTCAAATTCGGTTCCATGGAGCTGTTGCGCAACCGCCTGATTGAAGACCCCCGAAACCGGGAGGTGCGTCCTACAGCGAGCGCCCATTACGAAAAGCAGTGGTTCACCGAAACCGCAGCCCGTCCCGATGTCTCCTTTGTGATTCCCATGACCAGGCAGATTTCCACGGCAGTACACGCCTGTCTGGTGCAACAAGGGGGGGAGACCTGTCATGACAAGGGCGCCAATATTGATCTGTTGGCCACAGCAGCAAATGATCCACTCCTTCTGGAAAATAGCGGACAAGTGCCCCGCCAGGACCAGTGCGCCCTCACTGTCACTGCCGCTGAAAAACTTGGCGCCAGCGAAGGCGCGATTCTGAACATCACTGTAAAACGGGTTATCGGAGGTAAATATGAAAAGGTGCACCGGCATCTCAAAGTAAGCTCGGTACTCGATGCCCGGGCCGGAATGATCCCGGCCATATTTGTTCAGCTGCCGATGCTTGAAGCAGTGGAACAGTATAAGGATGGCGCGGCTGTTCCGGCCTATGGCTGGCCGGGCAAGGCCCGGGGCGCCTATCCCCTGTTTGACGGGGTTGTTATCTGGTCGCCGACCCCTCTTTCTCTGGTTGAACAGTTACGTCTCAAGAGCAAGAGCGGTTTTAGCGATATTGCCGCGCTTACTAGCGCGGAACTTACTGAAAAAACTGCAATAAGAATGGACAAAGAGGGGCAGTGTTATCTGCTCACCACCCGAAAAAAAGGAGTCGGTGGGGCCAATGTCCAGACCATCGTTCACCGGCTGCGAGGCAAAAACGCCCGGGTCTTTCCCTGGGTGCGTCCCCTTGCCGCCACCATCACCAGAGAGGACAGCTCAGAGCAGAAAATCATCTTGAAAACCCTAGGCTATGGCGCCAAAGCCAGCGGACAACTGGCCCTTTCTCCACAGACCTTCTGGGAAGATCTGACCAAACAGCCCCAGGCACACTGGCTGGTTGCTTTGAGCCCACAGCAGAGTCCAGAGGAAAAACAACAGCTCACGCTGACAGTACACCAGGGTGAACATTCTCTTCAGCTGCCCATAACCCTCCACGGACAACTGAGCAGAGAAACGCAGGAAATCTATATCCCGGCAGAACTTGGCGGCATACTGCGTCTGCTTGCTGAGCGGCAGATAGGGTTTCTTCCGGAAACTGAAAAATTTGTTCTCGCCAGGCAAGGGTATGCAGGATTTCGGCTCTACGCTGCCAGTATTGACCAGGTGGCAGATCTCGAAGAAGACTTTACTGGCCAGGGCATCAGCGTAACCACCCAGGCCGAGCGAATTCGTGATGTAAAAGAGCTGAACTATTACCTTACCCTGATCTTTTGGATCATCACCGCTGCTGCCGCCCTTGGTGGTGCCGCCACCCTTGCTGCCAGCCTCTATGGCTCTGTGGAGCGAAAACGTCGAGAAATTGCTGTCCTCAGGCTCCTTGGTTTTTCACAGATGCGATTGCTGGCCTTTCCGCTGTATCAGGGTATCCTCTTAAGTCTTGGCGGCCTTGTGGTAGCTGCCGGTTTCTTCTATCTGCTGGCAGGGCTCATTAACCATCTTTTCGCTCATATGATCCGGGAAAATGAAAGCCTCTGCACCTTGGCGCCCATCCATCTTGTCTGGTTCTTTGCCGGTATCATCTGCATTGCCATAGTGGCCGCCATCGGTGCAGCCTGGCGGGTGACCCGCCTGGAGCTGGTGGAGGCATTACGCGACGAATAGCAACTGATGCTGCAACAACCTGAGTTGTGCTAAGAAACCAGATCTTTTTATAACTATCCCCGGAGGCCAGCATGAACAACATGCGTCCCCAGTTTATTGCCACAAGGGTGCTCTTTGTTCTCTGTGTTCTGTTCATCGCTGTCAGCCAGGCCCTTGCCTCATTGGAGGTGACCGTCAAGGAGGCAGGCCCGCCTGTCTCTAGTACTGTTGCCACCGAAAAAGAGATCGATCCTCCCCCTTTGCACAACATCCAGGTCTTTCTTGGCAAGATGCAAAGTGCCACCGGCCCCGATGGCCGGGCGCTTTTTGCGCCGCTTCCCAGCGGCGAGTACCACCTTAATATAGATCATCCCGGTTTTTATCCCTATCAACAAAAAATTATCATCCCGTCGCGGCAAAAACAACAAAAGACCATCATGCTGCGCCCCATTATCTGTGGCAAGTATATGGGCTCGGTGGGCTGGCTTCCCTTGACTGTACAGGATATACAACCAGACGCTCCTCCTTTGCCCGGTGTAAAAATAATGCTTACTCCATGGCAGACAACATGGACCAGAAACGGCAGCCGCAGCATTGTCAGTGATTTTCAAGGGGCCTTTACCTTTGAGGATCTGCCCTTTGGCACATATCAGCTCACCATGACCGCTCCCGGCTTTACACCCCTAAAAAAAATAATTAATCACGACAGGATACTGACCAGCGCCCAGCCTTTTGCCCTCAAGGCGATTGCAGCTAAACAGGAAGCGTTGACGGTAGAGGTACACGATGGCCTGAGCCAACAACCCCTTGCCAAGGCAAAAGTCACCCTTGCTGAAGCCGGGGAAACCGGCATTCTGTTTGAAGAGACAACAAACCAGGCAGGACAGGTGACCTTTGCCAATATTGCCCTTGGCTCTCGGAATCTTGCTTTTCAAAACAGGCTTTCCATGGCACGCCCCCAGGTAACGGTACTGGTCACGGCCAAAGGATATGCCTCCAGGCTTGTGCCCCTGACCCTGCCCTGCAAAGAGCTGCGCATTGCTCTTACCCCGCAACAGGAGATCGAGGAACAGGAAGCCAATAACGATATGGCGACCGCCCAGGAAATCATCGCTGGAAGCATCATTGCCACCCGTATTGCCCAACAGGGGGATAAAGATTTTTTTCTCTTTCGCCTTGACCATTCTGCACAAGTAACTATTGCCACTACCAAGCCTCCAGCCCTGCAAACCTTTTTTCGCCTTATGAATGCAGATGGTAAGGAGATTGCCTCGCGTGGCGCATACGCCAACCAACATAATACGCTTCTTGCCAAGGGCCTTGCTGCCGGGAAATACCTGGTACAGATCGAGGAATGGGGAAATGATAATGCCAGCACAAGCCCGATCCGCTTCCAGGTCACTGTGGAAAACACCCCTGATGCCTTAGAACCCAACGAACAAAAAGACCAGGCACGACTCATTAGCATTGGCGAGGAAGTACGGGCAACAGCCTTCCCGCTAGGTGATGCCGACTGGTTTCGCTTCCATGTTGGCCGACCTGGAAAAGTCCAGATTGTCATGCCAACAGCCCCCTTCCAGCGCCATCTTTCTCTATTTGAAAAAGGGGGAGAGATTCTAACACAAAGAGGTGCTTACAAAGACAAAAAACTGCAAATCACCCATGGCCTGAAACCAGGTGACTATTATCTTTGTGTTACAGAATGGGGCAACGATGGAGAATCCATGACCCCCTATACTCTGCAGCTTGATTATCTGGAAGATGATGGCCTAAATGATCCGACCCCAGATAAGCTTCCAGTGCATCCGATCCGAACTCTAAAAAAAGATGGCTTTGCTGCAAGTTCGATTTTTCCCGTAGGCGATAAAGATGTCTATCAAATACAATTGCCCGGTGCTGGATGCCTTCATATCAAAGGGAAAAGTTCCATACAAATGCATCTGATGCTCCGGGATAAAAAAGGAGAAATTCTTGCAAGAAGAGGAACGTACGCTTTTCAAGAAAACAATATCAGCTACCACAACAATTCCCCACAGACATTACACCTTGTGGTTGAAGAGTGGGGGAATGACAGCGCCTCAACAGCGCTGTATACCCTTGAAACCCACTGGCAGCCAGCCGATACAAACGATGCGGTGCAGCGTAACGATACGATAAAAACAGCACAACCTGTCAAACCGGGAGACCGGTTGCGCCATACCATTTTTCCCAAAAAGGATAAAGATTTTTATCGGATAGCCATCGATTATCCTGGTTTTCTCCAGGTAAAAGGACGGACACCCAAGGATGGCCAGTTGTATCTTCAATGGCTGGACAGGAAAGGGCAACCTCTTAAGGGAGCTGGATATTACGCAGACAAGCCTGTTGATCTCACAATTGCAGCACGAGCTGGGGCCTATTTCCTGCACATAGAAGAATGGGGAAATGACCATTGCTCTGTACAGCCCTATGATCTGGAAATCCTCCACCAACGCGCAGAACCAGGGGAAAAGAACCTTGATGACACCGATCCCGTCCGCCCCCTGAAAAAAGGCATTGCCCAGAGCTTTATCATTGACTGGAATAAGGATGTGGACCATTTCCACTACTCGGCAAAGGCGGGGGAAAAGCTTTTTTTCTCGATCAAGAGCCCCTTGCAAACCTCGGTTGTGATTCGCGAAAAAGAGAGTAATAAACAAGTTTTTACAGGAAGTTACTACGAAAATAAAAATATTACCATCCCCGTGAAGGTTGCCCAAGATACCATACTTGATCTTCGTATCGTAGAATGGGGCCAGGATAACCATAGTCTGTCTTCTGCTCTTATCATGGTGGACGACAAGGCTCATGATTTGCCTCTGCCACCGGTTCTTTCCGGCATCCCCTGCGGCGAAAATCCAGGTACCAGCTGCTTTACCGTAGAAGCAGTGAAAGGACAGCCGCTGCCCAAAAACATTGCCATTGATACCAATCTTGATGGCCGCTTCAATCTTAATGTTGACCCACAAAAAGGCCAGGAGTACCGTTTCAAAAAATCTGGGATGTACCCGGTAGCCACCAAGATGACCTGGGAAGGTAAAGACCCCATTGTTGCCCAAGGCCGTATCTGGGTCAACAGCCAGCGAGCAGGTAAACGAGTGGGCGTAGAACTCACCATGGATGGGCTTGAAGATAACGAAGAAATCACCCAAAAACATGCCATAATCCTGTTTGCCTCTCCTTCCTCGGGGGCAAAATTATCTCGCCTTGTCTGCCTGCTCGATGAAAAACCGCTAGCGACGATGTACACGCCCCCCTTCACCCTTGAGCTGCCCTGGCTGAAACTGGGGGAAGGACAACATCATCTCAAGGTCATCGCTTTTGATAGCCGAGGAAAGAAAAAGAGCCTGGAGCGCACCTTTTCTCTCTCCCGGTATTTTGGTCTGCGGCCCGCAGATGAGGCAAAAAGTACCGGCGAAAACGTCCGCATCCTGTGGAGCGGTCACAAATTCGGTCCAGCCAAAGTACGCTACCGGGAAAAGGGTAGCAAAAAATGGCAGATCGTACAGGGGGAGAACGGTCGGCTGCGCAGCGTATTGCTCAGGGGACTTACCCCTGGAAAGAGTTATCAGTATCAGGCCCTTTCCGGCAAAGAACCCAGTGAACTACGGACCTTTCATCTCCTCAAGGGCCTTGCCTTTGGCAAATCAGATTATGGGGCCAATATTAAGCGAGAATATAACCAACGGGTAGGGATCTCTGTTCGAAATAACGGCGCCAAAGAACTGCAGGTTCGTCTGGAATGCGGTAAGCCTGTTGATCCGTTGCTTTTGGTAAGCTTTGTTGGTGAAGGCTCAGAAGATAAGCCCTTTATCTTGCATCCCAAAGAAGAACGACAGTTTATGCTGGCCATCAGCGCCCAGGATGTCAACACCGCTGATCACTCTTTTCCGGTAAAGATCGTCTCGGAAAATGGACTTGCCGATGAGGCCATGGTCAATCTCCATGTCCGTCTGCCGGAGGTCAAGCTGGTCTGGCAGAAACTAGGTGATGTCCCATATGGTCTGGGACAGAAATACCGCCTCCACAATCAGGGAGACAGCATTACTGATCTGGCGGTGAGCAACAGAAAAAACACCTTCTACATCGTTCCCTCGATACATCATGGCCATCTCCCCTCAGGATCTCATGTGGATATCACCGCCTACCCCCTGTTGTCAGAAGGGTTCAGCCACGCCGAAGACACCCTGGTCGCCCAGGGCATGGACAAGGAGTTTACCGAAAAGATCACGGTGGATGTCCCTGAGGGAGAACACCTCTTTGCAACCTGGCTGATCCCCGGTATTGATCCACGACAAGATCCTGTTGCCTATAACCAGGCGCTGCATAATATCAACAAGGCAAGATACCTTGATCCCAATACGGTGGACTGGAGCCGTAAGGAAATGCCCGAAGATCTTGATCTGGACGGTAAGGCTGACCGGTGGACAATCATGGATTTTGACAAGGATCTCATCTGGGTGGGCGATGACACTACCGGCGATGGACAGGTCGACTTTATGCACGCTGACCAGGGCATGGACGGTATCTATGAATTTTCAGCCTTTCAAAAAAAGCAAGGATGGCAGCGCACCAACCTGGTCGAGGCCTGGCTGGAGATGGGCTTCAGTCTACCCTGGGCAGCAAGTGCCTATAAACCCCATGATGCTGATATTCTGTTTAATGATGCCGTCATTGGCAGTCTGCGCAACACCATCCCCAACGGTAATTATAGTTTTCGTATCCCGCCCCATCTGGTGCGTTGTAACGCTCAGGGGATGCCAGAAGGCAACAGGGTCGGTATCAATACCAAGCATTTACGCGGCGGTCATTATGTGGTCAACAGCGATTACCGGTTCACCTTCCGGCTCACCGCAACCCCTGTGTGGAGTATCGGGAAAACACAAGAAGAGGCTTTCGCCAGGGCCCTTGATATTGAAGGACTCAGTCTTGACGCTCCGGATTACAGCATATCCTCTGCAGATACCCGGCTCATAGGACCCAAACCGGAGCAGCTTAAACCAGGACTTGACCTGGCGATTGCATGTTCAATCAGCAATCTGGGCTCAACCTCCCAGCCCAAGGTTCCCGTGGCTTTGTTTGACACCCGGCCTGGACAAAAGAGGGAAGAGGTGGTCAGAATCGAACTGCAAGACATCCCGATGAATGGGAAACATGATTTTCGACTCCCCTGGACAAGTCGAGGCGGGCAGCATGTCCTGGAACTGGTCGTTGATCCTGATCAGTCACTGGGAGATGTCCAATACCAGAACAACAGCGCCAGCCTGCTGGTGACCATCCCGGGAGATGACGAACCCCCAGAGCTGCGGCTCGCCACACCGAAAAAGGATGGCACCATCTCACAGCCAGTAACAGACATTGTTGTCGAGGCTGGAGATCTCCAGGGGCTTGCCGAGGTATCGGCCAGTATCGATGGCGGCCTGTGGCAAAAACTGCTTCACACAAATGGCAAAATCTATCATGGCCAAATGTTGCTACAACCTGGCGAACATCTGCTTAGGATACGGGCCACAGATCTCAGTGGCAATATTGCAGAAAAGCAGCAAAGGCTCAGGTTTTCGGCGAAAAAACCCGAGGTAAACATTATATTCCCTCATCCCGAGGCAAAGATAAAGGCAGGCAAGACCAAAGTGATGATAAAAATTCCCCCAACAACGGTGGGGGCAGCCGTGCGGGTGGAAGGCGGCCCCTGGTTTGGTGCCCGTATTGCCGGGAATTTTGCAAGGACATTTGTCCCCTTGCGTTATGGGACCCAACAGCTAGAGGTCATGTTGGTACGCGAGGACGGCATCATTGGCAGCAAAAAAATAGCCATCAGCTGTACCCGACAACCCAGAGAAAACGATACCGAGACCCTTGATGTCGGCAAACACACACTGATTCCGGTGCGGGGTCTGGGGCATGTGCCGCTGTTTGGTGATTGGAACCTGATCGTGGGAAACAACACCCAACAATAACGAAGTACAATCATGAAAAAGATACGCATCTTGTCTTTATTGCTTGTTATAGGAGCATGTTCTGTGTCCAGTCTTTGGGCTGCGACCGCTGAAGAACTGCAGAAGGTCGGGCAGGAATGGCAGGAGATCAGTGACGCATGGGCAGAAGAAACCGCCCGGCATCAAGAACGAGCAGGAGCCATCGAGCGCTCCAGTCTTCCTGACAAACAAAAAGAAATCTTACAGAAAAAAGAACTGAATCGGCATAAAAAACGCAGTAAAAAATTGGCGCGGCGCCGCAACAGCGTCCATAATAAAATCATCGAGGAGACAAATGCCAGACTTGGACAAAACAAGGGATCTCAGGGCCTGAGAAAAACCGCAGGAACCAAAGTGCATCAGCCCGGCCATAGGGGTATGAGCGGCGATCTCGATCTCGGAGGCAGCCCTCGTGCCGCAGAAAAGATGCGCCAGGTTGTAGAGGATATGGGCATTAAGGTCAAAGTTAGAGAACACGCAGGCACCATAAGTTTTGGCGAGGGAGAAGGCTTTGAGCTGACAGTGAATAAAGAAGGGCTGGCAGCCAAACCTGGAAGCGAATTTCATAAAATTCAAGTGGAAATTGATGCGGCCAATCCCGAAACCTACGTTTCAGAAAGCATGCAGACAAAAAATGCCCAGGGGGAGGTTATAAAAAGAAATGCCGCAACTGATTATGTTGAAGTCCAAGATCATAGACGCAAGGCATTAAAGGGACTGACAAGCAGCGAGACTGACCTGATAGGGCCGAAAGGTAAAAATAAAATGCAGGCCATGGCTAAAGGCACCCAGAAAGTGCTGGCCATGAAGAAAACAATCGGCAGTGATAAACCACTTATTAAAAGAAAGACCTTACGGAAAATAATCGGCAAGGTTTATAAGACTTCGGATATAAAAGAACAAAACGTTCTTGTCGATGAATTCCTTAAAAAAATTTCCACGCTGAAAGCCGAAGGCCCACTCAACGGTGGTAAGATGGAGATTACTGATCCCATTGAAGCTCGTAAGATACGAGAAGTGTGTAAGGACATTTTCTCCACTGCTGAAAATATTACCCAACAAAAGGCACAGAAGGAGTTTGCTAGTCTTCGTGAACAAATAGCACAAAGTCCCCCCAACAGTCCTCAGCGTAAGGCTTTAGAAAATGAATATCTCGACTCAATGGCGAAAAAGAAAGCGTCCAAAACAGTCAATGATGATATTTTTTCCGGCAAACGTGCTCCAGAACCTGAAATACATCGACCTGTCCCTCAAAAGACACCCGGCTTGAAAAAGACGTCCGGTGGTTTCAAATCGGACGTACAGCAAATTACCAGAAGAGGTTGGAGGAGAGCGGTAGATAGAGCGGTGATTAAGGCGGTGGGGCATAAAGGAGCGAGAAGAATAAAAGTTGCCGGAAAAATTTTAGGTGGTGTCATGCTCTCTGCCGCGATTGGCAACGCTTCTCAAGTGACTGAGGAGTACATGGAAGGCAAACGTCCCCTGATTGACGTGGTTAAAGCCTGGGCTGATATTCCTCTTGGGGGGGCAATCTCCACTGGCGAAACCCTGGGCACCAAGTATCGCCACAAGGCAGAGATGGAGGAAGCTATCAACAGGGCTAACAAACAAAATATGGAAGCCTTTCTCCAGCAATGGGTAATTCGCCTGCGCAAAGCCGGGCTATCAAAGAAAGAGGCAAGAAGATATGTGGGTACTGCTGTTGAATTGGGAAACCTTGCTATTCTAGAGGAAAAAGCAGCATCCCTCCGAGCCCAGGGTAAAAAAATAACAAGTCCTCAGCTCATTGTAGTATCCTATGAAAGCATCGAAAAAGAAATCAATGATACCGCTGGAACTCGGTTCATCGCCGTAATGGAGGGTCTCGGTAAAGGTGCCTGGGATGGGACAAAATATATAATTACAGCTCCTTATCGGATGGTAACAGCCTGGGCCGAAGGAGATCTTGCCGAGGCAGAACTCCATTATACCAGTGTTTCCAGTGTGGCCCGCATGAAGGTGACCCTTTACCGAAGATTACGGCAAGCCGGGGTCAGCTCAAAACGGGCATTAGAAGCAGTGAATGACTGGGAGGAAGGGAAGTTTACCAAACTTAAAAAACTGTTTCGTGAAAAAAAAGGTGGCACATTTGTCAGTGTCCACAGACATCAAAAAGATTGGTACTGCACCAACAGACCCGTCATCAGTTCGGATGCGGCTATGACAGAGATGATCAATGAAGAAATTGATCGTCGCAATATATTCCGCTCTCTTTTTGGCCTTCCAAAAGAGGAAAAACTACAATAATCTATAACAGAAAAAAATGTATGCCTTTGTGAAGAGAGAAAAAATTGTCCAGATACTTTTTGCTGCTTTTGTCCCTTTCCTGTTCTGGGGGAACTTTTCTTACGCAGCAGACCTTGAGATTGAGCTACCCGAAGGAGAAAAGATTGCCATGCAGCGCATCTGTGTCGGTGGCGGTGGCGGCCTTTTTGCCGGTAAGCGCTTTACCTTGGGCGATCCCAACGGAGGGTATAAAGAATCGCCCACGGCGATGACTCTTGGCGGCGCCTTTCCTGATGATGAGAAAAACCGGCAAGACTGGTGCTACTATATGGCAGCAACGGAGGCTACCGTGGGCCAGTATCTGGCAATTATGGGTGATGCGGCCAGTCCTGAGCAGCAAAAAAAGGCTGACAAAAAGCAATATCCCGTTGTGGCAATCAGCTGGTATCAGGCTCAGCAGTTTATCGACCGCCTGAACCAATGGGTCTATAATAATAGCTTGGAAAAACTCCCTAAATACGGCACGGGTGGTTACGGTTATTTTCGCCTACCCACAGAGGAAGAATGGGAATTTGCCGCACGCGGCGGTAACCAGGTTTCCGCTGAAACCCTCGACAAAGCAACCCCTTATCCTCCGGGAAAGATTACCAATTACGAATGGTTTTCCGGCCCGAAATCTTCCCACAACAAGCTCAAGAAGGCCGGGGTGCTGCAAGCAAATCCCCTTGGTCTCCATGACATGCTGGGGAATGTGGCCGAAATGACGCTGAATCTGTATCGAGTTGAGTACTACCAAGGCCGCAGCGGCGGTTTTGTGGCCCGGGGCGGGCATTATCTCACCAGAAAGAAATCATTGCGTTCCTCAGCACGCAGCGAACAACCGTTTTATCGTTGGGACGGCAAGCAAAAGAAGATGAAGGTTAACACCCAGAAGACCCTTGGTTTCAGGCTGGTTCTCTCCACGGTTCTTTATCCAGAACGGGCAACGGCAAAGGCCATGGAAGATGCCTGGGAATCGTATAGAAAGACCACTGGCGCCAATCTCCCGGCAGCGGTTTCTGTTGCCCCGACCAACAAGCAGATCAACGTACAAACCACTGATGCCAGCAAACACCTGGAACGCCTCAAGCAGCAGCTGGGCCAGTTGGGCGGCAATGGGGAAGAAATGTTGCGTGAAGTCGGTTTTATCGAAGCATCGCTTGCAGCAACTGAGCAGATCAGAACACGGGCTGCTAAAGAATCTGCCTATGCCTGGGTACTGATTGCCGGTGAACGGGCACTGAATGTCCACCGGCAGCAGAAACGGAATCTTACTGTACTCAGTTCTCTGTTGAAAATGGCCCGGCAAGAAGGGAATGCTCAGAAGACAGCACAGTACACCAAGCGGATCAATGAGGTACAAGAAAACATTAACACCTCACTCCAGGGCTATGCCACAGCCATGCGTCAACTGGGCACCATTGAAGAGTCTGCAATTGACCATGGTTTAACTAGATACAACGACTCTCTTATCCGCCGCGATGCCACAGAACAGCTCCAGATGCTGCCCGTAATTATGCGGCATATCAAAGAGTACCGCGCCACTCAGCGCACCAACCTGGAACAATGGCATAAAGAAATTATGGGCGAGAAAAAAACGTTTTGAAAGTTTGTAACTAGTGGATAATACGAGGGTGGTTTTTCAGGGTGCTGCCTGGCGTGCAAGCAGAAATACTATAATCACCTGCAAAGGTTGGCACATGACAACAGAAACTGTAACAACCCAGGCGGCCGAAGAGAGAGGACAGCCGAAAGAGAAGCGCGGGTGAGATATTACTCCTTGGATTTCCTTGTGTCCTTTTGGTATACTCAGGAAAATATACTAAGAACATACAGCCTTGTGCGCATGGCAGTTGGATAACGTATGTGCCGTCCCAATACAGGATGATCAGATAAACATTCCATAGCAAAGAGGAGAAGAAAAATGAAAAAAATGCTGGTGGTTCTTGTTTCGAGTGTCTTTTTATTTTCTGGCTGCGCCGGCATGTCAGATTCTGATACCACTCGTGCCCAAGGTGCCGGTGCTGGTGCTGCCGGTGGCGCAGTCATCGGAGCCCTTCTTGGACAGGCTATAGGCAATGATACTGAGTCCACAATGTTGGGCGCAGCTATAGGCGCGAGCATAGGCGGTCTAGGTGGTTACGCATATGGCGATCATGTTGCCAGGCAAAAGGAAAAATACGCCAGTACCGAAGACTGGCTTGACGCCTGTATTGCGAGTGCTGAACAGACAAACAATGAAGTACAAGCCTACAATGCACAACTGGCAGGGGAGATACAGCAATTCAAGAATGAAGTGGCCGCGCTCAAGGCCCAACATCAAAAAAAGCAACAAAACCAGGAAGCACTGCTAGCCAAAAAAGCAGAAATAGACGCAGCCCTTGCCAAGGCACAAGAGCAGCTGAAAAAGGCCCAGCAGGAACTTGAAAGTCAACGCTACGCCGTGGCTGAAGTCCAGGATCTGGAAGGGGGGGCCGCCGGAGATAATGCTGCGATACTTGATCAAAAAATCGCCCAACTAGAAGAGAGTATCGCCCAACTGCAAAACCATACCACTTCACTTGCTGCAGCATCAAACAGCATTGCGGTATAATATACTATTTTTCATAAAAGAGGTCCCTCATGACGATATTGGCAAAGACCACCCTGAAAAAAAGAATCCATAACCATGCCTTCATCATGGTACTTGTTTGCTGCACACTTTTTTTTGCAGGATTCAGCCAGGGATATGCCGGGCAAAAAGAAGACCGGGCCAAGCAGCTTCAGTTGGAAGCAACAAAACTTCAACTCAAAGGTGATCTGGAAAACGCTCTTATCAAATACAAGGAAAGCCAGGAACTTGTCCCTAATCCACGTCTTGAAGGTATCGTCAGTCGACTGGAGAAAAGGGTACAAAACGCTCAGAACTCCGCGGCAAATCAAGTTGCAAAGCCTACCAACAGCAACGAGACGGCTGCCCCATCTGTAGCTGCCTCAACAACACCAGGGGAACCTGATACTGCCGAAACAACGGGGCAACCTGTCAACCAGTATGAAGAAAGTACCATCCCCAGCGCTTCCTCTTTAAAGAAATATGTCCCCAAAGATGAGCAGGAACAAAGGATATGTACCTATCTCGATGAACAACTCAGCTATTTCCCCAAAAACAAGGATGGCAGTTCGATGGTGCAAGTCCAATACACCATCGAAAAAACCGCCTCGGATTCCTATAAGGTGCTCTTTGACACCTTTGTCATCTCTTTTTACGGGACTGTACTGAATATGGCACCAATCCAGCTGGAGGTTACAACCCAGGAGGATTTGCTTGCCCTGAGTGCTCAACTACCCAGCCAACTTTCATTTGGCGATGACCAAAAAGGAGTTGATCTGGGCTTTACCAAACAGCACATCACGGCCCAGTGGGATGAAAAAATGAAAGTTTATAAGGGCGCAGACATAGCGTTTTCGACCGTTGCCATACAGGATAAGAGTGGTCATCTGTCCATGGTCATAGGATCGGTAAAGTCCACCAACGCCCTCAAAACGACACCTGAAAATAACTGGGTCAATGTTTTTTCGACTACGCTTGAGGATATCACCGTTGAAGGGAAAAAAGGGGCGGGAGGAAAAGCACATGTTGATTCCGTTAGTTGGGATAACGAGGTGCGAGGAAGAGATTTGTCCTCCTACATGGAGAAAATTCATAAGAATGTTGGTTACATCAACAGCCTTGTTGCGGTCGATACACCTCAAGAAGCCATCCATCCGGAAGAATTTGCTGTCTTCGACATCCTCATTGAATTATGGACAAAAACAACTGGATTGATCCAGGTACATGGCCTCAACTATACTGATGGAGACATACGCCTGGAGCTTGATGCTATAGAGGGACGCAGTTCTGCGGAAAAAGACCCTGCAAATAAAGAAATTGGTTCTGAGGCAGTATTTGCAGTACAAGGACTCCGGATTACCGAGAAAGAGACCATCAAAAGGTTGAACCTTGACAGTTTCACGATTTCCTCCACAGGCAACCTGCACAAAATTCCGGGGCAGCTTTTTGAACAAACCGGGGTGTTGGCCAGTACTGTTCTGCAAGCTGAAAACAAACAACAGTATTTTCCGCAAATTAAAGAACAGGTTTCAGCATTTCTGGCCCTGTTTGCATCCTTGAGCATAAATACTCAGCTTGATAATATCACCGTCACTCCTGCTGACCCCAACGGCACGGTGCATTTTGATAGCTTGACTATAAAAAACAGTCTTGATACCACCCCCGGATCAGGAGGACTCCTTTCCCTGCTCTACTCACTTTCAGGTCTGAAAGTCAATATAGAAACAGGCTTCTCTTTTCCTGAAGCGGTAAATATTTCTCTTGAATTAAGCAATATTCCGTCCTTGATACAGCTTATCGCGAGTACCGAAGGAATGCCTCTGGATACCCTTAAAACTGAACTACCCAATCTGTTCCTTCAAAGCATTATGTCCAGCAAGCTCACCCTGAAGGTTATAGATTCTTTTATCGCCTTTCCCCAATCCAGGTTTGGTATCGAGGGCACCTCCACCGTGGACCAAGCGTCACAATTCTTCTCGGCCAATTCGTTCCAGGCCGCCATGGTCAACCCTGAGGATTTCTTGAAAAATATCGAGGCGATAAATGCCGTTATTCCTGGCATAGGCCAAGCAATGGGGACCTATACAGCATTGGCAAACCGGATAACTGCAGATGATGGGATTACCACGGATATCCTGAAAATCGAAACCACACAGGAGGGCAAGATTTTAAGCAACGGCAAAGATGTCACCTCGATGTTACTTGGTGGTCAATAAGTAGAGGGGTGTTGTTTAAGAGCAGGTAGTGTGTGCAGAAAGAAGAACGGAAGAAGAACTGAAAAGCGTTGAGCGAGGGCCCAGTAACGACTGAGGACCCGCTTGACGCTTGTGCATCCTGCCTGCAGTACACCCTGAATACCCTCGTTTCATGCAGCAAAAGCGGAGCCAGAGAACAGTCTGTCTGCTCTACCCTTGGCCTTGTTGCTGTTCCGACTGCATTGCCGCCTTTTTGAGCAGTGCGGCAAAATACTTCCGCAAAGAAAACAGCATCACCAGGCTGGGAACCACCATCACCGCTGTGCAGATAAAAAACACAGACCAGTCATCGAGGGCGTCGGCCAACACACCACTGAACGAGGCCAAGGTCGTACGGCCCAGATTACCCAATGATGCAAGAAGCGCGTACTGGGTCGCGGAAAAGGCCCGACCGGTGAGCATGGTGAGGAAAGAGACAAAGGCTACTGTGGAAAAGGCCGTGGTGAAATTATCAACAACGATGGCCGCCAAAAATAGTTCCTCCACTGGACCAGCTTTTGCGATCCAGGCAAACATCAAGTTGCTGGAAGCCATGGCAATACCACCAATCATCAGGCCACGGACAATTCCAAATCTTACATTGACCATGCTGCCAACGAGAGTAAAGACAATCGTCACCCACCAGCCAATCAGTTTCGAATAAAGGCCAATCTGTTCATTACTGAAACCAATTTCCTTATAAAAAGGGATGGACATTCTGCCCAGAAAAGCCTCGCCAATTTTAAAAAGAAAGACAAACAGCAAGAGCGTCACGGCAACCCGAACGCCATTGCGTCTGAAAAAGTCAAGAAACGGTTCAACAATGGTGACACTCAACCAGGCTAGTCCTTTGGATTGGACAACCTTACGGTGGCGTGCTTCTGCCTCCTCCTGCAATTTTTTACGCAGGGTTTGTGGTTCCTCCACCAGCAGGGTAAAGACCATGAGCAGTACCACAACCGCTGCCATCCCATAATAGACGCCGTTCCAGCCAAAGTGGTCGGCATTACTGAAAGCAAAGTATCCGGGGAGCGAGTATCCGGTCCACCAGCCAATGACTGCCATGGCAGAGGCCTGGGGGAATTTTTCTGATTCCGATTGCTGAAAACTGTCTATGCGAAAGGCATCAACCGCGATATCCTGGGTCGCTGAGGCGATGGCTATGCCCAGGGCTAACAATGAGGTAAAGAGCAAACTTCGTGCGGGATCAACACTGGCAACGAGGAGAGTCAACAAGAGGATCAGGGCCTGGCAGAACAAAACCCAGCTTCTTCGTTGGCCCAAAGCAGCGGTCAGCAAGGGCAGCCTGATCCTGTCCACCAGAGGTGCCCAGAGAAAATTGATGGCATAAACCGCAAAAACAGAACCAAAATAACCAATGGCAGCTCGGGTCAGCCCGGCATCTTTGAGCCAGCCGGACATGTTTGATCCGATGAGTACCCAGGGAAAGCCACTGGAACAGCCCAACAGAAATACCCATAACAGACGTTTATCAAGATAACTGCGTATTGTCTTCTTCCAGGACAGACCGTTTTTCATTCTTCGTTCGCTCTTTTTTTCGCTGCCCGAAATGTAACCACCTGTTAAGGCCAGCTTAGGTCTTGTTGTTGTTTCAGTCAAACGAGTCTGGTGTAGTCGCACGTACTGCGGAACACAGGTGAGGTGAGAAAGAATCCCTTTCAGTGACCTGTTCCAGGGCAGTCCGCTCTTAAAAAAAACAGGTCTCGCAAGCCCATCTATATTTTTACAGACGCTTTGATCTTGAGGAAATTGTCCCAAGACGGGCGATATATACAACCAATTGTCAGAATACTGAAGATCGATAAATAAAAAATATTTCAATAGTAAAGAGCAGGAAGTAAAAAAGCAACAAGAGATCCCTTTTTTTAAGGCTTTGTCCAAAATCGAGACAGATTTTTAGAGACAGATATATTTTCTTCTTTTTTCAATAATGTTGAAGGCAGGGGAGTTACCCCCGCTTCTAGCCCGGATTTCTCATGAACATCCTGTGGGTATTTGAGCCGGATCACGGAGATCACATCTATCTGTTTTTGTCTCTTTTTTCTCAGATAAGACAAACTGTTCATGAGGACTTCGCGCTAGAACCAAGAGAGAATAGGTCCTTTTTTCCGGATCCTATATAGTGGTATATCTGGCTAGTGGTATATCTGGCTAGTGGTATATCTGGCGCCCAAAACACCTCACTGGTTACCGGTTATGGTTATTTGAAATGAAAAACATTTTTTACATTTATCATTTTTGCATTTGGCAGGAGGCGGGGAGAACAACCCCCAGAAAGGTTGTCTCTTGAACAGATTTAACTGCAGTAAGAGCTGAATTTGCGTCATGGATTGACCACGCTTTACCAGGATTATCATATGGGACAGTACCAGCTTGGTGAGAAGGGCAACCCAGATTTGAGTCATGACTGCATTGCGGCTGGTTCCGAGAAAAGTCTTGAGCTTCAAGTTTTGCTTGAGCCACTTGAAAAAGAGCGCCACCTCCCAACGATTTTTGTACATGTCAGCTATAGTTTTAGCTGCCAGATGGAAATTGTTGGTGAGAAAGACATGGTGTTTTTCTGTATCCAGGTTCTTGCAACCTACCCGGCGAAGAGGAATAGGGCACTTGCTGGTTTTCGAGCCGGTGAGGAAAATGGTTTGGTCACGAGAAAATTTTTCCTTTCATGGTGTGTGCACAGCCATGCAAAATCAATATAGGCCCTGTCAGCAGCAATAATGAAACCCGCCGACAATGTGAGTGTTCTGGCACATATCAGGTTGGGAAGTTTTGTATTGGTGATACTGACCAATTGCGGGATATAACCGTCATGATCCAGCAAGACATGCAGCTTGACACCACCCTTGGTAGAGCGGAATTTGGCCCAGGGGACCACCGACAGGCAAAGGTAATAGGGGAAGCATCCAGCGAGTAGCGTTTCTTTTTGAACTTAAACTTCTTTTTTCCCCGGAGCGATGGCGACACAAGGTTGATAGATTTTTTCAAAGAGAGTTGATAGAATTCTGTAGGCCGGTTACTGTTGGTATCGGCAAGAGTAGATTTTTCACCTGGCGCATCCCAAGATGGTATAGCCTACCCGCCTGCGTCTGCCAGCTGTCGCAGATGTCACGGGGGCTGGCTCTACCAGTAAGCTGCGCGAACATCATAGAGGTGCATTGCCCCCACTGGCTCAAGGTGCGGAGCTTTCGCCAGGGCTGATAAGGACCCTTGAGGAAAGTGTTCAATGCATGTCTATCGATAAGTTTAAGCACTTGTACGAATACCGCGTCAGCCATGAGCCATGGCCTGAATCTCATTTTATGTTGATGTGTTAGGGGTAACATCATTATCCAAAAAAGAAGCTCTTCAGGTCTTATCTTTTTTCTTAACCTAACAGCAATGAAAACACCTTACCTCATTATAATGAAGCGATGTATAGGAGTTTGACATGAAAAGGACAATGGCAGGAAAAGTGACCGTAACAGCCTTTTTGGGAGTCATCTTATTCTTTGGTACAACAAGCCATGCATCAAGTCTTTTTGACGACATAGCAGATACTTTTTCAAAGGCTGGAGATACCCTTTCTGAAACAACTAACGAGGTTGTTCAGTCTGCAAAGGAAGTCGGTGAAGATATCGGTTTAATCGAAAAAGAAAAATCTACCCAACCTGAGGCAGCGACATCCAAAACGGCGCAGGCAGCATCACCTCCTGCGATCAAACCAGCGCCAACCATGGCTCAACTTCCCGGTGGCGTCGTCAGCAGAATTAAGAAAATGAATAAAGAACTGGCCAAGGTTGAAAAGAAGTTGGAAAAAGGAGCTGGCACCCCATCTGACCGAGCCAATCGGGCAAAGCTTGATTTAAACCGGGCAAAAACATTCATGAAGGAGATCGAACAGCGCTACGCGGATGCTTATGCATCAGGTCATCCTGACATGCTTGCGGCCAAAGATCATCTTGCCGTAGTCCAACAGCGTTGGGAAAAAGCCCTGACCATTGCAACTAAGGAGGCAGCTGAGGCTGCCAGGATGGCAGAAGAAAAACAAAAGATAAAGAAGGCTGAGGCCGCAAAAATTGCAGCCCAGAAAGAAGAGGAACGGGCCGACACGGCTGCGAAAGCCCAGGCAGCAGAGGCTTCCTGTCGTCAATGGACAAAGAGATTGTCACAGTACATGGGTGGGGATAAACTCCTGGGATACTACCCGACAAACGATATGCAATTGATTACTCAATGGAGAAGTATCGCTGCAGAAGCGGAAGCGACACTTGCGGAGTATCCTCAGGGTACCTGCCCTGCGGCGGACGGTATCGCCAAGTTCCTGACCAGCAAGCTGAATGACTTCAAAGGGTATGATACCCAAGTCAAACAGCAGGCTGCCAAGACCAAGGCTGATATGGGCCAGTTGTTGTTCAGCAGTGCACCGATAAAAGGGCCGGGGCATGGTAGCTCCCGGCCAACATTTAAAGCAGGTGATCACATCTACGGCATGGTTCAGTTCACCAAGCCCATGTCTCAGATTTATAAGAAAAAGAAAGACTTTACTATCAGGGTTGATGTTACAATTGACGGGAAAAAAATCCATGCCCAGTTTGTGTCCATCAAGACCGAAGCGTATGGTAACAGGGATTACCTGATTTTCAATATCGCCCCTAAGCCATCTGAGATGACAGCTTATAGCGATAAAAATATTACCTATGGCAAATCGAACGCAACAACGATACAGGGCCCCAACGAAATGACGCAGCGTCTTGGCAGTCTGGGGCCTGGAAGCCATACCGTCGAGTTCAGCGTCTATTACTACGGAAAAAGCTGGGCAAAAGGTGGCTTTACTCTTATAGGCAGTGATTTTAGTTTTTATACCAAACTGCACCAGAAAATTGCTCAAGGTGTGGTCGCCGACCGGACCCTGCCGAAAGCGAAGATGCAGAATAAGAAAATTGAAGAAGAGATGATCGCCCTGTTGAAAGATGCCGGCTGGGAGAATGTGTATCGACTCAATATCGTTGATAAGGATTGGTGGATAGAGCGTGTCGACGGGGGAAACACTGCGGTCAAATCACGCTACATGGCAGCCGTTGCCCTGACCAAGAAGTCAGACGGCACCTATGTATATCGCAAATGCATCTTCCATCAGGACAGACTTTTAAGCGGCGGCTTTGGAAAATTATACCTCAGCCATCAGGGTGACGAAGTCTCCATTGATACGAAGAATATAGATAAGTAGCAGGGGGAGAGAGAAAGACGGGTCCGACAGGTTGGTTTGGCCTACCGGTTCCCCAGGGGGAATCGGTACGACCATGGCCTGGATCTTTGCTTGTTTTTCATAAGAAACTCAATGGTTATGCAGATGTTATCTTGCAAGACAGAGTTCTTTCAAGGGAGCTTGTAGGCCTTGGCCTAACCTGGATTTTTTAGGAACAGTTTAATACAATGTAAGCCGGATCGCTGATACATTACCTGTCTGTTTTGGCTTGTTTTTTTAAAGTAGACAAGGTGTGCATGAGAAATCTGGGCAAAGGATCGTAGATTGAGCCGGGGGGCGGGCGCACCAATATGGTGTACACCCTGTGCACTCTTATCCGAGAAGGAAAAAAGGGTGGAGCAAAAAAAGCAAATACTCAGCTGTCACCAGGGCAGGATTTGGTCTTTTTTACAGAAAGCGATTGTCCCGCCCTGTTTAATTTGATATTCTCCTGACAGCTTGCAGACATGTTATCAGACTGTTGGCTGCACCTTGTATATCCTGCAACAGGATACCGTGTAGAATCTTTCCCAGTATGGATGGGGGATGGTCCCTCCGGCTGGATGCCCAAATGAAGAAATCACTTACCTGGTGGTATTATCCGTGATATTCAGTTTTGTTACCTGTCGTTCTGTTTGTGTGTGTGGTTGTGCCCTTGTTCTGTTGGGAGGCTGTGTGGCCGAGAAGTCCGGGGTGCAACCCTATGACGCGCGACAACAAAGGCATGTCGCCCTGAAGCAGGCCGGGGTAGAACAGCCGTATCAGAGGCTCAGGAAAGAAAAAAAGGCCCGGGCTGAGCCGGTTCGCAAGGTCGTTGATGTCCTGATGCCGACCATGAAGCTCATTAACGACCGCATCTACGAGTATGAGCAGAAGCGGGATGCTCTGCAGGCCCTAAAGCACGCTTTGGCGGAGAAGGATATCCCCCAGGATGCGCTGGAGCAGATTGAAAGCTGCCGCGTGACCTTGCGGGATATTCTGGTGGAGTATAACGCCTTGAATGAACGCCTACTGAAAAAGACAAATCTGGAAGCAGCACAACTTATAGCCGGAGAGTCACTTCTGAGAATAAGCGAAAAGGATATCGCTTTTCTTGAAAGTGAGTGTAAAACCCTGGTCACCGCTTCCACTGAAATGGCCCCGCAGGGGAGCAGTCAGACTGATTTGCGCAACCTGCACCGGGAAGAAATGCAATTAAAGGAAGCTTATGTAGCTGGTAATTATTCTCAGGTGATTGCCCTGTACCTAGATCTTCCCCTTGAAGAGGATCAGAAACCATCGTTTGACGCTACCTACCTCTATGGCCAATCGCTGCTCAAAACCCGCCAGGAGCCAGAAGCAAGGGAGGTTTTTATAGAACTCTTGGATAGGATCCGCCGCCAGGATCAGGCGTTGTGGGAGTTTCGTCTCATGCAATTGATCGGAGATTTGGAGTTTGGGTTGGGCGGTTATGTGGAGGCTCGCGAAAGATATTTGGAAATACAAAAGACCTACAAGGAGCTGGAGAGCAGAAACATTTGGGCGGAAAAACAGCTCGGTGCTTTGGGCTTGAGTGGAAGACCCAACGGCGAGATCAGTGATTATGCCGCCTTGCTGAAGAATTATTTATCCTACAATCCAAGCCGGGATGGGTATGTGGTGGTGCAGCAGGCGGATAACTATGTGCGAAAACATCCCTATTCTCCCGTGGCGTCCACCGTTGATCAGTTGCTTGCCATGGCGCAGATTGAGGCGGATAAATGGTTGAGCGGTCTTTTGAGAGAGGCCGATCAATTGGCAAAGCAGGGCAAATATCAGGAATCTTTGCTTCTGCTGGAACGGGTCCCGAAAACTATCCTGCCACCGGATAAACAGGAGGCGCTGAATCGCAAGAGTGCACAACTTTTGACTGCCGAATCCATTGCCATTGAAACCAAACGTCTGGTGGAGGAGCAGGAGCATCAGGAGCAGTGGAATGATGCTATGAGCCTCCTGGAGCTGAGGCGATACGATGATGCTATCGAAAAATTTACAGCCATGCTGCGTACGCCATATGGTGAAAAAGCCGAGGCCAAAATCAATGAAACTGCTGGACTGGCCGCAGAAGCAGACAGGCGAAGAGCTTCGGACCTATTTGTCAGGGCAAAGCGGACTACTGCTCTTGAAAGTAAAAAGAAACTCCTCTTGACCTCACATCAGTTGCTGCAGGATATTCTCATTAAATATCCTCAGGCAGGCATGTCTGAGAAGGTCAAGCGATACCTGCGGAGCGTGGAACAGGAAATTCGACGGGTTGACCCAAATTTGCTCACCATGCCGAAAACGGTGGGCAGTGATTTCTTTTTTGAGGACGAGTCGTCGGTTGAGGAGGCGCCCACCTCGGAGATTATCCTGCCTGCAGAGTAGAGGAACATTGACGAGAGTGCTTTTCAAGGAGTATGGAGACAATGGTATACAACAAGAATGTGATAGGTGCCCTGGTTGTCTTGCTATTTGCCTGTTCGATTTGGGGCGGGGTGAACAATCGAAGTTCAAAGCAATACAAGAGGGAACTTGAGGCGGCTCAAAAAACACTATCTGTGCTCAAGGAAGAATTGCAACAGGCGGTCATTGTAGCAGAAGCGCAAAAGAAGGCTGCCAATGCTGCAGAGAAAAGAAGTGAACAGTTGCGATTGCAGAGCACTGTACTGCAGGAAGAGATAAAGCAACTGCATCATGTCAGTGAAAAGATGCAGAAAACACGCAAAGAATTGGTCGCTCTGCGTAAGGCATCTCAACGACATGCGGCTGTTATAGCTCAGAAAGAAGCACTGATAGCAAAGCTAGACCAGGACCTGCACGCTCAGTCTATGAATGAAGAAAATACAGTTCAAGAACTCCAGAGACAGCTTGAAGAGAGGTCGGCCGCCATGCAAAAGGCCAGGGAAGAGCAGGCGCAGATAGCCCATGAGTTGACCGTCGTCAAACAGGAGCTGGCTGAGGCTCAAACGTCCCTGGAGCGCAAACAGGAACAGCACAGGGCGGCGGACAGCGCAGCAAAAGAACCGGAGGAAAACCTGGTTTTGGTCGATGAAACTGCGCAAGCGCAGATTCTAGAACTGGAAAGGCTGCTGCAAGAGAAAAACGTGATCATCGTCGAGGAATGCGGGGAGTTGGATCGGGTGAAGAGCAATATCAATGTTTTGCTGAGCAAGATCTCCCACCAACAGACTCTTCTCCAGCAGCTTGAACAGGAGAAGCTTGAACTTGCCAAGAAACTGGCTGCTGCAAACGGGCAGCCCGGTGATCAGCAGGAGGAGGCGCAACAGTAGTAGTACTCGATTAAACCCACAACCTCAATTGTAGCTTCTCTGTTTTTGATTGTTATAACACTGTACTGTTTCAGGAAAATATTTTTCACAAATGTGCCTTGGTATCTTACCAGGATTGGTTAAAGAGAACAACGACAGGAGCAGCCGGATTCTGCTCCTGTTTTTTTATGGCACTGTGGCTGTCTTCGTCGTAAAGAAGGCAGCATACGAGTAGGGAAAATTTGAGATGTTCTCTTGCCAGCCATCTGGATCTGTGAACAGTAACGCCCCCCGCCCGGATTTCTCATCAACTCAGATGGCGCCAGGTTCGGTAGTTTTCCGGGCTAGTCCGGAATTGTTCAACGGTCACACTTTTCCCCATAGACGGGCGCATACAAACAGGAGAGCAATGCCCTGCCAGCTTGGTGGTTGTGCTTTTTTCGACGTTCAAAGAACCAGGAATGATTGACAAAGTGCAACTCGTCGCTTACTTCTGTGTCAGCATGTATTCCGGGCGCCTCATGTGTGCACAATAAGATCAAGGACAACGGACAGTATTTATGGGCAAAACACTCATTATAGCCGAGAAACCCAGTGTGGCAGGAGATATAGTCAAGGCATTGCCGGGAAAATTCACCCGGAGTAAAACCCATTTTGAAAGTAATGACCATATTGTTTCCTACGCCATCGGTCATCTGGTATCCATTGCCTATCCAGAAGAGATTGACCCAGATTTGCACAAATGGACTCTGGATAACCTGCCCATTCTGCCGGAAGAGTTTCCCTTGACTGTCCTTCCGGGCAATAAAACCCAATTTAACGCGCTCAGTAAACTGATCCGGCGGCGGGATGTGGATGTCATCATCAACGGTTGTGATGCCGGGAGAGAAGGGGAGCTGATTTTCAAATATATTTTGAAACAGGCAACCACACGATCCGTGACTGGGAAAAGGATTCAGCGTCTCTGGCTGCAATCCATGACCAGGGATGCGATTCGGCAGGGGTTACAGCGTTTGCGTGACGATGAGGAAATGCGGCCTCTTGAAGATACTGCCTTGTGCCGTTCAGAGGCAGACTGGCTCATTGGCATCAATGCCACCAGGGCTTTAACCTGCTACAATTCCAGGTTTGGCGGATTTCGCAAAACCCCTTGCGGCAGGGTGCAGACCCCGACTCTGTCCATGTTGGTAAAACGAGAGGAGGAACGGCGGACCTTCAAGCCGACCCCTTACTGGGAGCTGCACGCAACTTTCGCCTCGGCAGATGTTTTTTATCAGGGCCTGTGGATTGACCCTGGCTTCAAGAAAAACAAAGCAAAACCTCATGGCCGCCAAAATCGTATCTGGGAGCAGAGTAAAGCTGAGGCTATTCTTGCTCTTTGCACCGGGCAGCCTGCGACGGTGGAAGAGACCAAGAAAAAAGCAACCCAGAGCGCACCACCCCTCTATGACCTCACCCTCTTGCAGCGGGAGGCAAACAGCCGTTTTGGGTTCTCCGCCAAGAATACCCTTGGGCTTGCCCAGGCCTTGTATGAAAAACACAAGCTGATTACCTATCCCCGTACGGACAGTCGTTGCCTGCCGGAAGACTACATGCCCACGGTCAAGCAGGTGCTTGCTCAGCAGTGCAGATGGCAGTTTAGCTCCCTTGCCAATGAAGTTTTGGAGAAAAAATATCTCAAAAAGGACAAGCGGATTTTCAATGATAAAAAGATCAGTGATCACTTTGCCATTATCCCGACATCCAACCTGCCGACCTCGTTAACTGAACCAGAGGCAAAGGTTTATCAGATGGTTGTGCAGCGTTTCCTGGCCGTGTTTTTTCCGCCGGCACTCTTCCACAACACCAGGCGTCTTTCCGTGGTGGAGCAGGAGACTTTTCTCACTGAAGGAAAGATCCTGGTGGAGCCGGGATGGAAAAAAGTCTATGGGAGTACTGCCGGAGATGATAGGGACAAGGCGCTTCAGCCGCTGCCCGAGAACGAACCCGTTCTCTGTGATACGATCGAGCTGCAGGCCCATGAGACCAAAGCCCCGCCCCGCTTCAGCGAGGCAACCCTGCTATCGGCAATGGAACATTCCGGGAAGCTCATTGATGACGAAGAACTGGCCGAGGCCATGAAAGAACGGGGACTCGGCACCCCGGCCACCAGGGCGGCCATCATTGAAAAACTCTTGAACGAGAAATATATCGTTCGTGAGCAGCGTCAGCTGGTTCCCACAGGCAAGGCGTTTGAGCTGTTGTCACTGCTCACCGCCCGCAGTATAGATGTACTCGCCTCCCCGGAGTTGACTGGAGAATGGGAGTATAAACTGAACCAGATCATGAAAGGGGCCATGACCCGCCAGCAGTTTATGGCGGACATTCGTGCTATGACCGCCTCCATTGTCGCGAAGGTGAAGACCGGTGAGGCAGGCAGCGCCCAGGAGGCATCTTTTTCTCCTGTGGACGGACGAAAATTTTTTGAGACCGCGACTGCGTTTGAGTCTGAAGATAAACAGTTGCTGATCCGTAAGGTTTTGGGCGGCCGTGTTATGGCTGAAGAAGAGGTTGTCAGGCTCATACGAGGGGAGACGCTGGGACCGTTTGATGATTTCCGCTCGAAAAAGGGTAAACCTTTTACGGCCGAATTGCGGATACAAGATGCCAAAATCAAGTTTTTGTTTGCAGATTCCACTGCAGATCTTGATAGAGAGGCAATCAAGAAGCAGGACGCCCTTGGAATATCTCCTGTTGACAAGACCAAGGTGTATGAGACCCCGGTCGGATTTCTTTCAGAGTCCGCACTCAATGGGGATAAAGACAAGGGATTGCGGATCTCCAGGGAGATTCTGGGGAGAAGAATTGATCGCGATCATATTGAGCAACTCCTTGAGACAGGCAGGACCCAACTGATTAATGGGTTTATTTCCAAACGTAAAAAACAATTTGATGCCTTTCTTTTGCTGGACAAGAATGGCAAAATACGCTTTGAGTTTCCCCCAAGAGGGAAAAAGAAATCTGCGGATACAAAAGCCAAAAGCGAGGCATGAGGGCTTTTGCCCACTGACACACTCGTGTCCTGTCCACGATGAAATGTCAGTCTATTACGCCGGCTTTTTTATGAACATTTTGTCAAAAGTTGAGCCGGGACACGAACCTTACAGCCTTCTGTTTTGTCTTTCTTTTCAAATACGACAAATTCCAGACGAGGCAAGGCTGCTTTGGTTATACACGCTGGCAGGGTAATAAAGAGAAGATATGAGAGTACTGAAAAAAGAGCACCGAGAAAAAAGCGGTCGGCAGTTGGCGGCTTTGGCGGCGCAAGTCGCCCTGGACACCAAGGCTGAGGATCTGGTTATCTTAGATGTCCAGGGCATAGCCTCTTTCACGGATTATTTTCTTATCATGAGTGGTCGCTCCACCAGGCATGTTCAGGGGCTGGCCCAAGCCATTGAGCAGGAGCTGCGCTCAAAACGGGTGAGCAGCAAACACAGTGAAGGCCTTCAGGAAGGGCGCTGGGTTCTGCTTGATTTCAATGACCTGGTTGTACACATTTTTTACTATGATGTTCGACAGTTCTATGATCTTGAAGGACTGTGGTACGATGCTCCCAGGGTGGATTCGGACACGCTGATCAAGGAGGCATGAATGCTTCATGTCCCTGAGCTAGGATCCAGAGGACCAGGTCTGGTGGGTTCTGGGTGACGAGTTGTAAACGGTGCGGCCTCCTTAACCGCATGGGAGAGTTCCTGCATTGGTGATGGATTCAGGAAGGACTGAAAGAATAACCTAAGAGAAGGTCATGCAATATATCAGCACTCGAGGCAAGAGTACGCCCATAGGGTTTAGTGATGCCGTCATGATGGGACTGGCCAGGGATGGAGGCCTGCTTCTTCCAGAGACAATTCCACAGATCAGTGCGGAAAAAATGAAGCTCTGGCAACAGTGTACCTACCAGCAGTTGGCGACTGAAATTCTGAGCCTTTTTATTGATGATATGCCCAGGCATGTCCTTGAAGATATGATTGAGCGTTCCTATGCCTCTTTTGCGCATCACCATGTCACCCCCATGGTTGAAAAGGGAGGATTGTACATTCTTGAGTTGTTCCACGGACCCACTCTGGCGTTCAAAGATGTAGCTTTACAACTTCTGGGCAATCTTTTCGAGTATCGGCTGGAGCAGGAAGGTGGGTTCATGAACATCCTGGGTGCGACTTCAGGAGATACCGGCAGCGCTGCCATATCTGGGGTTCGAGGGAAAAAAGGCATCAATATTTTCATCCTCCATCCCCATGGCAGGACCAGCCCCATCCAGGCCTTGCAGATGACTACTGTACTGGATCCCAATGTTTTTAATATTGCGGTGGAGGGGACTTTTGACGATGCCCAGTCCATTGTCAAGTCTCTGTTTAGAGATTTGCCTTTCAAAGATAGGTTGCACCTGGGAGCCATCAACTCCATCAATTGGGCGCGGATACTGGCGCAGGTTGTCTATTATGTGTACAGTTACCTCAGGTTGCGCAAGCTGGGGCACAAAGAGGTTGATTTTTCAGTACCCACTGGTAATTTCGGCGATATTTTTGCCGGGTACGTGGCGCGGAAAATGTTGCCACAGAAGTGTATCCACACCCTTATCCTGGCCACCAATGCCAATGATCTCCTCACCCGGTTCGTGAACCAGGGCGATTATTCCCTGGGTAAGGTGCAGGCAACATCCAGCCCCTCCATGGATATTCAGGTCGCCTCCAATTTTGAACGATACCTCTATTATCTGTATGAGGAAAATGCGGCACGGGTACGCGATGATATGGAGCAGTTCGCAGCCACAGGGCGGCTTGAGCTTGCAGACCTGCAAGACCGCGTGGCCAGGGATTTTCGCTCAACTTCCGTAAATGAAGAGCAGACCATGGCAACCATTCGTTTCTTTTATGAGCAGGAAAGCTACCTGTTGGACCCCCATACTGCTGTCGGTGTGCGGGCTGCCATGGCATGCAGAGATACGGAGCGGCCGGTTGTCTGCCTGGCCACGGCGCATCCCGCAAAATTTGGAGCTGCTGTCAGAAAAGCCACAGGTAAGGACATGGAGATGCCCAAGGCCCTTGCAGGGCTGGAAGACAAAGAGAGTCGATGTACAGTTCTGCAAGCTGAGACGGGGCTGGTTCGTTCCTATCTGGAAAAAAACGCCCTACAATGAGCGAGATGCATCTTTATCGGAGACAGGTTGAGGAGGCGGTATCCTTTTTACGATCACGGCTGGATTCTATGCCGTCGGTAGTGATACAGCTCGGGACCGGACTCGGAGAATTGGGAGGCTTGCTAGAGCAGCCGTACGTCATCCCCTATGATGAGGTGCCGCATTTTCCTGTATCAACGGTGGAAAGCCATACCGGCAACCTGATCTTGGGCCGGATCGGGGCAACCAATGTCGCTGTGCTCCAGGGTAGATTCCATTATTATGAAGGCTACTCAACCAAGGCCGTCACTTTTCCCATTCGAGTGCTCTCACTGCTGGGAGTGCAAACTGCGATTATAACCAATGCCAGCGGCGGCCTGGATACTACCTTCAGTCCCGGTACCATCATGGTTGTTGATGATCACATCAATCTCTTGCCTGATAATCCGTTGCGAGGCGTCCATGTGGAGGAGTGGGGAGAGCGGTTTCCAGATCTTTCCCAGGCGTACTCCCTGCGGTTAAGGAAACTTGCGGCCAAGGTGAGCCGACAGGTAGGGCTGGGGGCGATAAGGTCTGGGATCTATGTCTGTTTGCCTGGCCCGAGCCTGGAGACACCGGCGGAAACCCGGTATCTGCGAATGATGGGGGGAGATGCCGTGGGGATGTCTTCTGTGCCTGAGGTGATTGTTGCCAACCATGCCGGTATGGAAGTGTTGGGGCTGTCCGTGGTTGCCAATGTGAATGATCCAGATAATTTTCAGCCTATCCTGTTGGATGACATAGTGCTGGCTGCCCAGGAGGCCGGTACACGTCTGAAGCAACTCATTGTGACTATACTCAAGGAGATATAAGCATGGAACGTCGTGCGGTTGATCTGCTTCTTACTGGACGGTACCTCCTGACCATGGACAAGGCAGCAACAGTCCTGGAGCATGCCGCTCTTGTCGTCGACCAGGGTGAGATCGTTGATATGGGCAGTAAGGATGCCTTGTTGCGGAAGTATCAGGCCAAAACCATCCTCAACGAAGAGCATGGCCTTATCATGCCCGGCCTGGTCAACCTGCATACCCATGCTGCCATGGCCTGCTTCCGGGGGCTTGCAGATGATCTTCCCCTGATGGAATGGCTGCAGGAGTATATTTTTCCAGTTGAGACCACCCTGACAGGTGATATGGTCTATCATTCTTCTCTGCTTTCCATGGCCGAGATGATAAAATCCGGGACTACCTCCTTTTGCGATATGTATCTCTTTGCGGGCGAGGTGGGGCGTGCCGCAGAACAGTCGGGTATGCGTTCCTGGATTGGAGAAGTTCTCTATGATTTTCCTTCTCCCAACTACGGAGAGTTGGAAAACGGGTTTGCCTATACCCGTGACCTGCTAAAACGGTACCGGGAGCACGAGCTGATCACGGTGACCATTGCTCCCCATGCGGTGTATACCTGTTCACCGGACCTTTTGACCCGCCTTGGTCAGATGGCTGCAGAGAACGAAACCTTGTACCATATCCATCTTTCAGAAAACGATGATGAGGTGCAAACCTGCCGTGAGCGATACGGCTGCACGCCGGTCGAGCATCTGGACCAGCTTGGTTTGCTGCAGGACTATGTGCTCGCCGCCCATTGTGTCAAGCTGACTCCTGAAGAGAGAGCGCTCATGGTGGAAAGAGGGGTGGCTGTTGCCCATTGTCTGGAATCGAATATGAAGCTGGCTTCAGGGGTGGCCCCGGTCGTGGACCTGCTCGAAGCAGGGGGCATTGTCGGACTCGGGACAGATGGTGCCGCTTCGAACAATGATGTGGATATGTTCGGCGAAATGAGCACCGTGGCCAAAGTGCACAAGATGATGCGCATGGATCCCACTGTTATGGATGCCTATACGACCCTGTACGCCGGGACCATGGGGGGGGCCAGGGCCCTGCATGCGGATGCATATATCGGCAGTCTGGAAATCGGTAAAAAAGCGGATTGTATCGTCCTTGACCTGCATCGACCCCATTTAATGCCGCTCTATTCGCCCTTCTCCCATCTGGTGTATGCGGCCAGAGGGTCTGATGTCCTGCATTCCGTGATTCAGGGCCGGGTAGTTATGAAAAATCGAAAATTGGTAACTCTTGACGAAAGAGAACTGTTGGAAAAGATGGCGCTGATGGGGCGTGAGATCCGCAACCGTAGTAAAGTTCGTTGACAGAATTTATTTGTACATGCTATCGTTAATATTCTTCAAAGCTGTTCCACTCAATTTCTTGCTGACATGAGGTGGCCGTATGTTTGGGCTTGGTATGCCGGAATTAATCATTATTCTGGTAATTATCGTCATTATTTTTGGCGCCGGAAAGCTGCCTGAAATAGGCAGCGGTATTGGAAAAGGCATTAAAAACTTCAAAGATGCAACGAGAAAGGAAGAAGAGCCTAAATCCTTGGACAATGACCCGGGCAAGGAGGCCTGAGTGGTCATTTACCCTGGGCTGCAGGCTGGAGATAGTGAAGGCTTGGAGGGCAACAGAAGAGGAGAAGAGCGATGTTCGGTCTCGGAACTTCAGAATTAATCGTTATATGTGCCATTGCTTTCTTAGTTTTTGGCGGCAAAAAGTTCCCAGAACTGGGGGAAGGGCTGGGCAAAGCCATTGGCACTTTCAAACGCGGCCTGCAGGATGTGGAGGAGGCCGGGGATGCCTTGAAGAAGAGCCTGCCCGGTGTTCAGGAGACTGCTGGACTCCGTCGTACTGTGGATAAAGCTAAAAAAAAGTATATATCTCTTTGAGCCATAAACTTGGTGGCTTCATTTTCGCAACCTTCCATCTCAAAAGAACTACGTATCTCCTCTTCCTTTCCGATAGCCTGCAGTAAAACTTTTTCGCATCTGTCGCGACTTCGCATCTCAGGCAGGTTCACAAGTGTATGGTTCAGGTGTTACTTTTTCATGAACCGGAGCATGAGCTTGTAGGTGCGTATATCAAGATCCTTGGGCAACATCGTGCTATCAGGAATCAGGATTGTTAATACCTTAGCGTTGCGGGGATCCTGACGAAACTGTTTTCGGCGCTCCTTGCCCTCTGGGCCGGTGATACGCTTTCGAGGCGGGCGGATATTAAGTATCTCGGCTTCCAGCATGCTGGCGCTGGTTGCAGGTTTGTTGACGGGCTGGTTTACTGGTTGTACTTCTCCAATAATGATGTCGACCATGGTCTTCTCTCTCAATTGTGATGATTGCTAGCCCGGATTTCTCATCAACATTTTGTCTCATTTGCGAAAAAAGAGACACAAATCAATGTATGTGCTGTCTGTGAGCAGACTCATAAATTGATAAAATGATCACCAAAGCTCAGCCCTGGCAGTACCATCTTTGGTAATATTTTGGCAACACCTATAGCCAAGGAGAAGGAGGTAGCAAAACTCCCGAACCTGGCACCGCTTTCCCTGATGAGAAATTCGGGCTAAGCTTGCCGAAAAAAGCCTGTATTTCGCTGAGGAGACAGTATCTTTGATACTTTAAGAGCGTCCTTACAGGTCAGAACAGTTATGACCTGTGATCACATCCGCTGTCACCGTACTGATGATGGCGCTCTTACTGTATTATAATTGTGTATTCTACTCTTTTTTTGGGGTCAGCGCCAGTTTTCCAGCTCAAGAAGTTGTTTCTTTATCGAAATACCGCTGCCAAAGCCAGTGAGACTGCCGTCCGCGCCAATAAGTCTGTGGCAGGGGATGAGAATAAGGAGGGGGTTGTGGTGCGCTGCCCCGCCAACAGCTCTGGCCTTGTTTTTTCCTCCTATGCGTTGTGCCAGTTGGCCGTAACTCATGGTATGACCGTATGGTATGGTCATGAGCTGTTCCCAGACACTTTCCCGAAATGGCGTGGAGTGGTAGGTGAATGGCAGGGTGAATATCGTACGCCTACCTGAAAAGTATTCAGTAAACTCCTGGACAGCCTGGTTAAGCAGGGGGTGTTCCTTGGCAGGCACCTGTCTGCTGCTGGAGTATTTGTTTGCCAACTTTTTGTTGGTTAGGTTGACAAAGTGGACATGGTTGTTGGCAACGCCAATGGTCAGCGTTCCTATGGGCGATGGATGGAAGGTGTGAAGCACAGGAAAACCTCTCTGGAAACTTTTTTCAATGCCCTGAGAAATTCGGCTTAGGGCTTCAACCGGTATTGGTTCAGATCCCGGGGAAAGGTGGGGATGTTTTCGAGCAATTGCTCTTCCAGGGCAACCTGGAGCTGCAGAACGTTGCCCGACAGGCGGGTTAGTTCCTGCATGGCTTGGCTATCCAGGTGATTGCAAATATGGGTGCAGTTGTAATTCAGGCAGAATATGGGCTTGATGATAAACGCACATCCTTTGGGACCCAGGTACGCACAGCAGTCTGTATGCACTGTCCTGGGAGCAGCAAAGCAGCCCAGCAGCATGTTACTCAAGAGTTGGAGCAGGTCAGTATTGTTGCCCATATAGCTGCTACAGCAACTGCCATTTGGTTTTGCCGCACAGGAAGAGCAGAGTATGCCCAGTTGCTGCAGCTTCATCCATTGCGCCAGGGTATCGGTTGCTCGCCTAAGTGCTGCGAGCAGGCGGGCAATGGTTTCTTTGTCTTGAAGTTGTTGACCATGCCGCAGGTAGAGCGCATGCGCCTGGGAATATTTTTCCCTGAGATCAAGTGATTCATTTTCCCATAGAAGGGCTTGCTGTGCGTGATTGACCATTAGTTTTGAGCGGCCTGCTGCATGAATTCTTTCCATACCGGGGCAGCAGCCTTGCCGCCGGTCTCCCTGTTGCCCAAGGTGGCGCTACGGTCATGGCCCAGCCAGACTCCTGTCAACAAGGTGGGGGTGTAGCCGATGAACCAGGCATCAGTATTGTTGTCCGAGGTCCCAGTTTTTCCCGCCGCATCTTGGACACCCCTGGCGTTTTTGCCTGTCCCCTTGCGGATGACCTCGACCAGAATGGCGTGCATGGCTTTGGCTGTGGCAGGCTTGAGTACGCGCAAGGGACGGGATTGCGGCCAGGGCGTGCGCCTGCCCTTGTGGTCGCGGACTGAGGTAATGGCGACTGGTGCCATGTACAGACCATTGTTGGCAAATATGGTGTAGCTGCCGGTCATCTCCAGCAGGGAAACTGGAGAGGCCCCCAGGGCAAGGGTCAGTTCCGGTAATAGTTTTGCCGTGATCCCGGCCTGCCTGGCCAGTCCCATGACCTGGCGGATACCTGTTTTGCGGAGCAGCTTGACAGCAACGATGTTGTTTGAGTAAATAAGGCCGTCGGCCAGGCTGGTCGGACCATGATGATCATTGTCATGATTTTGCGGACTCCATGCGGACCCGTCTCGGCTACGGATGGAAAAAGGGGCATCGTTTATCCGGTCAGTTGGTACCATACCCTGTTCCAAGGCTTGGGCAAAGAGAAGTGGTTTGAACACTGATCCGGGCTGCCGGTTGGCGTGCAGGGCGCGGTTATATTGGCTCCGGAGAAAGTCTGTACCGCCAACCATTGCCCGAATTCTTCCTGTATGACTCTCCAGGGCCACCAGCGCGCCCTGGGGAGCAGAACTGCCAGTGTGCCTTTTATGAACCCGTTTGACCCCGTTACGAAGCGCCTGGAGAGCTTGTCGCTGTAGATGACTGTCCAGGGTCGTCATCACGGTCAGCCCTTCTTCATAGAGCTGGCTTTGAGTATACTTTTGTGCAAGGAGTTCCCTGATATATTGGGTAAAGTAGCCATGTTCGGCCTGTCCATCGTCAGGATCGACATAGTGGATGGCACGGGTATAGGCCAGACGGGCCGACTGCGGAGTAATCAGGTTATCCTCTGCCATGCGGTTGAGAACGTATCGTTGCCTGGATTTGGCTATTTGGGGGTGTTTCAGTGGGGAGTATCGACTGGGTGATTGGGGCAGGCCGGCAAGAATGGCTATTTCGCTCAGATTGAGTTGCCTGGCCTTTTTCCCGAAATAGGTCTGTGCCGCAGCTTCGACACCATACGCACCCTGACCGAGATAGATCTCGTTGAGGTAGATAGACAGGATCTCATCTTTACTCAACATGGTGTCCAGTCTGTAGGCGAGGATGGATTCCGCAAACTTGCGGAAGTAGGTTTTTTCCCTGTTCAGCATCAGGGACCTGGTCACCTGCTGGGTAATGGTAGATCCGCCCTGGCTGCGTTTTCCGGAGCGAAGATTGTTGACCGCTGCCCTGGCGATGGACCAGAGATCAAGTCCCGAGTGGTGATAAAATCGACTGTCCTCAGCTGAAACAAAGGCTTGAGGAAGGAGTTTTGGCATACTCTCCAAGGGGATCCGGATTCTTTTCAGTGTCCCCATCATGTCGATTTGCCGACCCTTACGATCAAGGATAATTGTGGCTACTTGGGGACGATAATCACGGACCGAGCGGACATCCGGGATGTCGAGCATCATAAACCAGGCCAGCCCACTGCCGACGAGTAAGGTGGAGAGTGTCGCCATGATCAGCAGAAAACTATTGATGTGTACGTGGCTGATGATTGTGCTGCCCCGTTTTTTTTGATGCCGTTTGGTGTGCAACGCAGGTGATCAACAGGTGTTTGGTTTTCGGGTGGAGATCCTCTCCTTTTGCCTTACCCTGTTTGCAGAGATGAGACAATGTATTATGACCAAATACAGTCAGTTTTTCGGCAGAGAACTGAAAAGGTACCTCTCGGGGCAAGCTCTTTTTCCACAGGGTCATGGTCATGGCTGCCGATCACCTGCCGGAGCCACCCATAGCTGTCTGTCCTGCGTTATGATCTGCGAACAGTTATCTTGATGAACAATCAAGGCTAGTACGTAAGGAGTGAACAATCGTGGCCCGAATTCGTATTCTTTCTGAACATCTTGCCAACCAGATCGCTGCCGGAGAAGTGGTTGAACGGCCGGCTTCGGTGGTTAAGGAGCTGTTGGAGAACAGCGTGGATTCCCATGCACGCAGGATAGAAGTGGCCATAGAGGGGAGTGGTGTACGGCTCATTCGGGTGGCAGATGACGGTTGTGGCATGTTGGAGGATGATGTCCTGCTTGCGCTGGAGAGGCATGCGACCTCTAAACTTCGCGAGGAAAATCAGTTGATGGCCATAACTACCCTTGGTTTCCGTGGTGAGGCGATACCCAGTATCGGATCGGTTTCCCGGATGACCATCCTGAGCAGGGTGCATGAGAGGGATACTGGAACCAGGGCCGAGGTCCGCTACGGCGTGTTGAGCCGAGTGCATGAAGAGGGCTGCGCTAAAGGCACCATTGTTGAGGTCCGCAACCTGTTCGGGAATATGCCGGCCCGTAAAAAGTTTTTAAAAAGTGGTCGTACGGAAAGCTTTCATGTGGAAGAGACGGTGAAAAACCAGGCCCTTTCCTGTCCGCAGATCTCTTTTTCTCTTTCCCATGACGGGCGTACGATCCTGGAATATCCTGGGACGATGGATTTTGAAACCAGGGTGCGGGATGTTTTTTCCTACAACGCCCCCCTGCTCTCCCTTGAGCACTGCGGTGCTGGTGCAGGGACCGATATATTGACCATTGGCGGCTATATTCTGCTCCCGGAGACGACCCCTGTTGGCAAGGCCCGGCTGCGCATCCTTGTCAACGGTCGTCCGGTGCAGGACAACATGGTCAGACATGCTGTGGCAGAGGGATTACAGGGGTTTCTGATGAAAGGCTATCAGCCTGCCGGCGTAGTCGCCATCACCGTGTCCCCTGATCAGGTGGATGTCAATGTGCATCCCGCCAAGCGTGAGGTCCGTTTTCGCCAGGTCCGGGAGGTGCGTCGGCAGATCACCGAGGTGGTGGCAGCGAGTTTGGTCGGATATCAGGAGCAGACCCGGCAGCGGATCTTTTCCCTGCCTGACAACCCAGCTCCGGTGGACATGGGGGGCATGGCTGTGGCCGATGACACGCCACCCCCAATGCCGCAGCCGCATCTTTTACCGGGAGAAGTGCGGCAGGAGACGGTGGCGCAATCGGCTTCCCAGTGCCAACCGTTGGCAACCGAAGGGCCTGTTGTCAGCTTCAGCTCTACCCCCGTGCTGGCATCGAAGGCAGAAAAGAATCAGCCCGGTGCTCTGCCTGCCTTTTGGGATAGAGAGAAGACCTCCAGTCGATTTGCAGGACTCAGGGTTATCGGCCAACTGTTTTCTCTCTACATACTCTGCGAGCAGGCTGGCCGCTTTGTGGTCATTGACCAGCATGCGGCCCACGAGCGTATTCTCTATGGGCAGTTCATGGAGGCCTATCTCCGTACTCAAGTCCCCAAACAGTCGTTGTTGTTTCCTGTAACCGTCGAACTCGGGCCCGACCATGTGGAGATGATGGAAAAGTACCAGGCAGAGGTGGAACAGCTTGGTTTGCTGGTTGAATATTTTGGTGATACCACCTGGGTGATCAAGGCTGTTCCCGCATTGATCAGTATTTTGGATCCGGTCTCCGTCCTGGCCGATATCCTGGATGGGTTCCGCGACAGTGGGCCGGGTGGGGATCACCTTCCGGCGGGGCTGGAAGCCAAACTGGCCTCCATGGCCTGCAGAGCGGCTATCAAGGCCGGAGACAGCCTCTCTCCAGAGGCTATTGTTGAACTGTTGAAGCAGATGGAAGGGAGTGCGTTTTTCTCGCATTGTCCCCATGGCAGGCCGGTGATAAAGGTGTTTGGGGCAGATGATATTGAAAAGTGGTTCCATCGGCACTGACCCGGTTTTTTCATCAGCCTTGGTGCACAGCTTGTCGAAATGTGAACCTGCCCACGGATATACCATCCATCTGGTTTTGTCTTTTTTTCTCAAATCAGACAAAATGTTCATGGGTAATTCAGGCCGGTGAATGAGCGCCTACTCAAGAGGGAAAAGCAATCGCTGCAAAGCGAATATGATTGGGTATCATATGGAGGGAAAAAGAACATGCTCAAAGGTGTACAAGCATCCAGTGAACAGGGGAAGCAATGGCGCCAAAAACTCGCCCAGCGTTTTGTTGAAGCCGATCCTGAGTGCAGTCGGATTGTGGCTGAAATTCTTCATGCCGTGCGGACTAGGGGTGACGAGGCTGTTTTGGACTATACCCGGCAATTCGATGCGCCGAAGATCCAGGCCGATCAGTTGCGGGTGACGGACGAGGAGTTTGAAGGAGCCAGAGCGGCAGTTTCCAGCGAGTTTATGCAGACCCTGCGTTTAGCTGTGCAACGTATCAAGACCTTTCATGAGAGGGAGATGGAAGACTCCTGGTTGCTGACCCGTGAGGATGGAGTTATTACCGGTCGCATGGTTCGGCCTGTGGACTCTGCCGGTCTCTATGTTCCCGGAGGGCAGGGCGGTTCTACCCCCCTGGTCTCATCGGTGTTGATGAATGGCATCCCTTCGGGCATAGCAGGAGTGGCACGCAGGGTGCTGGTTACTCCCCCCGCGCCGGACGGCACCATAAGCGCAGCCCTTTTGATGGCTGCCAAAGAGATTGGCATCACCGAGGTCTACAAGGTTGGTTCAGCTTGGGCTGTTGCCGCCCTGGCCTATGGAACGGCAACCATTCCCCGGGTGGATGTTCTTGTTGGGCCGGGTAATCAATATGTGGTGGAAGCAAAACGTCAGGTTATGGGACGGGTGCGTATAGATATGATTGCCGGTCCCAGCGAGGTGCTGATCCTTGCCGATCAGAGCGCTGATCCTGCTTTTATCGCAGCCGATATGCTGGCCCAGGCAGAACACGACATCCAGGCTTCGGCGCTGCTGGTGACCACTTCAGAGAAACTTGGAGAACAGGTAGTCCTGGAAATACATCGACAGTTGCCCTTGCTGCCCAGAGAGGAGATTGCCCGCACAGCTCTCAAGGAGCATGGTGTGATCCTGATAGCCGACGATCTAGACCAGGCCCTGGAGATTGCCAATGAGGTGGCAGTGGAACACCTGGAAGTACAGGTTGAAGAGCCCTGGCATGTTCTGCCTAAAATCCGGCATGCAGGCGCCGTCTTTTTAGGCCATTATACTCCTGAGGCCGCAGGTGATTACCTGGCTGGTCCCAATCATGTTTTGCCGACCATGGGGACTGCCCGGATTTCCTCTGCCCTGGGGGTGGAGACTTTTCTTAAAAAAAGCTCGATTATCTCCTATAGCCGACAGGCCCTGCAGAAGGACGCCGAGCATATCCAGCGCCTGGCAGCCCTGGAGGGATTAACCGCCCATGGACAGTCGGTGAGCGTCCGTGTCCCAAAAAAATGACACTCTGCTGCGCAGGGGGATACAGCAACTGGGTATCTCTGGACTGGACGAGGCGGTACCTGAGCTGGTCATCTATCTTCAGGAACTGAAAAAATGGAGTCAGCGCATCAATCTTATCTCCCGCGAGGGCAGTGATGAGCAGATCGTGGCCCATCATTTCCTCGATTCCCTCTCCCTGCTGTGCTTGGATGATTTGAGAAGCAGCGCCAGTCACCTGCTTGATGTCGGTACAGGCGCTGGCTTTCCTGGCCTGGTCCTGGCCATTGCCTGTCCGCAGGCCCGTTTCACCCTGCTGGAACCGAGGCAGAAGAGGTTGATTTTTCTTCGTCATATTGTCCGCACCCTTGGACTTGAAAATGTGCAGGTGCATGGCCAGCGCTTGGAGCATATGCCTGACGGGGAACTCGCTCATTGTACCCATGTGAGCAGCCGGGCGGTGGCCGCTCCCCTGGTTTTTCTGGACATGGCAAAACCTGTCATACGGTCTGGGGCGCGGGCAATGCTCATGATGGCCAGGGAGGAACGGTTGCAGGAAGTCACCGCCCCTGGACAGTGGTTTGCAGTTGTGCGAGTCTGTCGATTACACCTGCCTTTCAGTGGTGCCCAGAGAATCCTGGCCCTGGCAGAGGGGGCGCCATCCTGAATCTGTGTGCTCTGGATGTGGGAGAAGTATTCTGCTGCCTTGTGGGAAGAGGGCCTAAAAAAAAGGGTTTTCCCCATATGCAGCCCTCCGTTCAACCTGGTACTTTCTTTTCATATTTGGTACGGTGCAACCTGGGCATCAGGTATCTGATCTGATGCAGGGACAAGGGAGGCTGTATGGACGGGAACACAAATATTATCCTCACCAGTGCACGCTGTAGCAAACCATTGGCTGAAAAAACAGCAGCTGAGCTTGGGCTGGCCTTTACCGAGATGATCATCAGGACTTTTACGGACGGCGAGATCTATCATGCCTTTCCTGAGGATGCTGCCGGAAAGCACGTGGTCATAATAGGAGCTACTCCTGATGACAGCTCGCATCAGGAACTGCTGGATCTCATAGCAGGCGCTAAATACTGGAATGCCCAGTCGGTCAATGTTATTATTCCTTTTCTTGGTTATTCCACCATGGAGCGGGCAAAACCCGCTTCCGGCGAGATTCCCAAGGGAATAACTCGAACCCGGCAGATTTTTCGTGCCAGGCCAGATTATGTGGCCTTTGTGGACCTGCATTCTGAGGCTGTCCTCCACGCCCACGCCGGAGAGATAAGCACCCAGCATCTGTGGACGGAGCAATTGGTGGTGGAGCAAATTCACCGGCTCAGGCTGCAAGAGTATGTTTTGGTCTCCCCGGACTACGGTTTCAGCAAGCGGGTTGCCAGGCTTGCGGGCCTCTTGGGTTGCCCCCACACAGCGGCTAATAAAGACCGCTATGATGTGGATAAAACCATCATTGGACAGCTTTCCAGTGCGGTCAAAGGGAAAACTGCCATCATCTGTGACGACATGATCCGTACCGGTGGTTCCATGCTGCAGACTGTTGAGCGTTGCCTGGATGCCGGGGCGGTCGGTGTCGCTCTTATGGCCACCCACCTAGTATTGGCCGGAGACGCCAAAAAGCGATTCAGGAGCAAAGGTATTCGCTGCATTATAGGAGCAGACACCTATCCGGGTGCGCAGTCAGATGAACTGTTGCAGGTTTATTCCGTGGCGCCACTTCTTGCCAACGCAATTCGTTCTCGTCTGCGATTATAAAACACATGAAAAAGGGCTGAAAACATAATGAAAAAAGTAGGTATTGTTGGTTGGCGAGGCATGGTCGGCTCTGTGCTCATGGAGCGTATGCGGGCAGAGGATGATTTTCAGGGCTATACGTCCCATTTTTTTTCCACTTCCCAGGCAGGCCAGGCCGGTCCGACCGTGAACGGTATAACGTATGAATTGCTGGATGCCCGAAATATGGCTCTTCTCACTGACCTGGATATAATAGTCTCCTGCCAGGGCGGCAACTATACCAAGGAAATATATCCCCAGTTGCGGGAGAACGGATGGCAGGGCTATTGGATTGATGCTGCCTCCAAACTGCGCATGGAGGAGACAGCAATCATAGCCCTGGACCCGGTGAACAGCGCCGTTATCAAGCAGGGACTGGCCAACGGCGTCAAGGATTATATTGGTGGTAATTGTACAGTTTCCCTGATGCTCATGGCTCTTGGCGGGTTGTTTGCGCAAGGCTGGGTGGAATGGATAAGCTCGCAGACCTATCAGGCTGCCTCGGGTGCAGGGGCCAAAAATATGCGGGAACTGCTCAATCAAATGCGAACCATCGGAGAAAATGTTTCCAGACTGGTGGACGACCAGGATGCTGCCATATTGGCAATCGACCGTACTGTGACCGATACCCTGAGAGCACCGTTGTTTCCCACCACCTGCTTTGGAGCCCCCCTGGCAGGCAGCCTGATACCGTGGATTGATTCACCCCTGGCCAACGGACAGACCAGGGAAGAAGGGAAAGGGATGAGCGAGACCAACAAAATTCTCGGTCTCCCAGCAGCAACAATTCCAGTGGATGGCTGCTGTGTTCGTATTGGCGCCATGCGTTGCCACAGTCAGGCCTTTACCATTAAGCTGAAAAGCGATATCCCGCTGGCAGACATTGAGCAGGCCCTGGACAACCACAACCAATGGGCGTTTATCGTACCCAATGACAAGGAATCCACCCTGAGAGAGTTGACTCCCGCCCGGGTAACCGGAACACTGGATATTCCGGTGGGCAGGGTTCGGAAAATGCAGATGGGCAAGGACTATCTTGCCGTCTTCAGTGTCGGTGACCAGCTTCTCTGGGGAGCAGCAGAACCAATTCGCAGGATGTTGAAGATCGTATTGGAGTATATTGATTAGCCCGCCTTTCTCATGCGCGGTTTGTCGAGGTTTGAGTCAGCTCACGGATATCGCATCCATTTGTTTTTGCCTTTTTTTTCTCAAACGAGACCAGCTGTTGATGAGAAATCCGGGTTAGTACAATTGGCCGTCCTGTAGAGTGCAGGACCGATGCAGGGAGTCGGCCAGTTCCAGGTTGTGGGTGACCATGAGCACGGCAAGGCCGAAACTCTCGGATAGTTCCTGCAGCAGTTCAAAGACCAGGCGACCGCTGTAGGCATCAAGGTTGCCTGTCGGTTCATCGGCAAGCAGCAGGGAGGGTTGCAGGATGAGCGATCTGGCTAGGGCGACCCGCTGTTGCTCGCCGCCGGAGAGTTCACCGCTGCGATGATTGGCTCTCTGTTCCAGGTGAACCCTGCGCAACAATTTCATGGCCCGTTCCTTGAGCGCCGATTGTTTTTGTCCCTGAATCAGACCGGGCATCATGATGTTTTCCAGGGCGGAAAATTCAGGCAGAAGATGATGAAACTGGAAGATAAAGCCGATGTTTCGGTTTCGGTGTTCAGCCAGTGCAGATTCAGGGAGTCGGTGGAGCTCGCGGCCCTGAAAGAGAATACTGCCCGTGTCAGCAGCATCCAAGGTCCCTAGAATTTGCAACAGGGTGGTTTTTCCTGATCCGGAAGCTCCCAGGATGGCCACCATCTCATGCTGGTGGAGGGTAAGGTGCGCATCATCAAGTACGGTGATTGTGCTCGCACCGTTTGTGTAGGTTTTGCTGATACCAGTGGCCTGCAGGAGAACGGGGCTATTCATAGGTCAGCGCCTCCGCCGGACGTACCTGCGAAGCTTTCCAGGATGGGTAGAGCGTCGCAAGCAGGGTGATCAGGATAGCTGAAAGAGCAATCAGGCCAACATCAAAAGGAACCACCTTGATGGGCATTGTTGCCATGGGATAGACATTGCTGGGCAGTTCAATAAACTTGTAGCGCTTGAGGATAGCGCACAGACCCAAACCGCTGAATACACCGAGAGTGGTGCCGGTGAGACCGATGACAGCACCCTGGTAAAAAAAGATGCGCATTATGGCGTTGGTGGTAGCGCCCATGGATTTGAGGATGGCGATATCCCTGTTTTTTTCCATGACCATCATGATCAGGGCACTGATTATGTTGAGGGCGGCAACCAGGATGATAAGGTCCAAGGCAATGAAAATCCCAGCCTTTTCCAGTTTGAGCGCGGCAAACAGGTTCTGGTTGAGGCGCATCCAGTCACGGGCACTGTAGTCTGGTGCAAGTGTGTCTGCTATTTTTTTGGCGACCTGATCGGCCCGGTCAACATCCTCTACCTTGACCTCGATCCCATGCACTCCTTGCTCTATGCCTGCCAGAGTACGGGCCGTGCTGATGTCAGTGAAACCCATGGTTGCATCGTATTCAAACATGCCTGTTTCAAAGATACCCGTGACAATACAGGTCTTGATTTTAGGCAGTACGCCCATGGGAGCCAGAGGCCCGTTGGGGGATATCAGGCGCAGCTTGTCCCCAGGAACCACCCGGATTCTTTGAGCCAGCTCCTTGCCAAGAATGATCGGGGGAAAAGCAAGGTCTTTATCGAGGTCCTTCAAGCTCCCATGCTGCATAACTTGATCTATGGTTATGACTTTGAGCGCACTGGAGGGATCGATACCTCGAAGAACCATACCGCTGGACCCTCCCTTGGCGTTGATCAGAACCTGCCCGTACACATAGGGGGTGGCAGCCATCACACCGTCGGTGGTTGCAATGGTTTGCATGATTTTTTCTGGTTCCTCAATGGTACCGTGGTACGATTGGACGAGGACATGCGCATTGAGACCGATAATCTGGTCACGCAAACCTTCGGTAAATCCTGTATAGACACTGAGAACGACAATCAGGGCCAGTACGCCCACAGCAACACCGAGCACGGAGATAAGCGTGATAAGAGAAATGAATGTCTGTTTTCTCTTGGAGCGGAGATATCGTCTACTGACAAACCATTCAAAAGAGGGCATTGTTTGGTCCTTGGACAGTTGTGGTGAGCAGCGCGCACTGCCTGCTCATTGGTCACCGCGATAAGACAGGTACGGTTGGCTGTACCGTGCCTGGAAAGAGGATTCCTGGTACTAATCTGAGGTTCTTTGGGTTGCTGGCACTGTTATTCCTGTGCTTCTGATTTCAAGTGTGGGAAGAGGATGACATCACGGATTGAGGGCGAATCCGTCAGCAGCATGACCAGTCGGTCAATGCCTATGCCCTCGCCGGCGGCGGACGGCATGCCGAACTCAAGGGCGCGGACATAGTCATGGTCAAGCTCTGGATGAATTTCATCATCGTCGCCGCGCTCTTCGATCTGTTTTTTAAAGCGTTGGTATTGGTCTATAGGATCATTCAACTCACTGAAGGCATTGGCAATTTCCCTGCCCGTGATGAAGAGTTCAAAACGATCGGTCACCAACGGGTTCTCCTCGTTTCTCCTGGCCAGAGGAGAGACTTCAGTAGGATAGGAGGTGATAAAGGTTGGATCAACGAGTTTCTCTTCGACCAGCAGCTCGAAGAGTTCGGTTTTGGCCTTGCCGATGCCTGCCTCCGGCTGCAGTTCAATACCCTTTTCTTTTGCGAGCTCAAAGACTTTTTCTGCATCGGCCAAAAGATCGGCAGGCACGCCCCCTATCTGGATAAGGGCCTCTTCCATGGTGAGGCGTTTCCAAGGAGGCGCCAGGTTGACTGACATCCCCTGGTAGGTGATGTCCATGGAACCGGTCACTTCCGCAGCCAGCCAGGATATCATCTCCTCAGTAAGATCCATGAGGTCCTGATACGTACTGTAGGCCTGATAAAACTCCAGCATGGTGAATTCGGGATTATGCCGGGTTGAGAGGCCCTCGTTACGGAAGTTTCTGTTGATTTCAAAGACCCGTTCAAATCCACCCACCAGTAGGCGTTTCAGATAGAGTTCCGGGGCGATGCGCAGGTAGAGATCCATGTCCAGGGCATTGTGGTGGGTTTTGAACGGCTTGGCCGTGGCCCCTCCTGGAATGGGCTGCATCATCGGGGTCTCCATTTCCATGAATCCTCGGTTATTGAGAAATGAACGCACCAGGCGGATGATTTCAACCCGTTTTTGAAAGGTTGCCCTGGTCTCTGGGTTGACGATCAGGTCCAGATAGCGCTGGCGGTACTTGGTCTCTACATCGGTGAGCCCGTGAAATTTTTCAGGTAAGGGCCGCAGGGATTTGGTGATCATGCTCAGGCTGCGGGCTTCGATGGAGGTCTCCCCGGTTTTGGTTTTGAACAGTTTGCCTTCCACGCCGACGATATCACCGATATCCCATTTTTTAAACAGGGCAAAGACCTCTGCATCGAGCAGGTCCTTGCGGGCATAAATCTGGATTTGGCCGGAGACGTCCTGGAGGTGGAAAAAGGCTGCTTTACCGAATTTCCGCATGGACATAATTCGGCCAGCCAGGCGGTAGGTCTTGCCGCTCGCATCATGGGATTCTGCAGGTAGTGATTCTCCCTGAGGGAGGACTTCGGCAATAGGGGTAGGATTGGTGAAACTGTTGCTGAAGAGTTTGACGCCTGCTTTAGCCAAGGTTTCTGCTTTTTCTCGTCGTTGTTTGAGCAGGTTGCTGGTCGTTTCCATCAGAAAATGTATGTGAGTCGTTGGCAAGTTGTGTGCTGTATATCGAGTCTGTCAAGGATTCGAAGGAATATAAAAAGCCGTATACATAGTGCGTTGCCAGGCAGATGTCAATTTTTTTCGTAGCACATCTCAAGGCATCTACTCTCCTGGTTTCACTTGCTTTACGCTTGTACCTTCGTACAGACTGTCCGAATTTGGACCGGTGCGTATGGCAACGGGAGTCCCTCCATGCGCTCAACGGTGGCCACCCGAAGCGGGGCGATGTGCACACTGGGATTCTTTTTCAAGAACAGCTATAGATTCAATGTGGTGTGTTTGGGGAAACATGTCAATAGGGAAGATTTCTATACACTGAAATCCAGAACCGCAGAGAACGGCTAGATCACGGCTCAATGTAGCTGGATCGCAGGAAATATAGAGTATGGTTCCGGCTTTGGTCTGTCCGAGGATTTGGGCGTTTTTCTTTCCCAAACCTTGCCTTGGCGGGTCAAGTATGATCGTAGAATAGTTCCGGTGCCGGTTGGAGCGGAGAAAACGGACGACATTTTGGGCTGTAAAGGTGCAACGGTCTTCGCAGCCGGTTTTGTACGCATTGGTTTGTGCCCAGCGAACGCTGTGGGGATTATGCTCGACACCGTGGACTCTGCTGCCGGTCAGGGCTAAGGGGATGGAGAAGTTGCCTGTACCACAGAACAAATCTAGAACTGTGCGCGGGTTCTTGGGGCGCAGGATGTCAATGACCAGGCTAACCATGTTCTGATTCTGTGCGCTATTGGCCTGAAAAAAACAATTGTGGTCCCAATACAACCCGTACTCGAGGGTATCACAGGTAAAACGCTGCCCCAGAGGTAAAGCGGTGTGGGCTGGCAGGCCTTCCCTGGGTTTGGTTTTGGTCACGACGTGTTTGGTTATCCTGGAAAAAGGGCGTATCTGTTTCTGCGACAATCCGGTTGGGGCATCCACCACCAGACAGATTTCGTCGGTTTCCGGGCTTGCAATGAGTTCCAGGCTTCGGCTCAAGGCGATGACAGGGATATATCTCTCGTTGTTGAGAAGAGCAGCCAGGGCGGTGTTTACGCCTCTTGTCGCCAGAAGACATGCCTGAATGGGAACAATTTGGTTGTCGGCACGACGACGAAAGCCCAGAGCCCCTGTGTGATCGCAGTGGAGCCGTATGGTATATCGGTAGCCGTAGGGTGTGGGGGAGGGCATGGTGGGATGGATGCTACATTTTTTTGTTGCCACTCCTGCTCTTTCCAGGTTTTCCGTCACAATGGCTCTTTTGGTTTCCAGCTGCAGGGGATAACTCATGTGTTGCAGACTGCATCCCCCGCAGAAAGTGAAGTAGGGGCATGGAGGGTCTTGACGCAGGGGCGAAGGGTGGGTAATAGAGAGGAGCTTGGCCTGGACATGACCACGAAACCGTTTTGTTTCGCTGATATGTACCTGTTCGCCGGGCAGAACATGAGGCACCATGGCGACCATGCCGTTCTCCAGGTAGCCTAAACCGGAGCCACCTGTTATAATTTTTTTGATTTCAACATGGTGCTGCATCTGCATCCTGAAAGAAAAATCTGAATCCGTGACGGTTGAGAACCTGATTGTACGTAAAAAATGCCCTGACAGAAAAAAAGCGCATTGTACACACAGCAGCCGCCCTGCGGAGTGGCCAGGAACCCCATAGCCGGGATCTTACTCTGTTGGCTAGCCTGGGGTGTTGCAACTGTTTGGATGGGTACTCAGATGACCGCCTTGCCTCGGCACTGTTCTTATGTATGCGCGGATTCCGTGCATAGTCGCTCCATATCCCGGTACCCGCTGCTATTGGTGTACACAAGGAAGAATATACCATGAGTCAAGCTACTGAGCCAAAGTTAAAAGTGTTGGTGGTCGATGACGAGCAGGTGCATCGCTTTATGCTCGTTTCATTGTTCGAGGAGTGGGGTTGGCAAGCCGAGGAGGCCGATGACGGAACAACCGCTGTGGCGGCCGTGGAGCAGGGGCCTTTTGATGCTATTCTGATGGATGTGCGCATGACCACGATGCATGGTATGGAAGCCCTGCAGCGTATCCATGCTTTGAACCCTGCCATTCCGGTGGTGATTATGACCGCTTTTTCATCCATTGACTCCGCCGTGGCGGCCATGAAAGAGGGGGCCCACGATTATTTAACCAAACCATTGGATTTTGATAGATTGCGTCAGACCTTGGAAATCGCCATGGGACACAGGCAGTGTGTAGCAGAGGAAACCGCAGTGGGTAGGCCGTTTGGGGAAGAAAACAGTCGCATCATAGGGCGTTCCAAGGTTATGCAAGATTTGTGGTCCATGATCATCCAAGTCGCGCCAACCGAGGCCACGGTTCTTATTCATGGTGAATCCGGCACAGGTAAGGAACTGGTGGCAGCGGCCCTGCATCATAACAGCCTGCGCGCAAAAGGCCCCCTGGTTAAGGTGAACTGCGCTGCTCTTGCCGAAAGTCTGCTCGAGTCTGAGCTGTTCGGGCATGAGCGTGGTGCGTTTACCGGTGCAGACCGACGCCGCGAAGGTCGGTTTGTTCAGGCCCGGGGAGGTACGCTGTTTCTAGATGAAATCGGAGAAACATCAGCGGCCATGCAGGTCAAGCTACTGCGTGTCCTGCAGGAGCGTGAACTTCAGCGGGTTGGTGGGCAGGAAACAATTGCCGTCGATGCCCGTATCGTTACGGCAACCAACAGGAAACTCGAGGATGAAGTGCAGGCTGGGCATTTCCGAGAGGACCTCTATTACCGGCTCAATGTGTTGGTGCTGGATGTCCCGCCGCTTCGGGATCGTCACGGTGATATACCGCTACTGACAGAATACTTTCTGCAGACATTTGCAGAAAAAAATGGCCGTGTGGTTCGGGGGGTGACACCGGAGTGCATGGATGTCCTCAATCGCTATCCATGGCCTGGAAATGTTCGCGAACTGGAAAATGCGTTGGAGCGTGGAGTAATCCTGATGCGAGGAGAGTATCTGGAGGTGAGTGGACTCCCCGAGGCGGTGCTGAGGTGGGCAGGGAGAAATCAGCCTCAGGAAGAGGAGCGTCCGTCGACCTTGAGAGAGGCTGAAAAAATGCTGATTTTGAAAACCCTTGAAGAGGCGGGCGGCAATCGAAGTGAAACGGCTCGACGCTTGGAAATAACGAGAAAAACCCTTTTGAATAAGCTGAAAAGTTATGACATTTGATGAAAAACAAAGCGGTATCCATGTGACTGGAGGTGAGAAGAGGTAAAAAACTTTGGACGTGTTTTTTTTCAAAGTCTGCCTCTCAAAGAGGCAGGCATCAAACGCAGGAGGGAGAGCATTTTTTGATTGAGTACCCCGCTTACTATGTATCCGTTTATTGGATTCCAGATGTGGACAGGCATCCTTTTCTGCCTTGTTCGCTTTGCTTATGCACAATGTGTCTTGCTTAAGAAACCATTCATGAAGACCAATGGATGTAATAGTCGTGAGCGAATAGTCGTGAGCGGCCTTCAATTTTGGCAAAATGTTCCCCACGTTTAGTCCAAGGGGGAGCCTCTTCGGCAGTGTTTTGGGCGTAACTGTTCACCCCTTACGATTGCTCGTGAGATAAATTTTGTTTTGTTAAAGCCATTTGAATCGCAACCAACGGATTGACACCTTTAGCTCTCGGCCCTGTTATTCGTGAACGGAACATACCTCTTTTTTGCTAAAAGCAAAATCGAGGTTTGATGTTTTTTCAGGCTCTCCCAAAGAGTATACGATATTGCCAACCTGCCAGGCTTGCCCTTTGGCTTGGCAGGAATCTCAGCTAACTCCCAGCCTCCCCTGGTGAGAATTGTACAATAGCGTTTTTGTAAGTTGGCGTATTTCTGAGCAGTGAGACATTTTTTTCGCGCATGGTCACGGTATGGCCCGTCTTGGGTCAATAGCTTTTTCGTATTGCGAGCCCACCGATATTGATTTGAGTCAACAATAAACGTAAGTTCCCGCAACAGGTGGGATTCACAAAGACCATGACCGCAATGATCGTATGACAAGTATGATGCCCAGCAATCATGTGTTATCAGACCACCATATCGGGGAATGATATTGAGTCCTTCCATGGCCTCTTTTGCACGTTTACGGTGGGGCAATTATTCCTTTGACCGTGGTCTTGCAATTGGGACAATGCTTTGTTTCTGCATCAAGATGCTCGCCAACCTTCTCCAAAACAATATCGATTTTGGTACGCCTCTCGTGCCCCTGACAAGGAGACTTGCTTCGTTCGACACCGCAGACATCGTACCTCCTCCCTTCCCCTGGCTTACCTTGCTCGCTGCGGAGGTCTCCTTTTTATTGGTTTGAGAAGAAGGCTTGTTCTTACCTGTTTTCTTCTCCAGAAAAATCGACAGAATCAGCTCTCCTGCAATCGGCAGACTATTCATCACAACCTTGATCTCAGACGATACTTTACCGTCTGAGATCAAGGTTGCTCAAATACCAGTTTCAGCCGCTCTACTTCCTCTTGGCCACTCGTCTTATCTACTGTAGCCATGAGTAGAGTATACCATGGCTTTTTTCGACCTTCTGAGCTGCTCTCTGGGCAACGATTACGCCTGATTATGATAAATCGCCTTAACCCGGCAAGGTTCGTCTAAACCTTCCTGCATAATGGCTCATTGAATACTCTTCACTCAACAAAGCAGGTCTTTGCAGAAAATTCCATGAAAAATCTGTCACGTTTTTTCTACGTTGCAGAAAACTTTTTCCCCAAAAAAGGGGGGGAGCTGTTATCATATAATTTGAATTATTTACTAGATTAACCATGGGTTTTATGAAATAAAAAAAGTCAGGTGTTCCCTGACAATGCCAGCGAACCCCAAAACTTGCAAAGCATGTTGCAAGCCTTAGCTGGCAGACCCGGTTCAACCGTGATATTGGATGCAGGAATCGCCAGGGAAGAGAATATCCAGTACCTGATCAAACATCACTACAGCTATATCGGGGCCGTCAAGGAAGCTGCCCAAGTAGACAGGGCCCCCATCGCTCTAATGCAGGGGGAGCAGCTTGTAATGCTGCTGATGGAACACGGTATCGGCGTTCATCGTTCGACGCCTGATTTGTTTGAGATCGAAAAAGATTTCAAAATAAAAAAGGAGAGAAAAATATGGCGGACTCTGATCAGGGCTGGACTGGAGTGTAATGACAATGTTCATTGAACCACGAAAGAGACTGATCGAGTGGGTACGCCAGCAATTGATCGGTCCTCCTGAGCCTTCGATAGAAGGTCCGGATCTACTCGGTGTACTGCCCACAGAGCGTTTCCCCTGCGGTGCGCTTTACCCCACATCCAATTGGGGCGAAGGTATCGATCCGGCCAGTGAAGATGTCGATGAAACAGAGGGTACTATTAAGGTTGCTGGTGAAAGCTTATCCGAACCTGCCGTTGTGCGTCGTTATATTCCCCCGTCGTCACTGGGATTCTCGTTTTTTATCAAGGGTGAGGATATCCGGTTCCAGGTGTTGTGCCGTGCCGTCGAGTATGAACACACAGGACGAGACGAGCAAGGACAATACAAAAACAATTGGAAGCGCAAGGAACTGGTTTCCGGGCAAGGAGGCGAGGAGGTCGAGAACATCAGTTGTCCTGGGAAAGATCAACACCAGAGTTGTTTTAAACTGGCAGATAAGGCACGCGTTGACGTTCAATGGCGTCATTTTGTCGATGGCTGGATTGTTACAGTATCTCTCTGCAATGCGCAGAAGTTTGCAGAGAGCGCGATAGGCAGAGACTACGTTTACGAACGTGCAGAAAAGACCCTGTTCGAGGCCAGCCTCCGCTGCGTTATCGAAGCTGGCGATGTTGGTGTCTATCCCCGCGTCGACCGAAGCCTACTAGACCAGGAAGAACAGGAAATCGAACTCCAGTACGCCCATCGATACATCTACGCCATCGGACACGGCTGCGCCGCCAACTGGAAGGTTAAGGGCGGAAGCGTCGCTGAACTGCGCTCCGAGACGATGCCGGCGGTGGAAGTTCCGCAGATGACGGCCGATACTGGATCGGGGGGCGAGCTTGTACTATCGTTGGCGAGACTGGCTGACATCGATAATGCTCACATAAGCCTCCTGCCCAAGTTAGACGATTTCATAAGCGGATACGCGAGCTGGGTTGCCAGCCAAGAGGGTAATATCCCGCCTGACGACTGCGCAGCCGCAGGCCGCATGGTCGAGCGTATGAACATAGCCGTCTCGCGCATGCGCATGGGGCTGCGCCTGCTGGATGAAAATGTACAGGCAAGACAGGCCTTTGCCTTAGCCAATCGCGCCATGCTGGATCAGATGCGCCAATATGATCGTCTTCAAGGTAAGCCCCGCACCGACGATGTCTATCGTTGGCGTCCCTTCCAGTTGGCTTTTTTGTTGACCACGCTTGAATCCACAGCGAATGAGAATGACGAATTTCGCGATACGGTTGACCTGATCTGGTTCCCGACCGGTGGCGGTAAGACCGAAGCTTATCTCGGCCTGATTGCATTCCAGATAGCGTTGAGACGACTGCGTCATTCTGATACCGGAGGTGGGACAGCTATTCTGATGCGCTACACCTTGCGCCTGCTAACCCGAGACCAGTTCATACGTGCCTCCCGTCTGATCTGCGCGTTGGAACTGATTCGGCGTGAACGTGATGATCTCGGTTCCGAGCCGATTACCATAGGCATGTGGGTGGGAGAGGCCACCAGTCCCAACACCTTCCAGAAAGCGGCTGAACTTGTACAGGAGGCGATTGCAGCCAGGGAACAGCCCGAACTGGTGCTTGACCAATGCCCCTGGTGCGGACAGGACTTTGAAGCCGATCGTAACTACGACAGCACCACAAAGCATTTCCATTTCCTTTGCCGGAACCCGGATTGCGGCTTTGGTGTGTCATCGGATGGCGTACTGCCTTGTAATATCGTTGATGAAGCTTTGTATGCCGAACCACCGACCATGTTGGTCGCCACGGTGGATAAATTCGCGAGACTGGCCTGGGAAGAACGTGCCAATGCGTTCTTGGGAGGCACACAGAATATGTCGCCGGAACTCATCATTCAGGATGAGTTACACCTGATTGCTAGTGCGTTGGGTTCGGTGGCTGGTCTGTACGAAGCCGCCATCGACACCGTGCTTCGATTGCGTGACCTGTATCCAAAGTACATTGCATCGACCGCCACCATTCGCATGGCGGATCAACAGGTGAAACGACTGTATGGACGTGAAGTCGCCGTGTTTCCACCGCCGGGGCTGAGTTGCGACGATGCCTATTTCGCCCGTACCGTCCCACTGGAGCAACGGCCAGGCCGCATTTACGTCGGCTATCTGGCACCGATGCTGAACCGTCAGCAATGCCTGGCACCCCTGGCGGCGACATTGTTGTTGGCCCCGTACGTACTGTTCAGGGGTGATCAGCACGAGCTGGAACTGCTGGATGCCTGGTGGACGCAGGTAGTATATCACGGCAGCCTGAAGGGGGTAGGAAACAGCCACACGGCTTTTGCTAGCGATGTGCTCGATTTCATAGGGTTATTGTCAGGAACAACGGACGAGCAGGTTCAGGAACACGAAAAGGCGGAGGAACAAAAACGCTCGCCGCTGAGCATTGCACAACTTACCAGCTTGCAGACTGCGGCACAGAATGCAGACATTTTTGCCCGCTTGAGCCAATCACGCGAAGAGGCTGGCTGCCTGGATGCCGTGCTGGCCACCAATATGATCTCGGTCGGGCTTGATGTGGCTCGGTTGGCCCTAATGATTATCAACGGTCAACCGTTAACTACTGCGGAATATATTCAGGCCAGTAGTCGCGTGGGGCGCAGTGAAACGCCAGGTGTGGTGTTCGTGAATTATTACCGTGAACAGGCACGCAGCCTATCGCACTACGAGAGTTTCCGCGCTTACCATGAAGCTTTCTACCGTTTTGTCGAGCCTACCAGCGTCACGCCTTATACCTACCAAGCCCGCCTGCGTGCCCTGCCAGCGGCCTTGGTCATCGTGATGCGGCACGGTGGGTTGGGATTGTTGAATAACGGTGCGGCGGCCACCTTTGATCCGAACGATTCGCAAGTTGCCAAAGCTGTGGAAAAATTCAAACGACGCTGCGTACTGTCAGCACCCGATCAGGGCGATGAAGTGGGCAAGCATATCGATGCCCTAATTGCTAATTGGCAGATTGAGGTCGAACGCTGCCGGAGAGCTCGAAGACAATTGGAGTATCAAGTTCCTGACAAGGACAAGGGGCGAGATCGTCTGTTGTACAACCATGATGATCGGATTCGTGGCCTGTGGCCGACCTTGCAATCCCTGCGCAATGTCGAAAACACAGCTTTGCTCAAGGCGTTATAAACTATGGCCAATGAACTAATCCCGATACGTCTTTCACACCTGCTCGGCCATAGTGGCGTCGGGGCCATCGTTCGGGGTGCGAATGGGCTTGTGGTTGTTCAGGATACCCGTCAATGGATAGACCGTCAGGGTTTTTTCGCTGGCAAACTTATTTCCTATGTAGAGCGTGTGCGCGCCGCGCTGGGACTTGAGGAACAACTACGCCAACCGCCTGTGGCGAAAGAGCTGGTGAATGGCCAGGTAGATGGCACCAGTGTACCGGCGACGAGATTCCCCTCCTGGATGCGCTGTCCGACCTGTGGATCCATGTATCGTTGGCCGTGGCGGAAAGGCCAGCCCGATCACGCACCCCATTGCACTTATCAAGGTTGCCAAAAACACCCGAAACTGGAGCAGGTAACGTGGGTACTGGCACATCCAAAGGGATACCTTGCCGATGTACCGTGGCATTTTCTTGCGCATTGGGGTGCCAGTAAGCCCTCGCAACGTAGTTGCAAGGTACAAGATCAATTACGGTTGATTGAGCGTGGCTACGAAGAGCGCACATTACAGTGTGGCGCCTGCCATGCTAGTACGTGGTTTCGTGGTGATGAGCGAGTGGGATTTGGCAAGGGCCTTATGCAGCCATGGACCAAAGATGATCTGGTTCCGCCAATAGAGGTTGGGGAAGAAGGTGGTCAAAAGCTCGCACAGGTGTTGGTGATCAATGACACCCGGGTTTATGATCCAGTCGCTGAATCTGTTTTGGTGATTCCGCCGGAATCTCGTGTGCGCAAGGGAACTGTCGTGGATCGCTTGTACCGCAACTCCGGTGACCGAAGTCGCATAGATGGAGCGCGAACACCATTGTCCAGGAAAGGCGTCATCAGGACATTGGCGACGGAATATCGTTGTAGTACGAAAGATATCGAAACCGCACTAGCTGATCTTGCCTGCGGCTATCCCTTGTATGGCGAGAACCTTACGCCTGGGCAATTGCGGGAAAGCGAGTTTAAGGCATTCCTGGAAGTGCTGCCCGACCAGCGCGAGGACGAGGACCTGGTGACGCGCAACCAAAGTAAAGAGTGGCGTGAACTGGGAAGCGCAGTCAATTTAAATGCCGAGGAACAGAAAATTGTTCACGGCGTTCGTCACCTAGTCCGCGTGGACCGCCTCAAGGCGGTGAAGGTGTTCAAGGGCTTTAGACGCCTGGGAGGAGAGGAAATAGTACCACCGGACATCGTAGGGGAATCGGATTGGTTGCCGGCCATAGAGTTGTACGGAGAGGGCATCTTCCTCGCGCTTGATGAGGACAGACTCAAGGTGTGGGAGCAAATGACGGCGGTTGTTTCGCGACTGAATCGACTGCTACCCCGATTCATCCAATTCGGTCGCGATGCCCCCAATCCATTGACCACACGCTTCATGTTGTTACATACCCTGTCTCACCTACTGATGCGGCAAATCGAGTCCGAGGGCGGCTATCCGGCGGCATCGTTAATCGAGCGAATCTACTGTGCCAATGCACCGGAGCCCATGGCCGGTATCCTTATCCATGTTGCCGTTCCCGATCTCGCCGGTTCGCTAGGCGGCCTGGCTGAACTGAGTGAACCCCGGCGCTTTCTAGGTATTCTGATTCGAGCACTGGAGCATTCACGCTGGTGTTCGCTTGATCCAGTTTGCAGCGAGCATGAAGGCCAAGGACCAGGCTTGCTGAATCGCGCCGCCTGCCATGCCTGTGCGCTGGTACCCGAACCTGCCTGTGAATATGGCAATACTTTGCTGGATCGTGGTTTCGTCAAGGACGATGCCACCAACGGGTTCCCTTCTTTCTTTGGGATGACCTGAATATGCCTGTTGATCGTACTCGAAAATTTAGTCTTCCCGGTATTCATGAGTTGAACAAGGATCAGGACAAAGCATTGTCGCTGCCAGTGGAGGGGCAACACCTGATCGTCGGTGGCCCTGGTACAGGCAAGTCAGTAGTAGCTCTTCTTCGTGCACGCCGGCTAAATGAAGCAAAAAGAACCTACGGTACGCTCGTTTACAACCAATTGCTGCATCACTCAAACCGACACTTATTTGGTACTGACAAACCATTTTCGGCGATGACTTGGGATAGCTGGTTTCGGCGTTATTTTAAGCGACGTTTTTCTACTGATGTTCCTACACTTGAGCCAGATTGTCTGGGAGGATATTGCCCAATTGATTGGGAAGCTGTTAAACAACAGGTGCAATTTCTAAAAAAAGACCACGAGATCCAAAGCGATAAGTTTCTGGTTATTGATGAAGGCCAAGATATGCCGCCAGCCTTTTATGAAACGTTGAGCAACTTGGGTTTTGTGAATTTTTACGTGGCGGCCGATCAGAACCAGCAAATTCACCCCGATAAATGTAGTTCACGTGAAGATATCCAAAATTTCTTGGCTCTTGAGCCAGATGAGGCCTTAGAACTGAAAACCAACTATCGGAATACGCGTCCGATCGCCCTGCTTGCCCAGCACTTTTACCCAGCAAACCTGGCAAGCCCGAGGCCAGACTTACCTGATCTCATACCAGCTGCCGCCACGCCTGAGTTATGGACTTATGGCGCGGCAAACACCCCAACGTTGGCGGAAATGGCAGACAAAATTCTTCAGTTGAGTGACCGTTATCCCCGCAAACTAATTGGAATCATTACCCCAAACAATAAAGCACGAGTTAAATTCAGAAACGCGCTTATCAACGCCAATCCTGCCTTGGACAATGAAAAGCCGCCAATCCAGACTTTTGTCTCTGGGCAGCGGGCACTCCCGAGCTTCAGTCAGGGCGGAATCATGATCATAAACGCCCAGTCCTGCAAAGGTCTGGAGTTCGATACCGTTATCCTGACTGATATCGATCAGCATCTACCCAAAAGGGATGAGCGCACACTGAAAGCACGGTTTTATGTAATGGTGACGCGAGCCCGAGAGCAGGTCATACTGCTCCGTACTGGCAGTGTGTGTCCCGTCGTGGAGGGACTCCTGCCCACCGATCCCTCTATCCTTGTCAGGAAGTAGGCCATGACCACAAAAACAGATACCTCAAAGAAGCCACCAAGTCGACGAAAACCGGCACGCATTTGGCACTTGGTAACCAACCATCAAAACATGCTTTATATGTTGGCCGCCGGTATGGTGATGGGCCCTGCTGGTTTTCGGGGCAAGCATTATATGGATCCAGCTAACGTCTATCCTGGCCTAATTCCCTTGTTCCGCGACAAGGTCAAGGTTCCAGCTGACGCTTTGAGTCAAGCCACCAGTGAAAGCAAGCATTTGTTGCCTTGCATCGCGTCTTTCGATTTGAGTGATCTGTCCGTGTCTGTTTCGATGCTGACCAGGGATGGTGGCAGGCGAAAATGTGACTCGTCGGCCGCGAGAAAACACAAAGGCGACATGGCACTTCTTGTCCGTGCACCATTACCGCTAACTTTGCTATCGAGCATTAACTTCCGCTCACTCGAAGATAAGCAAGCATTTAAAAGTGCTGCCAATGATGTCTCGAATGTCGATCTGCTCCCTTATCGGGTTACGATTAAGGAATCGCTGTTTTCCTCCGACGCGGAGGTCATGTGGCCAGCAAAGCAGTCACAAAAACAGTTGTTTGAGGATTATAGTGACAATTTTCCCGCGTTTGGACAGGCGCTTGGCGGCGTGCTCGCGATGCTTTACCATACTGCTAATCGCAGCGATCTGGGACTTGCAGCCTTTCGGTTAGTAACCGAAGACGTACCCCTTCAAGATGGTAAAGTGGTCCAAAGCCACCCCATACTGGCTGAGCTTCCGAACTGGATTGATGGAGGTGAGATATCCGGGCAAGCAGATACTCGTGCCCGGCTCTTTTGGGGCGTTATCCAATCGCTGGTTGATGCGCAGACGCAGGAACACCCGAAAACGCCCCTCGATGTGGTGCTTGCGTATCTAGAGAATCAGCTTGACCAGCTGCAGGACATGGAATTTAGGCCGTGTTTGCAACGACTGATTTCTGAAATGCGAGGCTGTCTTGGTCTGGGTGGGGGAACAATATCGGAGCTGTTTGAGAGGCACAAGGGGGCTTTATCGAGACCTTTCCTTTTGTTTTGTCTGCGAGGGCACTGCACGGATTTGCTGGAATTTTCACACCCTTTACTCAGTGATGCCGAGTATATTCTCGCTGCAATCCTGTTTGGTGTGCGTGATGGCTGGGTGCAGTTTTCCAGGGAGCTCAGGGGCCAGAAACTGTCTGCCTATGTGTCTTTTAGGATGTCCAAAGCTGAACATCGCAAACGTGGCGAAAGCTTTGCCATTGATCCGCCTCTGCCTCCGAGGCCTCTGCGAGAGCTTTTTACTTCAGCAAGCGGTGTTTGGAGCGATACGAGGCGAGATGTGGCCGCAGAACTCGCAAGTGAATGCAATTGGCACGATTGTTTTCAGACGCGCATCATTCTGCCGGAGAACGTGGTTGATGATGAGCTACCAGAAAGCTTTGAACGTAAAGGCTCGCAGATCGTGTTACCAGGCAGGGTAACGACTGTTACTGAAGTGGTTGAGGATAAATTTTTACACTGTTTGGGGCAATCGCCACCCATTGCTCCAGATATCGAATCCAAAGTGCGCAAAAAGCTTGCACTCCCGAGGTAAAACCAAAACAGACAACGGAAACCACTAATAATGAGGATGATACCGAGTCAGCCTTTGGCAACTGATAGCAAGCTCGAGCTACAGGTATTCGATCAGTTGCGTGCGGCATTTTCAGGAGGTGACAAGAATGGCTGGTTTGCTATCCATTCGCTCAATCTTCCCTGGCATGAATATAAACGATTTGGCGAAATTGACTTTGTCGTATGTGGGCCAGAGGGACTTTTCGTACTGGAAGTTAAAGGGGGGCGAGTTTCTTGTCACGAAGGTATCTGGGAAACAACCAATCGGTATGGTGAAACTCACCGGCTGAAGGAGTCTCCATTCAGTCAAGCGAACAGTGCGCTGCATGGCCTGTTGAAAAAACTGCCAGGCACACTATCAAAAGCCTTTGTGGTTGGTTATGGCGTGATTATGCCTGGAGTCGAGCGGCTCCCCGATAGTGCGGAGTGGGATCGTGCTGTTCTCGCGGATGGTAGGAACTTCAGGCAGTTCGAAAAGTGGTTCAAGCGATTCATTCGGCATTGGCGGGCAAAGGATGCCAACAAACCGGCCGCGAGTCCCTCACAGTTGAAAGATCTGCAGCAATACCTCCGACCTGATTTCGAGGCGGTGGTGCCATTGCATGTTTCAGCGCATGATGTTGAAGCTCGGATCGTCAGATTAACAGAGGATCAACTCAGGTGGGTCGATGCCATTGAAGTCAATCCTCGGGTGATTTGTTCAGGTGGCGCAGGGACGGGTAAAACCATGCTGGCGCTGGAATTGGCAAGACGCTGGTGTGCAGACGGGATGAAAACAGTTTTGGCCTGTCATTCACCCTGGCTCAAGCGCTATTTGGCACGACATGTTGTACCGGGATTGACGGTCAGCCTTGCGGATTCGATTCACGTCACGGCCAGGCGAATTGGTGTCGATACTTTTGATGCATTGATCGTCGATGAAGCTCAGGATATTTTGAACATGGATGCGCTGGAGATGTTGGATAGTTTTTTGTTGGGCGGAATAAGTGAAGGTCGTTGGTGTTTTTTTCATGACGTGAACAATCAGTCAGGTCTGTGTGGCTCCTACCTGCCAGATGCCTATGACTACCTTTCACGTTGTAACCCGTTACAAATTCCATTGAAGACCAATTGTCGAAATACGCTGCCGATCCTGCAACGGATACAAGGCGACCTGGGTGCTGATGTAGGTACTTCAGGGGTCGGTGATGGCCCTGCGGTGCGAGAAGTCTGGGTGGCGGACGTAGACAGTGCAATCGAAGCTCTGGAGAAAGAACTACACGACCTGACCGATGGTGAGGGGTTCAACCCGGGAGATATCGTCATCCTTTCGCCTGTACCCTTTGCACGATCCTGGACTTCTTCACTTTCTCAGAATATGAGAAAGTTAATCACGGTGTTGGATGATGCTTCACCTCGTAAGATGAATTGTCATACCATCGGCTTTGCACAGATTGGAGATTTCAAAGGGCTTGAGAGCGAGGTAGTTGTACTTGTCGATATGCCAAGACCTGGGCATAGCGATCCCCTTCGTCGGCTTCACTATGTTGGGATGAGTCGGGCGCGTGCGCTGTTGAGCATGATCTGTTGCTGATACGGCAAGGCGATGCAAGGTGACTGTGTCAAGGCGTTCTCTGCAAGTGACTGACTGAAAAAATATCGGAGCAAGCCTCAGGGTAAGATGATTTACAGATGCCCTGGATTTCAGCTTGCTTCGAATAGCTAGAAGACTGTTGAAATTCGACGTCTGAACAGCTGACGCCCAATAACTTGTACTGTCTGGATATGCTCAGCTTTTGACTTTTGGGTTCAATCATTGTTTGGCGCTGTTTGAGAGTCAGCTGCCGAGCTTTGGTGCTAAAAAATCGTTTTCCACCTTCAGTTGGCCAATTTGGTGAAGAAGCTCATCAATTTAAGCTTCTTCCTGTTTTTTGGATTTGTTACATCTTGTCAAAGATGTCGGGGACACCTTCGAGCATTTGTCGTTTCCAGTTGGAAACCATGGTGGGATGGACACCGAATCTGCTGGCGATCTGAGACATTGTTTCGTCGTTTTGAATGGCTGCTCAAGCAGCCTTTGCCTTAAACTGTGGACTGTGTGTTTAGCGTTTTTTACCCATTGTCAGGTCCTCCTGAATTTGGTCCTACTTATAGCTTACCCCATTGTCCAGTTTTTGGGGGCCACCGCCATTAGAATGAAAATAAATTGGAAAATGTGACAACTACCTTGACAAACATCGCCTTGTTGACGTAATTTCAATGAGTTGAGTGTATAAAAAAGCATTAATTTGACCTCTTTACGAGTCAGTCTATAGTTGCATAACAGTTCAAATAAAAATTTTTTTATTTAAATTTTTTTAATTGACTATATTTCTTTTACGGTATATATCCGTTTAGAAATGACGTAATTTATTTGTCCATGCTTATCCATAACAGTTTCCCCTGCCACAGAGCGGGGAAATGTATCCTCTCTTTTTTGCTTAATGCATTCTGCCGTATGTGGAGAAGCGGCTTGCATCCTATCATCGGTTTTATGTACAAACATGCCAGATGATAATAGGATAAAACTATATTCAGCTTGTCTCTTCTTGCGGGTTAAATGTTTGAAAATACAAATAAAATATAAAAAAACAGATACTGCCAAACATGATTCTTTCAGCTTAAAAAGCATTGTTCAATATGAAAGGAAAGAACCTCAGGTGCGTTTGTTCTGCTTTCCCTACGCTGGAGGGGGAACATCGGTCTTCAGGTAATGAACGGACCTCTGACTGGAAATAATTGAAATCAATGCGGTACGACCTCCTGGCAGAGAGAGCCGTATCTCAGAAACACCAATAGCCGATGTTCATGTATTGGTTCAAAAACTTTTGTCTTCCCTGCAAAATCATTTTGATGTGCCGTTTGCCCCTGTTTGGGTGCAGCACTGGTTGCCTTTGGGGTTGATCGGGAACTACCAAGAAGGCAATCTCGTTCCCATTACTCCTGCTCGTCGGCTGCAAGAGCACTTCATATCCCGGAGCATTTTTCGCCCATTATCTTCCTGAAGAAGAATGAATTGAAGGGTTGAAAAGTCTTTTCGGAACCCCCGACGGCAGTTCTTGAAGACAGTGAAATCATGAGCTTCTGCAACCCTATTTTGCGGGCGGGTTTCGCGATTGAAGAAACAAATCGCCATATAGATGAAGCTCAGCTCGGTATCCCATTTCGGTATTTTAGGGCAGTGATAATAAGGAAGGGACCCAGGAGGTAGTGATGCCCTGGTGTTGTCGGTTTTTCCCGCGGATTTCCGTCACATTAAAATACGTGACTTCCATTGAGATGGCTGAGCTAAAGTACCTCTCGCAAGCTTTTGTTTGTGGGTTTTAAAGCCGTAAGCAGTGCCGCGAGTGTTTGGACATATCATACCGTACTCCTGGTATCCAAAAAAGGAGCCCGAAGGCTCCCCGGAGGCTTTTCGCCCCCCCCCCACTCATCCTGACTACTCCTTGGCAAGTTGCTTCCCAGCAGAGCTTGTTTCAGTTTTGCCGGAACCTCTATTTAACAGTGAAGTGATTATCCGATATCCTGCATGACAGTCATTTGCTTTCCTGCAATTTCGAGTCGGTGATTCAGATAGGGCTGTAGCTCTTCTCTCTCCAGGTCGGATAAATAATAACCAACCACAAGCCTTTGGGCCAATGGTTCATCAAAAAGCAGTGCAGTCTGATTTTTAATTCTAAAAACAAACGGTTGACCTCCAGACGAATGGAGCGATACAGTGCTGCCAGACCACCGTTCGGTGGTAAGCCCCAAACAATAGACTTGTATATATCGGTTACATTGCCCGTGGTTAAGGGCAGATAGGAGACCTTGTGCAGTTTGATGTTCAGAGATGCAGCAACCTTTCTGCATAGACCGGTTTTCCCGCTGTCAACTTCACCGGCAACCAGCCCCATGCCGCGTAACTGTAATAAATAATTGAGTCGTGCATCCAGTTCTTCTGCAGCCCTGGAGCCGAAGAGCTTACCAGGATCAAGGTCTTTTTCAAAGGGATGGGAAGCCGTAAACGTGTCTATACAGAGGTGTCCTCCTTTGCAGCTTTAGTCAACTTGCTGTAATCCACAGGGTGTGCAGGCTTCTGCTGTTGAGAAGTTTTTCCATTCTGTTCAACATCTCTGGAAGAACAGGAAGGGCGATCACGCTTCACGAAGCAATTGTCATAGGTGTCAACACGTTTTGTTTCCTGAATACATTCGTTGTTATGGCAGACCTCTATACATTTCCCCTGTTGGGCCGAATTGTAACGAAGAATTACTGTTTCTCCGACCAAAGAGGCAGCAAACTCATAGATCATACCGTTCAGGCTGACAGTACGGTCTTTGTGTACCTTACATTTTGACTCAAACAGGAAAAGTTCTTCAAGATCAACACCAGGTTCAGGATATCTCATCCGTTATCCAGTGTTAGCCCAGCAGTCAAGGGATGCCTCTTTGAGGATCCGATGTGGCCTGCGATAATATTCGATCTCAATGTAGAGCCTAAGAACCCCGTTTATACTTTTGCTATTCCATTGTCTTTGATGGTCGGAAGGATCTGTAAACCTACAGTTCTGAACCAGGGCTCAATTTTACCTTTGACTGCTGCCTGATATGTCCTTGCGTGAAGCAGTGTTATACCGCGTTTGGAACCTACCAGCGATAAATGCCTTGATCTGAAGGCGGAACCATTGTCTACGAAGAGTCGCAGAGGAATGCCCCTTCGCAGAATTGCTTGCCGGGACACCTCCATAAAAGAGACTATGCTCTCAGGGGTGCAAATTCTGCGCAGTGAAATCAGCTGCGGATTATCTTCTTTTACCCACGGAGCACATCTGCGATTTCCAGCTATTTTTGCTTTCCCCTGAAAACCGGTTAAGGTGGCGTTTTTCCAATCGGCTTTCGCAGCTTTTTCAGTTGCGAGGGGATAGATTGTTACCTAACAGCTTAATATTACATAATTGTTTTTGTTAAAACACGAGCGGTTTTTTGTGATATCAATAGGTTGCAAAGGAAAAACATGCCGTTGCTCAAAGGTTTCCTTAACCAATCCCGTACGGCAACCCAAACGCTTCCCAATATCAAAATGCGTGCCCATCTGAATGCTGATAGTTTGTTTTTTGTTATCTACCAAAATTGAGAGCAGGTGCCAGATCATCGGACTACCAACAGCACCATCCTGCTGGTTGATGTCTTGATGAGCGTGGTCTTGAGGAACCTGAAAGCCTACACGGTGTCTATGGCATAGGCACGATTCCCGGTGATTCTATAATTTTAGAATTAATATCACGTAAGTAAAATATACAAGAATACTTTATATTCTGATATTAATAAAATTAATTGGTTGAGATATCAAAATAATTATTATTAAAGAATAAACTTGTTAATAAGACTAAGAGAATTGCAGAGTATGCTATTTCTATAAGATTTGAAACTAAAGAAATTCAAAAAGTTTGCAAACAAGGAGATGCTTTTTTGGAAAATTTCACTCAAGGAGCGCCTGTATTCGACTTTTATTCTGCTCCCTTTTCCAGAAGCCAACAGTACCATGGCTGCAAGATGAGGTCGGGATTGTGGATCAATCGATTTTTGAACGGGAACTTGAAGAGAGTTGTGGGAAGTTTCATACAATTTTAAATAGTTTTTTATTTCAATAGATTTTTTTTCTCCGGAGGAACCTTATTTTTTTATCTGATTTTTTATTGATAAACTCGTAAAACTTAATTTCTATAAACCTTATAGAAGTAATTTTAATGAGTTAAGTGTGAAAAAATGCATTATTCGAACTCTCTACGAGACCGATATTTATCGGAATCTTAGCTTATTGGAATAGAAAGGCTGCAACTAGTTCAAGCTGACACTACATGTACAAACGTGGAACAATACTATGACAATGGAACAACAAACAATCATTGAAGAAACTAAAATTTCTCAAAATATATTTTCATTGAGTGTGGAAGAGGTCCGCTCCCAAATCAAAGCAGTTTTACCTGAATCGGTAGATTTTGCCGATGATGATAATCTGCTTGAAGTTGGTTTGGATTCTCTAAAAATCATGCGACTTGTCGGTCAATGGCGCAAAAGCGGAGCACAAGCCACCTTTGCCGAACTAATCGCAAAGCCTCAGTTAAAACAATGGTGGTCCCTACTGACTGAAGGTGTCTCATTATCCACACCTACCCCTGTTGTTCTTTCTACCCCCACCGAAAAAGAGCCTGAAGCTGTGGAGGAACAGAACCACAGAGGGCCATTTGCACTCACAGATGTTCAATATGCGTACTGGATAGGGCGGCGTGATGAGCAGCCTCTTGGGGGCGTTGGTTGCCATGCCTATCTGGAGCTTGACGGTCGTCAGCTTGAACCGGAACGATTGGAAAAGGCATGGAGGCAGGTGTTACACCATCACCCTATGCTGAGAGCACGTTTTTTAAGTGACGGTCGTCAGGAAATTCTTTCTGCTCCTGTATCTGACAGACTTGTGGTTCACGACCTGCGTTCTTTTTCCGAAGAAAAAGCGGCAATTGCATTGAATGAGATACGAGATCGCCTCTCGCACCGCCGTTTGGCCGTGGATCAGGGCAAGGTCGCTGGACTTGAATGCAGTCTGCTTGCCCGAGGTGAAACACGCTTGCACTTTGATGTTGATCTGCTTGTTGCGGATGTACAAAGCCTTCATATCATCCTTCGCGATCTGACCACTGCGTATGGTAACGGTCGTCTCCCTGAAGCATCTCGGCATTGGAATTTTGCCGAATATCTGTATCAGGAAGCGCAAAGGCTTTCCAAAAACAGAGAGGAAGATTGTGTATACTGGCAAGAGAAATTGACGGTTCTTCCGGGGGCTCCGAGTTTGCCACTCAAGCAGCAACCATCAGATATTCAGCGTCCTGTTTTTAAACGACGGACCTATCAAGTGAAACAGATCGATTGGCAGTTATTGCAAAAACGGGCTGCCAAATATCATGTAACACCGGCCATGGTACTGTTGACAGTCTACGCCGAGATCATCGATCGTTGGAGCACCCAGTCGAAATTTTTTATCAATATCCCGCTGTTTGATCGTCAACTTACATATCCAGGTATTGAGGATGTTGTTGCCGATTTCACTAACCTGCTTTTATTGGCAGTGGATTTCACATCGGATACATCCTTCTTGAAGAGGGTTCGTGACATCCAAACCCAATTCCATAAAGACGTTGGTCATTCTAGCTTCTCAGGGATACAAGTTCAGCGAGATCTTGCAAAAATACGGCAAGGAGAAGGGATCGCCGCACCCATTGTGTTTGCCAGTAACCTGGGAAATCCACTTCTTGACAAGGAGTGTATTGAGACACTTGGAGATCTCACATATATGATTTCCCAGACACCACAAGTCTGGCTGGATTTCCAGATTTATGAAAACAGCGATGGCTTGCTGCTGGCCTGGGATGCTGTTGAAGATCTGTTTCCTGACAACATGATAGATGCAATGTTTGAAGCATATATTAAGCGTATCGAGGGGCTTGTTACTGAACAGGCAACTTGGCATGAGCTGGTTGTTCTTCCTCTGCCTGTGCAGCAACAGCAAACGCGGGATCAGGTGAATAAGCTAACAGAGGAATCTGTCGTACCAAGGCAATGTCTTCACACTGCCTTTTTTGTCAATGCTGCTGCGTCACCCCAAAACATTGCGCTCATCGACAGCTATACAAAAAAACAGTTTTCCTATGGCGAACTCGCTCAGATCGCTCTCTTGGTGGCTGGCTTTCTCCGGGAAAATGGTGTTGAGCAGGGAGATACTGTTGCCGTAACCCTGCCCCGTGGGAGTTGGCAGGTCGCAGCGGTACTTGGTATTTTGGCTCTTGGGGCTTGTTATGTCCCTGTTAGTCCAGAACAACCAGCCGCTCGTCGCGATCGGATTTATGCAAAAGCGAATATCGCCTATGTCCTGACCAATGAGCGTCTGTCAAAGGATCTTAGCCGAGTTGACGGACCGTTCGTGTTGGCGATAGAAAAGGCGCTTCATGGCCCCTCTCTGTCCCAACCTGTTGAACTGTCACCGGATAATTCTGCCTATATTATTTTCACTTCAGGATCGACCGGGGAGCCCAAGGGGGTGGAGATGAGCCATGCTGCAGCATGGAACACCGTAGGCGACATCAATCAACGTTATGTAGTCAATGCGGCAGACCGAATACTGGCTGTTGCAGCCTTGGATTTCGACCTCTCAGTCTATGATATTTTCGGTCTGCTTGGCGCAGGTGGTTCGCTGGTTCTGATAAGAGATGAGGAGCGCCGTGATGTCGAGTATTGGCTGAAAATGATGAGGGAATATAGAATCAGTATGTGGAATTCCGTACCTGTACTGCTGGATATGTTGCTCGTAGCTGCAGAAAGCAGTGGGGATGACGATTTGTCTTTGCGCCTAGTCATGCTTTCCGGTGATTGGATTGGGATGGATTTACCTGCAAGGCTTGCGCAGGTAGCACCAAATTGTCGATTTTCAGCTCTCGGTGGGGCCACTGAGGCAGCCATTTGGTCGAATTATTATGACGTGGTAAGTCTCCCCTTGCCCAAACATTGGAAGTCGATTCCCTACGGCAGGCCCCTGAGTAACCAACAGTATCGGGTTGTGGACAAAAAAGGCCGGATCTGTCCGGATTGGGTCACAGGTGAACTGTGGATCGGTGGTGCCGGTGTGGCTCGAGGTTATCGAGGTATGCCTCAGCAGACGGCTGAACAGTTTGTCGAGCGAGACGGAATCCGTTGGTATCGCACAGGTGACCTGGGACGATATTTCCCGGACGGTACTCTTGAGTTCCTTGGGCGAGAGGATTTTCAGGTCAAGATTCGTGGTCATCGTATTGAGCTGGGCGAGATTGAAAAAGCTATGCGGCAACATCCTCAAGTGCATGATGTGGTCGTAACAGCTATTGAAAATGAGGGACGAAATAAATATCTGGTAGGATATATTGTGCCGGAGAAATACAGCAGTGGTGATCTTTTCAAGGTGTCGAGCATTGATGCAGACCGGGCGGAACGTCTTAGGATCAGTGCGGAAGAGGCAGGCGAAAGACGAGCACATGTCTTGCCTGAGGATGAAAAAGTAAGTCTTTATTCTGAGTTCTGGCAAGGTATCGAAGGGCTTGCCGCTCAGTGCATAAGCCGCACCTTGAACAAAATGGGGATATTCACCCAAGCGAATGAATGTCTTTCAGTGGAACAGCTGGTGCAGGAATACAGTATTCTACCAGAGTATAAAAAGTTAATCACTCAATGGTTGGAGGTTTTGACGGAAGAAGGCCTTCTGGAACGGCAGGGTGCGGATACCTATCGAAGCCTCTTCCCTCTACCTGGAGATTCATTGGAAGCGAACTGGCAGATGATTGGTGAAAATGCGATGCAAGATGAAGATGCTGCCGTCTTGTTTCAGTATTTCAAAACAAGCTATGAACACCATGTGGCCATGTTCAGAGGGGAGATCAAACCTCTAGAGTTGTTTTTTCCCGAAGGATCCTGGAAGATTACTGAGAGTTTATATCAGTTTAATCCCATAGCTGATTATTACAATAAAACTGTTGCGGAGATTATAAAATCCATTGCCGGGAATATACATACAGAGACTCCCTTGCGAATATTGGAACTGGGTGCTGGAACAGGAGGAACCGCCGCTTCCTTACTGCCCGTACTGTCGTCTGAACATACCGAGTATACCTATACAGATCTTACAGCTTTCTTTACAGATCGAGCCAAGGAAAAATTCAAGGATTTCCAATTCATGGAGTATGCTATTCTGGACATTGATCAGGAGCCGGGAAGGCAGGGAATCTCTCCCCACAGTTACGATGTAGTAGTTGCGGCAAACGTTTTGCATGATGCTCGTAATATTGAAACTACCATGCGTTTCGTACGAAAACTTCTGGCTCCCGGTGGATTCTGTGTAATTCTGGAAGGTACACGCAATATTCGCCTACAAATGATCAGTATTGGTTTTATTGAAGGCTTGAGTCATTTTGAAGATATGCGCCTTGAGAACAACCTGCCCCTGTTATCCACTGACCAATGGCGTCAGGTGTTGTTGTCGGCCGGATTTGAAACAATGTCGTCCTTTCCCGAAAACAACTCGCTGGGCATGGCTTTTTTCGAGCAGCATATACTCGTTGCCCAGGCACCCATGAGTGTTCAGGAATTTTATCCTGAGGCAATGGCTGCTTTTTTGGATCAACGTCTGCCTGAATACATGGTCCCATCCGTATTTTTGCAGCTTGAGACTCTTCCTCTAAATGAGAATGGGAAAGTAAATCGGAAGAAGCTTCCTCTGCCTGAGACGGGACTGGACAGTGCAAAGAGGAGTCATACAGACCCTCGCTCGGCGTTAGAAACTGAGCTGGCATCAATTTGGCGGCAGGTCCTAAAAAATGAAAAGATCGGTGTTCATGATAATTTTTTTGAGCAGGGTGGAGATTCGTTATTGGCTATCAAGATCGTGACCAGCGTAAAGGAGGCTTTTGGTGTCAAACTACCCTTGGAAAGTATATTCGAGGACCCCACTATCGCGGAGCTAGGTAGCCAGATACAAAAATTACAAGGCCTGGCAGCAGCAGAGAAGAGAAGTATTTCCTGGCCTCGAATTTTGCCAGACCGTGATGCAGCATATCTTCCCTTCCCGCTAACGGATATCCAGCAGGCCTATCTCGTGGGTCGAAGTGGGGATTTCGAGTTGGGGAAAGTGGCATCACATTGTTATTTCGAGCTCGAAGGTCATGATTTGGACACTGATCAAGTAAATCTGGCCTGGCAGCGGCTTATTGATCGCCATGATATGATGAGGGCAGTGATATTGCCGGACGGTCGACAGCAGGTATTGACTGACCCTGGTCAATATAAGATCAGAATCTCTGATTTGCGTGCAATGGATGTTGAAGTCGTGCAATCACAGCTTCGGTCGTTGCGTGATGAGATGTCTCATCAAGTACTTTCTCCGGAAACATGGCCTTTGTTCGATGTCCGTATTTCTCTTTTGCCTAAAAAGAGGATTCGGCTCCATATAAGTTTTGACAACCTGATCTTTGACGGTTGGAGTATGTTTCATCTGCTTTCTGAATGGCGTCGACTGTATAGGGATATTGATGTATTCCAAAAGCCTTTGGAGGTCTCGTTCAGGGATTATGTCTTGGCTGTTCAGCAGCTCAAAACATCCAGACAGTATCAAGAAGACCGGGAATACTGGTTCGGACGCCTACCAGATCTTCCTCCAGCTCCTGAACTGCCCTTGGCAAAAAGTCCAAAATCCATCGAAGAGCAACGGTTCAATCGTTTGGAAACTCGTTTGGACCGGGCGACGTGGCAGGCTCTGCAGAAAAAAATAACCACCTTCGGCCTTTCTCCTTCCAGCCTCCTGTTAAGTGTCTATGCAGAGGTTCTTGCGTACTGGAGCAAGAGTCCCCGTTTTACGATCAATTTGACACTGTTTAACCGTTTGCCTCTTCACGATCAAATCAATGATATTGTGGGTGATTTTACTTCCTTAGTCCTGTTGGCGATAGACAACAGCAAAGGGACGACTTTTCTTGACCGGGTACGGTGTCTGCAACAGCAGCTTTGGCAGGATTTGGATCACTTGCTCGTAAGCGGCGTTGAAGTGCAGCGTGAGCTGGTCAAGCACCACGGCAAATATCAGGGGTCAGCCATGCCAGTAGTTTTTACCAGTGCTTTGGGAGTCGATCAGGGCGAAGTCGGTATTTCTGATTCGATTTGGTTAGGTAAATTGGTATATAACATCAGCCAGACACCTCAGGTTTGGTTGGACCACCAGGTTTATGAGCAGGAAGGCGAACTCTTCCTGAACTGGGATGCGGTGGACGGGCTGTTCCCGAAGGGTATGTTGGAAGACATGTTTACGGCATACTGCGGTATAATAAGAAAACTGGCCGATGATAAGGAGCAATGGCATCAACCCCTGTTTGATCTGCTGCCGGAGCGGCAGCGTGCAAGAAGGCTTGAAGTCGATGCCACCGAGAGTCTGGTTTCTTCGGAATTGTTGCATAGCTTATTTATTCGTCATGTATTTAGCCAACCTGATCACTTGGCAGTGGTTGACTCTAGATCTTCCCTAAGTTATCGGGAGCTTTTCCTTAGGGCCTCTTCTGTAAGCAAGGTGCTTTGCCAAAAAGGTGTGCAGCCTGGTCAGCTTGTCGCAATCATGATGGGGAAAAGTCAAGAACAGGTAGTCGCTGCGCTGGGAATACTCATTGCCGGAGCGGCTTATCTTCCTGTTGACCCTTCCCTTCCTAACCAGAGAATATTGCATATGTTGCGTGATGCTGATGTTCGCCTCGTGCTGACTCAGTCTTCCTCAGATTCAATTCCGAATCTGCCTGACGGAGCATTTGAATTTATAGAGACAGATCGAATATCGCCTGACAGCAATCAAACGGGAAGCAACCTCTATCAGCCTATACAGCAATCCGAAGATCTTGCCTATGTGATTTATACTTCCGGTTCTACGGGGCTTCCGAAAGGCGTTATGATAGATCATCGCGGTGCGGTAAATACGATTTTGGATATCAATCAACGCTTCGGTGTCAATGCGAAAGATCGAGTCTTGGCCCTTGCCAATCTCAGTTTTGATCTCTCAGTGTACGATATCTTTGGTACTCTAGCTGCTGGCGGGACCATTGTTCTCCCTGATAATGACAAGGTGAAAGAACCTGGTCATTGGGCGGAACTCATTGGACGGGAGCAGGTCACTGTGTGGAATTCTGTGCCTGCCATGATGAGCATGCTGTTGGAAAACGCATCGAATAATGATCAATATCAGTCTTTGCGCCTGGTCTTGCTCAGTGGAGACTGGATTCCTCTGGAGTTACCAGAAAAAATTTGGCAATTGGCAGGAGAGGTGGAAATCATAAGTCTAGGAGGGGCTACTGAAGCATCCATTTGGTCCAATCTCTTCCCGATTACACAAATTGACAAGAACTGGAAGAGTATCCCCTACGGGCGGGCAATGAGCAATCAACGTCTGCAGGTTTTTAACGAATTTATGAAATTCACTCCGGATTGGGTTCCTGGGCACCTGTATATCAGCGGGACAGGGTTGGCAAAGGGGTATCTCAACAATCCGGAAAAAACTGATGCAAGCTTTGTCGAGCATCCCCTAACCAAGGAGCGCCTGTATCGAACCGGTGACCTTGGAAGATATCTGCCGGACGGGAATATTGAGTTCTTAGGTAGAGAAGATTTTCAGGTGAAAATCAGTGGATACCGGGTTGAACTTGGGGAAATCGAAGCAGCGATCAAGCAGCATACAGCAGTAAAAGAGGCTGTTGTGGCCGTGGCAGTTGACCGCAGCGAGATGACACATCTTACGGCCTATATCGTTCCTGACCTGGAGGTGTCTTCGGAACTGATCCATGCTCGGGACATTGAGTCCAAGGAGTCAGGCAAGCTCTGGGCAGCTTTACAAGGCTTAATCCGGGATCAGGTTGAAGAACTTTCGAAACGTGTTGATATGCATGTTTTGGATAGCTTCAACGAATATACGAAAAGAATGAGTTTGCTCAATATGTATCGTGCTCTGCAAGATGTCGCCTTATTTCCCCAGTTGAATACCCGCTATACCTTAGAGGAGCTCATTCGTAACGGCAGGATAGGGGAAAACTACAAGGGACTGGTCGCAGAATGGTTGACCCTTCTGACTGAAACAGGATTGCTCAGAAAAGAAGGGGAGTTTTTTATCAACCCCGGGGGATTGCCTGACAGGGCACAAATTGATGCAGAAAGTGAAAATATACGCAGGACAGGCAAGCTGGATGAAAGCGTTGAGTCCTTGAATCAATACCTTGATGCTTTAGGGCCGCATTATGCAGATTTACTTCGGGGTGATGTTGATCCGTTAACCCTGTTTTTTGATGAAAGCAAGAACATTTCTCCAGAAAGACTTGCGCAGATACTTCCGGCTATGGCGTACATGCTTCGTGTCGCCGGAGCGCTACTGCAAGGTATATGCCAAGGGAAAGCTACGGATCAAGGCCTGCGAATTCTTCAGGTTGGATCCAGGACCGGGGCAACGACCTCTGCCTTGCTTCCTTTTTCCAATCTACATGAAAATCGCTATTATTGTAGCGATACTTCCCCGTTTTTTACTGAAACGACGGCAGCACGTTTTGTAGATACCCCAGCCGTGGAATCCTTTGTTTTTGATCCTGAAAAAGATCCCGGACTGCAAGGGATAGAACCACATCGTTTTGATGTTGTTATTGCTGTCAACGCCATACATCGTGCTCGGCATATTGGCGAAGCACTCCGGCACACGCTCAAAATGATGGCTCCTGGAGGTGTCCTTGTACTGGTTGAGGGAACGCGAGATCACCTCTTGCAGCAGATCAGCGCGGGCTTTCTTGAGCAGGGCTTTACCCGTTACCAGGATCGGCGAGCGAAAAGCGGCCAACCTTTTCTCTCCTTGCAGGATTGGAGCAGCGCAATTGAGGATGCCGGTTTTCAAGAGGTCTTTTTTTCATCAGCACCTTTTGTAGAAGTACTTGGCCAGAATGTCATCATTGCCAAAGCTCCAGATCAAATCAGAACATTTGCAACGGAAGAATTGAGAAACGCTCTGCGGCAGATCCTACCCGAGTATATGGTGCCATCGGACTACACTGTTCTTGAAACCATTCCCTTGACCCCTAACGGCAAAATTGATCACGATGCACTCCCGAAAAAAAACGATCATCCCTTGTCTCCGGAAGATAAAGAATTCATTGAGCCAGACACGGCATTAGAAACGCACCTTGCAAAAATCTGGTGCGAGGTGCTCATGTTGGATCGAGTTGGTATGACAAACGATTTTTTCCAACTCGGAGGAGATTCTCTGCTCGGTACGCAGATTACGGCAAAGTTGCGTAAACAGTTCGGAGTGGATCTACCGCTTCGAATCCTGTTTGAACATCCTACGATCCGAGATCTGGCCGAACAACTTGAACGGTTTGCCGACGAAAGAACTGAAGAGGTGGAGGCTCTGTTACCTCGGATTTCTCCTGATTCTGGTCACGAACACGAGCCATTTCCTCTTTCCGATGTTCAACACGCCTATGTGGTTGGGCGAAGTGGTATGTATGAATTGGGCAATGTTGCAGCACATTGCTATTTTGAATACGATACCGAAGAGTTAGATATGGATCGCGTCAATGCGGCCTGGCAGCGTTTAGTTGAACATCACGGCATGTTGCGGGCTATTTTAACGGGAAATGGAAAATATCAGAAGATCCTACCGGAGGTCCCTTTTTATCAGTTTAAGACCTATGATCTGACCCTTCTGGCAGAAGATGATGCCCAATCTGAACTGGAGCTGCTTCGCCAAGAGATGTCGCATCAGGTGATTTCGACAGATTCTTGGCCTTTGTTTGATATCCGGGTGTCTCTCCATGGCAGTGATCAGGCAAGGATACACGTCAGTTTTGACAATCTTATTCTTGACGGCTGGAGTATGTTTCGTATCCTGAATGAGTGGTCACGGCTCTATCATAATCCAGAGACAACTCTGCCCAAACTTGAAATTTCCTTCCGTGACTACATTCTTGCGGAATCACGGATCAAAGAAACCGAACTGTATCAAAGAGACAAATCTTATTGGCTCGAAAGAATCCCTAATCTCCCACCAGCACCGGATCTCCCCCTTGTCCGTCAGCCTGAACCTGGGGAGCTATACCGCTTTAAAAGACTGGAGAGCAGGCTGGATAAAAACCTGTGGCAGCAGCTGAAAGAGCGGGCGCAGCAATCAGGGCTGACTCCGTCCGGCCTACTCCTGGCGGCATACTCGGAGGTTCTTGCCGCTTGGTCCAACAGTCCGCAGTTCACCATAAACCTGACTATGTTCAATCGCTTTCCACTCCATGAACAACTCAACGATATTGTGGGCGATTTTACTTCGTTAACTTTACTGGCAGTGGATAATGCCGCAGAGAAATCCTTTACTGACCGTGCTCGCAGGTTACAGCAGCAGTTATGGCAGGATCTGGATCATCCTTATTACAGTGGGCTGGAAGTGCTGAGGAAACTAGGGGAGAGCGATGATGGGGACCGCAGACGGGGAATGCCCTTTGTCTTTACGAGCGCTTTAGGACTCAACCCATCAGATGAAGCCGCCATTGGCAACAACCATCTGGGACAATTCGCCTACGGTATCTCACAAACTCCACAGGTTTTGATTGATCATCAAGTTTTTGAAATCTCGAACGAATTGATTCTTGTATGGGATGCCGTCCATGAACTCTTTCCTCAAGACATGGTCAAAGAGATGTTTGCAGCCTATGGAGATTTTTTGCGCAGACTTGCTCAAGAGGAAGAGGTCTGGAATGAGGATATCCCAGTACTCCTCCCTGATACGCAGCAGGAAGTACGAAATCAGGTCAATGCCACCCAAGGAGAACGTTATGACTATATGCTTGATGAACTTTTTGAGCAACAAGTCAAGCAAAGGCCAAAACAGCACGCCCTTGTCAGCTCGTCGCAGGTGCTCAGTTATGGTGAGCTATCGATCTGGTCAGAATATATAGGACAACTGCTTCTCAAGGAATATGATGCGCAGCCTGATCAGTTGATTGCCGTGGTTATGGAAAAAGGTTGGGAGCAGGTAGTCGGTACCTTGGGTATCCTCAAATCCGGTGCTGCTTACCTGCCTCTCAATGCGGATACTCCACCGGAACGCCTGCGACATATCCTTGTGGATGCGGAGGTATCTGTTGTTCTGACACAATCACGAATTCGGACTAAGCTGAGTTTACCTGCAGATATACAGCTAATTTCCGTTGATACCACTTTGCCGGTGAATGTACCAGGTGAATCAGATAGCGTTGATGAACCGAGATCGATTCGACAACCGGAAAACCTCGCCTATGTCATCTATACCTCTGGATCCACAGGGAAACCCAAAGGGGTTATGATTGATCATCGAGGAGTCGTAAATACCATCATGGATGTTAACCAGCGATATTCAGTTGGGGCAGATGACCGTGTATTCGCCTTGTCTTCTCTAAATTTCGATCTTTCGGTTTATGACATCTTCGGAACGTTGGCGGCTGGAGGAACTATTGTTCTGCCTGATCCTGACGGACTCAAGGATCCGGCTCATTGGCTTGATTTGATCGAACAGGAAAAGATCACCATCTGGAATTCGGTTCCAGCATTGATGCAGATGCTGGTGAAGTATGCCGTGGAACGACCGGAAAGCGTTACTCCCTCATTACGACAAATTCTGTTAAGCGGTGACTGGATTCCCCCGGATCTTCCGTTAGCTGTTAAAACAATCTATCCGGATGCTCAGATTCACAGTCTCGGCGGGGCAACTGAAGCATCCATCTGGTCTATCACTTATCCAATCTCGCAGCCAGATGCCTATGTAAGTAGTATTCCCTACGGTCGTCCGATGGTAAATCAGACTGTTTATGTACTCAATCATAAACTGACGTATTGCCCGGACTGGGTAAGTGGCAGCCTGTATATCGGCGGAATGGGTCTTGCCAAAGGGTATTGGAAAGATACGGTAAAAACAGCCGCCTCATTTTTTATACATCCAGAGACCGGTGAACGCTTATATGCCACCGGAGATTTGGGCCGCTATCTTCCAGATGGTAATATCGAATTTCTGGGAAGGGATGATTTCCAAATTAAAATACGAGGCTATAGAATCGAGTTGGGAGAAATTGAGCTGGTACTCAAATCCTTTCCAGGAATATCAGACGTAACAGTCCAGGTTGTCGGAGATATGCCGAGTAACAGACGGTTGATTGGGTATATTGTTCCCACTGAAGGACAACCCGAAGTGGATCTGGAAGGGCTCGGAATTTTTGCGGCGGACAGGCTTCCTGATTATATGCTGCCAAACGTATATATTCCCCTCAAAGCAATACCACTTAATGCAAATGGTAAAATCGACCGCCGTGCCTTGCCCTTACCTGATGAAGAGTCAGGTACAGCCAACCGGGCAACATCCATGACCCCTTATGAGTCCGAGGTGGCTAGCCTGTGGAAGCGGGTTCTGAAAAAAGAGGACTTCGGTGTAGATGATAATTTCTTCATGGTCGGCGGAGATTCACTCACCGCAGTGGACTTGGCCAATGAATTTTTCAGCTGTTTTAACGTAGAGGTATCTCTGCCAGATCTGTTCAAATCTCCTACCATATGCGGAATGGCAGAGACTGTTGAGCGGGCTTTTGCGAGTGAAGAGCAGGATGATAGCCTTCATGATACTTCGTTACCGCAGGTTATTCCCGCTCCAGAGCAGCGGTATGAACCCTTTCCTCTAACGGAGGTGCAGCAGGCTTACTGGGTCGGACGCAGTGGAGCCTATGAACTGGGAAATGTGGCGACACACTCCTATTTTGAGATCGAAAACAGTGGGATAGACATTGAGCGTTTTACAGACGCTTGGCAGCTGGTAATTCATCGGCATGAAATGTTGCGGACGGTCATTCTTCCTGACGGCCGTCAGAAGATCTTGAAGCAAGTGCCTAACTATGAACTTAACCTCACGGATATGCGTGGGCAAAGCGACGAGGTTGTGCAAACACATCTTCGCACCGTGCGCGAAAAGATGGAACACCAGATGCATCCCGTTAATACCTGGCCTTTATTTGAAATACAATTAACCAGATATGAAGAAAGAGGTGAGGAGAAGCTGCGTATTCATCTCAGCTTTGATGCGCTGATTCTTGACGGCTGGAGTATGGGGATTATTTTTCGCGATTGGCATCAATATTACTTGGATCAGGAAGCTAATCTACCGCCTTTGGATCTGTCGTACCGCGATTACGTAACAGCGGATCAGGCCTTCAGAGAATCGGATGTCTATAAACGTGATCGAGCCTATTCCCTGGATCGTTTGCCTCAACTGCCTCCATCCCCGGACCTGTCTTTGACCAAGCATTTAGGACAGGTAGAGCGACCAAAATTCTCACGATTAAGCTTCAAGCTAGAAGTGGAGGAGTGGGGGAAGCTGAAGCAACGATCCGCTGAGAACAAATTGACTCCTTCTGGGATATTGATTGCCGCCTATGCCAAAATACTGGCTGTATGGAGTAAAAAATCGGATTTTACAATCAACCTGTCTTTTTTCAATCGTCTTCCCCTGCATCCCCAGGTTAACGACATTGTCGGAGATTTCACCTCCATGAAACTGCTGGCTGTCCACAGTCAGGGGGAATTGTCTTTTGCAGACTGGGCTGAATTGATACAACAACAGTTGTGGGAGGAGCTGGAACATCGACATTTCAGTGGAGTAAGCATGTTACGTGAGCTTGCCCGACAGCGAGGCAATCCAGGAGCTGCAGCAATGCCGGTCGTGTTCACAAGTTTTCTTGGCATGGAACAACATAATGAAGAAGACCGATCCGCAATCAGTTTACTGGGTGATATGATTTACAATGTTAGTCAGACACCTCAAGTTATTCTGGATAATCAGGTAGGAGAGCTCAACGGTACCCTGTCTGTTAGCTGGGATGCTGTTAGCGAAGTGTTCCCGGAAGGAATGTTGGAGGAGATGTTTGCCGCCTATTACGACTTGCTTCGACGACTGGCGACTGAAGAGGAGGTTTGGCAGCATAAAGCCGTTGAAATGCCGATTGTCGTTCCTGTAGATAAAAGAAACGAGATCAACGCCACTGCTGCACCTGTGTCTGATGCGATGCTGCATACCCTTTTTTATAAACAGGCTGTCGAAAACGGTTCTCTTACAGCCGTTATTGATGCTCGTCGCTCCTTAAGCTATAAAGAGCTGCAGCACGAGGCTGACCGTATTGGGTTTTTCTTAAGAGATTCTGGCATCCGCCCTAACCAATTGGTTGCCGTTGTCATGGAAAAAGGTTGGGAACAAGTAGCAGCTGTGCTTGGTATCCTTGTCTCGGGTGGAGCATATCTACCCATCGCCGCAGATACGCCGAAAGACCGCCTGTATCATTTATTACAGGACAGTGACACGACAACCGTTCTTACCCAATCCTGGGTAGAACAAAGGATTGACTGGCCTGATAACGTACAATGTTTTGCCGTTGATCAGCTGAAACCCTTGGGAGAGCCTCCTGCTGAACCGGAGTTTGTTCAGAGGCCCGAGGATCTGGCTTATGTCATTTATACTTCAGGGTCCACAGGGCTTCCTAAGGGAGTCATGATTGATCATCGTGGTGCCGTCAACACGATATTGGATATCAACAGTCGCTTCGGTCTTACCCCAAGAGACCGTGTCCTAGCCCTCTCAGGCCTCCACTTCGATCTTTCCGTATATGACATCTTCGGCACTTTGGCTGCCGGGGGTACCATCGTTCTGCCTGCCCATGCTCACCTCAGAGACCCCGGACATTGGCTGAAACTTATGCGTGAGCATGCTATCACGATATGGAATTCTGTTCCAGCATTGCTGAAAATGCTTGTTGAATTTCTTTCAGGAAAAGAACAAGAACTGCCGAAAACTCTTCGACTCTCTCTGCTCAGTGGGGATTGGCTGCCTTTGGAATTGCCCAATCAGATACGCCGTCTGTTTCCGAACAGTGAAATCGTCAGTTTGGGAGGAGCCACTGAGGCCTCAATCTGGTCCATCCTCTATCCGGTAAAAGAGCTTGATCCGAACTGGAAAAGCATACCGTACGGATACCCAATGGTAAATCAGCAACTTTTTGTTCTTGATGAATATCTCAATGATTGTCCTGATTGGGTCCCTGGAGACCTTTTTATCGGCGGAATCGGTCTGGCGCAAGGCTATTGGAAAGATGAGGGTAAAACTTCAGCTGCTTTTATCCGACATCCCAGATCGGGAGATCGTCTTTATAAAACCGGTGATCTCGGTCGTTATCTACCGGATGGTAGCATCGAATTCCTTGGCCGTGAAGACTCCCAGGTCAAAATCAACGGCTATCGGGTCGAACTGGGCGAGATTGAATTTGTTCTGAATAAACACCCTGATATCAGTGAGGCTGCAGTTATTGCAATCGACCAAGGCGAGCGTGAAAAGATACTTGCAGGCTATCTTGTTCCCAACAAGAACGTAGAACTCTCCATAGACACTATACAGGATTTCCTGAACCAGTCTTTACCTGCATATATGGTACCTGCGGCATGGACTCTGCTGGATCAATTGCCGCATACGGCGAATGGTAAGGTAGATCGAAAGGCTTTACCTGAACCAGGACAGATCTGCGTGGAGTCAGAAGAAGAATATACAGCTCCGCAAAATGACCTTGAACGTAAAATAACCCATGTCGTTCAGGAGGTGATAGGGCTTGAACGGGTGAGTGTCTCAATCCAGTTTTTTGAACTGGGTGCCAATTCTCTCGATATAGTACGGATGCAGAATATACTTTCTCAAACCGTCAAAAATGACATAACTGTTGTAGACCTGTTTGAGCATCCCACAGTTCAGAAACTGGCTGACTATATTAGAAGATGCAGTGATAATATGCAGTCTGATTTCGAACCGTCCAACCGAATAGTCGACCGTAAAAAACAACTTCGCAAAAGAAAAAAGCGTAAACAGGGATGAAAGATACATAATCATTTTTCGTACCCCTAACATAAGGAAGAACAACATGAGTACCTATTATGAAAATTATGCCAACGTTGCAGAGGTCTATCCTTTAAGCGTACGTAATTTTGCCAAAAACGAAGAAGCGCTAAAAAAAGAACTCCGCAATATGGATGGTTCACCTTATCCGATACTTGATATTGGGTCAGGAACAGGAAGGACAGTTATGGCAATTGCCGAATCGATATCTGATACGGAGATATTTGCCGTAGAACCCTCTTCTGTCATGCGGGCTGTTTTAACCCAGCGGATTCTGCTTCAGGAAGACTTAAAAAAAAGGGTCACTATTATCTCTAGCCCTATTGAAGACCTGGAACTTTCTGAACAGTTGGGGGGTGTCGTTGCCTATGGTGTACTAGGTCATCTTGATAGAGAGGCCCGGCAAAATTTGTGGACCTTATTACTCCCCAAGCTGCAGAAGGGAGCGCCGATCTTTGTTGAACTTATGCCGATGGGAAAACCGATGACTTTTCCCCCTATGCCGATCGTACAGGAAAAAATAGGGAGAAGAAAGTACGAAGCTACCCTTTCTGGTAAACTCGGGCATGATGATCTTATGCATGTCATTGTAAAATGGACTTTAAGTGGTGGACTTGAACCGATCAGAGAGATTGAAAATACGAATTACTGGCATACTTTTAGTCTTGAAGATCTTGCCCAAGAGACTGGACTGGAGATGAAAAAATTAACAGAAGAGTCCGGAGTATTGTATGCTTAACGGCAATTTTGCAGAAGTGGTATATGAATACCGCTTCTGCATAATCTGAATAACACCAGCGATAGGCTGGTAAAGATATATTTGTTTATGACTCTAATGAATGTTAGTAACGACAATCAGGGACCAGAACCAATTGCAATTATTGGAATAAGCTGCCGTTTTCCGGAAGCGGTCAATCCAACTGAGTTTTGGTATAACTTAAAAAACGGCAGAGAAACCCTTAGTACTTTTTCTGAAGAAGAGTTGGTTGCTACGGGTATTTCAGAATCGATTTATCGACATCCCAACTACGTAAGTCGTCGTGGAATTATTGCTGATATAGATAAATTTGATCCGGATTTTTTTGGATACAGCGAAAAAGATGCTGAAATGATTGATCCTCAGCAACGTTTGTTCCTGCAATGTGCCTATGAAGCTGTTGAGGATGCGGGGTATTCAATACAGAATTATAAAGGCGTGACTGGTGTTTTTGGTGGTAGCCGGACTAGCACCTATATGAGCCTACTGTCCTCTCTTCTTATGCCTCATGGAACAGTGAATAGTCTCAACGCTATTCTTGGGAACTCGGTAGATCAGTGTTGTTTGCGGGTAGCTTACGGATTAGGACTGAAAGGACCAAGTATTACGGTACAGACGGCATGTTCAACCTCACTAGTCGCTGTTCATCTGGCATGCGAGAGCATACAGAACGGAGAATGCGATATGGCTCTGGCAGGAGCATGCGCTCTTTTCGTACCACAAAATCACGGCTATTTGTATGAAGAGGGGGCTCTCCTTTCTCCGGACGGGCATTGTCGAACATTTGATATCAATGCCCAAGGGGTGGTGCCGGGAAGCGGTGTTGGCATTCTTGTCTTAAAACGGCTGTCCGAGGCGATGGAGGACAGAGATCATATCTATGCGTTGATCAAAGGAACTGCGGTGAATAATGACGGTTCGGACAAACTTGGTTTTAATTCACCAAGTTTGAACGGACAGATGGCAGTGATTGAAGAGGCTATAGAATTTTCAGGAGTAAATGCGGAAAGTATTTCGTACATCGAAGCAAACGGGACAGCTACTTTTATCGGAGATTCTATTGAAATAGAAGCCCTTTCCAAAGCGTTTCGAAAGCAAACGAAAAAAGAACATTTTTGCGGAATCGGTGCCGTAAAAACTAATATCGGCCATTTAACTCAAGCTGCCGGTATAGCAGGGCTCATAAAAACTATACTAGCTCTGAAAAACAAGAAGTTGCCGCCAACTTTGAACTGCAAATCTCCTAATCCTCAGCTCAAGAACAGCCCTTTTTATGTGGTCACTGAACTTGAAGACTGGAAGTCAAACGGAAGACCGAGACGGGCTGGAGTTAATGCTTTTGCTATGGGAGGTACAAATGCCCATATTGTTTTGGAAGAAGCTCCTGAATTGCAATTTTCTCCTCAAGTGCAAGGCGCTCATCTCTTGACACTCTCTGCCAAAACAGATACTGCATTACGTAGGCTAGTAAAAAGATACCAGTTTTATATGGAATCTCATCCTGATATATCACTCCAAGACTTGTGTTATACAAGCAATATCGGCAGAAATCATTACCTATGCCGACTCGCGTTACTTGGCCATACCCAGGAAGACTTACTAAAAAAAATGGTCTCTTTTGCCGAGGCCGATCATCCTCAGGAACGTAATGGCTTCTCATTGAAAGATGATTCCAGCCCCGCAGATCTGAAGATGGTTTTTCTCTTTTCTGACAATACGAGGCAATATAAGAAGAGCTATAAAGTTTTTTATGATCGGCAGAAAAAATTTCGAGAAACCATCGACCAGTGCGCTCTCTATACCCGGCAGTTGGGTATTTCCCTTGCCTCCATACTCCTTGAAGATACCAGTTCTGTTATTATTAACCCGCTCCCACCCGTTGCAGTTTTTGCCTTGCAAGTCGCTTTTGCTCGGATGTGGGAATCATGGGGTATTGTACCATCTGCAGTTACAGGTTATGGCGTAGGTGCATATTCTGCAGCTTGCGTGGCCGGGGTATTGAATGTCGAAGACGCAATGAGACTTCTGGCTTTATCTGAAGAAAACATTCCTACTGTTGCTCTATCGTCTCCTAAGATTGAGATTCTATCTCCTGTGACCGGAGATAGGGTAACCCATCAAGAAATAAGCAAAAAAGAGTACTGGAGTACGCAGTCGCGACCCTATATTTCGCTTGAGGATTCCTGTTGCTTGGCCAAGCAGCTTTTTGATTGTTATCTAGAACTGGGATTGGGCTCGGCTATTCTCGATACTTGGCAGAAGGTTTGTCCGTCCGGGGACACGATTTGGCTTAAACCAAATTCGGTGGATGATAACCAGTATCAGGAAACCTTATGTTGCCTAGGTAAGCTTTATGAATACGGAATGGATATAGCGTGGAGCGAATTCAACAGTGAAACACCAGGTTGCAGAATTCCTTTACCAACTTATCCTTTTGAACGAAAACGGTGCTGGTTCGGCGATTGAGCAATAAGGGGCTTTGTTATTGATATTTTATCAAATCTGCCCCTTATTACCTGCAATCTTCAAGTGAGTATTTTATACAAAAGAAGATGATTATGTTAGGAGAGAAGGCAGAGGGATCTCTCTTAATAATGCAATCAAGCGAACTGTGGTTGCGATTAAAGCAAAATGCACTTTAATCGCAAGCTCCGTTAAGCCGAGAATCCTCCCTAAAATGAGGTGAGTTTAAACAAAATCGGAGGGTAGAATTTCTCAATCATCGGGTGACGAATGTATGAGAGATGTTGAAATTGTAATTATTGACTATATATTGTTACCATAAATCAAGGTGTTGAAACTGTAAACTTCAGTATTTATCATAACAAGAGAATTATGTAGAGGCGATACTTCTTTGCAATATAACCCCATATTGATTTCGCAGTATATAAGGTATTGCTTGGAAAAAGATTTGTACGAGGCCATCAAATTTGAGATGGACAAAAAACAGATGAATAAAAAACGTGTGGTTGTGTGCGGAACAAATTACGGAAGATTTTATCTTTCCGCATTTTTGAAACAAAATCATGATTTTCAGCTTGTTGGTATTTTGGCAAAAGGGAGTGAGCGATCAAAAAAGATCGCTCGTGAATTCGGTGTCCCCTTGTTTCTCTCTGTCGATTCGATACCTGAAGATGTGGAGATAGCCTGCATAGCTGTAAAATCCACGGTCCTTGGGGGAGACGGAACTAGGCTGGCTATGGATTTCCTTAAAAGAGGAGTTCATGTCATTCAGGAGCATCCGGTTCATCCTGCTGATATTCGTCATTGTATGAAACTGGCTGAAAAAAATGGAACACATTACCATGTGAATAGTCATTTTGTGCATATCAAACCTGTAAAAATCTTTATTGACTATATCCAACAGTCAATTACTAGGAACCGTCCTCTTTTTATAGATGTTTCAACAGCTTTGCTGTACTCGACTCTTGATATACTGGGACATGCCTTGGGGACAGTAAAGCCTTTTGCCTTTAATCCGGTAGTTGAATGGAGTGGTTCAACAGTCGAACAAATGAAAACTGACATAATTCCCTTTAAATGCATTCAAGGGGTTATTAGTGGAATACCGGTATGTTTCTGCCTGCAGAACTATTTCAATCCTGATGATGCGGTGCATAATTATCTCATTATGCACCGTATTTGTATTGGTTCGGAAACCGGCAATATTATCTTACTGAACCCTCATGGACCCGTCATTTGGTCCCAAGGATATCCGAGTGGGAATGATAAAGATGACCCGGCATTGATTCGTCCTACTTCTATTCTGTTTTCAGAAGGAGATGCGCCGTCTTATCAAAAAATTATGACGCAAGAATGGCCGAGCGGCGTCCTCTCAGCTTTAAATGAGTTGCGAAACGTTATTGAAACGGGTCAACAATCGGTTGGACAGACAGAGGAATATCTTATCAATATAAGTGAGCTGTGGCTGGAATTGGGAAAACGTTTCGGCAGGCCACAGCTTATTGAAAAGTCGGTTCTCGAAGGGGTTTATCCGGATCCGGTTCAATATAGAGATTCTATCGAGTCATTTTAAGAAAGAATACTGTAGCCAATTACGGGGTCTGTACTTCTGCGTTATTCTTTACTTCTGACGTGCAACTGGTCGCGGGCTCTTCAGATTCGTGCAAGCATTCTTTCCCGCTACACAAGGGTATGTGGAGAAGAGTAATCGTGCAAAAGTGAAGTGCCTGTGATCAGTTACAGATACTTACTTATCTTGACTTTGAGGCATCTTCTCCTTTTAATGGATTGATCAACTCTTGATAAACTCGTAAAAATTCAAATAATGCAAGCCCAATAGAGGTGATTTCAGCAAGTTGATTTGAGAAAATGCATTGTTCGATCTTTTTACGAGACCAGAGACTCTTGATAGTTTTGTAAAAAAACTAAAATACGAATTCCTACCAGTTCACTGCATTTGGATTGAAAAACTTCCAGGATTACGTCAACAATACTATTTGATGACACTCTCTTTATTCAGGAAGCTCCGCCAAGATCCTGTAGCATGGAAGTCTATATTCACTCGCTCTGCTTGTTGCGCTGATGGGGCTAAAACAGGATACGCTGGCAGCAGGATTGGTCATATTCAGGTCAGGGCCTAGTGCCATTTGAGAGAGAAACAGAACTGTTCAACAGTCAGTTCATCTGCTAGATCGTGCATCTTCTGCAGGATCATCAATTTCGGTCATGGAGAAAATCGCTCTAGTGAGCGGCTACCCAGTCATGGTGGTTGCATGAACGCTCCAGTTCCTCGCATCCCTCGGGGCCGGATATTTTCCGAATATACAAATTCTTACCCTCATAGCCCCGGTAGATCTTTTTTGTATCTATACGAATCAGTTATTCAGGATAAAAGACAATTGCCATGCGCATGAGGGCGATGAAGGAGTGGCGTGATACATTGCAATGCCTGAACAAGGTACTATGGCGCAGAAAATCCATCTATTTCTTTGAAGAAGATGTTGGTTCAATGGCCAATGGCTGCCCAGAGTAGATTGTATTTAAGCAAATAATTATTAAGCACAAGGTGTAACCATGGAAAAAAAGAATGTACTGGTTATTGGATCCGGGCCGGGAGGCGCAACCGTTGCGAAAGAGATGGCCCAAAAAGGGCATCATGTTACTATAATTGAATGGGGAAAGGACAATTCTCCCACCCCTGGAGTATTCCCCAATCCTTTTAGGCTGTTTGGTGGTATTAAAAACAAATCAAATGTTTTTTTACATACTGATGGTAGCCCTTCGGTAGAGGTTGTCAGGCCGATTACCCTTGGCGGGGCTACACTTGTTTATAGTGGTATTGCCTGGGAGCCTCCATTAGACTTGTTTAAGCAACAATATGGAATTGATCTGAAAAATGAAGTTGAATACATCAAGCAGGAAATCATCGTCAAACCCCTTGAAGACTGGCAGATGGGGCCTGCTGGAAAACTGATTAGAGATTCAGCAATAAAATTAGGGTTGCATTGGAAAAAGATCGACAGATTATTTAAGGATCCAGAAAAATTCAGGCAGACCTCCTACTTGTTTGGCGATAAAACTGGTGCACGCTGGGATGCCAGGATGTGGATAAAGGACGCCGTGGCAAATGGAGCAGTACTTTACAATGAAACCTATTGTGAAAAGTTGATCATTGAGAATGGAAAAGTAATGGGCGTTATGACGGCGGATGCCAAAGGAAGAAAAAAGAAACATCTTTCTGATATTGTTATTGTTGCCGCTGGAGGTATCGGTTCTCCAATGCTCCTTCAAAATTCCGGGATTGAGGCCGGGAAAAATATTTTTGTGGATCCATATACAGTGGCCATTGGCTATTTGGATCGTAAAATTATGAAAACAGAAGTGACAAGGCAATCAGGAATATTGATGAAAGAAGAGGGAATCTCTTTAGGAGATGCTTCAATTCCATTCCAGGCATATAATAAATTGATTTTAAGCAATAAAAAAATTGACAAAATTTTTAAAAGGAATCAATCCATATCAATTTCTGTAGAGATTAATGACGATCCCAGTGGAGAAATCACATCCACGGGGAAGATTAAAAAGAACCTGTCTGAAAATGATTTTCAAAAACTGGAAAAAGGCAAGAAGATCGCCAAGGAGATTCTTGAAACAGCCGGAGCAAAGGATATCTGGTTTACCCGGATAGCAGGTGTACATCCCGGAGGAGGGTGTAAAATCGGATCCGTGGTGGACGAGAATCTATCCACATCTATCAAAAACCTTTATGTTTGCGATGCAAGCGTTCTTCCTGAAGCGTTTGCCATCCCTCCGGTATTGTCTATACTAGCCCTTGGTAAACGTCTTGCCAGTCACCTGGAATCAGAAATAACATCCCATTGAAGACAGTGTTACCAGATCAGATTTTATCCCCTACAACGCCTATTTTTTGGACATTGATTGTCGTTTTATCTTGTTCAGGTACCGAAGAATATCGTCCTTGCCGCCTTTTTCCTTGCTGAGTAAGAACGATATTGTTTTTAAGGCAAAGTCGAGGAGACGATGTTGGAACTCGGTCTGTAAACCGGAAAAAGTGTCTTGGATTCGGGGGATTAAATGAAGAGCAGCATGAGCCGTAACGGTGATTACTGGGACAATAGCTTGTAGAAGTGTCGTTGGCAGCCTGAAAACAGAGGTCGTATTTGCTACCATATAGTTGACAAGATAGCAGGTTCGGCACGATATCCTTGAGCACTTAGAATTGTTTTGCAATGGGGAGAGGCGTCACTCTTCCCTGAAGTTGCTGAGTTGCTGAGTTGCCTCAGTCTTTCCAGGTTCGAAAAAAATATAATGTTACAGAAAGCACTCAAGACAGTTGCCCGCTTTCTGTTGGTACGTTAAAATTATGTTCGAATTTATAAATGTTGAGAGGTCGCTTGATCCTGCTAAAAAAGAGTAGACACTTAGCTAAGCCACTATTAAAAGAATTGGCAGGAGGAAATGATGAGTGTTTAACTTCGTAAATATGATTCTGATTTGAAAAGAAATGCAGTCCAACTCTCGCTGGAAACCGGTAGAACGGTTAGTGAGATGGCAGATAATCTTGGTGTAGCTAGAGATATCCTTTCTCGGTGGAGAAGAGAGCACTGAGCAAAGCAAAACGGTGCGTTTCCCGGTCGTGGAAAAGAAGCACTCACTGATCAGGAAAAGCACATTCGAGCTCAAAAAAAACGTAAGGATGTAGAGATGGAGCGAGATAAATGAAGGATTAAGGGTTTGTCCAGAGCATGAGCCGTCGTGGTAATTGTTGGGATAATGCTGTTGCAGATCTTCTTCCACTCTTTGAACACCCAACTTGTGCACCACCTGAAGTACAAGACCCAAGAGGAGGTCGAGCGCTCTCTTTTTTGGTATATTGAAATCTATTAAAATAGAAAAAGAAAGCATTCAGCAAACGGTTATCATTGCGTCAGCTCTCTATGAGCAGCAATGGTAAAATATAAAAAAAGTAGTTTAACTAAGGCTCTTGTTTATTGTTGCAAGATTGGCTCCGCGCTTTCTTAACAGGGCTGGCGATAAGCCGACTACGGTCGTGATTGAAAGACTTAATTTTAATCGTAAATCTCATGTGTTATTGTGAGCCCCATTACATGGCTTAGCCATAAACCAACGATTCGTATTTTTACAAAAGGAGGAAGAAATGAGAAAAAACAGGGTGATAATTGTCATTCTGGCTGTTGCCTTGAGCTTTGGTAGCCTGCCGGCAATGGCTGAAAAAAAGGATGAAGCTCCATCTGTTACCTTGGGGGAGATTACGGTCACGGTCAACAAGATGGAAGAAAACATTCACAATGTGCCCCAAAGTATTTCGGTGATTGGTGAAACCGAAATCGAGGAAATGGGACTAAAGAATTCCGAGAATGTTCTGAATCAGATTCCGGGTATGATCGCAACACCTGATTATGGCATCGGCGTTACCTTTCGGGGGTTGAAACCTTCCATATTCACCGAAAATAATCCGGTGGTCATGTATGTGGATGGGGTGCCAATGTCCAACAGTTTTGGATTTGATCTTTCCCTGGTCAATGTTGAGCGTATTGAAGTATTGCGTGGTCCTCAAGGTTCCTTGTATGGCAAGGATGCCATTGGTGCAGTTGTTAATGTTATTTCCAAGGATCCTGATAATAGCTGGCACGGGAGAATTGGTACGGAATACAGCAGTTGGAACACTTGGCACATTCAGGCCAGTGCCAATGGTCCGATTATGACAGATAAACTTTTTCTAGGGGTGAGCGGCCAATATGACCAAACTGATGGTTGGATAAAAAATGAATACCCCGGCATGAACGAAGATGTAGGACGTAATAACAAACATGATGTGAACGGTTATCTGCTGTTTACTCCCACAGAGCGTTTGCGTGTGCGTTTTGGTATTGATACTTATTCTCAGTCTCGTCATAGTGAAAATGACCAATCGCTACCTTATGACCTGGGTGGGACAGGGTTTGGCTATACCAGTTTAAGCGATTTTGACCGTGACATGGCCGAGCATCTGAACATGGATGTGGAACCAGATGAAGATTTGGATATCAATGCCCAGAACTTATTGGTTTCCTATGATTTTGACGATTTCAAAGTGGAATCCATCACCACTCACCGGGTGCAGGAAATGGACGGTATCTATGATACTGATTCCCTCGCCGGTAACTTTATGGATGGATTGATCAATTTCCGTGAGCAAACATTGACTTCCTGGACAGAAGAAATGCGATTGAGTAGCACTAAGACCTCTGGTTTGCGCTGGGTCGGTGGTTTGTATCTGGACAAGGATGAGAATCAGATAGTGCAAGGAATGCAAACCCCTGGTGCCATGATGGGGTTTCCGGGGAATATGGAGATGCAGTCTGTATCTGATGAGGATGCCAAAACCCAGGCCGTCTTTGGCCAGGTTATGTTGCCTCTGGGGCAAAGTTTTGAACTGACCCTAGGTGGCCGCTACCAACGTATCAATAAAAAAATAGATCAGAAGATGTATGGCCTTCCTGTTCAAGGGCAATTTTACGCCGATGTAACAGGTGTACCTCCTATGCAATGCCTTGATTTGGATAAAACCTGGAATACCTTTTTACCCAAGGTTGCCCTGGCTTGGTTTATAAGCGACAAATACACTGCCTACGCCTCTTTTTCCCAGGGCTATATGCCTGGTGGATTCAACTACTTTTCCATGTCAGGAGGAGCAGAAGAAAATACCTTTAAACCTCAAAAATCAACCAATTATGAAGTCGGAATCAAGGCAGATCATGACAAGTGGCGGTTTAATCTAGCAGCCTTTTACATGGATATTACCGACATTCACATTTACAAGTCTCCTGCTCCTCGCATTTTTGAGACAGATAATGCAGACAAGGCCCATTCCCTGGGGACAGAACTGGAAGCGACCTGGTTGCCGGTTAACGGTCTGGAACTGAGCGCTGCAGTCAGCGTAATGCAGGCCGAGTATGATGATTTTGATCTTGGATCCACCAAGTTAGATGGACAAGACATGGAAGGTGCTCCCAGTCATACCCTGCGCATGAGCGCAAGTTACCGCCACCCCAGTGGCCTGTATGGTCGGGCTGATGTTCGTCATGTGGGTAATGTGAATTATTACGATACGTTGGCCCAAACCCTGCAAGAAGCAGATGACTATACTTTGGCCAACCTGAGATTGGGCTGGTTATATGGAAACTGGGATATCTACGCCTTTGTCCATAATGCGACCGATGAAGAATATATCAATGCCTTCAAGCCCGGGTCTGCCGGATTTGGTGATCCTCGTACTATTGGTGCTGGGTTGAGTTACAGTTTCTAAATATTCTGTAAAATTTTGAGGTTGAAATGAACAACGAGTGTTTGAGTATTTCTAAACGCTCGTTGTTCTTTTCCGGCTGTGAGTAACAGACCGGAGTGGAAAATTTCATTCCTTGCCTGCCCCAATAATATATAGGCCCTTATGAGGAAATAGGCGCTTATCAAAAAATCCCAAGGTTATTCTGAGGAATACTCCAGGCAAACAGCTTGGCACAAAGAATTGACAAAAACAATCGTACAAATTCTTTAGGCACAATGAAACGCACTCCCTGCTTTCATTGACGCATTCCGATCAATCTTTTTCCCTATAGTGGTCCCCAGAAAAGAGACAATATGTTAAGTTTCCTTCTCATAACCATGGAGGCTACGATGACAAGGCGCATACGATAGGCCAATGAGTTTAAAAGCAAGGTAGCCTTTGCAGCGATCAAAGAAGAACTGACAACGAATGAGATCGTTTCTGAACTCGGGATTCATCCTAATCAGGTATTAACCTGAAAACGAGAAGCGGTACGAAATCTCCCCCTTTTGTGTGACAAAATAGTTACCCTAGATCCAGTAAAATAGAGAAGGAGGAAGAGCACCTGTACTCCAAGATAGGAAGGCGAAAGGTTGTGGTGGACTTCTTAAAAAAATATCGCAACCCGGGAGTGAGTACCTCGGTGAAAAAGTCTCATATCTCCAAATCAACAGACAAGTTACCTATATCTCGACAATCCATGCTCTTGGGATTGTCACGAGCCAATTGCTACAGAGCGAAGTCTACGGGTGTCTTCAAGAGCAAAGAGAACCTTTTGCTTATGCGCCTGATTGACGAGTATACACGGTACCCTTTTTACGGGACTCGTCAATTTACACGATATCTGAAGAGAAAAGGATATCTGGTATACCGTAAGAGGGTTTGGTGACTAATGAGGCGGATTATGTGCGCTTTGTAGCTCCATCACCAGGGACAAGCAAACCGCATCCAGAATATAAAAGAATTCCTTATCTCCTTAGAAATTTTTCATCACACATCGAAATCAAGTGCATTCTTCTGATATTACATCTATCCGGCTAGCAGGTGGATTCGTTTATTTCACTGCTGTAATTGATTGGTATAGTCGTTATGTGCTTTCCTGGGAATTGTCTGTGACAATGGATTGAGCGTTTTTGTCGTTCTGCTCTGGAGCGAAATATACGCAAGTTCGGGGCGCCAGAGGTTTTGAAGACGGTCCAGGGAAGCCGATTAACCAGTATAGCTTAGAGGGAAAGACACCTGCTCAAATGTATTTTGACGAACGATTTTTCAAGTGGGCTGTTTAAGGAAGGAGGAGCAATTAATATCGCTGCTCGTGAGGAACAACATCAGGAGAGATTTACACCTTAAAAATTATTTTTTGTCTTGACGAAGTGGATTTAAATAGCCACACACACCTCAAATCGTCTAGCGAGATGAAAATTCGACGTATCCGAAGTTCGTTGCTTGCTCGTACCTGACCATGAACGGGCTGCTCTGTTGCATATGCTGCCACTGCTTCCTCAATGATCTCTTCGACTCTCCTTCATCTACAGTGGCTTTGTAGCCATATAGGTTGTCTCCTGAAAGGCCCATAATCTTGCAGGCTCTTGAAACCGATCTTGTCTTTTGTACAATATGTCCAGAAAGTCGTGTCCAAAAAAGGAGACCGTCCCGGGCGTATAGCATTTTGCCTTTGTATCCAAGCCCAATTTTTATACCCAATGTATTGATACAAAGGGGAAAGGGCGTATGCAGCTCAAGCCCAGGAATAAAATCATGGATATTGACAGGGTTCTCATGAACGTCAAGTTTGAGGCCTTTGCCAAATCCTACGTAACAGGGTGGCAGTGGGCCAATCCCAAACCGCGGGGACAGGCTTTGGAGATGACTCCCCGCACAGATCTCAGCGATGTGCGTGTGGGAGATCTGGTTGAAGTGGGGTCTTTTTTAGGGGAAACCTCTTTCTGGCACGACCCATAGTGCCAGTTTCGGGCAGGATGACGGCTTTATCTTGTGTCCCTATCTGAGGAACGGCAAGACCCGGTTCCAAATACAGAGTTTTGGCCAGTGGATGATCAGCGTGAACCATAAAGATGATGTATTGAGAGACGATCTGTTGCAGGAGTTGGTGGGCAAGGCGGAACAGGTCTATCATGTTGCCCTTCAATGTAAAAGAAAGAAAGTTCGGAATAGGGAAAATTAGGATATGAAGATATGTTACAGGATAGTGTATGTATGCTCGTTTTTTATTCTTATCTCCGTTTCAGGATTGCCCGGGGAAGCAGTCTGCCTGGCAGACGAGATCACTGGAAGGCAGATTATGGTCCTGGCGGATGAACGCCCCGATGGGAACGACCGCAGGATGACCATGACCATGAGGCTGATCAATCACCGGGGCCGGGAGCGGGTACGAACTGTGAAAAGTCTTTCCAAAGACTATGGCAAGGACAAAAAGTCTGTGATGATTTTCCGGGAACCCGCAGATGTGCGAGGGACCATGTTCCTTTCCTGGGACTATGATGCTCCGGCCAGGGAAGATGATAAGTGGCTCTACATGCCGGCCATGAAAAAGGTGAGAAGGATCAGCGGTGCTTCCAAAAATGAATATTTCATGGGGACCGATTATACCTATGACGATATGGGTGACCGCAATGTGGACGAAGATCGCCATACCCTGCTGGGGCATGAGCAGGTAGATGGGATGGACTGCTGGAAGGTGGAATGCGTTCCTCTGGATTCCGAGGACATGTATAACCGGAAAGTTTACTGGGTGGATAAACGATCATATCTTGTTGTCAAGGGCGAATATTACGATAAGGATGGTTTGGTAAAAATCTATCGGGCGCTGGATGTTCGGCAGCAGGACGGGTTTTGGCAGACCTTTCGCTCGGAAATGGATAATGTTTCCAGGGAGCATAAAACCATTATGGAAATCAGCGAGATGGAATTCGATACCGGCGTGGGTGACAACGTGTTCCGGGTGTCCACAATGCAGAGAGGTCGTCTTCCGTTGTGAAAGGATATCGTAAAACAGTCTGCCAGGCTCTTGTTTTCTGTATTCTAATTCTGGCCCCTGGTGCTGCGAAACCGGATTCTGCGGGAGAAAAGGCAGGGGGCTGGGCCGAATGGCTGGCTTTTTCCGGTTGGCTGGATACCATGACTTCTTTTAGAATCGAGTCTCCCCATGACAAGGTCACTGCCCGTGCCGGACTCCGTCTGGAAGCAAAAGCCGATTTTGACTGGCTCTACGCCTTTTATTCCCTAGATGCGGAAAAAAACTGGGTAATCGACAGGGAAACCGGTATCGATACCCAAGAGTTCTGGGTGGAATATGTCAGGGATGCATGGGATATGCGTATTGGCCGCCAGATCATTATTTGGGGCCAGGCGGACGGAGTACAGATAACAGATCTTATTTCTCCGCCGGATCTGACAGAATCCATTACCAGGGATCTGGATGAGATTCGTATGCCTGTCGATGCCGTCCGCTTCCGTGTCCTGGGGGATACTCTTACCTCCGAGCTGATTCTTATCCCGTTCTTTCAGGGGGCTGTCTATCCTGAAGGGGACAATCCCTGGGCCGTACCTGCCAAGTCTTTCCCCGGAAGAGATGTCTCTGTTCTGCCCACTGAGGAGCCTGACACCTCTTTTGCGAATATGGAAATTGCCGCAAAGATCTCCGCCTATCTTTCCGGGCTGGATCTTGCCGCATCTGTTTTTCATACCTGGGATGATACTCCGGCCGTTCATCCTTCCATGGAGATACAAGGGGAGGACCCACTCCTGGTTATCCGGCCAAAACACCACCGCCTAACCGTTGCGGGGCTGGAATTCTCTTTTCCCTGGGAGGATTTTGTCTTTCGTGGGGAAGCAGCGTTTTACAAGGGGCGTTATCTGGCCAGACATTCCCCGGTCCAGGATGCGCTGGCCAGGAACCTGATCAAATGGCTGGCAGGAGTAGACTGGACTCCGGGCAACGACTGGTCCATCATTGCTCAGCTGGTAGGAGAGTCGATATTTGACTATCAGGAAGATCTGGCTGCCCGGCAGAACAGTTTCCTTGCTACCCTGAATATTTCCAGAAAACTGATTAACCAGAGGCTGACCATTTCCAATATGGTGTATCTGGATTTTGATAACAGTGGATTCTACGACCGGCTCAAGGTCGATTATGAGGTATTGGATGGCTTTCATCTGTCAGCGGGTCTGGATATTTTTCAAGGCCATGAGGGGCAGTTTGCCATATATGAAGACAATTCCCAGCTCTGGATCAAGGCCAAGTATAATTTTTGAGGTTTGTTATGCTAAATATAGAAAAAATGAATCGACGGTTTGCCTCTGCGGGACAAAAGATCCTGAGTCTCCGTTGGATCAATATAGCCGTATTCTTCCTTCTTCTGGTTGTGGCTGCGGCTGGACTGAGACAGATCAGGGCGGAAACCGATGTGGAAAGCTGGTTCCTGGAAGATGACGAGCTCTTGCAGGTAAAAGAGGAGTTTGAAGCCATCTTCGGCAATGATGAATTCTGTGCTATCCTCATTGAGGTGGATGATGTTTTTTCTCCCCGGGTATTGACCGGTGTCCGGGAACTTGGCCGGGAACTGAAACAGAAAGTACCCTATGCCGACGATGTGCTCTCTCTTGCGGCTCTTGAATATAGCTACGGAACGCAAGAGGGGATTGAAATCGGCCAATTGGTCCCTGAGCCTGTTCCCGTAGACCCCGACGCCCTGGCTGATATCCGGGCCAGGGCTTTTGCCAAGCCAGCTTTGAAAAACCGCCTTGTTTCCGAAGATGGCCGCTATACCTGGCTGATGCTGCGTTTGAAAAACCTTCCTGATGACTGGAAAGAAACAGGAAAAGAGAATCCGGAGCTTGCCATTGGTCGTATTGTTCATGAAGTGGCAGACCAGGAAAAGTATGCTTTCCTGAACCCAAAACTTACGGGACTGCCTGTTATCGCTTATGACAAGATGAAGTATTTTGGCAAGGAAACCCCCAAGCTCATGGGGATGGCCCTCTCGATCACCATGCTCACTCTTGGTGTTTTCCTCCGCAATATCCGGGGCGTGCTTTTTCCCTTTGTTACCCTTGTGGGGGCCTTGCTCATTGTCTTTGGATTTCAGGGGTATATGGGGATTTCCATAGACCCTTCCATGATCTTTGTTCCCATCTTTCTGGGTATTGCCATTACCACCAGCTATTCCATCCATGTTTTCAATTTTTCCCGCAGGGAATTTGCTGCCAGTGGCAAGCGCAGGCAATCGTTGATCTATGCCATAGAGGAAACAGGGTGGCCGTTGTTGTTCTGCGCCCTGACCACCATTGTGGCCCTGCTTTCCTTCTGGATGGTTCCCATGCGTCCCATCCGCTGGATTGGGCTTTCTGCCGCAGCTCTTGTGGGGGTTACCTATGTGCTGGTGATCGTCATGCTGCCAACCCTGCTCAGTTTCGGCAAAGACAGGCAACCGGATGAGAAGTACGCGATAGGCTCCGATGACGGATCTCTGCGGGCAGCGGATAGAATTCATGGGCACAGGGGCGTGGACAGGTTCATGAACTGGCTGGGCAGCCGAGCCCTGAACCGGCCCAATACCGTCCTGATCATATTCTCTCTGGCGGCAATCGTCTGTATTACCGGGCTGACCCGTATGGATGTTTCCTTCGATATTCGCCGCAGTTTTGGCGCGAAAGTCCCCTATGTCAAACGGATTACCGAAGTCGCCAATTCTCCGGTGGGTTCGCTGTATTCCTATGGAATTGCGCTTGAATTTTCGGAGCCGGGCATGGCTAAGGATCCGGAGAACCTGCAGAAATTTGACACTCTGACCAGGGAAGTGGCTGACCTGCCGTTGACCAAGAAAATTTCTTCCCTCCTGGATATTGTCAAGGATATGAACCAGGTTCTCAATAATGGAGATCCTTCCTATTACCGCATTCCAGAGACGCGGGAAATGATTGCCCAGCAGCTGTTGCTCTACGAAAATGCAGGGGGGGCGGAGGCAGAACGCTGGGTGGATTACGATTACCAGCGGTTGCGGCTCATGGTGGAGATGAACAATTATAATTCCGGAGAAGCCATGCGGGAACTGCGATTTATCCAAGACCGGGCAAAGGAACTCTTCCCCCGGTCCCAGGTACTTCTCATCGGCTCCATCTCCCAGTACACGGTGATGCAGAATTATGTAACCTGGGGACAGATCGCTTCTTTTGGCCTTGCCCTTGTCGTGATTACCATTCTCATGAGCCTGGTCTTGGGAAGCCTGCGGGTGGGCCTTATCGGGATGATCCCCAATATCGCTCCCGCCCTGGCAGTTGGCGGTATTATGGGATTTGCAGAAATTCCTCTGGATATGATGACTGTGACTGTTATGCCGATGCTTTTAGGCTTGGCAGTGGATGATACCATTCACTTTATCAGTCATAGCCAGTTGGGATTTCACCTAACCGGCAGCTATCGAAGATCCACCCGCCGGACGTTTTTGGTCGTGGGATCTGCCATGTTTTATACCTCCCTGGTTTTGGGATTGAGTTTTTCCGCCTTTCTGATCTCTTCGGCGAGAGTCTTCGTTTATATGGGAGTTCTTATAGGCACAGGGATTCTGGCGGCCCTGGTGACTGATTTTTTTGTTACTCCGGTACTCTTGGCCAGATTTTCTGTTTTCGGCCAGAAAAAAGCAAGGGACTGATACTCCTTTTTGCGATTTTCCAAGGTGACAGGCTTTTTCCTCCATGATTCCATTAGATGGGAAGAGGTAATATGATGGAAGCCGTCCGTAATAGTTCTTGAATACGGCACTGAAATGACGGGGATTGGAATAACCGACATGGACGGCTGGTTCCAGGATGGAGTAGTGGCCTGTTTCTATCACTTCCAGCGCTTTTGCCATGTGTTGCTGGCGAATGTACGCGCCAATAGTCTTTCCCATACGTTCCCGGAACCATTTTTTGAGGTAGCGTTCATTTAGGCTGATGCGCCGGGCCAAGGAGGAGATCGTTGGCGGATTGTCCCATTCCTCGCGCAGAATATTCAAAGCCTCATCCATGGTTGCATTGACTCTTTTTATCTGTTTGCCACAGCCTGAGACAGTTGGAATTCCCATGGTCAGGATTCGAGACAAAAGGCTCAATACCAGGGATTCAAAATGCAGCTTATCAGGAGGTGTTTGACGGTTAGCATCTACCAGTTCTCTGGCAATCCCTATACATATAGATGGTTGCCGCATCGCTTTGGCCATGGGGACAGCCTGCTGGCTTTCCGAAATATTGGAGACCTATTTCCCGAAAAACAATCTTTCCAGGCGGCGGCTGCCTCCATGGCAGACAGTCCCCAGCCAGGATTCAATCATATCACGGGGGGAGAAGAATGGATAGGCTGCAAAAGATTTCATCGGGAAGACTGAATGATAGCTGCTCAAACTGGCAGTGAAAAAAGCAAAAATCTCCGGCGGTAACGGTCTGCTTTTTTTCTTCTGGTATCTGGAAATGGAAATGTCCGGACAGCAGGATGCTTAACAGACAAGGAAACTCTCTATTGCGGTGACAGGTCTCGGTCCCGTTGCTCAGGCGGTAATCAGCGAGACTCACACACAGTCCATTGTCAATACGCAAATTTCCGAACATCCCTGGACTAAGTTTTCATTCAACTGCAAACGTACACCATGAAAGAATGGGGAGGCTTGCCGTTTATTCTGTACCAGAAACTTTTCTATTGCAGACTCTCTCACATAATATGCCAGTACGTCATCTGTTGAAAACAATTTTATCCTGAAAGAATCGGAATCATTTTTACATCTCGAACGATTAGCCTGATCTTCCTGATCGGAGCATTTTTTCTGTTTCGGAGTGTATACCGTCTTTTTTTGGGGAAAGGATGATGAAAAAATAAGATTATTTCTCTAAAAACAGTTGGTTAAATTAAAGTTACTCTCTAGGATGCGACAAAGGCCACGTATGCAATTGGTTCCCAAACAAGAGGCTTTCTAAAAGAGAAGGAGATCAAATGAATCATCAGAAAACAATTACACAAAGCATCCCAATGGGCAGTGGTTACCGAGGAAAGGAAAAAAAGAAAGTGCCAAAGAGATAACCGATGCTGTTATTGCAGATTATAAGGGGCTTGATCAGGAACTGGGGATAGCCGTTGAAGAGTTGGTAGGGATAGAGGAACAGCTTTCTGACGCCCGCCTTATGTCTCTCGATGATATGGCTGATTTTGTGGATAATTTTTATTTACGAGCCTGGCTTATCAATTTGAACAAAGCGCAAGGCCCATGGCCGGAGATTAAAAACGCGTAACTACAGTTTATTGACACTTTGCTCGACAACCGCATTATCAATAGTTTCGGATAAACGAGAAAAAGCCCTTTATCGTACAACGATTTTACCCCTATATGGGAGAGAAGAGGAAACTCCTTCCCCTTGCCCTGTTTCTTTCTGGCTGTGCAGCCATCCTGGATGCCATGCCTTTTGTCTTCATCTGGCTGATTCTACGTGAGATGCTGATTTCGCCGACAGAATTTACCATGGCAAAGATCACCCCCTATGCCTGGGGCGTGGGGGGCACGGCGATTCTGGGGGTGCTGGTCTATTTCCTGGCGTTAACCTGTTCGCATCAGGCCGCCTTCCGGGTGGAGGTTGGCCTGCAGAAAATTGGCTTACGGAGAATCCTTGCCATGCCGCTCGGCTTCTTCGACGGGGCGGAGAGCGGCAAGATCCGTAAAATCGTCAATGATGGCGCAGGCACGACCCATACTTTTCTCGCACATCAGCTGCCGGATCTTGCAGGCAGCTGGCTCTCACCGTTGACTCTCCTGGTCATGATCGTGGCTGTGGACTGGAAGATGGGACTGGTTTCCCTTATCCCTGTCGTGCTTGGTTTTCTGGTTTTTTCCACAATGGCGAGCAAGGTGGGCAAGAAATTCATGAAATACTATTTCGATTCCCTGGAGGAGATGAGCAATGAGGCGGTGGAGTATGTTCGTGGAGTTCCGGTGGTCAAGACCTTTGGGCAGACGGTCTTTTCCTTCAGGAGGTTTCACGACAGTATCATCAACTATAAGGAATATGTAATACAGTATACCCTGCTTTGGAAATACAGGATGAGTTTTTTCAATGTCATTGTGCAGACCACCGCCTTTTTCCTCATTCCCGTTGCCATTCTGCTGCTTGCCCATGGCAACTCTGTCTCCCTGGTTGTGGCCGATTTTATCTTTTATCTCATTATTGCTCCCAATTTTATGACGATTCTGATGCGCTCAGCCTATTTCAAGCAGAATGCCCATATCGCGGAGCAGGCGCTGGATCGGGTGGAAAACCTTCTCGATTACCAGCAGATTGAGAATGCAGAAACGCCGCAATCTGTCAGCGATTATGATTTAGAGTTCCGGGAGGTGTCTTTTCGTTATAGCGGGACAGCAAGAAATGCTGTGGACGGGGTCAGCTTCAGGATACAGAAGGGGGAAACCGTTGCGCTGGTAGGTCCTTCCGGTGGCGGCAAGACGACCATTGCTCGGCTGGCGGCCCGTTTTTACGACGTGGACAGCGGGGAAGTGTTGATTGGAGGCGTGGATGTGCGCAAGATTTCGGCGGATGAGCTTATGGATACGGTCTCCTTCGTTTTTCAGAATACCCGCCTTTTCAGTAAGAGCCTACGGCAGAATCTTCTTATGGGAAAGGAGAACGCCACCCTGGAAGAGATAGAAAAGGCCCTTGACGCTTCCTGTTCCGAAGAGATTGTCGCAGGACTTCCTGCCGGGCTCGATACGGTAATCGGTACGGAAGGGACGTATCTTTCCGGTGGAGAACAGCAGCGCATATCCCTTGCCCGGGCGATGTTGAAGAATGCGCCCGTTGTTCTGCTTGACGAGGCCACGGCCTTTACCGATCCGGAAAATGAAGGCCTTATCCAGGAGGCACTCCGGGAGCTTGGTCGGGGGAAAACCACGCTGATAATTGCCCATCGTCTTTCCAGCGTCCAGGATGCCGACAGAATTCTGGTGATCGATGACGGCAGAATTGTTGAGGAGGGAGACCATCGGGCGCTGATGGAACAGAATGGTCAGTATTGCAGGATGTACAGGGAATACGAGGAATCGGTTAACTGGAAACTGCGTGGAAACATAGCTGCGGAAGGAGGCAATGCATGAAAGAATATATCCGGAAGTATCTGCGAAATAAATTTGCCTTGAGTGATGAAGGCGCTGACGATTTTGTCAGGAGCGTTCTCTGGTCGACGTTTTTGAATATTTCCTATATGTTCCCGGCCATTCTCGCCTTCTACTTTATCCGGAAAATAGTTGTCGGCGAGAGCGGCAGGGGCTTTGCTGTAGGGGATATCCCTTTCTATATAGCGTTCTCCCTTGTCCTTGTCCTTGGTATGTTCATGATTGCTGTCCGCCAGTATGACGTTACTTTTGTAAAAACCTATGACGAGAGCGCGAAGATGCGTATCTCTCTTGCTGAAAAACTGCGCAAGCTTCCCCTTGCTTTTTTTGGCAAGCGTGATGTCGCCGATCTCAGTTCCACGATCATGGAGGACGCGACCCAGATTGAGCAGTTATTTTCCCATACAGTGCCGCAAATATATGCTTCCTTGTTCAGCACGGCATTTTTCTCTGTCATGCTCCTTCTCTTTCACTGGCAGATGGCTCTGGCCATGCTCTGGGTGGTTCCCGCAGCCTTCCTGATATTCTATTTTTCCCGTGGTCTTCAGAAAAAGGCGCATTTGCGGCTTCATGGCGACAAGTTGAAGATTGCCGATACCGTGCAGGAAGGGCTTGACTGTATCGCGGAACTGAAAGCGTATCGCCATGAAAAACAGTATGCCGCTAGCCTCGATTCCCTGCTTGACGACTATGAGCGAAAGCTGATTGATTCGGAGATTGTAATCGGTTCTCTGGTAAATTCCTCCTTTATCCTGCTGAAGCTGGGTCTTGTTAGTGTTGTCCTGGCTGGCGCCTGGCTCTTTGCCCAGGGGAAGGTTGATCTTTTTACCTGCATTGTCTTTATGATCGTTTCCGCCTCCATCTATAACCCTTTTATGCTGGTTCTCTCCAATATGGCGGCACTTCTTTTTCTCGGGGTAAGGATAGACCGGAAAAAGGAGATGGATGCCATGCCTGTGCAGGAAGGACGAACAGAGTTTACCCCGCCGTCTTTTGATATAACATTCGAGAATGTTTCCTTTTCTTACGGGGAGGACATCCAGACGCTCCGCAATATTTCTTTTCTTGCAAAACAGGGTGAGGTCACGGCGCTTGTTGGCCCTTCCGGCGGGGGCAAGAGCACCACTGCCCGGCTGGCAGCAAGGTTTTGGGACGTTGATGATGGAACGATCAGCCTTGGAGGGGTGAATATCGCTGAAATCGACCCTGAAACGTTACTTGCCCACTTTTCCATTGTCTTCCAGGAGGTGTTACTGTTTAATCTCAGTGTTATGGAAAATATTCGCCTTGGTAAAAAAGGTGCCACTGATGAGGAGGTGCTGCGGGCGGCCAGGCAAGCTCGATGCAATGATTTTGTACAGAGGCTGCCCGATGGCTACAATACCCTGATAGGAGAGAACGGGGCCCGGCTGTCTGGCGGAGAGCGGCAGCGCATTTCCATTGCCAGGGCAATACTTAAGGATGCACCGATTATTCTCCTCGATGAGGCAACCGCTTCCCTCGATGCAGAAAACGAGACAAGGATACAGCAGGCGCTTTCCGAACTGGTACAGAACAAGACCGTTCTGATGATCGCCCATCGCATGCGAACAGTGCGTCATGCGGATCAGGTGGTGGTGATTCGTGATGGCCGTATCGTGGAGAGTGGCCCGCCTGCGGAGCTAATGAAACAGGAGGGCTTTTTTTCGGCAATGAATGAGTGAGCCCGAATCATGGCAGGAATACTCTGATCAGAATGTACTTTTTTTAGGTCAGAACGTGTCCAAGGGATTCATCAAGAAAAAGGACAGGCCAGGGCCGGAGTTTTCATGATTTTTTGTTTTATACCGCGCTGCTGCTGTGGAACGTAACCTTTGAGAAAGACTCCTGCAAGGGGTAGGCGCGTTTGGCGCTTACATTTTTTGGATGCAGAATCCACTTAACCCAAGTTTGTAATAATGATTCTCAAAAAACTCTGTAATGAAGGTTTTTGGTAACACACAAAAAATACTACAGAATTACAGTAAGATAAGGTTGTTAGGTCTTTTGTAGTTCCCAGAATAGTAGCGCGGGCCATTGACTGGCGGGTAAAAATGGGCCATCTTTGATGCATGTTTATCCGAAAAACACCGCATAAGAAAAAACGGACAGGCGGATAGTACTCCACCTAAAGGATCGTTGCATCCCAGCGAATCGGAACCAAGGTTCAGCAACGTACAGTATTGAATCTTGATTCTGATTTTCCACTTCCCGCAGAACAATGGTCCACACTGTGCAAAAGGATTGCAGAAATACTTCAAGGCCAGTGTTCTCTTTTACATATAGAATGTGATATCGAAAAGTTGGCACACAATCTTGCCTTAAGAATTCTTGCAAAAAAACAGGAGGTAAAACAGGAAAGTCCTGATTACCGTAGGGTTAATCTGGACAGCATCAAAACCTACAGGCCCCGGAGTATTGGCTGCGAACACGTTGTGCTTGAAGCTCTGCGCGCACTTGAACTTGATACCAAGCTCACCTCGTTGGGTTTTAACGGTATTCAGGCCGCTCTTGCCATCGGTACCATGGTGGGTCGAGCCTGTCACCCCGCAGATTTCGATTTCCAACAGGTTGGCCTGAACAGGATATATACGGTTTCCGACCAGCTGCTCAAACACAAGGACGCCATAGAGCACCACCTGTATGAAAAAGAATGTACGCCTTTTTCGCTTGGTGAAACACTCACCTTGTATGACCTGACAAACACCTATTTTGAAGGTGAGTGCTGTGGCAACAGCCTGGCCAAACGGGGATGTTCAAAAGAGAAGCGCACCGATTGTCCTCTGGTTACCCTGGCCCTTGTTTTGGACTCCAGTGGTTTTCCCAAACGCAGCCGGGTCTATGAGGGAAATGTCAATGAGTCGGCAACCTTTACTGAGATGATCAGCGATCTACACCATAATACTCTTTCAGACAGGCAGGCCACCGTGGTCATGGATGCCGGTATAGCCACCGAGGAGAATATCGATTACCTCAAGGAGCACAGTTTGCCTTATCTCGTGGTCAGCCGAAAAGCACATCGTGAGTTTGACGAGAACGGAGCCGTTGTGGTCAAGGATGATACTGACTGCACGGTTACAGCACGGAAAGTCCATGATCCGGATACAGGTGAAACTGTATTATATTGCCACTCCAGCCAGCGTGAAAAGAAGGA
>PDWJ01000531.1_pt1 | contig 112592 bp, 93 predicted proteins | sample 1430881 | NCBI WGS metagenome assembly PDWJ01 (sample SAMN01162460, study PRJNA174530) | Oral metagenome, whole genome shotgun sequencing project. | biome: Marine environment; feature: Marine mammal; material: Swab sample of the gingival sulcus; isolation source: swab sample of gingival sulcus... | reverse complement strand
TTGATAAACTTCAGGGCCACCGGCCGGGAGTCAGCCAGCGCAGTGGCTGCCCAGATCTGGCCAAATGAACCCTGGCCAATAAGGGTATCAAGCCGATAGCTGTTACTGACAGTTATCGTATCGCCATTATTCATGATGAATTCAGTGTTTAGGATTGGATTATGGCAACCGGGTTAAAAATGCTTGCTGGAACAGTGCGCAAGGCCCACTTGAGGATTTATCGGGAACATACTGAATCAGGACATGGCTGTAAAGCACCGCCGGGAAAATGCTCCAGTGCAGCAGGGTGATCCTGAAAAGGCGTGTGATAGTCAGCTTGACTGGGGTGGCGGGTATAACGTGCTTCGGTAAACAAGCTAAGATCACTCAGACCCAATTCCCTGACCAGCGCTTGACTGGCGGCCTGGTTGGGCATGTTTGAACGCCAGTAGCCATCTATCAAGGTCAGCCCGAATAGCGTTAAAAGTACCGTAAGCAAGCTCAATGCAATGGTGGCTTTGCGCCAATGGGAAACCGTTGGGCGTTTAAGCATGGCGATTTATCGTATTCCCGTATTCTGGCGGTTATAGCGAAACCAATTAATCAGATTTAACTGGTTCCATTATATTCATCTGTTTTAACGCATTACTATAGCTTGTTCCAATTTATAGCGTTTGCGCTATAAAATTCCAGATTCTTATCACCTGGTAGAGTGACAACACTAATGTCCCGTGTCCAAACCGGTCTGGAAGTTCTCATTTCCGATTATCCTGAAAAGATTCGTGGTGCGCGAATCGGTGTGGTGTGTCATCCCGCGAGTGTCGATGCCGAGTTTCACCATGTGCTCGACCTGTTGAAGGTCGCGGGTGCCCGGATTACCGCAGTCTTTGGGCCGGAGCACGGCGCACGCGGCGAAGCGCAAGATATGGAGGGTGTTGATGACGTGTCGCTCGATCCACGGCTCAAGGTGCCGGTATATAGTCTGTATGGCGCGACCCTTGACAGTCTGACACCCGGTCAGGCGCAGCTTCAAGCCCTGGATGCACTGGTGATCGATCTTCAGGATGTCGGTGCGCGTTACTACACATTTGTGTGGACAATGGCATTGTGTATGGATGCTGCCGGTAAAGCCGGTGTGCGTGTATTGGTATGTGATCGCCCCAACCCGCTAAATGGCGTGACGACCGAAGGGAATATGATCAAGCCCGGTTTTGAGTCTTTTGTAGGTCTGCATCCGTTACCGAATCGGCACGGCCTGACGGCCGCAGAAATAGCCCGTTATGTGCAAACCGGGCGAGGTATTGCGTGTGAGCTGGATATCATCCCGATGCGAGGCTGGCAGCGTGCGATGTATTTTGATCAAACCGGTTTGCCCTGGGTCTATCCTTCACCCAATATGCCGACTTTGGAAACGGCGCTGGTTTATCCCGGCATGTGCCTGGTCGAGGCTACGGAACTCTCGGAAGGGCGCGGTACGTGTCGTCCTTTTGAATTGGCCGGTGCGCCTGATGTCGATCCTGAAGCGCTGGCTACCCAATTATCACATTCTCATTTGGCTGGATGCTTGTTTCGTCCGGTTTATTTTCGGCCCGGGTTTCAAAAGCACGCCAATACGATCTGTGGGGGTGTGCAGATTCATGTGACCGACCGGCAGTGTTTTGATGCCTATGCCACCGGAATTGCCTTTTTGCAAAGTGTCAAGCGCATTGCGCCTGAAGCATTTGTCTGGCGGGAAAAACCCTATGAATTTGTTGCCGATATCCCTGCCATTGACTTGCTGACCGGCGATGTCGCCTTTCGTCAGGCACTGGATGCAGGCACGGATGCTGATCTTGTCGCCCTGAGTATCGAGTGGCAGCAAGAGCGAGCCGCATTTGAGGCTATACGGCAACAGGTATTTTTATATGGCGGAACCAATTAAGCCGGATGAACTGGTTTTGCTATATCTATCTGTTTTAACGCACAAATTATCACTATAAACTGTTCCGGTTTATAGTGCTTGTGCTGTATTAATCAGGTATCGGCCAGTTCGGGTTTGGTGTGATAGCCGCGCGGTGTGTAGATCCATTGGCCGGTACGCCGGGTTTCACTGTTGCCAACGAGTACTAGCGACAGCATGTTCAATGGCTCCGGGTCAAGTTCCGCCAGGGTCATCAGGTTGAGTTGTTCACCTTTGCGGGTCACGTTAAAAGCAACGATAACGGGTGTATCGGGTTTGCGATAGCGTAATAGCGTGTCCCGTGCTGCTATCAGTTGCCATGAGCGTTTGTGGGAAACAGCGTTGTACAGTGCGACCGCGAAGTCACCTTGACCGGCAAGATCAATGCGTTTGAGGATCAATTCCCAGGGTGTCAACAGATCAGACAGGGAAATGACACAGAAATCATGCGCCAGGGGCGCGCCAACTCGTGCTGCTACGGCCTGCATGGCTGAAATGCCCGGCAGTACCTCAATGGCCACGGCTTCCCATTCCGGTTTTGGTTTGCGTGCCAGCAGTTCAAAGACCACTGTGGCCATACCGTAGATACCAGCATCACCGCTGGATACCAATGCCGTGGTTTGACCATTGGCGGCAAGATCAAGGGCCACGGTGGCACGCGCCAATTCCTCACCCATAGGCGTTTTGTGGCGGGTTTTACCGTCGGTGAGCTCCCCGAGCAGATTTAGATACAAGCCATGGCCCACAAGGTCGGTACAGGACTCAAGCGCCTTGTGAGCGGCAGGGCTGAGGTACTCCGGTGATCCGGGGCCGATACCGATGATGTAAAGTTGTTTCATGATGTTTTTTATGAGACGTGGTGGCAGGAAACCATCCTTGTTGAAAGAGTCTGTCTGTAATCAAGTAATTGAGTAATCGAGGTGATTGCGCCAGCATGATGGACACGCCGGTTGAGCATGAATAAAAAGCGTTGCCTCTTGTGGCTATCGGCTGTAAATGAGCTGCGGAGCTGTCATGGCGAATATACCTTATCCGGGATGCCCAATCTGCATCAGGTGTTTTGATAAATCCGTGCTACCGCCAGGGTAGCATCTGCATTTTTCTGCTTTGGAATAATCAGCTCAGGGTGAAAATCGTGCTTAACCAGTCGATCAGCGTGTGCTAATGCAGCGGCTTCCGCCACGCCGTAGCAACCGGTTTCCCGAAAAACAATCTCGGATTTTCGGCTGAGCATCTCGCTGTATTCATTTAACACGGCGGGCGGATAGAACATAATGGGTACCTCCAGCGTGGTCGCCAGTTCATGCAAGCCGGCCTCGTCCTGTTTTAACTCGATACTGGCAAGCGCATGTATGTCGCTGCGTTGCAAACCATGACTGCTTAGCGTGTGGTCAAGCAAAGCCAGCAAGGTATCCAGTGGGCAGCCCCGATTGCAGCCCATGCCGGCCACCAGTAGTGGGCGGGTGTAGCGTTGCGCACCGGTGATCACAGGTTGAGCGCCAATGCGTTCGGCCACTTGTCGCGCCCATTCATTTGCACCACCCTCATGGCCGGAAAGCAGCGGTACGACAAAGCGCCCATGCTCGTCAATTACCAGCACCGGCGGATCGTTATATTTGTCACTGAGTGCAGACCCTAGCGTGCGTACCACGATACCGGCTGCACAGAGCAGAATCAGTCGGTGACCGGATCGGAATCGCTCACGTATCGTATCCTGAAAAGGTTGAGGCCGGTCAAGGTGCTCGGCTTCTGGCATAAAGGTTAATAGCTTTTCTACCAGTGCCCGACCCGGATCGGTGAGGCTGATTAGCGTAATCGGGCGTCTGGGTTTGCGTGAGTCAGTCATTGGTCTTGTCAATCGGTAAAACCTGCACATTCACCGCCCTGACGATTTTCAGCGCGAACTATCAGGAACAAGGCAAAATAAGGGCCCGGTGTTGCCGGAATATCCTGAATCTTTCGCGTGATACGCTCAGCGGTACGGCTGGCCTGTTCAATATACAAGGTATCTTCAGCGCGACCTGTTTCCTGCAGCAATTCCAGCAAGCGCGGGCGATGGCGACCGGGTTTGAGAATCGCGACACTATCGCTGTCGAGCAGCGCTTGCCGCAGTTTTTCTTCACCGGCAGTAGCAGGAATGACGGTTAAGCGCTGTTCACCGCTAATCAGCGGGGTTGCCACAGCCGCTCCTGCCGCACTGACCGAGTTAATCCCCGGAATGACGATACAGTCAAAGCGATCACCCAGCCGTTGCAGCAGATAGCTGAAGCTGCCATAAAACAGTGGGTCACCCTCACACAGGATGGCGACATCACGCCCCTGCGCCAATGTGTCTGCAATCAATACAGCGGCAGTGTCATAGCCTTCATTGACCAGCGTGCGATCCAGCATGCAGGGCATGGAAATCGGAATTTCCTGTTGCGTGCCCAGCCATTGTGCAGCGATATCTCGCGCCTGGGCACTGCCTTGTAGTGTGGCAGGATAAGCGATGACGGGTACAGACCGGATAATCCGCACTGCTTTAAGCGTTAATAATTCGGGATCGCCCGGGCCGACTCCCACACCGTACAAAGTCCCTGGTACAGGCATCATGCCGGTTTCTCCACTTTCATGAGCACAATGGGTAGATACGGCTGTAATATCCGCTGGCCGGCCAGCATTTTACCACGGGCGATACTCAGCTCTGACCATATCGCATCGCGGTTATGGGCAAATTGATGCAGATCGACCCGACTGTCTTCAGTAACGGCACTGGCGACCAGCCTGCCACCGGGTTGCAGTCGCGCCCAGACTGTGTTCAGCATGGTGAGTAAATTGCCGCTGCTGCCACCAATAAAGACAGCATGGGGGTCAGACAGGTCGTCCAGCGCCTCTGGTGCGCGGGCAGCCACAATATTCAGGTTACTGATAACACCAAAGCGTTCACGATTGATGCCCAGGTGGTTAAGCCGTTCGGGGTGATATTCGATAGCGTAGATGGTGCTGTCAGGATTCCATCGGGCCCATTCGACCGATACCCCGCCACAACCGGCGCCGACATCCCATCCGATGTCACCGGAACGCGGCGCCAGTAGTGACAGAATCATCAGGCGCACTTCGCGTTTGGTAATCAGGCCCTTGCCCGGTTCACTGCCATCGGTGCTGAAGTGTTCGTCAGGAATACCGGGAAATTCCGGCAGGATGCTGACAGCATCATGTGTTTCCAGAATGATGACGTTCAGCGCTGAAAACTCGGTATTGGTGGCCAGAAGATCGGTTGCACGGAAGTGCTGGAAACGCTCTTTGGGCGCGCCCAGATCTTCAGCGACCCACAGATCCGAATCACCAAAGCCGGTTTTGACCAGCTCACGAGCTATCGCTGGCGGGGTATTGCGGCGATCGGTCAGCAGGGCATACTGGCGATGACGGTGTAATATGGCGCGCAAACTGGCCAGTGGCTTGCCATGCAGGCTAAACCACCGGGTCTGTTGCCAGGCGCGTCCTCGTCGGGCAAATGCGGCCTGAAGACTGGAAACATTTGGGTGAAAATGCAGATGCTCAGCGGGTAGATAGCGTGCTATCGTGCTACCGATGCCATGAAAAAGGGGATCGCCGGATGCCAGTAATACGATGCGTCGCTGCATGTTGCGTGATAACAGATCGGGCAAACCGCTCATCGGACTGGGGTAGGGGCATTTTTCAGCATTTAGCCCGGAGAATAGAGCTAGATGTGCTTTAGAACCGATAATCAGTTCCGCCTGTTCCAGCGCCGTTTGCGCAGTCTGTTCCAATGTACCGGTGTTGATACCCATACCGATAACATGTACCGGTGATCCAGACCAGCCGGTTATGAGCGTCATGGGTAGCGAATTCCATTGGCCATGCGGGTCAAGGCATTCACCGTAGCAGTGGCCAGACTGCTGCCGCCGCGACGACCCAACAGGGTGATACAAGGGGTTTGGAATTCACTGGCGGCTGTTTCCCACAAGGCTTGCTTGGATTCAGCTGCGTTGATGAAGCCGACCGGCATGCCGATAATCAGGGCAGGACGTGGTGCGCCGTTATCCAGTAAATCCAGCAGCCGAAACAAGGCGGTGGGTGCGTTGCCAATAGCGATGATACTGCCTGCCATATGTGCAGGCCATTCAGCCATAGCCGCCATTGAGCGGGTTTCACCGGTTTGACGGGCTCGCTCAGCAACACTGGGTGCATTCAGGAAACAATGTACTTGTCCGTTTAAATAGCGTTTGCTGATGCCATGGTTAACCATCTCAATATCGCATAATACCTCAGTGCCCTTTTCCAGAGCCGCCAGACCCGCTTCGACTGCACCTGAGCTGAAATGGAGATCGTTAACGATAGTGGGATCACCTGAGGTATGAATCAATCGCATGGCAACCTGTTGCTGGTCGGGCTCGAAACGGGACAGGTCGGACAGTTGCCGGATTTGTATAAACGATTGGCGTTCGATTTCTTCCGGGTCGCGAAGATAGTCAAAGCGAGGCATGGGTAGCTCCAATAAACAACATATCTAATGACGATGACCATGATCGTGATGGTCGTGATGATCGTGATGGTCGTGATGATCGTGATGATCGTGATGATCGTGATGATCGTGATGATCGTGATGGCCGTGATGATCATGGCCATGGTGATGGCTGGTTTGAGGTATATTCTGCCAATCTTCACGACCGGGAATAGCGGTGCGATAGGCACAAAACTGGCAGTTCATCTGCGCCTGACCCTGTTCTGCCACATTGAGCCGCTCCACAAAGGTTTCAACGACCAGTGGGTGAGCGTTAAGGTAGGGCGCCATAACAGCCTTGATTTCGGGATGGTGTTCTTGATAGGTCGTGACTGTGGCGCGTATCTGTTCGACTAATCGACCGGTAAACAGCAGGTAGGGGAATACGATCACTTGTTTGAAGCCTAGACGGTGGCTCCGTTCCAGGGCATCGGCCATCAGCGGCGCAGCGACGGCTGTGTAAGCTGTTTCAGCCCAGATGAAGCCCATGCCTTCCCACAATATGCGAGTGATTTTGCTGATATTGGAGTTGGCATCCGGGTCAGAGCTACCACGCCCAATGACCATAAGCAGGGTTTCTTTTCGGTCGTAATCCGCACCAAAACAGGTTTCGATACTTTCAATACGCTGCCGGGCTACCTGTAGCAGCTTGGGGTGGATACCAAGATCCCGACCCAGACGCAGGGTGAGGCCGGGGTATTTGGCCTGAACCGTTTTGAGGATGGCAGGAATGTCATTTTTTAGATGACCTGCGGCCATGAGCAAGGCTGGCAAAGCGACGATGTTACGAAAGCCTGCTTGCCAAAGTGTTTCCAGTGCTGTGGGTATGTCAGGTTTAACCAGTTCCAGAAATCCGGCGATACAGTGACGCTCAGGTATAGCCTGTTGTAGTTGTTGGGTGAGGTGGTGGAATTCGGCAACCCCGTCGGCACGGCGGGTACCATGGCCGATGAGGAGAACAGCAGCAGGTGAGGAATCAGGGTGTTGAGTCATTATATATAAGTGTACGTCTGTATTATTGTTTAAAGTGTAATTGTACAAAGTGTGGCACGTATTGCCGGGTTTTTTACCCGGCTGGATTTTCGGGATTTTCCAGGCTCGCGGTCAGGAGGCCCATGCGCGCTTGACGGGCTTGACTGGATGACCATGGAAAGCAGGCGGAGTCTGACGGAACGCTAGCCCAACTCTTTTTGAAGCAGCAGCCTCAGCTTTTTTGCCAGTTCAATTTTTCGATAGGGTTTGGGCAACATCTCAACGCCATCGGCCAGCTTGCCATTGTTCAGCAGCATGTGTTCGGTATAGCCGGAAGTAAATAATACAGGTAATTCAGGGCGTTGGCGGGTCGCTTCAGTAGCCAGTTTTACGCCGTCCATTGGGCCTGGTAATACGATATCAGTGAATAATAGTGCGGTTTGGGGCTTGTGTGTCAACAAGCTGAGCGCGGTCTCGGCATCTGCGCTTTGCAAGGTGCGATAGCCCAAACCATTGAGGGCTTTTACCGCAAATTGACGCACATCAGGATCGTCTTCAACGACCAGTATTGTTTCGCCATGACCCTGAAATCCTTGATTGAGGGTTTCTACGGTTGTGCTGACATGAGTCTCTGCCTTTGTTTGCGGCAGATAGAGGCGTACGGTGGTGCCCTGACCCAATTCACTGTAGAGGGTGATATTGCCACCCGATTGCTTCATCAGGCCGTACACCATGCTCAGGCCCAATCCACTGCCTCGGCCGGTTTCTTTCGTGGTGAAAAACGGCTCAAAAACACGCTCCAGTATGTCAGGTGGCATGCCATTGCCTGAATCACTGACAGATAACACCACATAATGGCCCGGTTGTATATCCTGGTGAGAGGCTGCATAGTCTTCATCGAGAACGGTGTTTTTTGTTTCGAGGATCAATTGCCCCGATTCCGGCATTGCATCGCGTGCATTAATTACCAGATTAAGCAGGGCGCTTTCAAACTGATCCGGGTCGATTTGTGTTTGCCCAAGATTGGGTGCAAGTACCGTTTCAATCCTAATGCGTGCGCCCAGGGTGCGCCGGATTAAATCGATGGTACCAAGCACCAGTTTGTTTAAATCGGTGGGTTGTGGCTGCAACGGCTGGCGGCGGGCAAATACCAGCAGCCGCCGGGTGAGCGTTGTACCGCGATCAACCGCCCGTAACGCCTGATGTGCGAGTTCATGTAGACGAGGATGTACAGATAATTGCTCATCCAGTAACTCCAGGTTGCCCATGATAACGGCGAGCAAGTTATTAAAATCATGGGCAATGCCACCGGTTAATTCGCCAATGGCCTGCATTTTTTTGGCTTGACGTAGCTGGTTTTCCGCCTGTTTACGTTTGGTGATATCACGGGCAACGACGATAGCTGCCGGTTTTTCAGTTGGTTGGGGATCAATGGGCTCGAATAATTGGAGTTGTGCATCATCATGGCCGGAGTTTGCCAGGTGTGGATCAGAAAGCGGGATATCCAGCGGTGCGGTGCGTGATTCAAACCAGCGTTGTCCTGAGGCTGTCGTCAGCTCATATTCTGCAACCTGGATTTTCTGGCTTGCCAGCGCGCGATGAATGATGTCAAGAAAGAACTTTGCCATTTCTGGTGTGTGAACTTCGTCAAGCCGTTTGCCACGAATGGGTGTAATAGAGGTTTTGGCCGGATCATCATTCAGCAAAGCTATCGAAATCTCGTGGTGATCGGCTTTCGAAAGCGGCTGGATGGTGTGCTGATGATAGGGAGGTCTGATGCGTGTGGTGTCCCAGTTGCGTCCGGCGGCAAGAATCTCGCGGTAAAGACCATCTTCATCAACGACAAATACCATGTCGGGAATGGCCCGGGTCATGGCGCGTAGCCGTGCTTCGCTTCGCCGTAGTGCTTTCTCGGTTTGATTACGAAACTCGATTTCCTGTTTGAGAGAGGCATTGGTTGCAGCAAGCTGAGCGGTGCGTTTGTTGAAACACTCTTCCAGCAGGGTATTGCTTTCACGGAGTTCCGTTTGTGCTTGCAGCATGGAAGCTCGCATTTGGTTAAATGACTGTGTGAGTTTAAATATCTCGGTGCTGTCACCAGTGGGTAAATCGTGGGTGATATGATCATCGGCCAGATGCCGGGTTTCTTCCGCTGATGTACTGATAGGTCGGGTTAATGGGCGAGCCCGCTTTCTGGACGTGATATAAACAAATGCCAGCATCATAAAGGCGGTAGCGATAACGGCGTTTACAGTGAAGGTACTGATGTTGCGAGCCGCGTCGACTTCCTGATCCATATGCTTTTTTGCATGGTCAGCAATGTGTGCTGCCAGCGTTATGGTTTTATCTGCAAGTGGGGCAACAAGTGTTCGCATTTCATATACAGCGCTGTTCCAGTCAGCGGATTGGTGGTGTGGGTAGCGCTGTTGTGCGGGTGTGTTATTCGGTGAATGGGCAATGTGCTGTATGCGCTGTATGCGCTGTTGCGCTGTCTGCAAGCGGGTTAGCAGCGATTGGAGTTGTTCTATCCTGGCAGGTGAGCAGTGTTGTCGGGAAGACTGCCGGCACTGTATCAGCCGAGTCATGGCAGGTTGAATTTCCTGATCCCAGGCGCTGCGCCAGTGATCGATGAAAAGTGGATCATCATGATTGATCCAGCCGCGCAAACTGGCTATGGAGTGTTGTACACCAGCGATAATCCGTAATGATGTTTCAGTGGGTGGTGTGTCTTCACGGGTTAGATACATAACATGTGTGTGCAGTTGATATGTGGAAAGCAAAACTACCAACAGCATGGTGACACCAATTAGCACCACTGATAGACGGGAAAATAGCAGGTGTCGGTGTAGCGGGCTTTTTTTTGAGGTACGTTTGATATTCTGTGGATATAAATTCATCAGTTTGCGTTGCCGGGTAAATATAGCATGACTCCCGATAGGTAGGTGAGTATTTCGGGAATTATTTTATTTGAAAAACAAAATATTATGCTGTTTGTTTAAGATAAGTCCATCTGATTTTATGACTATTTGCCCTGGGGTAGAGCAAAGCGCTGTACATGGTTTGGGCAGAGGCTATTGAATGCAGAAGGCCTTTTACAGCGGAACCCATTAAGTCTGATTAATGGGTTCCGCTGTATCCATCTGTCTTAACGCGCAAACACTATAAATTGTTCCAGTTTATAGTGTTTGCGCTCTAGTCTCATTGAGCATGATCAGAGCTGTAATCGGTGATGATAATCCGATAAAGTGAATATGGTCACGCTCTCCCTCTCCCAAAATCAGGCTGGATGCATGCGCTGTCGAAAGAGCCAAGACATTCTCGGCGGGATCAAGAATGCCACCGCATAAGCTACACAGGCGGTCGATGGTTCGCCAGTCGATAAACGGGGCAGGAGGTTTCTATTCCTGCCCCACAGGGAAATGCCGCTGGAATTGATTGAGGGATTGCCCGTTTTGCCACCTTGTCCAATGGAACCCTTTATCCGCCACCCAACAGGTTTAAGCGCCATGAACGCCGCCTGGGGGAAAGACCGGCACTGAATCCAGCGTCTTTATACTCGCATTGCGAATGCCGGACGGGATTTTCTGCGTAAAATCGCCACTCCCATCAGTCAAGACCGCGCGCTTGTGTGCGTTGAAAGTTTGCAGATTAGAAAGTAGCTTAACGTTTTCAGGCAAGCTGGAACAGCAGCAAAAAGATATACAGTAATCAATCGTGGGATATAATCAACCATTTTCACCGCCTCACCGGTTGATATCGATCATTCGGTGCGACGATTGTCCATTCATTTTTTCAATTGTAGTAGACGAGTAGCATCATGGCAGAAAATCGATATCTCCTAAATGCACAACTAGCACAGATGCTAAAGGGCGGGGTCATCATGGATGTTGTTGACGTGGAACAGGCTCAAATTGCCCAGGAAGCCGGTGCAGTGTCTGTTATGGCTCTGGAGCGAGTACCTGCGGATATCCGCAAGCAGGGTGGTGTAGCACGCATGTCCGATCCCGGCCTGATCGCGGCAATCAAAGATGCTGTAACCATTCCGGTTATGGCGAAGGCACGCATCGGTCATTTTGTTGAAGCCCAGATTTTGCAGGCACTTAAAATTGATTACATCGATGAAAGTGAAGTATTAACACCCGCGGATGAAGAGTGTCATATCGACAAGACCCGGTTTGAAATTCCTTTTGTTTGTGGTGCACGTAATCTGGGTGAAGCGCTGCGTCGGATCGTTGAAGGTGCAGCCATGATTCGTACCAAGGGTGAGGCAGGTACGGGTAATATCATTGAGGCCGTGCGTCATATGCGGACCATGAATCGTGAAATCCGCCAGCTTATGAGTATGCCTGTTGAAGAAGTCATTACTTTTGCTAAGAACAATGGCCTGCCTTATAAATTAGCACTTGAGGTACGGGAACTGGGTCGTTTACCGGTCGTGAACTTCGCAGCAGGTGGTATCGCCACACCCGCTGATGCGGCGCTAATGATGCAGTTAGGTTGTGATGGTGTTTTTGTCGGCTCCGGTATTTTTAAATCAGGTGATCCAGCGCGACGCGCCCGCGCCATTGTGAAAGCGACCGCATACTACAGTGATCCTGAAAAGTTACTGGAAGTCTCTCGTGACCTGGGTGAGCCGATGCCAGGTCTGGATGTGGCCACCATGCCGAAAGCAGAGCGTTTGGCAGAGCGGGGCTGGTAAGCTACCCGATGATTGAGAGTGGCAGGCCAAAGATTATTGGTGTGCTTGATTTGCAAGGCGGGGTGCAAGAGCACCTTGATCATTTGGAGCGTCTGGGTGTGATCGGGCGACCGGTCAAACACGCCGCCGAGTTCGAGGGTTTGGCCGGATTGATTATCCCGGGTGGCGAAAGCACCTGTTTGTCACGCCTGTTAAACGTTTCTGACTTACGTGCAGTCATTGATGCCCACTATCGCAAGGGCTTGAAGCTGTGGGGAACCTGTGCCGGCGCTATTTTGCTGGCAAAGGAAAGTATTGGTGAAACCCCATTTTTGGGTCTGGTTGATATCACTGTGAGCCGTAATGCATTTGGCAGCCAGCTTGATAGCTTTAGTTGTGAGATTTTAGTACCCGCAGTAGCTCAAAAGCCGGTACCACTGACCTTTATTCGGGCACCAAAAATTATTCGGGTGGGTGAGGGGGTGCGCGTGTTGTTACAAATAAGGGATTATATTGCTGCTGCTGAAGATGAGCAGAGTTTGGTCACGGTGTTTCATCCAGAATTAACGCCCAGTTTGGCGTTTCATCGCTACTTTGCGGTTAAATGCGGGTTAAGTCCCTTGTGGGATGAGGAGTGGGGTACTGATATTGATCTTTCCTGGACACCGCAAGGCTGGATGCAGAACCGCTCACGCTCACATTGAAGGAACCCGCAGGGAAGGATGGCGACCCCGCCAGCTTGAGCGGGCGCATAATGACCCGAATGGCCAGATGCCGTGTCCCACCGTGTTAAGGGCAGCCCGCGATGGCAGCGGGTGTGGCTTCGGGTTGCCGGCATCCAGGCCAGGATTGCCGCGTGTCGTCAGGACTTTCTTCTTTCTGGCGTTTTTCAGTCGTCCTGGTTTGATTCGACAGGATATCAATCGCAGATTGAAGTTTGGCATTGTTCTTTGAATTTTTGCATCAATCAGCCGATCACAAACCGCACCGTTTTCTCAGCAATGACGCACTCTCTGTCAAAGAGACCAGGGAGTGCGTGAGCGCGTCAGCGTTTTTTAGCCCGCTTTCTTTGCGACAGTCGGGATAGTTACTGTTAAGTACAACGTGCCCTGATTGCGTTTGACCAATAACGGTAATGGCTGATTGCGTGGCAGCTTTTTAAGGATCTGCTGGAGGTGTGTGACGCTTTTTATTTTTTGCCGGTTCAGGCTGACCAGAATATCTCCGGGGCGCACACCAGCTCTGGCAGCCGGACCGATACCCACCTGCTGGACTAATATGTTATTTGTGCCACTATCAGCTTTTTGATTAGCCACGATAATATTGAGTCGGGGATGATCGCTATCAGGTGTCTTGGTTAGAGCCAATGCCTGTTGATTTTGGTTAGGTAACTGACCCAGAGTAACCGTAATTTCCTGCGGTTTTCCATTGCGGATTATTTTCAGTATCTTACGGGTATCGGGTTTACTGGAGCCCACCAGGGGGGGTAAATCCGCACTTTCCTCAATAACCTGATCCGCATAGGTGATAATGACATCCCCTGCTTGTAAGCCTGACTTGTCGGCAGGGCTGTTTTTCTGTACATCGGTGATTAACGCGCCCTGTGGTTGATCCAGGTTGAAAGACTGCGCCAGATTTTGCGTCACTTCCTGTAAGGTAATACCCAGCCAGCCACGAGTGACATAACCTTTAGCCCTGAGTTGTGCCACGACATCCATGGCAACATCTGACGGGATGGCAAAAGATAATCCCATATAACCACCACTACGGCTAAAAATTTGGGAATTGATACCCACCACCTGGCCATGAAGATCAAATAAAGGCCCGCCAGAATTACCGGGATTAATGGGCACATCAGTCTGGATAAAAGGTACGTACGTATCTTTGGGTAAAGATCGACCCAAAGCACTGACGATGCCTTTGGTGACCGTGCGTTCCAATCCAAAGGGTGCGCCAATGGCAAAGACCCATTGTCCCACCTTAAGATCATTAATTTTGCCAAACTTTACTGTGGGCAGATTGGTGGAATCAATTTTTAGCAATGCAATATCCGAGTAGGGGTCGCTGCCGATAATCTGGGCTTGAAATTCGCGCCGATCGCCAAGTTTTACAGTAACTTCATCAGCATTATCAATGACATGGTGGTTGGTTATGATATAGCCATCATTGGAAATAATAAAACCGGAACCCATCCCGTGTGCTGGAAATGCGTGACTGTTAGGTGGTATAGGCGGCAGTGGAAAGTGTTTAAAAAGCTCGTTAAAAGGATGCTGTTCAATACCCGGTCGTGGAAATCCACGCTTGATGAGTGCTGGCTGCTGGTTGCTGGTTACAGTGATATTAACAATATGCCTGTGGCAAGCGTTATCGCCACAATAATGTTTTTGACCTTGCTAGAAATTTCCATAGTGTTTGCCTTTTGCTGTTTTGTCATCACGTGTTATTTTCCCCGGCGATACTTAAGGCAAACTTAAGAGATCAAATTGGGCTGTGTGACCTGATTAAAGTAGGCTGTTTCAGCTCTATCCTTACTTATTTTGATTTTGGCTCTATATGGATTTTGGACAGTTACAGCAAGGTCGCATGCTGGAAATATAGTCAGACAGGCTAAGCGGTTCTGCTACCGGCTTGTGAGTTTCCCTGTCAAGGGGTAAACAATTTTGATACGTGAAGCCATCAATCACCCTGCTTGTGATACACGATAATGTCATCGTGCCAACATTTAGATAGCGTCGTCAAACGAATCTATTTAATGAGCACCTATTGATTCAAGCCATTGCCTCAAGTCAAGATGAGTTTCCAGCATATCTGCCAGCCGGTTGATGCCTTCTTCACGCAATTGCCGATAATCCGGCGTTTTACGCACGGCTAATCCTGCCCAGCGTAATAAGGCATCACGAGTTGGTGCAGCATCAAACAGTCCATGCAGATACGTGCCGATGATCTGCCCGTCATCTGAACGTACACCATCGACATGGCCATCATCACGTTGAATGGCCGGTTGCGCTAGTGCTGATCCTGAGCTCGTGCCAGCGTGTATTTCATAACCGCTGACCACAGTTTGTTCGGGCAGCAAGCGCCCCGTAACCCGACGTAGCTGCTTTTCTGGTTCCAGCACTGTTTCAAAGTCCAGGAAGTTTAATCCTGGACTGCTACCCGCTTTTCCTTCCAGCCCTTCAGGGTCATGCACAACGCGCCCCAGCATTTGAAATCCGCCACAAATACCAAGCACCTTGCCGCCATAACGGATATGACGACTGATGGCTTGATCCCAACCCTGTTCACGTAATCGTTGCAGATCGCCTCGGGTGCTTTTGCTGCCTGGCAGAATAATCAGGTCACTGGGCGGAATAGCCTCACCGGAGCGTACCCAGCACACCTCGACCTGTGGATGTAGCCGCAGCGGATCAAGGTCGGTGTGGTTGCTGATTCGCGCCAGTACTGGCACCGTCACGTTTAAGCGTTCGGTATCTTTGGCGACCCTTAAATCGCGTGGTAGCGCATCTTCAGCTTCCAGATGTAAACCCTGCAAGTAAGGCAATACGCCCAACACCGGCTTGCCCGTTTTGTCAGCTAACCAATCCAGTCCAGGTGTCAGCAAGCTGACATCACCTCGAAAGCGGTTAATAATCAAGCCTGTAATGCGTGCCTGCTCGCGCTCTGAAAGCAGGGCAAGCGTGCCGTATAAATGAGCGAATACACCGCCCCGGTCGATATCACTTACCAGCCAAACCGGACAGTTTGCCGCTTCAGCGAAACCCATATTTGCGATGTCTTTATCGCGTAAATTGATTTCTGCCGGACTGCCTGCACCTTCAACCAGTATCACGTCATAGGTATTGCACAGTCGCTGATAGGATTCCATAACAGCGGTCATGGCTGTTGGTTTATAGTCGTGATAGCGGCGTGCATCCATATTGGATAGTGCCCGCCCATGAATAATGACTTGCGCACCGACATCAGTATTGGGTTTGAGTAATACCGGATTCATGTCGGTGTGCGGCTCCAGAAAAGCCGCTTGTGCCTGGACAGCTTGGGCACGGCCAATTTCACCACCATTTACCGTGACTGCACTGTTAAGTGCCATATTTTGCGGCTTGAACGGTACAACGCGCACACCACGCCGTGCCAGCAATCGACATAATCCGGCAACAACAACGCTTTTACCGGCATCGGACGTTGTGCCCTGAATCATGAAAGTTTTAATTGTCATAAGTGCAATTTTTACTGAAACATTTGGTTTTTGGCTACACTAGCGCCTTTATCAATTTTTGATATGCCATGGTTTTGGAAAAATATAGTCCGCTTTCAATAAGTTCCGATATTAATCAAGGTATTTGATGCAAACAGCATGGCTTTGCCTCGGTGCGGTGTTGCTGGATCAGCTGTTCGGTGAGCCTCGCCGTTGGCATCCGTTAGCCGGTTTCGTCAAGTGGGCACGTTGGGTAGAGGTGCACCTGTACGGCGCAACAGCGGCAAAAGATCCCATACGGCAAGAGCGTGGTATTGCTGCATTGATAATACTGTTGGTTCCACCTGTATGGGTTGTCCATGTTTTGGCCAACGTGCCTCTGCTGGGTTTGGCCGTCTCTTGGGGTGTGCTATATCTGGCTATTAGCGCACGCGGCTTGTGTCATTGTGCTGAGGCCGTGGAAATGGCGTTGCAGATGGCCGATTTGCCACAGGCTCGTGAACGATTGGCCATGATGGTCAGCCGTGATACCGATGATCTGGATGAAGAGCAGCTCAGTCGGGCTACTGTGGAATGTGTACTGAAAAATGGTTGTGACACGGTGCTGGGTATATTGTTCTGGTTCATTGTCGCCGGTGTGCCGGGTGTGGTGTTGTATCGACTGGCAAATATCCTGGATGCCATGTGGGGTTACCGCACACCACGTTATAGTGAGTTTGGTTGGTCAGCTGCACGGTTAGATGATGTACTGAACTGGTTTCCAGCACGTTTGACAGCGTTGGGTTATCGATTGACAGGTTGCCAGTGGACGTGTGTTAGGCGTGGCTGGATGAGTTACCGGTGGGTGCGAATTTGGCATGACTGGCGTAGACATGGGGTCATGTGGAAAGCGCGAGATTGGAAGATCGTCTGGAAAAAACTACGTTGGACGCTTCTCAAGTCTGATATATGGACAAGTCCTAACAGTGATTGGTTAATAGCCGCAGGTGCGGGTGCGTTGCATCTGGCACTGGGTGGTTCTGCCCGCTACCTTGGTGAATGGACAGCGCGTCCAGCACTGGGTGATGGTTTGGCTACTCGTGCTGAGGATATTCCCCGTGCAGTATATTTGTTGCGTTGGACGCTGGGTATGTGGTTGGTGTTGATTGTGTTAGGAGGGTGGGCGTTTGCTTGAGCACGGTGGTGCATTGCGGACAGCGGCGATACATTATCGTATTCCACTACATGAGTGGCTGGATTTATCGACAGGTATTAATCCAAATGGCTGGACTGTACCCATGATACCTGCCGCCGTTTGGCAGCGATTGCCTGAGTCGGATGATGGTCTGGAAGCGGCAGCAAAAGCCTATTATGACGCATCATTTTTATTACCAACTGCCGGTTCGCAAGCGGTTATTCAGGCCCTGCCATTGCTACGTAAGCCGTGTCGGGTGGGTGTGATTCATCCGGCCTATGTTGAACATGCACAGGCCTGGTGGCGAGCAGGGCACCAGGTCGAGTTACTGGCGGCTGAAAACATTGAAACCCTGGATGCAGCGATAGAACATCTGGACGTATTGGTGATAATCAATCCTAATAATCCTACGGGTATTCGTTTTACAACCACAACCTTGCTAGATTGGTACATGCGACTGGCCAGACGCGGGGGCTGGCTGGTAGTGGATGAAGCTTTCATGGATGTCACACCGGCAGATAGCCTGGCAAATCATACTGGCTTGTTATCGGGGCTTATCGTATTACGCTCATTAGGCAAGTTTTTTGGTCTGGCCGGGGCGCGTGTCGGGTTTGCATTAGCAGAACCGGCAGTGCTGAAGCGCTTGCAAGAGCACCTGGGGCCGTGGCCAGTCAGTGGAGCAAGCCGCTGGGTAGCGATGCAGGCGTTAGCTGATCATGCCTGGCAAGATCGGATGCGGCGGTCGCTGACAGACTGTGGCAGTCGTTTAGCGGATATGTTGGAGCGGCAAGGCTTGCCCGTTACCGGAGGTACCGGGTTGTTTCAATGGCTGCCGCTGCCAGATGCTGCGTTTTGGCGGGATGCTTTGGCACGGCGTGGCATATTGGTTCGATGCTTTAAAGATTTACCGGGATTGCGCTTTGGGTTGCCGGGACAGCAATCTGACTGGCGACGGCTGGAATTAGCGTTAAGCGCTGTACGTATGGAGCGGCTGGAGTCATTTTGATGCATTGACTTCATTTATTATTATTTGTAACGGATAACCAAACGATAATGATAGAACAAGCAAGCCTGGGCAGCGAGCGGCTTCCAGTGGGTGAGGTTTATCTGGTGGGCGCAGGGCCTGGTGATCCTGAGTTATTAACATTGAAAGCGTTACGGCTGATGAAGCAGAGCGACGTTGTTGTTTATGATCGATTGGTTGCACCGGTGATTCTGTCACTGTTGGAACAGACCGTCGAGCGTATCTTTGTGGGTAAGGAACCTAATAATCATGTTGTCTCTCAAGGCCAGATTAATCAACTGCTGGTGAGCCTGGCTGGTCAGGGCAAGCGAGTATTGCGGCTGAAAGGAGGGGATCCTTTTATCTTTGGTCGCGGTGGTGAGGAAATTCAGACCCTGATGGTGCAAGGTATTCCTTTTCAGGTGGTGCCTGGTGTGACAGCGGCAGCCGGCTGTGCTGCTTATGCCGGTATCCCGCTAACCCATCGGGACTATGCGCAGTCCTGCGTGTTTGTAACCGGCCATTTGAAGAATGGTACCCTGGATTTGAATTGGCCAGCGCTGGTACAGCCCAATCAGACGGTGGTGTTTTATATGGGGTTAAGGACAGTTGTGCACATTTGTGACAGGTTGCGTGCATATGGCATGTCTGCCGATATGCCGGTCGCGTTGGTCGAGCAGGGAACGCAGCCAGAGCAGCGCGTATACTGTGCAACTTTGGCAACACTATCTGACAGCATTCAGGGCGTTGGTGTTCGTGCTCCTGCTTTGCTCATTGTGGGCGAGGTTGTCAGGTTGCATCCACAACTGCATTGGTTTAAGCCTGCAGGCAGAATAGAGTAGGATTTACGCAGTTGACGCTCATTTGGTAGGCGAGATGTGTTTCAAACGACTATATGCTGTGCTCGATCCTGCCAACTGCGTAACTCCTATAAAGTAAAGTCCTAATATCGCATTGAGGTATGGCCCCGAAACACACCTTGCGGGTTCGGTTTAAGGGTTGGATCAGGTTTGGCGCGGGGTCGTTGCGGTCTTGGAATTTTTGGCGTTATTGTGTGGATTGGCTTTATCGGCGGGATCGTGCGATGGCAAGGTGGCAAGAAACAAGGCAATCGATAGGGTGGATAGCCGGAATAATAGGGATAACCAAAATAGTGGACCGGTTCACTTGACTCGTTGCTACTGGGTTGTGTTTTCTGTTGCAATTTATGCTTTAGCAAGGTGTTTTTTAGTATCTTGTTTTCCATTTCCAGGTCGCGCAATGCGCGCTCCTGGCGTTCTTTTTCCATGGTGTTGTTCTTGCGTTCCATTTGCTCGGCGAGCGCACTGATCCGCTCGATTTCGCTCAAGGCGTTACGACTGGATGGCTTGGTTTGCCCGGGTGATGATGTCAGCGGAATAGTCAGTTTTTGAACAGCGGTGGTATCGGCAGGCTGTCGCGTACCGTAGTGCGTTTGTCCATGACGATCTACCCATTTGTAAACATTCTGCTCGTTCTGTGCCATTGCCAGCGGGGCGACAATCCATTGTGCGAAAATAAAGAGTGAAGCACGCATTATCCGGCACAGTTGCCTTTGAGAGTTGCTAAAATCGCTTCCTTTGCTTTGGACATGATTTAAAGGAGCACGCTTGGATATTTTGTTGATTCTCAAGGCACTGGTTATGGGGCTGGTTGAGGCCGCTTCAGAGTTTTTGCCAATTTCCAGTACAGGCCATCTCATTATCGTTGGCGATTTTCTCAATTTCACCGGCTCCCGCGCTGAAACGTTCGAGATCTTCATTCAACTTGGCGCTATTTTGGCAGTTGTCTGGATTTATCGACAGCGAATACTGGATACAGTTCGCTATCTTGATCGTGATCGAAAATCACAACGGCTGACTGTCAATCTTGTCGTCGCGTTTATTCCAGCAGCAGTACTGGGCTTGTTATCGCATGATTATATTACCCATTATTTGTTTAATCCAGTGACGGTAGCAGGTGCATTAGTTGTCGGTGGTGTTATCATTTTGCTGATTGAGCGTTACGCACCGGCAGGCCGGATTCAGCAAGTGGATGATATGACATGGAAAGATGCGTTGCTGGTGGGTATGGCACAGAGTGCTGCCCTGTTTCCGGGTGTATCACGTTCCGGAGCAACCATTATGGGTGGCATGTTGGGCGGAATGTCAAGGTTTGCAGCCACCGAGTTTTCATTCTTTCTGGCTATCCCAACCATGTTTGCGGCGACGCTTTATAGTTTGCTGAAAGAGTGGGGCAACCTGACGACAGCAGATTTGCCGATATTCGCGGTCGGTTTCGTGGCCGCCTTTCTTGGCAGTCTGGTGGTAGTACGGTTTCTGCTGGCGTATGTGGGGACAAATAGCTTTATTCCTTTTGCATGGTATCGGATTATATTCGGTGGTTTGTTGCTGATGTATTTCCACCACCATCCCTGGGCAGGCTAACTTTAGAGCATTGTCCTGAAGCGAATAGTATTTTTGGATAAATTGCGTTTCTGGGAAAAACGATTGAATGGCATTGGGTTATTAAAAAACCAGGTTCTTTGGGTCTTGTATCATGCTGTTTTTTTTCTATCAATTTCAGCATAACAGGATAGGGCTGTGATTAAATGGCTACTGGATTTCTGGTTTGGCGTTTTGGGTACTCCCGATACATTCAATCGTGACCGACCTGATATGTCGCAAGGCAAGTGGTGAGCCTGTCAATCAAGGTGATAAGACTACGGGTCAGAATTAATTGCAGCGCCCGTTGTGGATCAGTACCGTCCAGATTGGCACGCCAGTTTGGGTTGCCCATGAAAGTGTTATGAGCTGGGTTGCAAAATATGGCAAGACAGTGAGTTTGAGCTAATAAAATTCCTGGCTGATTTTATCTTCGTAGTCAGTGTTATTAACATACCCTTTTGATCCTTCCTGTGAAATAACCTTTCCGGGTATTCCTGCAACAACAGCATTATCGGGGATGTCTTTTGTGACGACGCAATTGGCGCCAATTGCAACGTTATTTCCAATTTTGATAGCGCCAATAATTTTTGCACCAGGTCCAATATAAATGTTATCACCGAGTATTGGGTTGCCTTTATTCTTGCCCCGATTGGTTTGACCTAAAGTTACGCATTGGGAAATATTGCAGTTCTTTCCTATTATGGCTTTTGCATTTACTACGATTCCACCAAAGTGCCCTATATAAAATCCACTTCCAATTTTGGTGTCTGCTGAAATTGAGATTGATAATTTGTACCTTAATCGTCTAAGCAAAAACTTTGCTATGGGATAAATTGAAAATTTTAACAAAGCATGACGTCCTGTATAAGCGCAACTACGCATCCAGAAATTATATTTAAATGCTTCTCCCCAAATGATATGCCAGACAAGAGAGCGAATATTGGCCTGACCTGTGATTCGATAAAGATCGGAATAGATTAAAAATCTATACTCTTTAAATTTCATTTTACTGCCTTATCTTGCTAATAATAATCACTTTTCAGATTATTAGGTGATTATTACTCAATGTTGTTTTATTTTTTCGCGGGGATTCTGAAGACATTTAGATTTTTGTCAAAGCTTTCAAAAGTATGAAATTTCTTATATTTTATCGCAAGATTTTTCTCGAAATCACTGATCCACCGATACGATCTTAATACCAACCAGATTGTAGCTGGATTGGTCTCTAATAATTGCTCCAATTTTTTATCTTGATAAATCAGATTTGCGTTAGACCATAAATCTTTAGTGCCTTTACAGGCTAAAATCCCGTTAAGTTTTTTTGCGTTTTTTTCAACATAGTAATAATCCATCTGATTAAGGTAATAGTGTATGACGCGAGCACTGGAAACAACAATATCACTAGGCTCAATTCGGTCATGAATATATTGGCCTACGGTGCGAAAATCCCATCTTGGGTAATAGTGTCCTGCTCTATCATGATTATAATCAGTACGATAAATAATTCTATTACTGTCAATATTAAAGAGGTGATCAAACCCAAAGTCTTCTGATATTATTATAAATATGAGAGTCAGAAAGATAAATGCTTTGTAGGCTTTACAGGATTTTTTTATAGCTAAGGATGTTAATATGTTTAGCGAGGAAATGATTAACAGTAACAGTATCGGGTAAATAAAAAATGTGTAGCGGGTGGTTCTGTAGGGTTGTATTAGAACCGATGATAACAGGACTAGAGCAGTAGAAATTGCTAAAAAGAATTTAAAGCCATAATTATCCTGGTCATTTCTGATTATTACTAAAGCTGCACAGATTGTAACTATCAATATGGAGCTTATCGTCATGGCAGGCATGGAAAAAAACCAAGGATATATAAATTTACCAGGAATATCTGGATATTTAAATAGTACAACAAGCAATTGCTTGAGCTGTGATTTATCTGGATTTTCTAATTCTAATATACTAAGCCATTCACTACTAAATAAACCGTATACAAGCCAGAAAATAAAGAGCGCTACTATAGCAATAATCGATAATACTACAGGTCGATACCGAAGTATTTCTGGATGAATATGTTCAAGCAGTACTGCAATAATGAAAAAGCCAATAACCAAAGTGAACATATTTGCTAAAGCCAGGAATATCAGGAAAGAAAACAGTACGACATGGTAATATTCCAAGTCATGGTATGATTTTACCTTGATAGACAAGTACCCGATGATCAACAGGGAAGCTGCCAAATGAAGAGTATACAATGTTAAAAAAATCGAGCTGGATTCGAGGGTTAGTGCTAAAATGTTGGGTAATTCAATAGGGAGCCTGTGTCTGTTTGACCCATGATAAGCCAGATCATCTGGAAAATAACTTTCAACACCAAGATAGCGAAAATCGTAAGTTAGGAATAAATATGCAATACTAAAAATGGTGAGTATGAAAAAAGCATCTTTGATACTGGCTCGGCGAGTGCCAGTAAAAAAAATCATAAAATTGAGTAATACTGGAAATATAGCACCTTCATATATGAATATGCTTGTGAATGAGAGCAGAAACATCCAGTAACCAGCGGCCAAATTACCATCATAAATGCGCCGGTATAAAAAAAATAAATACCAGATAAAAATAGCTTGAAAAGGGGCATACATGCGTGCAAATCGAGCGAACTCTATTTCCCAGATAGATAAGGAAAACAGTAATACAGCTAAATACGCAACATCTTTTCCAGCTATCCTTTTTCCCAGGAGAAAGATAGCAGGTAGCGCGGCAAGATTAGAGCATACCGTGATAAATCTTAGCCAATATTCATCATTTCCACCGTAGATAAAAAACGGGACCGCAGAATACTGAAGCAGTAACCCGCGAATATAGTACCCGCCACAATCGAATTCAGGAAGTCCATGTTCCAGTATGTTTTTTATCGATGAGGCAATATAATATTCATCAACAGTAAAAGGTGACTTTCCTAATCCTTTTAATCTGAAATAGATACCAAAGGCGATAGATAATAATACGAGCACTACTACTATTTTGGAGTAGAAATCTGATCTAAGGATTTTTGACACACTAGAAGTATTAAATAGGGTCATAATAGTGATTAAACTTTTAATATGTAAAATTTTAATGTTTTATTTGAGTTTTCCTGGCTGATTGATTAGGTCATCTTTTCTGTTGTAGAGTACTCACAAAGCATGTGTATACAATGGTGAGTGCTTGTATTTCAACATCAGCTCTGGTTTGAGTACGAAGTATTGCCGCCCTTGCGGTGTCGTTTTATAACGATAAATTTAGCAGGGCTGTACGGTACATCAGCTTTACCCGCCCCGAAGGACGGTAATAAGCATGGTAAGGTAGGTGACAATTAATCCCTAAACTTTGGCTTGCGTTTTTCCTGGAATGCCCGAACACCTTCCTGTGATTCTTCAGTACCGTAGAATAGGCTAACGGCTTTCAAGCCCAGCGATGACAGGCCGGTGATGTGTGCCGTATCGGCATTGAAAGAACGTTTTGCCAGCTCCAGCGCAGTCGGGCTTTTTTCGAGAATTTCTGCACACCAACGGTCAACCTCGGCATCTAGCTCATCATCAGCCACCGCACAGTTGGCTAGCCCCATTTCTACAGCTTCTGCGGCAGTATACTGGCGACAGAGATACCATACTTCCCGTGCTTTCTTTTCACCAATCACCCGTGCCATGTAAGCCGTACCAAAACCGGGATCAACCGAGCCAACCTTGGGGCCAACCTGACCAAACCTGGCCGATGCTGCTGCCAAAGTTAAGTCACACAGTAGTGCTAATACATGCCCACCACCGACAGCATAGCCGCGTACTTTGGCAATCACCGGTTTCGGTACATCACGAATAACACTTTGTAACTCTTCCAGCGGTAAACCAATAACACCCCGCCCATCATAATGTCCAGCATGAGCAGATTGATCGCCGCCAGTACAAAAGGCTTTGTGGCCTGCGCCAGTTAACACAATAACGCCTACTGACCGGTTCCAGCCCGCCTTTAAGAAGGCATCAATCATTTCCTCACAGGTCCGGGCACGGAAAGCATTGTATTTGTCAGGACGGTTGATGGTGATTGTGGCAACCCCACCTTTGATTTCGTAAAGAATGTCTTCATAATTCATGGCTGTCATCACTCCTGAGTTGACAGTTTAAAAGGCCAGTTTTACTGGATCATCACGTTTTTCTTATATCCATCATGAGTTCTGTCAAACGACCCATATAAAATCCCCGTCCGGGGTATTTAAGGTTTGCTCTGGCTTAAGTGATTATCCGGCAGCTAACCGCCAGCTATCGGATTGACGTATCATGGTGACTGGCAATGTAGCAATAAGTGTTGGGGTTTCATTGTTGCAGGCAAAACAGCGGCGCGTGAAACTGTCAGTTTTTTACCAGGTTTAATGACATGTCCTTTACAAAATCAGGATTTTTCCGGGGTAGAAATCATTGTGCGGGGCTCCCTGGAGTAAGGTAAAGGCTATTGTGGTTAGATTGTTGGCTGATGATGGGTCATGCAGGTTACCGCCTGGAAGTGTCCGTGAGCGGTAAAGTGCGCAATATCACTGTCAGAAAAGCCCCAATCGGCTAGCCAGTCTTCGGTTTTTTTAACGGGTGTGGCGGGTGCGCTTTTAATCTCGGCCGGAGTACGGCTGAATCGTGGTGCCGGTGCCGGTTGTACTAAATCATCATGTGTCACAAAGGTTTGTCGGGCTTGATTATGCGGGTGGTTCGGCGCCTCCTCCATACTCAGTACCGGTGTGACACACGCATCGCTGTTTTCAAATTGTGCGCACCATTCATCACGGGTTTTACGGCGAAATGCTGCTCGCAGGCGTTCTTTCATCATCGGCCACGATGTCGGTAGCCATTGTCGCTGGGGATCGGGATCGGTGACATCACAGCCTTCCAGTAGAAGCTGGTAAAATTGCGGCTCGATGGAACCGACCGCCAGCCACTTGCCGTCGGCACATTGATAGGTGTCGTAAAAATGTGCACCGCCATCAAGGACATTACTTTCACGCTGATCATACCAGTAGTTCATGGCTTTCAGGCTATACATGGCAGCCATTAGCAGGGCTGAGCCATCAGTCATTGCAGCATCAACCACCTGACCCTGGCCCGAATGACGAGCCTCATACAGTGCGGCCAGAATGCCGATCGCCAGCAGCATTGCACCGCCACCATAATCAGCAATCAGATTGAGTGGCGGGGTGGGGCCGCTATCGGCCCGTCCAATGGCATGGAGCGCACCGGATAGTGCCAGATAATTGATATCATGGCCTGCTGTGTGAGCCAGCGGACCACTTTGTCCCCAGCCGGTCATGCGTCCATAAATCAGGCGAGGGTTTCGTGCCTGACAGGGTATCGGCCCCAGGCCGAGCCGCTCCATAACATTTGGTCGAAAGCCCTCAATCAGCACATCAGCCCGCTCAATCAGGCGCCATGCCGTTTCCAGGTCGGTCGATGATTTTAAATCCAGCTCAATCAGGCATCGCCCTCGATTAGGGATATTCTTTTTGGTGGAGAATAATTCTGATTCTGTGCTGCGAGCGGGGCGATTGATTTGCACCACGTCTGCACCTAAATCAGAGAATAGCATTGCACAAAACGGTACGGGTCCTAGCCCGGCAAATTCAACGACCTTGATGCCTTTTAGAGGCCCCATATGTTTTAACCTCAAAGATAAAGCGTCATTCCAGAAAATGGGCGACAATTTTTCGGATAAAAGGTTTTTAAAACAATCAGTTATAATGTTTATTGAGGTCGTTTGGCTATAAGTGTGTCTATCTTTAATGGCCTTGCTGCCATTTGAGTCCGGCAGGGATGGTATCTTCTTCAGAACCGGCCCATCAGAAATCAATAATTTTATCACGGGGAAAGCCGACTTTACGTGGTGCCGTTGGATAATTAGCCAACATCCTTATAACACAAGCATCTGTCCGCAACAGCACAATTTGTGCAGGTGTTGCAGCCTACCAGGAGAAGATATGTCGTTTCATAGCCTTTTTAATCAGAACGAAACCCTTGAGATGCTGCGTGATACGGTTTGCGCGTTTGCGAAAAAGGAAATCGCACCTCGTGCCGCCCGGATTGATCAAGATAATCTATTTCCAGCCGATCTGTGGAAAAAGTTTGGTGATCTTGGGTTATTGGGAATGACTGTTAGTGAAGAATACGGCGGTGTTAATATGGGCTATCTAGCTCATATCATTGTTATGGAAGAGCTTTCACGTGCCTCTTCAGCTGTGGGTCTTTCTTATGGTGCGGGTTCCAATCTGTGCATTAACCAGGTTCATCGCAACGGGACATCCGGGCAGAAAAATAAATATCTACCCAAACTGGTGGCCGGTGAGCATGTTGGGGCATTGGCGATGTCGGAAGCCAACGCCGGTTCCGATGTAGTGAGCATGAAATTGCGTGCCGATAAGAAAGGCGATCACTATGTCTTGAATGGTAGCAAGATGTGGATTACCAATGCAGGAGATGCCGATACTCTGGTGATTTATGCCAAGACGGATAGTAACGCCGGTCCCAGGGGGATTACTGCCTTTATTGTGGAAAAAGATTTTAAAGGTCTCAGCTTTGGCAGCCATCTTGACAAGCTGGGTATGCGTGGTTCCAACACCTATCCGGTGTTTTTTGACGATTGTGCCGTGCCAGAGGAAAACGTGCTCGGTGGGGTTGGTAATGGGGTCAAGGTGCTGATGTCCGGCCTGGATTATGAGCGGGCGGTACTGGCTGGAGGGCCGCTGGGCATCATGGCCGCTTGCATGGACGTAGTAATGCCGTATCTGCATGATCGTAAACAGTTTGGCGTACCGATTGGTGGTTTCCAGCTCATGCAAGGCAAGCTGGCCGATATGTATACTACCTGGCAAGCCTGCCGTGCTTATGTGTATGCCGTGGGCCAGGCCTGTGATCAGGCTGATCATGCCCGTACCCTGCGTAAGGATGCAGCCGGTGTTATTCTCTATGCGTCGGAGAAAGCGACCTGGATGGCCGGGGAAGCCATTCAGGCTTTGGGTGGCAATGGCTACATTAATGAATATCCTACAGGTCGTCTGTGGCGAGATGCCAAATTGTACGAAATTGGTGCCGGAACCTCGGAAATTCGCCGAATGCTGATTGGGCGGGAGCTGTTTGCTGAAACTGCCTGATCGTTAAATGTTGTGCCTCTGAAGGACCGGTTCTCACAGACCATGAGTACTATTAAATCCCGGATTAATATCCGCTCGCCTGAATTTGAGGCGAATGCAGTGGCCATGCGGTCACTGGTTGCCGACTTGCGCGAGAAAATCGCACAAATCGCTTTGGGTGGCGGTGAAAAGGCACGCCAAAAGCACACCTCACGAGGTAAGTTGTTACCACGGGAACGGGTTAATCATCTGCTTGACCCGGGTACACCGTTTCTCGAAGTTGGTCAAATGGCAGCTTACGGTATGTACGACAATCAGGCCCCCGCAGCAGGTGTCATCGCCGGTATTGGTCGTGTTCAGGGTGGCGAATGCATGATTATTGCCAATGATGCGACGGTTAAGGGAGGGACGTATTATCCGATGACCGTTAAAAAACATCTGCGCGCCCAGGAGATTGCCGAAAAAAATCATTTGCCTTGTGTCTATCTGGTCGATTCCGGTGGCGCTTTTTTGCCCAAACAAGACGAGGTCTTTCCTGACCGCGACCACTTTGGCCGTATTTTTTACAATCAAGCGCAGATGTCGGCCAAAGGTATTCCACAGATTGCGGTTGTGATGGGGTTTTGCACGGCGGGTGGCGCTTATGTACCGGCGATGTCCGATGAGACGGTTATTGTCAAAAATCAGGGCACGATTTTTCTGGGCGGGCCACCGCTGGTCAAAGCCGCTACCGGTGAAGTAGTGACGGCTGAAGATCTGGGAGGTGGGGATGTTCATACCCGTTTGTCGGGTGTTGCTGATCATTTGGCTGAAAATGATGCCCATGCCTTGTATATCGCCCGACGGATTCTGGCCAACCTGAATCGTATCAAACCTGTGAATCTGGCATTCGGCAATGGCGATGAGCCGATTTACGACCCGGAAGAAATCTACGGTATCCTGCCCACCGATACCCGCAAGCCGTATGACGTGCGCGAGGTTATTGCCCGGATCGTTGACGGTTCGCGTTTTGATGAGTTTAAAGCCCGATATGGCACAACGCTGGTGACCGGTTTTGCCCAGCTTTGTGGTTATCCGGTAGGGGTTATTGCCAATAACGGTATTCTGTTTGGTGAATCAGCACAAAAGGGTGCGCATTTTATCGAGTTATGCGGGCAACGTGGTATCCCGTTGCTGTTTTTGCAAAACATTACCGGCTTTATGGTTGGGCGCAAGTATGAAAATAATGGTATTGCCAAGGATGGTGCCAAGATGGTGACTGCCGTCTCGACCGTTGAGGTGCCGAAAATCACCATGCTGATTGGTGGCAGTTTTGGTGCAGGTAATTATGGAATGTGTGGTCGCGCCTATTCACCGCGCTTTTTATGGATGTGGCCAAACAGCCGCATTTCAGTGATGGGTGGTGAGCAGGCCGCCAGTGTGTTGGCAACGGTTAACCGCGACAATATTGAATCCAGGGGGGGGACGTGGAGCACTGCGGAGGAGGAAGCGTTTAAGGCGCCTATTCGTGAGCAGTATGAATGGCAGGGCCATCCGTATTATGCCACGGCCCGGTTGTGGGATGACGGCGTGGTTGATCCTGCCCAAAGCCGCCGGATTCTCGGGTTGTCATTGTCGGCCGCGCTTAATGCTCCGATTAATCCCACCCGGTTTGGCCTGTTCCGCATGTAAGACCGTTCGATGAAACAAGCAGAATCGGGAGATGTTGAGCATGGTATACCAAACCCTTGAAATCTGGCGTGATCATCGTGTAGCCACGCTATGGATGAATCGCCCCCAAGTGCACAATGCCTTTAATGCGGATGTGATCGCCGAATTAAGTGCTGCATTTCACGAATTGGCGACCGATGACACGGTGCGGGTCGTGGTTCTCGCCGGTCGTGGCAAAAGTTTTTCTGCCGGTGCCGATTTGAACTGGATGAAAGCGGCTGGACAAGCAACGGTTGCCGGTAATCGGGATGATGCCGGTCGGCTTGCCCGGATGTTACGGCTATTGGCGGAGCTACCCAAGCCGACCATTGCCCGTGTCCACGGTGCGGCGCTTGGCGGTGGTCTGGGATTGGCCGCTGCCTGTGATATCTGCGTGGCAGCCACCGGCGCTGTTTTTGCGACCTCGGAGGTGCGCCTGGGGATCGCACCGGCAACCATTAGCCCTTATGTGATTCGTGCTATCGGTGCACGACAGGCCAGTCGTTATTTTCAGACCGCAGAGCGGATGAGCGCAGCGCGTGCTGTAGAGCTTGGATTGGCGCATGAGGCTGTGGCGCTGGAAGCGCTGGATGCCAAAATTGCTGAGCTGGTGCAGGTATTGTTGCAGGGCGGGCCTTGTGCGCAAGCCGCATCGAAGGCACTGGTTCGGACCGTCGCACACCAGCCTGTTGATGATGTGCTGGTAGAGGAAACGGCACAATTAATCGCGGATTTACGCGCCACACCGGAAGCCCGAGAAGGATTGGGCGCTTTTCTGGAAAAGCGGCCGCCTGCCTGGATCTGATCGAGATTCAGCCCACCTGGATCGGGGTATAATCCAATTGTTTCAGAAGATATTGATTGCCAATCGGGGTGAGATTGCCTGTCGCGTAATCAAGACGGCGCAGCGCCTGGGGATCGCGACTGTTGCTGTGTATTCCGATGTGGATGCCGATGCGCGCCATGTCCGTCTGGCGGATGAAGCGGTTTTGATTGGGCCGTCAGCGCCCAGGGAAAGCTATCTGGTTATTGACAACGTTATTGCGGCTGCCAAGCAGACCGGCGCACAAGCGATTCATCCCGGCAGTGGTTTTTTATCGGAAAATGCCGATTTTGCCGAGGCCTGTGCTGCCGGGAACATGACGTTTATCGGCCCGTCAGCGTCAGCCATCCGAATTATGGGTTCCAAGAGTGCGGCCAGGGCACTGATGGCTAGATTGGGTATTCCATTAACACCTGGCTACCATGGCAGCAATCAGGAATCGGGGTTTTTGCATGAACAGGCCGACGGTATTGGCTATCCGGTATTAATCAAGGCGAGCGCCGGTGGTGGTGGTAAGGGTATGCGGATTGTACCGGATACCACCGGGTTCGATAGTGCACTGGCTGCCTGCCAGCGGGAGGCGATGTCATCTTTTGGTGATGCCAAGGTATTAATCGAAAAGTACCTGGCCCGGTCACGTCATATTGAGATGCAAGTTTTTGGTGATACCCACGGCCATTATTTACATCTGTTTGAGCGTGATTGTTCAGTGCAGCGCCGTCATCAAAAAGTGCTTGAAGAGGCGCCAGCACCCGGGATGACCGTTGAGCTACGTAGTGCCATGGGGCGAGCGGCGGTTGTGGTGGCGCAGGCTGTTGATTATGTCGGTGCCGGTACGGTTGAGTTTATTGTCACCCCGGAGGGCCAATTCTATTTCATGGAGATGAATACCCGACTACAGATTGAACATCCTGTAACCGAAATGATTACGGGTGTTGATCTGGTCGAGTGGCAGCTACGGGTTGCCTTTGGTGAGCCTTTGCCGCTGACCAGGGAACAGCTGCAAATTCATGGTCATGCACTGGAAGCACGCATTTACGCTGAAGATCCTGCGAATGACTTCCTGCCAGCCGGTGGGACGTTGACGCATCTTGCGCCACCGGAGGAGAGCTTGCATATTCGGGTGGATACCGGCGTGGAAGAAGGCGATGAAATCAGCACCTTTTACGATCCAATGATTGCCAAGCTGATTGTATGGGATACCCATCGTGAGCAAGCACGGGCACGAATGCTGCAAGCATTGGCGCAGTATCGTATCGCAGGAATCGCCAATAATGTTGATTTTCTGTCAAGATTGGTTGCTGCGCCAGCGTTTGCACGCATTGATCTTGATACCGGTTTGATTGAGCGTGAGCATGAATTTTTGTTTGATCGGCAGCCACCAGCGCAACGCGATGTTTTTCTGGTGACAGCGCTGGCGACCTTGTTACGTGAGCAGGATCATGCCGCTGCGGTCGCCGCCGGACATACGGACCCATTATCACCCTGGCACTTGCGCAACGGGTGGCGGCTCAATTCTCGTGCGGAGCGTCGCTTGCTGTTTCGTGCAGGTGAGCTGGAAAAAGCGGTTAATGTGCGCTATGCCGGGGGCGGTTATACTCAGGGCTATCTTTTGGAGTGTGACGGCCAGGAAACATTTGCACGGGGAGAACTGGGCGCTGACAACACGTTATGGGTGGAGCTGGACGGATTACGGATGAATGCCACTGTAGTTGCGGCCGGTGAGCGGCGACATGTGTTTCTGCATGGTCGCGCCTGGCATCTGGCACGGATTGATCCGCTGTATTATGGTGGTGAGGGCGGTGGTTCCGAAGGTGGGTTATTGGCCCCTATGCCAGGGAGTATTATTGCCTTGATTGCCGAGCCGGGAGCGCGTGTTGCAAAGGGTGCACCGCTATTAATTCTTGAGGCTATGAAAATGGAGCATACCCTGACAGCCCCGGCAGCTGGCGTGGTGAAGTCATTCCGCTTTGCTGTGGGGGATCAGGTGGGCGATGGTGCCGAGTTGGTTGAATTTGAAGCGGATCCAGGCTAGATCATTGAACCCGCTATGTTTTGGGGCCCACCCTGTTTCAGGGTGGGAAATTATTTTGAACCCATGCGTATTGCACCATCTAGCCGAATGACTTCGCCATTTAAATAGGTGTTTTCGATAATGTGGCAGGCGAGGTCGGCGAATTCATCGGGTTTGCCGGGACGGGAGGGAAACGGAATCATCTTGCCTAGCGAGTCTTGTATGTCTTGGGACATACCCGTCACCATAGGGGTTCTCATTACACCGGGGGCGATGGTCATGACCCGAATGGCATTACGGCTTAACTCTCTGGCCAGCGGGAGCGTCATGGCAACTACACCACCTTTGGATGCGGCATAAGCAGTTTGCCCGACTTGTCCTTCAAAGGCGGCGATGGATGCTGTATTGATGATAACACCGCGTTCGTTTGTTTCAGTAAGTTCGTTTTTTGCCATTGCGGTAGCGGCATGGCGAATCATGTTAAAAGCACCAACCAGATTAATTTGTATGACCTTGGTAAAGGTACTCAATGTGAAGGGCTCAGCCTTGCTGAGTAATTTTTCTGCCGGAGCGATGCCTGCACAATTGATTAAGCCGTGAAGTGTGCCAAATGTATTGAGCAGGGTACTGATAGCAGCCGCACCACGGGTTTCATCGCCGATATCGACAGGGATAAAACAGGCATTGGAACCCAACTCACTTGCCAGCGCTTCGCCAGCATCCCGATTGATATCAGCAATGGCTACTTTGCCACCTGTGGCGATCAGTGTACTTGCAGTGGCTGCGCCGAGACCGGAAGCACCGCCAGTAACTAAAAAGACGTGGTTATCGATATTCATCGCTGTATTCTCCCTTTGGGATTGTTTTTTTGATTTTTGCTCCCTTAAGCCAATGCCATTTTAATGGTAAGTCTTTGGGGGCAAGTATGATTTATAATACCGGATTTTTAAGTTAGAGAATCTGGATGATTGCACTATTTTATGCTGAAAATGAAGGAGACTAATGTGAGTTATGCTGTCATTGTATCGTTTGATTCTGAAAAGGAATATGAAATCATACTGCATGATTGTGATGTACAGGAATGAAGCTTATGACTGGTTAACCCGGGAATTTAAGGATATGGGATGTGTGCCCTCTAATCCTATGGGTAAACTTATTCTTGTTGACAGGGTTTTAAATATTGCGATGTATGCCGGCGAAGATCGTTTTTAAGAGGATCAGGAATGGGTAAGTAAATACACCGTTTCGGTTGCAGCTACAATGCAGCGCTCACCCATAAGGGTTAATGTTGCCAACTTTGTTGTGGGGTAAGAATGTTTATATTTTTTATGGCCAGACTCCGGTAAACAAGGCATATTATCGAGATGATCAGTGTGTTAGTTTCGATAAATGGAGCCATGCCAGATTGTGTTTTTTAAATATTGCCGGAATATATCTATTAATATAATTATTTTTTAGGGATTAGTGAAGGATTGTATTTGCAGGTACTCTTTTTAACAGATTTTTTGTACTTTCCAGCCCGGTACTTTTTTATTAGGCTGAAAAGCATACCGTCTGGTGATGGTGAAGTGGCTTATTGCCATGCCTTGCTTCCGGTGTACACACGCGCAACTTTTGAGATGGGCGAGCGTTTCAGTTTTTCACTAATCCATTGGGAACATGCAAGCAGTGCATCCAGATCGACACCGGTATTAATTCCCAGTCCATTGAGCAGATAGACCACATCCTCGGTCGCTACATTGCCCGCTGCACCTTTTGCATAAGGACACCCGCCCAAACCGGCAATAGATGCATCAAATACGGTGATACCGCATTGCAATGAAGCGTAGATATTGGCAATCGCCATGCCATAGGTATCGTGATAATGACCAGCGAGATGATCCAGTGGCACACGTGTGCTGACAGCCTCAATCATGCGTTTTGCTGCTTCCGGGGTTCCTGTCCCGATAGTATCACCCAGGCTGATTTCATAGCAGCCCATTTCAAACAAGGCACCTGCGACCTGTGCAACAGTGGCAGGTTGAATCTCACCCTCATAAGGGCAGCCAAGGACACAAGAGACATAAGCTCTCACCTTGATCCCGGCCTGCTGTGCCGCCAGTAGCAACGGTTCAAATCGTTCCAGTGACGCTGCAATGGAACAGTTGATATTTTTTTGCGAGAAGCTTTCAGAAGCAGCACCAAAAACAGCGACGGTTTGAGCACCGGCTGCGAGTGCCGCTTCAAACCCTTTGAGATTCGGTGTGAGTACAGGGTAGTCAACTGTTGCCCGCCGCTCAATGGCTGCCATGACAGTTTGATTGTCTGCCATTTGCGGAACCCATTTGGGCGAAACGAATGATGTCGCTTCAATCGTTTTCAGTCCGGTATCCGCTAGTTTGTCAATCAATTTGACCTTGGTATCGGTATCAATCTGCTTTTGCTCATTTTGCAGGCCATCACGCGGACCGACTTCAATCAATTTAACGTTGTTAGGTAATTTCATTTATGGTTACATCTGTTCAGAGTGCGACCACCCGAATGGCGCATTTTAACGAATACGCACACACCATAACGGGCAAGACCTTTACTGATTATGAAGGCTTGCATCGCCAGTCAGTGGACGATCCAAAATTATTTTGAACTGCGATGCGGGATGTTTTCGATGTGCAGGGTGAGTGGGGTAGTGAAACCGGGGCTGTTCAATTCAGGAAAAACGCCGGGCGCAAAATGGTTTCCTGATGCACGGCTGAATTTTGCCGGGAACCCGTTACGTGCGGCGAGTAGCCATCCGGACACACTGGTTTTCTGGAGTGAAAACAAGCTCCGGCACACACAGTCACGGGTTAGCGTTACACTAACAGGTTGCCCGGTGTGCAGCCGCGTTGCGTGATGCGGGTGCTGGTACAGGTGATCGGATGGCGGCCTGCCTACCCGATTTGCCCGAAACCATTATTGTAATGCCTTTGCTCATCCGCTGTGCATTTTGTATTTATCCTGTCTCAGGAGAATCTAGATAAATGGCTACTGGTAACGAGTTTACCTTACTGAAGGAACGGCGGTTTTTGCCTTTTTTTATTACCCAGTTTCTAGGGGCATTCAACGATAATGTCTTTAAAAATGCGTTGATTATCATGATAGCCTTTCAGGTTGTGGGCATGACTGCTGAAGATACTAATACGCTGATTAACCTGAGTGCCGGTTTGTTTATTCTGCCCTTTTTTTTATTTTCTGCAACTGCTGGTCAACTGTCTGACAAGTTTGAAAAATCACATTATATTCGGTGGGTTAAGCTACTGGAAATTGGAGTGATGTGTATTGCGGCACTGGGCTTTTATTTTGATAATGTTTATTTACTGATGGCAGTATTGTTCATGATGGGTACACAGTCCACATTGTTCGGTACCGCAAAGTACAGCATTTTGCCACAAATGGTGTGTCGGGATGAGTTAGTAGGCGGTAATGCCTGGGTCGAGATGGGAACTTACCTTGCTATTTTGCTGGGTACTATGTTTGGCGGTATTTTGATCGCCCAGTACCAGGGTGCCTTATGGGTAGCGGGTATAGTGATTTTTATTGCGGTGCTGGGTTATGTGAGTAGCCTTTTTATTCCTGGTGCGCCTGCCGCTGCACCTGATCTTGAAATCAACTGGAATCCGGTAACTGAGACTTGGCATATCCTGAGTTTTACCTCCAGGAATTTTACCGTTTTTCAATCGATTCTCGGTATTTCCTGGTTCTGGTTCCTCGGTAGTGTCTATCTGACGCAATTGCCCAATTTTACCAAACTGACCCTGGGTGGTAATGAAGAGGTTGTGACGCTGCTCTTAACAGTATTTGCCGTTGGAATTGGTGCTGGCTCATTACTATGTGAGCGATTGTCAGGTCGCAAGCTGGAGATTGGGTTAGTGCCGTTTGGTTCCATTGGTCTGACGCTTTTCGGGATTGATTTATTTTTTGCGGCACCATCATCACCACCCTCTGGGGACACATTGCTTGGTGTATCTGTTTTTTTAGGGCAAACGGGCCATTGGCGTGTCGTGATTGATGTGCTGCTTATTGGCTTGTTTGGTGGTTTCTACAGTGTGCCACTGTATACGCTGGTACAACAACGTAGCGATTCGGCACATCTGTCGCGGGTCATTGCAGGCAACAACATCCTTAATGCCATATTTATGGTGGTAGCAGCGATTATCGCTATTGTGCTATTGCAATTGGGCTTGAGTATCCCTCAATTATTACTCGTAATGGCACTACTAAATGCGGCTGTTGCTCTTTACATCTTTAGTCTGGCGCCCGAATTTTTAATGCGTTTTGTTGTTTGGATTCTGGTCAGTATGATTTATCGATTACGGATACGGGGGTTGGAAAATATTCCGGATAAAGGCGCTGTGGTGCTGGTTTGTAATCACACCAGCTATATGGATGCGCTGGTGATTATTGGCTGTTGTCGGCGCCCTGTTCGCTTTGTGATGGATTATCGGATTTTTAAAATGCCGTTGTTGAGCTTCATATTTCGTACAGCAGGCGCCGTACCTATTGCGCCAGCGCGGGAGGATTCAGCCATCCTGGAACAAGCAAATGATCGTATTGCAGACTATCTGGAATCGCGCGAAATTGTTGGAATTTTTCCCGAAGGTCGATTGTCGGAGAATGGAGAGATCAGTGTATTCAAACCGGGTATTGAACATATTGTACAACGTACTCCAGTACCGGTAATTCCAATGGCATTGCGTGGCTTGTGGGGGAGTTTTTTTAGTCGTCGCCATGGTGATGCGATGGCGCGCTTCCCGCAGCGATTTTGGTCACGAATCGAGCTGGTTATTGGTGAACCGGTTCCGCCCGGGCAGGTCACTGCGACATTATTACGAGAGCAGGTGAACGCTTTACGTGGAGATTGGCAATAGCACACTTTCGTTAAGCCAGAGTAAACGCGCTACCCGGGTGTTTGTGGTGGTGCTTATCTGGCTGCGGGTTGGAAGGGTTGGGGTTATTATGAGAATACGCCGGATCTGAAAAACCGCCCATCATATTTACACTGACAGGCGGTTCTTTTATAAGCGAGGTTAAGCCGGGCACCGGATTAAGTGCTTAGGGTGCATCTTTCTTTGGTGCAACGGCTTGTTTCGCCAGTTTATTAAGCTCTTCAACACTCATGGTATCGTCATAGATACCGGCCCCAACCCTGACATCAGGCTGAAACGACACCTCAGTACGTTGAGTGTAGGAAATCTTGCGAGAGGCCTTGCCTTCACCTGGTTTTGGCCACCAATATTCAACCCAGCCGCCGTTTGCCTTGCTGCTGGCCTTGCAGAGCTCCTGGAACAGTAAATTGCCTTTGTCATCCTCCATTTGCAAGACAGGTTTACCCACCAAATCAGGCCGCAATGGATGAGCAATCATTTTATTGTCCCGACAGCTATAAATAAACACATAGCTGTCTTTCCATACCCAGTCGGCATTGTTATTAAAGTCTGGAAAACCCGCTTGTCCCTTGTTATGCAAATACTTTGCTGCTGCATGTACTTTAGCAATCACTTCCTTGGCTGTGGCCGCCTGGGTATCGCTGGCACTGGCCCACGTCGGTATGATCCCCATAATTAAAGCCAGACTCACAAAACCTGTTTTTATTTTTTGCATCCTGAAATCCTCGTGAAGAATTGGGTAGTTAAGACAGAAACATCCGGTTTTCAGGAAACCCAGGGTTTACCTGCCGGTAAGATCTCTTTTCCATAGATCTCATTCAAGATGATGCGAGCCATCATATACCATGCAGATAGCGCACAAATCATGAGTTCATAGCCAGCAACCACTGTCAAGCCGGGATAGCCAAAGTGTGCCAGATCAAGCAGGATAAAACCGATGAGTAGTGTCGTGAAGGTGAAAGCCATCGCGCCGTGAATACGGAGCGAACCAGCCCACAAGATAGCAGTAAACAATGTCCAGGCGACCAGAAACCAGCCCACATCAGTCGTACTGGCTTTGAATAAATCGTATTTGTTGCCAAGTAACAGGAAACAGAGAGCAATCCAGAAAGCGCCATAAGAAGTAAAGGCACAATACCCAAAATTATTACCGGTTTTCATTTCCTGAAGACCAGCGATCAATTGTGCGGTTCCGCCAAAGACCAGCCCTAGCCAAACGACCGGTCCAATGCTGGGCATCCAGCCAACATTGTGAAATTGTAAGGCTAGGGTGGTTAGGCCAAAACCAGCTAAACCAACGACTGCGGGATTACCTATTTTTTGCTCTGACATATCTTTTAATTCCTCCCATAATTGTATAGCTATAGCATTTTAAAGTAGATAAGGTGACTCGTTTTGAATATTAGCACCTGATCGGGCTTACCGCCGTGCCGCTTGCTTGCGCTGATACTCCAACAGCAGTTTTTTGCGTACACGGATGGATTTTGGTGTGATTTCAACCAGTTCATCATCATCGATGAATTCCAGCGCTTGTTCAAGGCTCATCCGCACAGGTGGTGTCAAAAGGATATTTTCATCCGAACCGGCAGCCCGGATGTTAGTAAGTTGTTTGGCTTTCAGGGGATTCACGATAAGATCGTTATCCCGTGAGTGGATACCTACCACCATGCCTTCATACACTTCATCACCAGGTGCGATCATCATCCGTCCACGTTCTTGCAAGTTAAACAGGGCATATGCCAGCGCTTTACCAGTGGCATTCGCAATCAGTACACCGTTTTGTCGTGCGCCGATTGTACCTTTTCTGGCAGGTGCATAGCGGTCAAAAACATGATACAGCAGGCCGGTTCCTGATGTGGCAGTTAAAAATTCGGTTTGGAAGCCGATCAGCCCTCGTGCCGGGATTAAATAATCGAGTCGTGTTCTGCTATTGCTATCGGGTTGCATATCCAGTAACTCGCCGCGACGTTCACCAAGCTTTTCCATCACTGTGCCTTGATGTTGCTCTTCTACGTCGATGGTGAGCTGTTCATAGGGTTCGCAAGGCTCACCATCAATTTTTCGAATAATAACTTCAGGACGTGATACTGCCAATTCATAGCCTTCGCGGCGCATGTTTTCAATCAGAATGGATAAATGCAATTCACCACGACCAGAAACCTTAAATTTGTCAGGGTCTTCGGTGTCTTCGATGCGAAGGGCAACGTTGTGAATGAGCTCGCGTTGCAAGCGCTCACGCAATTGGCGGCTGGTAACATATTTACCCTCACGACCCGCGAAGGGCGAGGTATTGACCTGAAAGGTCATACTCATGGTTGGTTCGTCTACTATCAATGGCGGCAGAGATTCGACTTCATTGGGGTCACATAGCACATCCGAGATGCCCAGCTTATCGATGCCGGTAAAGGCGATAATGTCACCCGCAGCGGCTTCAGGGAATTCGATCCGCTCCAGTCCCTGAAAGCCAAGGATTTGCAAGATGCGACCGTTACGGCAGTCGCCATCCCGATTCAAAATAACGATAGGACTGTTGGTTCTGATTTTGCCACGACGGATGCGGCCGATACCGATAACACCCACGTAGCTATTGTAGTCGAGTGAGCTGACCTGTAGTTGGAAAGCGCCATTCGGATCGACTTTCGGGGGGTGAACATGGGTAATGATAGTCTCGAACAGCGGGGTCATATCGCCGGCTTGCACATCCTCGTTGAGTCCAGCATAGCCGTGTAGTGCTGAAGCATAAATGACCGGAAAATCAAGCTGTTCATCGGTTGCGCCCAAGCGGTCAAAAAGGTCAAAGGTGCGGTCTAGCACCCAATGCGGACGAGCGCCCGGACGATCAATCTTATTGATGACCACGATAGGGCAGAAACCCATTGCGAAAGCTTTTTGGGTGACAAAACGGGTTTGTGGCATTGGGCCATCTACGGCATCAACCAGTAATAGCACCGAATCGACCATCGATAAAACGCGCTCTACCTCGCCACCAAAGTCGGCATGTCCTGGCGTGTCAACAATGTTGATATGGTAGTTTTGCCAACGCAGAGCAGTGTTTTTGGCAAGGATAGTGATGCCACGTTCCCGCTCCAGATCGTTGGAGTCCATGATCCGTTCAGGAGGAGCGGCACGGTCGCCGAGCGTACCGGATTGTTGCAGCAGTTTATCCACCAGCGTGGTTTTGCCGTGATCCACGTGGGCGATGATAGCAATATTTCGGAGTGTTTCGATCACAATGAATTATCTGTCAGGCTAAAGTCAGCATGGCATTATAAAGGTTTGCCGTAACAATGTTTTGCCGAGTTTTGTCGGGTGGCAGACAATGGGGATGGATTGTGGGCGGGGGCATGATGCGCCGTGCCTCTGCCGGTAGAATCCCTTGAAAGGGTTGATACGTATTTATTCAAGATGAGCGTATGAGGTGTATTGGTTTAATATACCTTGCATACAGGTCATCGTGAAGTGATATGCACAGATTTCGAGCACATTTTGTGCAGTGGTGAGAGTAAAAAATAAAAAGGCTGATCGGGTTACTTTTCCCGGCCGCAAATAACAAAACCCTGCAATGGGCAGGGTTTTGTCTGAATCAGGTTGATGGAGTATTAGCCTGCCGCGACCTTTTTAACCATCGTGGCTTGGGGGCCCTTGGGACCTACCTTGACATCAAATTCAACTTTTTGATTTTCCGCCAAGGTCCGGAATCCTTTACCCTCGATCACCGAGTAGTGAACAAATACATCACTGCTGCCGTCTTCGGGGGCGATGAAACCGAAGCCCTTGGCCTCGTCAAACCACTTCACAGTACCGATATGCATTAATCAAAAACCTCAAAATCTAAATAATTCCTTACTGCCTTGCCGCTTCTTGTGTGGTTCGATTCCTTAACCAGGCTAGAAGAGGCCAGACACCGGGTATCGGGAGAGTCGCTACCTCCGCCCGTTTAGGGACACTACGCGAAAGCACTTTATTCCGCAAGTGAATTTTATATGCGTTTGTGCAAATTTAATGCAAGAATGATTGCGTTTTTTCGTGGGACAACTCAAAACTTATTTTAAACAGAGTCCTGGATTTTAGTGGATAAAGCACTCTCTCTTTTACAAGACCAGCTATCAAATTGTTTAACCCGTGATCGTGCGCTGTTGGGTCGCCGTCTATATCAATTACAAAAGCGCTTGCGGGCAGGCAAGTCAGTGGATTCTGGCGTGAAGCAGTTAAAGGTTGCGCTGGATGCGGCTGTTAGCCGTTTGCAGATGCGTCGTGCAGCGTTGCCAAGGCCGGATTTTGACAACAGCTTGCCAATCAACTTTCATCGTGAACGAATTGCTGCCGCCATTAATGACCATCAGGTTGTTGTGGTTTGCGGTGAAACAGGTTCTGGCAAAACGACCCAGTTGCCGAAAATTTGTTTATCAATGGGGCTGGGAGCCGCTGGATTGATCGGTCACACTCAGCCGCGCCGAATTGCTGCTCGCACAGTAGCAGCCCGTATAGCTGGCGAGTTAAAGACAACACTGGGTGAATGGGTTGGATACAAGGTACGTTTTTCTGATTACACTGGAGCCAATATCGCGATTAAACTAATGACCGATGGTATTTTGCTGGCGGAAACGCAAAGTGACCGGCGGCTGGATCATTATGAAGTCATCATTATTGATGAAGCGCACGAACGCAGTCTGAATATTGATTTTCTGTTGGGTTATCTCAAACAGTTGTTACCGCGTCGCCCTGATCTCAAGCTGATTATCACCTCGGCAACCATCGATCCGGAACGTTTTTCTCGTCATTTCGATAGGGCGCCGATTGTTGAGGTATCAGGCCGCAGCTATCCTGTAGAGATTCGCTATCATCCGGTATTGGCAGCTGATGAAGATGACCGGGATCGTGATTTACAGCAGGCTATTTTGGATGCGGTGGATATACTTTGGGCGCAGGGTCCAGGTGATATTCTGATTTTTCTTTCAGGTGAGCGGGAAATTCGGGAAACGGCAGAAAGTCTACGCAAACATCATCCACCCAATACCGAGATTTTGCCGTTGTATGCGCGGCTGTCCGTGGCAGAACAAAGCCGTGTGTTTCAGCCGCATGGTCGCCCACGTATTGTGCTGGCAACTAATGTGGCTGAGACTTCGTTGACTGTGCCGGGTATCCGCTATGTTATTGATCCAGGTACAGCACGTATCAGCCGCTACAGTCCACGCAGCCGGATTCAACGGTTACCGGTGGAGAAGATTTCCCAGGCGAGCGCCAATCAGCGGGCCGGGCGTTGTGGTCGCATCAGTGCGGGTATTTGTATTCGCCTGTATGCCGAGGATGATTTTCGGTCACGTCCAGCCTTTACTGATCCTGAGATTTTACGGACTCACCTGGCTGCCGTGATTCTGCAAATGAGTGCCTTGAATTTGGGTCACCCTGAAATCTTTCCATTTGTTGATCCCCCTGAGTCACGGCAAATTAGCGATGGTTTCCAGCTGCTTTTTGAATTACAGGCGATGGATGGGCAACGGCGTATTACCGAATTGGGTCGGCAATTGGCTAAATTGCCCGTCGATCCCCGTTTGGGGCGAATGTTGCTGGCGGCACAACGGGAAGGTTGTGTGCGTGAGGTTCTGGCGATTGTATCGGCGTTGACGATTCAAGATCCGCGTGAGCGCCCACTGGAAAAACAGCAGGCTGCAGATGAGAAACACAGTCGTTTTCGTGATGAGCACTCTGACTTTCTGGCATTGCTGAAACTATGGGCTTATTACCATGAACAGGTACGCCAACTTTCCAGAAACCAACTGCGAAATCAATGCCGAAGAGACTTTTTATCCTTTGTGCGGATGCGAGAGTGGCACGATCTTTATAAAGAGTTGTTGAGGCGGGTTACGGAGATGGGGATGCGCTGCAATGAGGCAGAAGCGCCTTATGATCATTTGCATCGGGCGTTGCTGACCGGCTTGCTGGGTTATCTTGGGCTGAAACGGTCGCAGGATCAGGTCTATCTGGGCGCACATGGTCGCCGTGTCTATCTTTTTCCGGGGTCCGGACTATTCAGGAAGCGTCCACGTTGGGTGGTTGCTGCCGAACAGGTGGAAACATCTCGCCTGTATGCACGTACGGTTGCACGGATTGAGCCAGAGTGGATAGAGGGTTTGGCAGGTCATTTATTGAAACATCATTACAGTGCACCCTGTTGGCAAAAACGTCATGCTCAAGTGGCTGCGGTTGAACGGGTTACGTTATACGGGTTGCCCGTAGTCACGAATCGTCGCGTGAACTATGGGCGACTTGATCCGGTAGTGGCGCGGGAATTATTTATTCGTTATGCCCTGGTTGAGGGTGAATTTCAGTGTGGGGCCGCCTTTTTTCGACATAACCGGCAACTATTGGTGGAATTGGCAGAATTGGAAACCCGTGCTCGTCGTGATCTGACAGCCGATGAAGAAGCGTTATATCGTTTTTACGATGAACGGATACCTGAAAAAATTTACAGTGGGGCGAGTTTTGATCGTTGGCGCAAGCAGGCCGAGCGGGATAATCCACAGTTATTGTTTTTTGATCGGGATGCAGTGTTGGCAAAGGCAGCGCCGATAGCGGATAGCGGGCGTTTTCCTGATTATCTTGATTTTGGCGACTTGAAACTGCCGTTGTCTTATCAATTTACCCCTGGAGCAGATGATGATGGTGTAACCCTGACCGTGCCATTGGCGGCGGTCAATCAAATTGATCCCAAACAGCTGGACTGGCTGGTGCCGGGATTGTTGGCGGAGCGAATGGCCGCCCTGCTGAAGAGTTTGCCCAAAGCCTTGCGTCGCCATTTTGTGCCGGTGCCTAACTATGTCCAGGCCTTGCTGGAATCAGTAGTAGCCGATGGTTGTTCGTTGACTGGAGCCATGGCTGGACGATTATATCAGATGACCGGTGTACAGATTCCTGATAATGCCTGGAATTATGCAGCAGTGGCGGAACATTTACGGATGCGTTGTCGCGTGGTTGATAGTCATGATCAGGAATTGGTGGCAGGACGTGATTGGGAAACGATTCAACTGCAATTGCGGGGTGAGGCGCGTATCAGTTTTGCAGCATTACCGACACCCGAGTTTGAGCGGGAAGGTGTGCGTAGCTGGGACTTTGGCGAATTGCCACAGGAGGTCAGTTTCACTCGTAATAACGTAAGGCTAAAAGGTTATCCCGCATTGGTTGCCGAGGCTGATGGTACATTGGCATTGCGGGTACTGGATTCAGCACCGCGAGCTAAAGTTGTAACACGGGCCGGTATTCGGCGGTTGATTGTTTGGCAGTTGGGGTCTGTAGCACGGCAACTGATTCGTAAATTGCCGCATTTTCAACAAATGACCTTGCATTATACAGGCCTGGGAACACAAGAAATGCTGCGTGATGATGTGTTAAATACCATTATTGATCGTGCGTTTCTGACCGATGGGCCATTGCCACGCAATCGGGTTGCTTTTGAGGTGATGCTGGAGCAGGGTAGATCACGACTGGCTGCTGCACGGGTAGCTGTTGGTGATACCACAGCCGCTATTTTGGCGACTTATCACCAGATACGTTGCGTATTAAATAGTGATTCACCGCCGGTTTGGGCAGAGGCACTGACAGATATTCATGACCAATTGGAGCATCTGGTTTATCCGGGATCATTTAGTAATACTCCAGCAGAATGGCTGAGCCATTTGCCGCGTTATTTGCGGGCGATTGAACTGCGGATACAGAAGTTTCGTATGGCGCCTGACAAGGATCGGCAGCGTTGTAGTCAGATTCTACCCTTGTGGGAGAATTGCAAGCGGCAATGGGCACGTAATGCCGAGCGGGAGCGCTATGATGCTGAGTTGATCCATTTTCGCTGGCTGCTGGAGGAATTGCGCGTTTCGCAGTTTGCCCAAGAGTTGAAGACAGCTATGCCGGTATCGGTAAAGCGTTTGGAGGCACAGTGGAAGCAGGTGATAAAAGATTGAGAATTGAATTAACCGGTTACCATGAAGGGCATGTGTTCAGTATAGCCGCTGGAAAAGCCCACCAACGATTGGGTGCTGATGAGCCTTTATGCCTGAAGGACAGTTTAGTCTTTGCGAAATGCTTTGTGGCAAGCCTTACAGGTTTTGGCCGTTTTGCCGAATTGTGCCTTGATGGCTTTTTCATCGCCAGATCGGGCCGCTTCAGCCAGTTTACTGGAGGCTTGCTGAAAATCAGTCATGGCGGCTTCAAATTTTTCACGTTTCGCCCAAATTTCCGGTAGCGCTTCGGTATCTTTAACAACATCCGGGCCAGTACCTTTGGGAAATCCCTCTAATGCAGCGTTGCTCATCATTTCAATATATTGGGCATGACGAGCCACTGCTGCTGCATCAAACGGGATTTTACCCCTAACCATCGCGCCGATGGGTATAAAATTCCATTTGGTAATCGTAAAAACGGATTGACGGTAATGGACCGCTTCTTCCGGCCTGGGGCTGCTAGCATTGGTGGTTATCACTGTGCCCAAACCGATTAATCCACCGATCAGATAAACTCGCAAGTACTTGTTCATAAGTTATTAATTCCCCATTACTCAACTGGATTGAACATTAGTGACAAAATATCTGGTTACTAGCGGCCCGATAATTATTGTAGTGCCTGGATCTGAAGCTTCACTGAATCAATCAATGTTTTTTTAGATGGGTGCTAGCCAGATTGCCGGTGGTGTTTGACCTGTTCAGTGTGCCTGATATTGCCCGGCGGACTGGAATCCAGAGGCAGTCAACGGTCGTCGTGGAACGGGCTTGAAATTTATCAGCAAAGCGCAGTGTGGCAGTACAGCACCCTGTAATATAGCGGAATCAACTAATTCTTGTAACAGAAAAAATTTAATTATATTTTTTTCAGTGTGTTCGTAAAGAATTATTTTAAAGCATCGCAAACCTTTAAGGGGCTTTTATTGGAGTCTATAATCAGACTATTTTAAAAGAAAAATGAGGTTTTACAATGCGATTAACTAACTTAGAGGTAAGGAATTTTAAATATGAAGGACGCGACAGAAAAATTTTTGATGGACACGGCTTATACTTGCACATCACCCAGTCGGGAAAATATTGGCGGTACAAGTACAATTATGCCAAACGAGATAAAAAGTTATCAATTGGTGTTTACCCGGATGTCTCACTAAAAATGGCCAGAGACGCTCATTTGGAAGCAAGGGCATTACTTAGAAAAGGGCTTTGCCCTTGTGCTGAAAAAGCTAAATCAATTGATAAGGCAGTAACGGCGTTAAACGCATACCGGCACTTATTTCGCTAGAGTATGTGTAAGACAGTAATCAACGCCAATCGTATTTGAAGAGGGAACAATGGAAAAGCAAGCATTACATAAAATCAGGCAAGCTATCGCAGGTATCGTTATTCCTAGTGCAATATTATTGCAACCATTGGCTTTTGCTAAAGAACCGATTGCTACTTTTCCTCATAAGAATGGGGTTTTTTCAATGGCATTTTCCCCCGATGGCAACCAGATTTTAACAGGGACAAAAAATAAAGCTATTTTATGGGATAAAAAAGGTAATAAATTACAAATATTTCCACATAATAATTATGTTATCTCAGTGGCATTTTCCCCTGATGGTAAGCATATTTTAACAGGCGATGAGCATAAGGCAGCCTTTGGAGTAAACAAGGAAAAAAATTACAGGAGCTTCCTCATAGTAGTACTGTTCTTTCGGTAGCCTTCTCCCCTTTAGAGAAACTGATACTAACGGGCACAGATCATGGTACTGCCACACTTTGGAACATAGAAGGAAAACAAGGAAAGCAATTAAAAATATTTCCACATTATGGTTCTAAAGTTTACTCAGTGATTTTTTTCTCCCGATGGGCAACGAATTTTAACTGGTGCACATAATGAAGTTGCTATTCTCTGGGATAAGAATGGTAATAAATTACAAACTTTTAGACATGATATTGGTTGTATTAACTCAGTTACCTTCTCTCCTAATGGACAGCAGATTTTAACTGGGTGGAATAATTTTGATCATTTTGCCGTACTTTGGGATACACAAGGTAATAAACTAAAGGAGTTTGCACATAGTGATGATGTTAATTCAGTATCGTTCTCACCCAATGGACAACAGATTTTAACAGGATCAAATGATAAGACCGCTAAATTATATAATTTGAAACCATTCCAATTTCCCGTGAAAACAAGACAATATAGTGGAAGTCTAACCTCTGATGAAGTAGCAACGATGGCACGATTAGGAATGAAAGTTCGCTATGAAAAAGAGGAAAAAGCTCATGCTATTAGTGTAGTAGACATACTGTTCGAGATTGAGAAATTTGCCGATGGGAATAAGGCGTTTACCGAAATCGTGAATCAGATGGGGGTTAATGGGAATTTGGTTGGGGTATAGTTAATGAAATCCTGGGTCAATTTTTCTACCGGCCACTAAAGCTGTTAGCCGAAGTGCTATAATGCAACGATGAAAAAAACACTAACTGAATTACAAGCCGTCATCGAACAAGGCGAGGGTTATTACAGCGAATTTAAACGTCTGCAAGTTGAAGTCAAAGAAGGCGCAAACAAACCGTATCGTTGCAGTACCGGATTTTACATTCGCAATGGGGCGAATGCCCAAAAAATGACGACTGACACTATTGTTAATTTTATCGAGATAGACTTTCCACGCTATTTTTCTACAAGCAAATGGCAACACTTTTGCGAGATTGCCCATATTTCCGCCCAACTCCCACCCGAGGCAATATTGAGAAGTCTGGGCGCATTAAAATCCATTGATAATAGTAATATTGACAATGCGATACGGTTTATTGAGCGTCACATTAATATCTCTGCCAAAATTGAAGGCATACAACGCCAAGATATTTGGGAAATTCCCGAGGTGGCATTACGAGAAGCAGTCGTTAATGCCATTGTTCACCGGGATTATTTGGAAAAAGGGGCAAGAGTGATGGTGGAAATTTTCGATGATAAGATTGTAATCTCAAACCCCGGTGGATTGCCTAAGGGGTTAGCAGAAAAGGATTTTGGCAAATACAGCCTCACACGCAATGCAACGCTAGCAAGCATTTTGCTTCGCATCAACTATATCGAGAAGCTCGGCACCGGCGTACACCGTATCAACACGGCACTGCAAGAAGCTCATCTTAGACAAGCGACATTTGAGTTTGACAGCTTTTTTAGTGTGATTTTTGACAGACAGACGAGCGGTCAAAAAAGTTCGGAGAAAAGTTCGGAGAAAAGTTCGGAGAAAATTTTAGCAATTATCGAACAAACGCCCACCATTAGTGCGGTTAAAATTGCCGAAGCGATAGGCATTAGCCCACGTGCGGTTGAAAAGCACATTGCCAAATTAAAGGAACAGGGAAAAATCAAGCGAGTAGGTTCAGCAAAAGGCGGGTATTGGCAGATAATGAAATGACACAACGAATGTCTATTAATTTCAAGAAACCTTTGCACAAACGCCTGCACACGACAAATTCTTCGTTGCGCGGTGCTCGAAATTCTCATTTACTGCTTGTAAACTCCGGTTTTTGCGCGCCGTGCGCCTCGAATTTTACCCGCTCGACAGTTTGTGCAAAGATTTCTTAGCAAAATGCGTTGTTCTTGCCTGGTGCGAAGGGGTAAAAAACGTTTAGCAAATGTACTGATTGATAAAACCTGCGGTCGCTTCTAGTACGGTTTCTCGTAGCTGATGGTGGGGCGTATGGCCACAATGAGGTAGCCATAGAATTTCACTAGGACCTGTGATGCTATTAGCAATCGTATCAACCTGTGCACGGGTTCCGTATTCGTCATCTTCACCCTGAACAATGAGTACCGGGCAGGTAATGGCTTGTAATTCCTTTTCAATACGCCAGTCACGGAAATCAGGATGCAACCAGATATTACTCCATCCTCGAAACATGGTTTCGGTATTGTCACCGTGATAACGCTGCAGTTTCCTGTATAAATGGCCCTGTTCAAAGGACTGGCAGGCAGCACGAATACCATAGAGGGAAGCCTCTTCGACAAACACATGTGCCGCTTCAATAACAATGGCACGTACCTTATCGGGACAGGCGGCAGCGTATAGTAAAGCAATAGAGCCGCCATCGCTATGGCCAAACAGGATAGGGGGTTCTGTGATATGACAGGTACTCAGTACGGCGGGTAAATAATCTTGCGCTTCCTGGTGTAAATAATCACAGGATCGAGGATGAGTGAGTGTTTCGGACTGACCGTGGCCGTGGCGCTCATACACCAATCCGGGTAAATGGGTGAGGTCACATAATTGTTCGGGAAAATGACTCCACTGTCTGATGCTGCCTAGTCCCTCATGCAGAAACACCAGGGTCGGATGGTTTGCCGCTTGTGGTGGGCTTAGACGCAGGGCGTGTAGCCGGTGGTAATCAGTGTGGATATCAAAGTCATGGTGATGTGGGATAGTGTTCATTGAATGTGCTGCTTTTCCTGAAGGGTGTTGATTATGTCCCGGAAAATATAGCGGAACCAACTGGATTTGATTAATGGGTTCCGCTATATCTATCTGTTTTAACGCGCAAACACTATAAACTGGAGCAATTTATAGTGTTTGCGCTATAGCAAGCAGAATGCTGAGTCGCTGCTGTGGTTCGGCCATTTCCAGCAATTTACCAGTCCGGGTGGCATCATCCCAATTAGGCGTTTGGCTCTGGTGGCTCACCCCAGCGTGGTAGCAATTGATGGGGGATATCCAATTGATCCAGAATTCGGGCCACAACAAAATTCACCAAATCAAGAATATGTTCAGGCTGGTGATAAAAACCAGGATTGGTTGGCAGAATCACCGCACCGGTGCGTGCTAGCCGTAACATGTTTTCCAGATGAATAATGGATAGCGGTGTTTCCCGCACTGCCAGAATCAGTTTGCGACCTTCCTTGAGGCTGACATCGGCAGCACGCTCCAGCAAATTATCACTATTGCCGTTGGCGATAGCGGCTAATGTGCCTGTGGTACAGGGGCAGACCACCATGGCTTGTGCCCGTGCAGAACCACTGGCCGGTGGAGCGGTCCACTCATCCTGGCCGAATACCCGTAATTGTCCGGAGTGACAACCGTAATATTCGGTTAAGACACGCTGGATATCATGCGCTCGACCGGGAAGGCGTAATTCGGTTTCCATATGGATAACGATTTGTGCAGCTTTACTGAGCAAAAGTTGCACCGGATACTCTGCAGCTAACAGGTATTGCAACAACCGCAGGCCGTAATCTGCGCCGGATGCGCCAGTCATACCAAGAATAATAGGTTGACATGCGGTCATGTGTGGTGAGTATCGTGTGATCCGGTTAAATGACTATTAGCGAGTTGGTGATGTAGCACTACGCAGGGTATCCAGCAGCCGCTGGTGAATACCACCAAAACCGCCGTTGCTCATGATAAGTACATGGCTGCGGGGTTTTGCCTGCTGGCAAATAGCCATCAATGTCTCATCCAGTGTATGGCACAAGCGGCCACGTGCACCCAATGCTGTGGCAACAGTGCTGACATCCCAGCCAATCTCAGGCGCTTGATAAAGAATTATGCTGTCTGCAATGGCCAGTGCAGGTGCGAGTGTATCCTTGAACACACCTTGTTTCATGGTATTGGAACGTGGCTCTAATACTGCAATGATGGGCTGATCACCGACACGGGCACGTAATCCTTCCAGTGTGCTTGAAATTGCAGTGGGATGGTGGGCGAAATCGTCATAGACGGTGATCTCATTCACGATGCCGCGCAATTCCAGCCGCCGTTTGACACCTTGAAACTGGTTGAGTGCGGTAATAGCTGTTTCAGTAGCGACATTGGCATGATGCGCCGCTGCGATGGCTGCCAGTGCGTTATGCACGCTGTGCGTACCAAGTTGTTCCCAATGAACCTTACCTTGTCGCTCGCCTTGGAAGTAGATATCGAAAGCACTGCCATCGGCAGCAATGTCCCTGGCTTGCCAGTGGCCTGTACCCAGGCCAAAGCGTTGCACAGGGGTCCAGCAACCCATCTCCAGCACTTTATCCAGATTGCTATCTTGTCCGTTGCTGATAATGCATCCACCACTAGGGACGGTTCGTAGCAAATGGTGAAACTGCCGCTGGATGGCGGCAAGATCGGGAAAGATATCAGCGTGGTCAAATTCCAGATTGTTAAGGATCAGTGTGCGGGGACGGTAATGGACAAATTTGGAGCGTTTATCAAAAAATGCCGTATCATACTCATCAGCTTCTACCACGAAGAAGGGATTCCGGCCCAATCGGGCCGATGCTGAAAAGTTTTCGGGAATACCGCCAATTAAAAAGCCGGGTTCCAGTCCGGCATACTCAAGGATCCAGGCGAGCAGGCTGCTGGTCGTTGTTTTTCCGTGAGTACCCGCGACGGCGATCACATGCCGGTCACGCAGTATGTAATCAGCTAGCCAGGTCGGGCCTGCGGTATAGGGCAATTCCCGATTTAGCAACTCTTCAATAATCGGATAGCCACGGCTCATGACATTGCCGATGACGATGCTATCGGGTTTAAAGTGGTCAAGCTGCTCAGGGTCGTACCCTTCATGTAACACAATGCCGGCTTCGGATAGCTGAGTACTCATGGGTGGATAGACATTAGCGTCGCAGCCGGAAACCGTATGGCCGGTAGCACGCGCCAGCAAAGCAACGCCTGCCATGAAAGTGCCACAGATACCGAGAATATGGATGTGCATGGAATCAGGTTTCTCCGCCCGCCGCCTTGAGTGCGGAATCGGATAGTTGAGTAAGGGTGGTTGAGTGAGGGTTAGCCCGTTTGAGGTGTAGTAAACCAGCTCGTCAATGTCCAGGACATGATCGTGTATACAAATGCGTATAGTGAGCCTAACCAGAGTGGTGTGTCAAAGGCATGACGTACAATATGGGCGATGATAGCGATGCTCCAAATAACCAGGCCGAGCATCAGGAGTAATGGTAGGGTCATGTCATTCAAAGTGGCTTTATGAACTGACCAGTATATTAATGGTAGCGCCAGTAGCGTTATCAGCGTTCCAGAACCGGTCAGAGCGCTAAAGGTTTGTTCAAAACGCTCAGGCCGTCGGTACAGCAGCAGTGCCCAATACAGCACGCTGCCCATTAAGGCAATATCCAGAGTAACTTGTAGTAATGCGGCCTGCACGGAGGTGCTCATCAATAGCACGGTGAATCCAGAGAGTGCATAGGCAAGCAGGCATATGTTTAAAAGACCCGATGAGCGCGGCACGTCCTGAGGGCATTTACGAAACAAACAAATATCAAGGAACAGATTTAACAGGCTGCTCATGGGCTTAGTGGCGGGTTTTTACAGATGTTGAGTTGAGTACAGTGGACAGGCCAGCGATGTCGATAGGTTCGAAGGCATAGCGGTGGCCGCAGAACTCGCAATCGATATGCAGTGTGGTTCGTGCATCGAGAATTTGCCTTAATTCAATTTCACCCAGTGCTCGTAACATGGCAGCCGTTCGCTCGCGTGAACAATTGCAGCGGAAGCGAAAGGATTCTGGTGTAAAAATCCGCAGGTCATCCTCATGAAATAATCGCTGTATTAATGTCGGTGCATCCAGTGTAAGTAGTTCTGTGTCTTGTATAGTGGCTGCCAGTGTTCCCAGGCGGTTCCACGCATCAGGGTCAGCGCTGGTTGCACCCGGTAACTGCTGTAGCAATAAACCCGCAGCGGTTTGTGTATCGGCCGTTAAATGGATACGGGTTGGGAGTTGCTCGGAGCGGACGAAGTAGTCTTCCAGCGCTTCAGCCAGTGTATCGCCCTGTAGCTTGACCATGCCTTGATATGGTTCATGTCCTGTGCCAGGATCGATGGTTAAAACCAGGGTGCCGTCACTGCACAATTCCCTAAGAGGTTGGGGTTGCGGGTCACTGTCCCAGCGTGCCAAGCCACGTAGCGTATGTTTGGATGTCACCTGTACTGCCAGTAGCCGCAATGAACCTTGTGACTGAATTTGCAAGGTTAGCAAGCCATCAAATTTAATGGTCGCTGACAGCAAGGCAGCGGCAGCCATCGCCTCACCGAGGATCTGCCGTACCACGGGGGGATAATCCCGGCGTTCTAGTACGGTTTGCCAGGATGCGTCCAAACGGATGAATTGACCACGTGCAGCCAATCGCTCGAACAAGAATCGGTGCAGGGAGTCGCGGTGTGACATGGCGTAACAATTTGAACTGATTGATGGATTGGACAGATATAAGCCAGTAGACCGGTGAACCGGAAGCGGTATAAAACCGCTTCCGGCGAGAGCCCTTTGTCTCAGGTGATGACAGTGGGTGCATCCCGGCCGGTGCGTTCACGAATGCCCGCCAGATTATTGGCAATACTGATTAGTTCCGCCAGCGCCTGCTGGGTATCCTGATCATGTCTGGTTGCATCCGGTTCATAGGCCTCAATATAGACGCGTAAGGTGGCACCTTGTGTACCGGTACCCGAGAGTCGATAGACAATGCGCGAGCCATCCTTGAAACCAATACGGATACCTTGTTGTTCACTGATGCTGTTATCGATAGGATCAACATAACGGAAGTCATCCGCATAATCGACGGTATATGAGCCGAGTTGCTGATTGGGGAGCGTTGCGCTTGCAGTGCGGAGCGCATCCATCAGACCATTGGCCGCTTCACTGTCAACGGCTTCATAATCATGACGGGTATAGAAATTACGCCCGTAGGTTTGCCAATGGTTACGTACAATTTCTGCGACTGATTGTCGTCGTGCCGCCAGAATATTCAGCCAGAACAGGACAGCCCACAAACCATCTTTCTCACGGACATGATCGGAACCGGTGCCAAAACTTTCTTCACCACAGAGTGTGATCTTGTTGTCATCCAGCAGATTGCCAAAGAATTTCCAGCCAGTGGGGGTTTCGTAGCAGGCCAGTCCTGATTTGGCAGCTACCCGGTCCGGTGCCTGGCTGGTGGGCATTGAACGGGCCACGCCGGTCACTCGATTCCGATAGCCAGGCGCCAGGTCAGCATTGGCGAGGATAACCGCCAGGCTGTCGCTGGGTGTTACGAAGAATCGCCGGCCTAATACCATATTGCGATCACCGTCACCATCCGAGGCCGCACCAAAATCCGGAGCGTTATCACTGAACAGATGATCCGCCAGTTCCTTGGCGTAGACCAGGTTCGGGTCGGGATGGCCGCCACCAAAATCTTCCAGTGGAGTACCGTTGATTACCGTGCCGATAGGTGCGCCAAGACGATTTTCCAGGATTTCGTGGGCGTAGGGACCGGTCACAGCGTGCATGGCATCAAACTGCATTGTGAAGCCTGACTGAAACAGCTTGCGAATGCTGTTAAAGTCAAACAGTTGTTCCATCAAGTCAGCGTAGTCACTAACAGAATCAACGATATCAACCCGCATATCGCCGACCTGTGTTGTACCCAGTTTATCCAGGTCAATATCAGCCGTGCTTAAGGTGCGATAGCGGCTGATATGCAGTGTTGCCGTGTAAATCGCTTCGGTCACTTTCTCGGGGGCCGGGCCACCATTAGGGGTGTTGAATTTGATGCCAAAATCTTCATCGGGGCCACCTGGGTTATGGCTGGCGGAGAGGATGATACCGCCACAGGCTTCATGCTTGCGGATCATATGGGAAACAGCGGGTGTAGAGAGAATCCCGCCTTGGCCGGTCAAGACATGCTCACAGCCATTGGCTGCAGCGATACGCAGGATAATCTGGATCGCTTGCCGGTTATAATAACGACCATCGCCGCCTACAACCAACGGTGCATCTTGATAGCCGGATTGCGTATCAAAAATGCACTGCACAAAATTTTCCAGGTAAGGCGTTTGTTCAAAGACTTTGACTTTCTTGCGTAAACCGGAAGTACCCGGTTTTTGGTCCTTAAAGGCCTTGGTGGCGAGGGTTTCTACGCTCATGGTGCAGCGATCTCCTTGGGCTTATGTCAGCAAATTTATCGAGTTTATTATGCGCTTATCAATCACAAGATAGAATAACCATGTTAACTGGTTTATTTTGATGATTCAGCATCCTGGTTTAATTTCATCAACCTGGCCCTGAGGCTTGTGTAGGTGAGAGTGGCAACCTACACGCTTGCGGTATGCGCAATAGCCCAGATTTCGATATCTGTTGCCCCTGCTGCCTGCAGAGCGCGAGCGCACTCGGAGGTTGTGCTGCCAGTGGTCACAATATCATCCATTAGAGCAATTCGTGTGCCGGAGAATGAACCGGTTGCTGAGAATGCATCTTTTAGGTTAGTACGACGTCGTTTGGCATCAAGCCGGGTTTGTGGTGTTGTGTGGCGGGTGCGTTGCAGGCCATTGATGAGTAGTGGGATTTGAAAATGATGCGCTGTGGTTCGTGCGAGTTCTACTGCCTGGTTAAAACCACGTTCCTGCAGGCGCAATGGATGCAAGGGTACCGGTACGATGATATCAGGTAACGTGCGATGGTGTTCAGCGAGAGCGGTTTTGAATAAGTTGCCAAGCAGGTGGGCATGGCTTAACTGGCGATTAAATTTTAGCTGGATCAGTAGAAAATTGAGAGGTGGTTTATAGCAAAACGGGATAAAGGAACGGCTAAAAGGTCGAGTCTGTGATGATTGGCAGGTTGCACAGGGCGCAGCCGTTTTTATTGCAAGTGGTCGGGCACAGCAGACACAGGCCGTGACGTTACAGGGTAAATCAGCAATACAGCCGGCGCATAAATCAAGGTCGGCTGTGCCAGCGTTTCCACAGAGCAGGCAGTGCGGCGGCAGCAATATACGCTGGAGCCGGGAAAGCCACCCTGTCAGGGCGTTGAAGATCATTAATTTTTTCAGGCAACGTGGTTTTTATGAGAGAATATACATTCTCCCTCGTCATTAAATGAGGCTAGGTAGCTAATGTATACTCTGGAATCTAATGAGGAAACAACGCTCGGCAAAATAGCACGCGGATCATCAGCCAGGCGTGCCGCTGCTCTCATGAATTACGGTAACGTGATTTCGATTTTACTGCCATTCCCGCTGCTGATTTTTTGGTTCGGCGCCTCGATGCTGGTTTATGCCATGAATCGCCACCACCCTGATCCGAAAGTAGGGCACTATACCCAACGGGCAGCCTACCGGTTTTATGGTATCACCGGCTTTTTTGTCGCGAGTGCTACGTTTATTCCTGGTGGGGGCTGGGTTTGGTATCTGATTGCCTGGATTTTGGCGGTGCTGATTTTAATGCCCTGGTCGATTATGGATCTGAGACGGATTTACAAGGATGAATGGCTGGACATTCCACTGGATGATGAAGGGCATCCGTTATTAAACACAGCCGTACCACTGTCGTTATGACATCACAAAACAGGCCACTGCATCGAGAGATGGTTTTTTGCGACAGTTTGTGCCTGAAAGGAATGTTGTACTGTGTGCCAGGGCCTGTGGAGTAAACCGGATCATGCCAGGTATCAGCAAAAAAACTATTATTACGTGCAGACTGTCGGACACGGGGCCGATGTGGTTCTGGTTCATGGCTGGGGTATGCACGCCGGTATTTGGCAGGATGTTGTTGAAGGGCTGGCTGGTCATTATCGAGTGACCGTACTGGATTTGCCGGGGCATGGCTATAGCCGGACGTTGGAAAACCAGTATGGTCTGGTGCAGCTGGCTGATATGGTGGCAGCAGCAGTACCGGCGCCGGCAACCTGGATTGGATGGTCATTGGGTGGCCTGGTTGCCCAACAGGTTGCCTTGAGTGCGCCTGAGCATATCAGTCGACTGGTGCTGGTCAGTAGCACCCCTAGCTTTATCAAGCGTACTGGCTGGTTACACGGTATTGATTTACCGGTATTACAGCGTTTTGCTGAGGAGTTGCAGCAGGATTATCGGGCTGTACTCAAGCGCTTCATTGCACTGGAAGTTCATGGCAGCACACATGCCAATGAGCAACTACGCTTGCTGAAGGCGATGTTATTCCAGCATGGTGAGCCGGAAATCTCGGCGCTGAAGGCAGGTTTGAGTATTTTGGAAACTTCGGATCTACGCGCTGAATTACCGCGTATTGGCTGTCCGGCATTACTCCTGATGGGGCAGCGTGACCAATTGATACCAGCGGCGGCAGGTGTTGCGATGTGCGCTGCGCTGCCAGATGCCCGTTTACATGTAGTTGCTGGTGCCGGGCACGCGCCGTTTTTTTCGCACTTGCCAGAATTTATGGCTGAGCTACGGGCGTTTCTTGATGTGTGATGAGATTGAAACCTGGCCGTTCGAGCCAGATCGGCGCTGGTTGCAGGTCGCGCTTGAACGGGCAGCAAAACACCATGATGAGGCGGCATTCCTGCATCATGAGATTGGTGATCGCTTATTGGAACGTCTGGATGTTATTCGATTCATACCTGAGGTGATTGTTGATGTGGGCTGTGCAACCGGTATTACGACGGCTGCACTGATGAAACGCTATCGCAAGGCGCAAGTGATTGCCACCGAACACGCTTCGGCAATGATTGCAATGGCGCGTCGGCGTGTACCCTGGTGGCGCACTTTGCATGGTGTGGTTGCAGAGGCCGGGGCATTGCCGCTGGCAGAGGCCAGTTGTGATTTGATTTTTTCCAATCTCACGTTGCCATGGTATCCCGATCTGGATTCGGTTTTTGCCGAGTTTCGGCGGGTGCTCAAGCCTGGCGGGGTCTTGCTGTTTAGCACATTGGGGCCGGATACACTCAAGGAATTACGGCAAAGCTGGTCGGAAGTGGATAGTTATAATCATGTTAATGCGTTTTTTGATATGCATGATATCGGTGATGCGCTGGTTCGGGCGCGTTTGGCAGAACCGGTAATAGATGTTGAGCGGTTAACATTGACCTATACCGAAATCGGTGGCTTGATGCGTGATTTGGCGATGGCCGGGGCACGCAATGTTACAATGGGTCGTCCTCGTGGCTTGATGGGCAAAGGTCGAATGCAGGCCATGCGTAATGCCTACGATCAATTTCGTCAGTTGGATGGTTTGTTACCGGTAACGTGTGAAGTGGTCTATGGCCATGCATGGGGTGTGTTACCAAGCCAACTACGCCTACGGCCTGGTGAGCGCGAACCGGCTGTTTTTCCGCTATCCAGATTGCTTGATCGTGGCCAGGGCGGTCACTGAATCGCGATGTAGGCAAGATTGCATTGGCACTGTTTTGCTATCAATGTGTTATTTGTTGCAGGAGAAGCAAAAGATGGCAAACATAAGGTTATCACAAACCCAAGATAGCCGTTTTTCTCTTAAATTGAGTTGAAAAGTAATCCGTAGATAGCCATTTTTCTCTTATTGAGAAAACCCTGTTGATGTTAGTAGAATAGGGATAACCTGAATCATTCCGGTGCATTTTATAATTCCGACTATAAGCATCGGGAAATGACTAGAGATGTTACATAAATTTTTTCCATGGCTTGCTAAGGAGGCTTGGAGATGATTCAAAGCTCAGCGCTGCCAACCGAGCAATACAATTACGATATCGTTCGCAAATTTACCATTATGGCGATGGTATGGGCGGTACTTGGCATGTCCGTTGGTGTTTACATCGCCAGTGAGTTGGCATGGCCGTTTCTTAATTTTGATATCCCGCAACTAACCTTCGGACGCTTGCGTCCGGTTCATACGACCTTGGTTATTTTCGGTTTTGGCGGTAGTGCGCTATTTGCGACTTCATATTATGTCGTGCAGCGTACCTGTCAGGCACGGCTCGCTTTTCCGTGGCTGGCTGAATTTACTTTTTGGGGCTGGACAGGTGGTGTGGCGCTGGGCGCGCTAAGCTATATGATGGGGATTACCCAGGGTCGTGAATACGCCGAGTTTGAATGGCCGCTGGATCTGGCGATAGCTGTTGTCTGGGTCTCTTATCTGTTGATTTATGTGGAAACGATTCGCCGTCGTAGTCAGGCACATATTTATGTAGCAAACTGGTTTTTTATGGCATTTATTCTGGCCGTTGCCTTGCTGCATATTTTTAATAATATGGCCGTGCCGGTTAGTTTGACCAAATCCTATAGTCTGTTTGCTGGTGTGCAGGATGCAATGACCCAGTGGTGGTACGGGCATAATGCGGTGGGATTTTTCCTGACCGCAGCCTTTCTTGGCATGATGTACTACTTCGTACCCAAGCAGGCCGGCCGTCCAGTTTACTCGTATCGTTTATCCATCATTCACTTCTGGGCGTTAATCTTTCTTTACATGTGGGCCGGGGGCCATCACCTGCACTGGACATCCTTGCCTGACTGGGTATCCACATTGGCGGCGACCTTTTCCATTATCCTGTTGATGCCCTCCTGGGGTGGTATGATTAATGGCATTATGACCTTATCAGGTGCCTGGGAGAAACTGCGTTCTGATCCCATTATGCTGTTTTTGATTGTTTCTTTGTCCTTCTATGGCATGTCTACCTTTGAAGGGCCGTTGATGTCGTTAAAGAGTGTTAATGCCTTGTCACACTATACTGACTGGACCGTCGGTCATGTTCATTCTGGTGCATTGGGTTGGGTCGCATTAGTCAGTTTTGGCTCTTTTTATCATCTGATACCACGGCTTTACGATACCAGAATGTATAGTAACTCTTTAATATATATACATTTTTGGCTGGCGACCATTGGGATCGTTTTGTACATCACCGCGATGTGGGTTGCCGGTATCGGTCAAGGTCTAATGCTGCGCAGCTTTGATGAGTACGGTAATCTTGCTTATACCTTTATCGAAACTGTTGAATTCATGCACACGCCGTATGCTTGGCGGGCACTAGGTGGTGCGTTCTTTGTTTTGGGTGTCCTGGTCATGGCTTATAACTTCTTCATGACTGTGGTTATGGCGCGACGCGAACAGTCAACTGCCAGTGCCGAATTAGCGCGGGCGTAAGCAAAAAAAGCGATTTCCGGAGAATAAACAGTCATGCGACACGAACATATTGAGACGAACTCCGGCCTGATGATTCTGTTGGTCATGGTGGTCATCAGTATTGGTGGTTTGGTGGAAATTGTACCGTTGTTCTACATCAACGAAACGGTTGAAAAGGTCGATGGGGTACGCCCTTACACGCCGCTGGAGATTCGGGGTCGGGATATCTACGTCCGTGAAGGTTGTTACCTTTGCCATTCGCAGCAGATTCGCCCGTTTCGGGATGAATGGCTGCGCTACGGGCATTACTCGCTGGCCGCAGAGTCACAATACAATCATCCTTTCCAGTGGGGTTCGAAGCGCACAGGCCCTGATTTAGCGCGGGTCGGTGGCAAATACTCGGATCAATGGCATGTCCAGCATTTGGTGGCACCTCGTTCGGTGGTACCGCAGTCTATCATGCCAAACTACCCTTGGCTGCTGGATACCGATTTGGACTATTCGGATATGGCTGACCGAATGCGTGCCTTGCGAGCAACGGGGGTACCCTATTCGCTGACTCAGCAAGAGTATGACAAAAATGTTGCCCGTTTTGGCAAGACTATTGCTGACCAGCTGGATATTAGTCAGGCAGAAATCAGTTTGGTAAAGCAGGCCCGGGATAAGAATTTTGATAATTTCCCGGATCGAATTACTGAAATGGAAGCATTGGTAGCGTACTTGCAGGTTCTGGGTACGATGGTGGATTTCACTAAATACGATGAAGGCTATTTTGCCGAATTTCGCTAAAAAACCGACTGATGCCCCCGTTTAAGCAGGGGGCAGATGGAGTCTCCATCTGATGTTTGACTGGTTACTGTGGTTTACCCATATGGAAAACTCCAAGCCTTTGGCGCTTGTGCTGTTCTTTGGCGCTTTTTGTGGCATTGTGCTTTACGTATTTACGGGTAAGCGCCGATCTCAGCGGTTGGAGTCTTATAAATACATGCCGTTTGAAGATGATGATCTGCGGCAGCTGAATATTTCGCAGGGTGAGGCCCCTTCCCAATTCCACAAGGTGAAGGATGATGAGCGACAATAAAGTAAATAAACAAAAGAAATTGGGTGTGGTTGAAACCACCGGTCATGCTTGGGACAGCGACTTGCAGGAATATAATAATCCATTGCCACGCTGGTGGCTGTGGTGCTTCTATGGAACGGTTGTTTTTGCAGTGCTTTACTGGTTCCTCTACCCATCTTGGCCGGTTGGCAAAGGTTGGTTAAAAGGCATGAAGACGGTTAGCTATTCGGTTACAGATCGATCGACAGGCAAGGAATCCGAGAGGGAATTTCGCTGGAATACCCGCTCGCTGTTATTGAAAGATCTGACGGATGCTGCCAATAATCCACAGCGTAAGGCGATGCTGGGGAAGGTGCAGGCTGCGGATTATCAGCAGATTGCCAGGGATCCGAAAATAATGGAGTTTGTCCGTTCGGTGGGTAAGGGGCTTTTTGGCGATAATTGTGCCGCCTGTCATGGCAGTGGTGGTCAGGGTGTAGTTGGTATGTATCCGAATTTGACGGATGACGATTGGCTATGGGGTGGTAGCATGAGTCAAATCCATGAGACGCTGGTACAGGGTCGTAATGGTTACATGCCTGCTTTTGGTGAAGTGTTGCAGCCGAATCAACTCGATGATATCGCGCGTTATGTGCTGACATTATCCGGTGAGATGGAATCTGGCGAAGCCTCGGAGCGCGGCAAGGCAATTTTTCATGGGCAGAAAGGCGGCTGTTACTATTGCCATGGTGCGGATGGTAAGGGGCTCAAAGCGTTGGGATCGGCGAATCTGACAGACAAGATCTGGACATTGGTTGATATTCCGGTATTGAGTGATGGGCAGCAGAAAGTGGATGCCATTAAGTCTTTTGTCGCTCAGGGAGTTTATAACCGGCGATTAATGCCAGCCTGGAAAGACCGTTTGTCACCGACCGATATTAAACTATTGGCTGTTTATGTTCGTCAGCTGGGCGGTTCTCAATAATTTCCTTGTCTACCAGTTGTGCTAAGCAGGTTCTATTATTCACCCCCCGATCGGGGGGTGAATTTTTTAATATAATAGGGCGCAAGGAGTACCGATTGCTCGCATTCTCACATTAGAGTACAACAAAAATGGGCGGTAGTTTGCTGTTTTGAGCAATCGCAATGACTGTAACTGCAAGAGATAGTTAGTGTTATTTGTTGATGCTATTGCAACTGCTGTGTCGAGTAGATCATGACTGAAGCGCATGTAGAGCTTTACCAAAAACGTATTCCAATTTATCCACGTTCCATCACAGGGCGTTTTCGTAATCTCAAGACGGGTATCTTGAGTCTGGCTTACAGCATTTATTATCTGTTGCCCTGGTTGCGCTGGGATAGACCGAATGCACCGGATCAAGCCATACTCTACGATTTGCCGGGACGGCACTTTTATATCTTTGGCTTGACGATTCAGGTGCAGGATATTTTCTGGTTGGCCGGTGTATTGGTGATTTTCGCCATATTATTGTTTTTTGTGACCGGTCTTGCAGGTCGGGTATGGTGTGGCTATTTCTGTTTTCAGACCTTGTGGACCGATCTTTACATGATGATTGAGCACTGGGTCCAAGGCGAGCGGCCAGCACGGATGCGTCTGGACAGAGCGCCCTGGAATCGAGAGAAAGCCCTGAAAAAAGGATTGACCTATGCGCTTTGGTTATTAGTCGCCTTCTGGACAGGTCTGACGTTTACCATGTACTGGATGGATGCTCCAGCCCTGCTGATTGCGTTTGTCACCGGTGAGGCCCCTTATTCTGCTTATTTCACCACCTTTTTTCTGACGGCCACGACTTTTATCATGGCGGGTCTGGCGCGGGAACAGGTCTGTATCTATATGTGCCCGTATGCTCGCTTCCAGAGCGCGATGTTTGATCATGACACCCTGATTATTTCCTATGATCAAAAACGGGGCGAGGCTTTAAAGGGACGCAGTACGCTCGCTAGAGGTATGAAGACCCGAGAAGATCGTGCTGCCAAAGGTGTTGGTGACTGTGTGGATTGTGGGTATTGCGTGCAGGTTTGCCCTGTTGGTATTGATATCCGCGATGGCCTGCAATATCAGTGTATTTCCTGTGCACTGTGTATCGATGCCTGCGACACCATAATGGATAATCTGAAATGGCCACGTGGTCTGGTTCGTTATACTTCCGAGAAGGGTCTGGCCGGCAAAAGGACCAATATCATGAAGCCCAAAACAGTCGGTTATGGGGTGGTTCTGACTGTGGCCATCAGTATTTTGACCTGGAGCGTGCTAAATAGCGCACCTTACAGTGGTACAGTGGTGCAAGTCCGCCAGCCTTTGTATACCCGCTTATCGAATGGAAGTATTCGCAATAGTTATGAGATCAAATTAAACAACAAACTGACTGCACCGATGACTGTTGGTATTGGTATTGAGGGTCTGGATGGGGCAACCTTGAACATGGAGGGTATGGAGCGCCTTGATCTGAAACCACAGGAGCGGATTAAGCTGATGGCGCGGGTACGGATTCCACCGGTGCAGAACAATGCTACAGTCGGTGATAACGTTACGTTTGTTATTCAGATCATGGATGGCGCAACAGCAGAACCCATTCGTCGGCAAGTACCTTTTTACGTTCCAGAAGGTCATTGATGAACGGATTGCTATTCAGTCTTGCTTTAGGGACTGCGCTAATTGTACTGGCTAATGTGGTGCTGGTTCGTTTTATACATGTTAGTGCCAAACAAGCCGCTGCAGTCATGGTGCTGGTAATTCTGGGCCTATATGTTCCCTATGCCATCCTGTTCTGGCCAGGTGGTGATGTATTCGCCATTCATCTGGCGATATACCTTATGGCTTCGTTTGTTTGTGCCATACTGCTGGGTGCACGCGTCGAAGGTCAGCGTTTGTGCTGGGAACCGGTGGCCATTAGCGGGTTTTTTATCTTCGTGGTGATGTCAGGCGCGGTATTTATTGCAGTCGCCGAGCACGGTTTGCCGCCTTCTGTAAGGGATTGGCTCTTGCCAGACAAGGCCGGACAGCGCGGTATAATGTCAAGTTTTCCTGGTGTGGTATCGCACGATTATCATAAGAAGGAATCGTTATATAACCAGTATCTTAAGCAAGTGGAGCGTCAACGCCAGCGAGGCTGGCGGGTACGAAAAGGCTGGGTGCATTCAGCACCTCGTGTTAATGAAGCCACACCTTTTCGGGTCGCGGTTGAAACCCGCGATGCGGTGCCGGTCACTGGTGCACGTGTTACCGGTATGTTTTTGCGACCTTCAAGTAATAAACTGGATGTTGGCTTTGATCTGCCAGAGATCGCACCAGGCATTTATGAAGCCAGTATAGCCTTGTCTGTTGTCGGTCATTGGGATCTGGTACTTCAAATTCGTAAGGATGAGGAGTTACATGAAATTCGGGCCAGAACCCGTGTGCTGGCGCATCGCCGGTTGTAATACCCGCAATTTGGCGTGTGTTGTTCAGCATGTGCGTCAGGTTTGTTAGAAATAAGCACTAGTTAAAATAGTTACGAATAAACCTGGTTACGATGACTACATCCGTTGAACCACTGAGTACGCAAAATAATGCTTCGGTAAAAGTGGCTGAAACAATTTGTTTTCACTGTCATTTACCGGTGCCACCCAATACGCATTTTTTTGCCGTCATTGATGGTCAGCGCCAGCCGATGTGCTGTCATGGTTGTCAAGCAGTCGCAGAAGCTATCATGGCGGCGGGTTTGACCGATTTCTACCGCCATCGTACTGCATCATCACGGCGGGCAGAGGACTTGATTCCTGAGCAATTGCGGGGATTAACGCTTTATGATCGCCCGGATCTGCAAAGAAGCTTTGTTCGTATTGAGGATACGCATGTACGCGAGGCCGCACTGATTCTTGAAGGTATTGTCTGTGCTGCTTGTGTTTGGCTTAACGAGCGACATATCAATGCCTTGCCGGGAGTTCTGGAGTTTCGGGTCAATTATTCCACCCATCGTGCACGCCTTCGCTGGGATGATCGTCACATTAAGCTCAGTGATGTTTTAAATGCCATCGCTGCGATAGGTTATATCGCGCACCCTTTTGATCCGGGACGGCAGGAAGCCTTACAGAAGCGCGAGCGGGCTGTGGCGTTGCGACGGTTGGCTGTTGCCGGATTGTTTGGGATGCAGGTGATGATGCTGACCGTGGGATTATATGTGGGTGAGCACCAGGGTATGGAGGTCTGGATTCGGGACTTTCTGCGCTGGATATGCCTGATTTTGACCACGCCAGTCGTCATCTATGCTGCGCGACCGTTTTTTGATGCGGCCTGGCGTGATTTACAGCGTCGGCAGCTAGGGATGGATGTGCCAGTATCATTGGCGATTGTGACCGCGTTTATCGCGAGCATTGGATATACCCGGCAGGGCGGGGGTGAGGTCTATTACGATTCAGTGACCATGTTCACCTTTTTCCTGTTGACCGGGCGGTTCCTTGAAATGAGTGCTCGGCATCATGCCGGACAGGTCTCTGAAGCATTGGTGCGAATGTTGCCAGCGACGGCAGCTCGTTTGGGTCGTGACAACGAAGAAGAAATTGTAGCTGTTGCAGAATTACAGCCCAAGGATCGGGTGCTGGTTCGACCGGGGGAAACGATACCGGCAGATGGACGGATTGAGGAGGGTAGCAGTAGTGTCGATGAGTCTTTACTCAGTGGTGAAAGCCTGCCGTTAACCCGGAAAGCGGGTGAGGTCCTGATTGGTGGATCAGTCAATATCGAAAGCCCGTTGATCATGCGGGTTGAGAAGATTGGCGCTGATACCGTATTGTCCGCCATTGTGCGATTACTTGATCGTGCCCAGAGTGAAAGGCCGCGCCTGTCAAGGTTGGCGGATCAGATTGCTGGATGGTTTGTTGCTGGGTTGCTAGTGGTCGCCAGCATTGTGTTTTTGGTGTGGTGGCGACTCGCTGGTTTTGACACCGCATTTCGTATCACACTCTCGGTACTCGTGGTGACCTGTCCATGTGCGCTGTCGTTAGCGACACCGACAGCTATTGTTGCGGCAACCGGTGCACTGACCCGACGCGGTATATTGACCACACGTGGTCACGCACTGGAGACGTTGGCACAAGCGACCCATGTGATTTTTGATAAGACCGGTACACTGACTTATGGTCGATTACGGGTGACTGCTGTGGATACGGCGGGGTGCCTGGATTCGTCGCGTTGCTTGCTTCTGGCGGCTGCGCTGGAGCGCGGTTCGGAACATCCGGTGGGACGTGCATTGGTTGATGCGGCCGGTCAAATGGCAGGTGATGGCGCCTGTGCGCCTGTAGCAACAGCGTTGTGTAATACCCCGGGTGGCGGGATAGAAGGTTGGGTTGATAGCTGTTGCTATCGCGTCGGGCATCCTGAATTTGTAGCGCAACTCAGTGGAAGTGTGATAGCGCGTAGCGATCTTGATGCAAGTAGTACCCGGGTTGTGTTGGGGGATAGTCAAGGCGTATTAGCCTGGTTTAAGCTGGAAGATACCTTGCGCCCGGGTGCAGCTGAAATGGGGGCAGCATTGCAGGCGCGGGGGCTGGCTGTTGAACTGCTGAGTGGTGATCGTCAGGACGCAGTGACACATATTGCCCATCAAGTGATGATTGACAAGGCGATTGGCGGGTTGTCACCTCAGGATAAATTAGATCGGGTACGTGCATTGCAGCAGCGGGGTGCAGTGGTTGTGATGGTCGGTGATGGTGTTAACGATGCACCGGTATTGGCAGCCGCTCAGGTATCACTTGCAATGGGTGAGGGTACTCAGCTCGCTCATGCGACCGCAGATATGATTTTGCTTTCGGAAGACCTGTCGCATCTGGTTTACAGTGTTGATGTAGCCCGGCGCACATTGTGGATAATGCGTGAGAATTTTTTATGGGCAATCGGTTACAATCTAATAGCACTACCGTTGGCAGCGGGAGGCTATTTGACACCCTGGATGTCGGCGCTTGGCATGTCGTTCAGTTCGCTGTTGGTGGTGGTTAATGCGTTACGGCTTCGGCAATCTAAGTGAGAGGTCATAAATTATGCGAATCCTTTATCTGTTGATTCCGGTGATGCTGGGTGTTGTTGGAGTCGCGCTTTGGGCGTTCCTCTGGGCCGTGCGTACAGGGCAATTTGATGACCTGGAAGGGCCTGCCCACCGTATTCTGATGGATGATGATGACCCGCGCATCCCACACCATTGCCGGAAAGAAAATGATGGTAATTGATTTAATGACCCGTTAATGGTAAGGAGAATGATATGTTTAACTTACAGAATTTTCCTCTGTTCATTATTATCGTGCTACTTGTGGCATCCTGGTTAAGTTTTTTTTCGGTCGTACCCTGGGGACAGATGTTCTAAGAGGTACAGTATCTTATCAGATTATTATAAAAACCGCTTTTTCCTGTACAGGTCAAGGCGGTTTTCAGCATTATGACCAAACATGAGCAAATGACGCTGGCGCTGTTAGCTGACGGTAAGGCATATAGCCTGCAAGAAATAAGCACGCGCCTACAGATGCCCCCGTCAACGGTGAAACAGTGTTTGCGCACCCTGCAAACGCTGGGAGTGGACATCAGCGTTTTAATGAATCATCGCTATAGACTGCCTGCACCCTTGGAATTGTTGGCAAAGGAGCAGATTAGTACCCGTCTGAATGAGATAAGCCGTTCTGCATTGAATCAATTGGAAGTTCACGCAGTACTGGACTCTACCAATGATTATTTACTGAGCAGGGCGCGTGAGCATGATGTCGGTAGCATAGCCTGTTTTAGCGAATTGCAGCGAGCGGGACGTGGCCGACTGGGGCGTCGTTGGCTATCACCACTGGGCGCAGGTTTGTTTGGTTCACTGCTATGGCAATTCAAGGTGCCTGCAACGGCGCTGAGTGGTTTGAGCCTGGCAATCGGTATTGCAGTAGCACGTACTTTACAGCGTTTAGGTGTAGAGGCCGTTGGCCTGAAGTGGCCAAATGATATCTTGTGGTGTGAGCGTAAGCTGGGCGGTATTTTGCTGGAATCAGGAGATAACAATGGTGTTTTCTTCGTGGTTATCGGTGTCGGCATTAATATCGCGTTGCCGCCGCAAGCGGTGACCCTGATTGACCAGCCCTGGGTTGACTTACAGGAAGTTCTGGGCACGGGGCGCGTTTCCCGGAACCATTTGGCTGCCGCATTGGTTAATGCGCTAGTTGAGGTCTTGTTACCTTTTGAGCAGGGTGGGTTTGCCGATCTGTCTGCTGAATGGGCGCGTTTTGACCAAATTACCGGGCGGCGGGTTTGTCTGCATTTGCCGAATAAAACAGTGGTGGGCATTGTGCGTGGTGTCGATACCCAGGGTGCGTTATTGCTAGAGAGCAGTGACGGGCAGGTGAAGCCTTATAGAGGTGGAGAAACCAGCCTGAGGCTTGAATCGTGATTTTGTTGGCTGATGTCGGTAATAGCCAGATTAAATGGGTGTTCTGGGATGGGGTTGATTACCATCATGCTGGCCGTGCTGCTCACGATAATAAAAACTGGGATCATTTATTGGCGCGGTTATGGGCCAGGCTGCCCCGGCCATCACGCGCGCTCATCGTGAGCGTGGCCGGTGTCGAGGCACATGCAGCGCTTACAGCCTGGATGGGTAAGCACTGGCATATTGAAGCGGAATTTATTTTTTCAACCACGGCAGACCACGGTATTCGCAATGCTTATGCTGAGCCAGGGCGTTTAGGTGCGGATCGCTGGGTGGCCATGATTGCTGCACATGCGATTGTCCGGCAGGTATGTTACGTCGTAGATTGCGGAACGGCAGTGACAATTGATGCGCTGGCAGCCGATGGCCAGCATCTGGGCGGCGTAATTCTGCCCGGAATACGTTTGATGCGTGAATCCTTGTTTCGGGCGACGCGGCAGATTCCTCCGGAAACCGGGGAGATACAACTGTTTGGTGACAGTACTCGTGATGGTGTTTGGGGCGGGGCAGCGTATGCGGTCGCCGCAGCAATCGATGGTATTATTGACCGGATGGTCGCTATCCGCGGTTCAGGGACACGGCTGTTAACTGGTGGTGATGCCGAAGCCATCTTGCCGTATTTATTGGACCGATACCGCTGGGAACCCGATTTGATTTTTATCGGGTTGCGGGTCGCGGGACGAATTTTTGATCGTGATTAATGGGTTGTTTATGATGGGGGCGGAACCAGTACTTCACGGCTGCCATTGGATTGGGCCGGGCCGACGATACCGGCTGCTTCCATCTCTTCAACCAGCCGTGCTGCCCGGTTATAACCAATACGCAAGCGGCGTTGCACGCCGGATACAGAGGCACGGCGTGTTTCTGTGACGATATGCACGGCTTCATCGTACAACGGGTCACTTTCATCGCCACGACTGTTACCGCTGCCATTTTCGCTGCCATTACCGTTTTCTTCAAACGATCCGGTGAGGACATCCTCGATATAATTGGGTGTACCGGTACAACGCAGATATTCGACCACACGGTTGACTTCATGGTCATCAACAAAGGCGCCGTGTACGCGTTGCGGCACGCCGATACCCGGTGGCAAATAGAGCATGTCGCCATGCCCTAGTAGTTGTTCAGCGCCCATTTGATCGAGAATAGTGCGGGAATCCACCCGCGAAGAGACCTGAAACGCGATACGTGTTGGAACATTAGCCTTTATCAGGCCGGTAATGACATCGACTGAAGGTCGCTGTGTGGCCAGAATCAGGTGAATACCGGCGGCGCGGGCTTTTTGTGCGAGCCTGGCGATGAGCTCCTCGACTTTCTTGCCGACGATCATCATCATATCGGCAAGCTCATCAATCACAATGACGATGAAAGGTAGTGGTTCCAGTGTATTCGCTTCATCAGAGCGGATATCATCTTCGGGTTTCCACAAAGGATCAGGCAAGGCCTCTCCGGCATTGATTGCATCCTTTACCTTACGATTAAAACCAGCAATATTACGGACTTTCAAGGCAGCCATCAGCCGATAGCGGCGCTCCATTTCGGCGACACACCAACGTAGTGCGTTGGCGGCTTCTTTCATGTCAGTAACGACGGGTGTTAGTAGATGCGGGATATCCTCATAGATGGATAATTCCAACATTTTTGGATCGACTAGAATCAGCCGTACTTCACTCGGCGGCGCTTTATAGAGCAGACTTAGCAGCATGGCATTGATAGCGACCGACTTGCCGGAACCGGTAGTGCCAGCAACGAGCAGGTGTGGCATTTTTCCCAGGTTGGCAACGCTGGGATTGCCGCTGATATCTTTGCCAAGTGACAAGGTGAGTGCGGCCGAAGATTGTTTGTAGGCCGACGATTCTAGTACCTCGCGTAAATAGACGATCTCCCGTTTCTGGTTGGGTATTTCCAGTCCAATTACCGATTTGCCGGGAATAATCTCAACCAGTCGCACACTAATGACGGATAAGCCACGTGCCAGGTCTTTAGTTAAATTGCTGATTTGATTTACTTTAACACCGGGTGCGGGTTGTACTTCAAAGCGGGTGATCACCGGGCCTGGCTCTACGGCAACCACATCCACTTCAATCCCGAAACTTTTGAGCAGGCCCTCCAGTTGCCGTGACATTTCTTCCAGCATTTCAGCGGAGTAACCCACCTGGTGTGCTTGAGGTGTATCAAGCAGATCCAGGGGGGGGAGTGAATAAGGTGTAACAGGAGCGGCTTCCCTGAACGGCGTGGTGGCTGCTAGTTTTGCAGTAGGCGGTGGTGTGGCCACATCAGTGGGGCTGGATAGTGAGGATGGCTCGGTAACGACAGGCGTAAAGGGGGCATTATGTGCAGTAATGCCTGCTTCAATGGGTGAAGCATTCTCGTGGCCAGCCTGTAGTTGTGAATTAGGTTCTACAGTCGATCTAACTGTTTCAGGCGAGGCCCCGTCCTGTCCAGCCGGTGACGGTATTGTCGGTGGTGGTGGGGTGCTGACATTTTGTGGCTTGACCCATTGGGGGGTCATGGTTTCTTGTGAGGGTTCAGCCGACAGGTTTGATAGCGGTATTGCATCGGTCGCATCGGCAGATTCAGTCGGTTGTGCGGCCGATGCAATGGCAGGAATTAACGTTTGCAGCTCAAAAGAAGTGATCTGTTTATCTTCTTCTGTACTTATGGTTTTATCTTTTTTGAGTGAAGGGATTGGGCTGTTGACCAGTTGTGGCAGGATCGTTTCAGCGCTCGGTAGTGGTGCTGCTGTGGGTTCATCTCTGGATGCATCAATTGCAGATCGTGTTTCTGATTGCGGGTGTTGTTGCATGTTGCTGTGTGCTGGCTGTAATGGAGCTGTTTTTTTTGCAGTGGTATCAACAAACGGTAGTGGTGTTTGGGTTGGGGGCGTGGTAGTTAGCGGATCAAGCGGATCAGGATTTTCCGGGTTTTTTTTAGAGACATTAACAGTAGGCTTCTCAACAGGGGGCTTACCTGCTGCCGGTTTCTGCGGGCGTGCTGTGTCCGGGGAAGCTGCTGGTTTAAATAGTCGTATTGGTGACAAAACCAGACCACCTATAAAATCAAACAGTTTTAGGGTGATATCACCGATCCGGTCAATCAGCGCTAACCATGAAATATTGACGACGAGTGTTGTGCTGGCCAGGAACAAGAGCAGCAAGAACAGGTTGGCACCGGTTGGCCCAAGGATTTGGTATAGAAATTGGCTGAGATTCGATCCTGCCAGTCCTCCTGCGGAACCGGAACCGGGTACAGTACCTGCGGCTGCATGCCAGTGTATTGCAGCCAGGCTGCTGGCAGATGCCAGCATGACGGTGAAACCCAGTATGCGGAATATGATGATTTCAGCGTCTAGGTGTAATAACCGGTTTCGCTTAAACAGTTGCCAGGCGACCAGCAGGATGCCAAGGGGTAACAGGTAAGCAGGATAGCCAAGGAAGTACAGCGTAATGTCAGCGAACCAGGCGCCAGTGATACCACCGATATTATGAATCTGCTCAGCTTCGACAGTGTGTGTCCATGCGGGGTCTTGCAGGTTAAATGTGTACAACGCAGCCAACATGGTCAGTGCAAGTATGACCAAGAACCAGAAGCCGGCCTCTCGTAGTAACCTGTGTATGAAGCGGGTTATGCCGGTGCGAATGTTCGATGACTTAGGTCTGATGCGTTGTGCTTGCGCCAAAATAGGGTCCTGTGGTTTCGTTGTGATACGTTAGATACTGTTTGTTAACCGGTAACTTGTGGTCACTGAACTGTAAAAAACATTATTCTCCCATTCCTGGTGATTAAGGTGAAGCCCGAGGGGATATCAGCGAACTTGCTTGCCTTGTTCAGGCTCCAATGACCAACACGCTAATTTTCAAAGCGTGCTCACCGCCCTGATTGCTGGATCATGCGCCTTCAATTCCTGCATAGTCTTGACGAAGTTTCTTCCACTGAATGGAATGCCCTGGTTGCGGGGCAGAATCCGTTTCTCAGCTATGAATTTTTAAGCGCACTGGAGCGACATGGCTGTGTGGGTGAGCATACTGGCTGGTTGCCACATCATGTTATTTGCTACAGTGAGGATGGGTATTTATTGGGAGCTGTGCCTTTATATCTGAAGTTTAATTCCTACGGCGAGTTTGTGTTTGACTGGCATTGGGCAGAAGCTTATCGACAGCGAGGTTTAGCCTATTACCCAAAGTTCGTTGGTGCAATCCCGTACACACCGGTAACGAGCGCACGTTTGCTGTTGGCGGATGGCCAGGCTCATCCACAGAAGACAGCATCAACCATGATAGATTATATTCTGAAAGAGGGGCGGCGACATCAAGTATCCTCGGTTCATTGGTTATTTCCGGGCGCTGCCGAACTGAACGCCATGCGGTCACAGGAATTATTGCACCGACTGGGCTGCCAGTTTCACTGGAGTAATCGCGGGTATCGGGATTTTCAGGATTTTCTGGATACGCTTACCGCCAAGCGTCGTAAGAATATCAAGCGGGAACGCCGGAAAGTAGATGAAGCTAATCTGGAGTTGCGCACGCTTCATGGCTCAGAGATTAGTGCAGCACAATGGCACGCCATTTACAAATTTTACTGCTCTACATTTCATCGACTTGGTGGTATTCCAACACTCACCCAGTCATTTTTTGAAGATATCGCCATGACAATGGGTGACCGGATAGTGCTCATGCTGGCTCTCGGGCCACAAGGCCAGGAGGTGGCTGCTGCGATTAGTTTTCGTAGCGAAACAACCTTGTACGGCCGTCATTGGGGCTGTCATGCTGATTACGATAGCCTGCATTTTGAGGCCTGCTATTATCAGGGTCTGGAGTATTGTATTGATCATAAGTTACAGCGTTTTGAACCGGGTGCTCAAGGGGAACACAAAATCTACCGAGGCTTTTTGCCAACCTTGACGCATTCGATGCATTGGATTGCTGATCCTGATTTTCGTCGGGCTATTGCTCATTTTCTGGAACGTGAACGTTCAGCGATACGCGAATACGCTCAAAAGTTGCAACAACATTCACCCTATCGGGATGAGGTGATTACTGATGTTACCTGTGTGGCTGGATCCCAGTGATGATAGCCAGCCTTTTCCTCACCCACATCATGCACTCATTGAGCCTAACGGTTTATTGGCAGTGGGTGGTAATTTAAATCCACGCCGTCTGTTAAATGCTTATCGACAAGGTATTTTTCCCTGGTATTCAGCAGGTCAGCCCATCTTGTGGTGGTCGCCTGATCCACGATTGGTATTGTTGCCAGAAGCAATCAGGGTGTCACGTAGTCTCCGCAAGACCTTGCGTAAGGGGATGTTTAATGTGACGGCTGATGCGGCGTTTGACACGGTTGTGCGTGCTTGCGCCGAACCACGCAGGTCAGAATCAGGTACCTGGATTACACCAGAAATGCACCGTGCTTATTGTCGTCTACATCAATTGGGCCATGCGCACTCTATCGAAGCCTGGCTGCAAGGTGAGTTGGTGGGCGGGCTATATGGGGTCGGGCAGGGCCGCATTTTTTATGGGGAATCGATGTTTAGTTATGTCAGTGATGCGTCAAAAGTGGCCCTGGTTGCTTTGGCGGCCCAGTTACACCGATGGGGGTTTGCCATTATTGATTGTCAGCTACATACCGATCATCTAAGCCGTATGGGGGCGGTAGAGATTTCCAGAACCCTGTTTTTACAATTATTGGATCGTTATTGTTCATACGCTGGTATGACCGGTTGCTGGCAGCTGGATGATGATCTGCTTGCTGGTGTACTTGAATACAACAATGAGTGAATTTATTGATTCTCTATATAATTTACGGATGTTTTTAACGACCGATTATGCCTGTAATTACTTGTCGGATCGACAGGCGCGTAATCTGGTTGCTGACCCGGATGTTGCCAATAACGTACTTTATACCCAATTAGCACACTTGGGTTTTCGGCGCAGTGGTAATCACATTTACCGACCGCATTGCCGGGGCTGCAAGGCATGCCGGTCGCTACGAATTCCGGTGGAGCATTTTCGACCTAACCGTTCACAGCGACGGGTGCTGATGCGTAATCAGGATTTACAGGTAGCCGTTATGGATGCCACATTTCAGGATGAGCATTTTGATTTGTTTGCACATTATGTTGCCAAGCGGCATGCAAAAGCGGGGATGGATCCGGCTGAACCTGAAGATTACTGGTCATTCGTTAATTCGTTATGGTGTTCGACCAAGCTGTATGAAGTTCGCTGTGGCCAGCGCCTGTTAGCGATAGCCGTGACGGATTATCTGGATGATGGTTTGTCGGCGGTTTACACATTTTTTGATCCGCAGGAGCACGTGCGAGGCTTGGGGACCTTTGCTATCTTGCAGCAAATTGCCGAAGCAAAACGAAAAGGATTGCAATGGGTGTATCTGGGTTACTGGATCGAGAATTGCGACAAGATGGTGTACAAAAAGCGTTTTAATCCGCATGAGATTTATATTGCAGAGGGCTGGCGATGGATAGCGATGGATGCCGTTGCGCGCAATAAAACCGGTTAGGTGGATTTTTGGTTAATCCTGGCCGGGCATTCATATTCATAAAAGTATAAATAATATACCATCATCTTTAAAAACATTTGCTCAATTATCCAGATAAAATTGACATCTGCCCCATATCGGCTTTAACTTTCCTTACGTTCCGCGCAGCGTTTTCTAAACGCATCGTGGATGTATCAGTAACAGGAGTTGTGCTATATAAAGGCTCCAGGATGAAACACTCCAGTATGTAACTGACTCACCCAAAACCACGCAAATCGAGGATTTTCTATGGCTCTTAAAGAAGTTGTGATCGTTAGTGCCGCACGGACGGCAATTGGTAGTTTTATGGGTAGCCTGAAAAGTGTTCAGGCACGCGATCTGGCTATCACTGCTGCGCAGGGTGCAATTGATCGATCGGGCGTATCGGCTGATATTATCGATGAGATCTGCATGGGACAGCTATATACGGGTATGCAAGGCTCCTTACCCGCACGGCAGGTCAGCATGCGGATTGGTTTGCCTCATCGCAGTAGTGCCGTATCGATTAATCAGAACTGTACTTCTGGTATGCGGGCACTGGAAATTGCTTGCCACAACATTATGTTAGGAAATACCGAGATTGGCCTGGCCGTAGGTGTGGAGAGCATGACCAATGCCCCCTATATGATTCCCAAGGCCCGCATGGGTTACCGCATGGGTCAGGGCAGCATTGAAGACAGCATGATCTATGACGGGTTGTTCGATGAGCTGGTGCCAGGTCATATGGCAATGACAGCCGAGAATGTTGCTGAAAAATATGGTATTACCCGTCAAGAGTGTGATGAGCTGGCGCTTATCAGTCATACTCGTGCAACCAGAGCTGTTAATGAAGGTATTTTCAAGCCAGAGATTGTGCCGGTCGAGATCAAGTCCAAGAAAGGCTCAAAATTCTTCGAGGACGATGAAAATCCCCTGACCGACGCAAATCTTGAGGCGATGGGCAAACTGCGTCCTGCTTTCAAGAAAGACGGGGTAGTGACTGCGGCTAATGCTTCCAGCATTAATGATGGTGCCAGTGCAGTCGTTGTTATGTCGCTGGATAAAGCCAAAGAGATGGGTATCAAGCCACTGGCCAAGCTGGTCAATATTTGCCAGGCAGGCGTCGATCCCGCAATTATGGGTTTAGGCCCGGCAGTAGCGATCCCCAAATGCCTGAAAGGTGCAAATCTTAAGTTTGAGGATATTGAGTATTGGGAAGTTAACGAAGCGTTTGCTGCTCAATGGCTGGGTGTTGGGCGGATGCTGAAAGAAGATCACAACATAACCTTGACGCCTGACAACTGTAATGCCAATGGTTCCGGTATTGCGCTTGGTCATCCTGTCGGTTCTACAGGTCTACGCATTATCGTGAGCTTGCTGTATGAGCTAGAGCGTGAGGGCAAGACGCTGGGTGGCGCTTCATTGTGTGTTGGTACAGGTCCAGCTATGGCTTCCTTGTGGACTCGTGACATTTAGCTTACTGGTATCAAGGTCAATTTATTAACGTGATTTAGAGGCGGTTTAAGGTAGAATCGCCTTTAAAAATATTATGATCTTATATCATCATATTTTTATAACACCAACCCCACAGAACCACCAATGATCGATCCAAAGCTACTCAGGACAAACCTGGAAAAAACTGCAGAGAAACTCGCCCGGAGAGGCTTCACGCTGGACACACAATCCATCAATACACTGGAAATACAGCGAAAGGCTTTACAGACTCAAACCCAGGAACTGCAAAATGAGCGTAATAAAAGCTCCAAAGCAATTGGACACGCAAAAGCAAAAGGGGAGGATACACAACCACTACTTGACAAGGTTGCCAGCCTGGGTGACAAGCTTAAAGAAACAGCCAACAAGCTGGAAGCAATACAAGGCAGACTAAAAAGCCTGCATCTTGGTATCCCAAACCTGCCCCATGACAGCGTTCCGGAGGGCGCTGGAGAAAGTAGCAATGTTGAAATCCGCAGCTGGGGCCAATGCGACCAAATCAAGTTCAAAGCACGTGATCATATCGATCTGGGTGAAGCGAGCGGACTAGATTTTGCGGCGGCCACAAAACTGACCGGAAGCCGATTTACCGTTATCCACGGACCACTGGCCCGACTGCATCGAGCACTTATCCAATTCATGCTTGACCTGCACACCAGGGAGCACGGTTATCAGGAAGTATACGTACCCTATATAGTTAATGCAGAAAGCCTGAAAGGCACAGGCCAGCTTCCAAAATTTGAAGTAGACTTATTTAAACTTCAAAGTGAGCCAAGCTACTATCTCATTCCTACCGCCGAGGTCCCTGTAACCAATCTGGTGAGAGATTGCATTATCGAAGCAGATCAATTACCACTACGCTACGTTGCACACACTCCATGCTTTCGAAGTGAAGCCGGCTCCTACGGCAAGGATGTGCGTGGCATGATTCGTCAGCACCAGTTTGAAAAAGTCGAACTGGTGCAAATTGTACAACCAGAAACATCCTACGCAGCGCTGGAGGACTTAACCCGACACGCCGAAACTGTTTTACAGCGCCTAGAACTGCCTTACCGAGTCATGGTGCTATGTACAGGCGATATTGGTTTTTCCTCGGCCAAGACCTACGATCTGGAAGTCTGGCTGCCTTCCCAGAAGCAATACAGAGAAATCTCCTCGTGCAGTAACTTCGAAGATTTTCAGGCACGGCGAATGCAGGCACGTTGGCGAAATCCGGATAAAGGCAAACTCGAATTAGTGCATACACTCAATGGATCAGGATTGGCTGTAGGGAGGACACTCGTTGCCATTATGGAAAACTACCAGGATGAACGCGGCCATATCAGAATCCCAGAAGCACTCAAACCCTATATGGGTGGTCTAGAAGCCATTGTTCCCAATATGCACTAAACTGGATGCTCACTTTACAGAAATAGCAGAATCATGATTTTCATTGATATTATCAATCTGTTCTTGCAGACGATTTTTTATTTCTGTGGTCATTCTAAGTTCAGCAGTTAACATTTCAATTTTACGCAATGCTGTCCAATGCTCCTGGGCCATGCTTTCCATCTCGGTACGCAATTGCTCCGATTCCATATTTAGTCGTTCCAATTCTGTGCATAATCCTTGATAGCGTTCTTGCAGGGTTGCTTCAGCAATTTTTCTCTCAGCCAGTTCGTGTTGTTGCAGCTCGCGCTGAGCTTGCCATTGTATTTCACGTTGATTCCAGTTTTCACGCTCCTTACTGATATGGTGGCGTTCATTAGCCAACTCCAGACGTATTTGATCGATGAGCTGCATCAAGTGGCTTTCATTCGTTTCGCTACGCTGGCGTTCCTGGTCAAGTTGCTGTTTAGCTTCATGAATACATCTATCCATTTCTGTTTGTACTGTTTGTACCATCGCTTCTAGTTGCGTCACTCGTGCAGTGGTTTCATGTCGAATTTGTGTGATGTTGTCTTGTGCGATAACTACACGTTGTTCCGCCGCCTGAATAGCACTTTCAGCCGTGGTGCGGCGTTCTTGCTCCACAAGCAGTTGATCTGTCAACTTGCGGACAGCTTTTCTTTCAATATCAAGCTGTTCAATATGCCGGGCTGTATCTGCTTGCGCAGCTTGCTGTGCATTGATCGCCTGATCACGCGATTTTTCGGCTTCAGCTACGGACTGTGCAGCGAGTTGACGCTGCTCTGCAAATATATCTTCAGCATGTTGCACGGCTGTTTTCCAAAAGATGTTAAGTGCAGTGGTAACTGCTTCAGGGATACTGGGGGGCAAAATGGCTTTAGGTGTGTCAGCCATGTGTTGTTGCCAGCTTTTAAGATGTTCGCTAATGGTGGTATTGCTACCGGTGCCTAAAACTTCGCGTATTCGTTGAATTGTGGGATTGAGTCCACGACCGAGCAAAGATTCAGCAGCAGATTGAACGTCTTCATAACGAATTCCAGAGCGCGCCATAATTATGATTACCGTGTCAAAGAATAATTTTGGGATTATACCACAAGACAATATTACGTATTACGTAATTTATACACATTTTACATGCAGAAATTCAAGATAATTACTATAATCATGAATTATTTTTTAATGAAAAAAACCACTACGGACATGCAATAAGCAGCTTGTTGTCAACTGATACATCCAAGAATAATTTCCTTAACCTGTATGGCAACAGCAAAATCTTTAGTGGTAAATTAATAAGAAATACGTTATCCAGAAACACGACCTTCCACCACACCTGCACCCGGCTACCCCCCGTTTCCCCATCCCCTAAAGACCTGCTTATGACCACCTTCTCAGCAACCCTTCCACTAGAGCGGCTGCAATTACCGCAAGACCTCGATGGCCGGACAGGACGTAATCGTGCAGGCCCGGAGGTCGTTTGCCAACTAGCTGCCAATAACGACCTTGAAGCAATTAATGCATGGCTTGCTGAATACCATGACTCGCCGCAAACCCTGCGAAACTATCGCAAGGAAGCCGAGCGATTACTGCTTTGGGCACTGCTTGAGCGTAAAAAACCATTATCCAGTTTGACCCGCGAAGACTGTATTCTTTATGAGATTTTCCTCAGCGACCCACAGCCAGGAGAACGTTGGTGCGGGCCAAAAGCACCACGTCATAGTGCACGCTGGCGGCCTTTTCTAGGTGCGCTCGGCCCATCAAGCCGCAAGGTAGCCATGTTAATCATCAATTCGATGCTGAGTTACCTAGTTAAAGCCGGCTATCTGGCAGGCAATCCATTGGCATTGGTTCGTCGTCGCCATCGTAACCAAAACGCCACAAATAGCGTGGAACGTTTTCTTGAACACGATCAATGGCAAGCCTTGCTGGATACCATTAAAGCACTACCGCAAGATAGCAAGCGCGATCAACAGCACCATGCCCGCGCACGTTACCTGCTTGCATTACTTTACCTGCTAGGCCCCCGGGTGAGTGAGATTGCTAATCATACGATGGGCAGCTTTGTACAGATTCGTAGCCGCTGGTGGTGGCATGTTACCGGTAAAGGTCAAAAAGAAGCACGTGTACCTGTCAACCGTGACATGCTGCAAGCCTTGCGGGAATACCGGCAGTTCCTTGGTTTGTCGCCACTCCCGTCACCCGGTGAGGAGATACCCCTAGTGATGAATCTTAAGGGCACTAGTGGCATTAGCAGCAATATGATTTACAGGATAATCAAAGATCTGGTTACCAAAGCAGCTATGCGGCTGGACGCAGATGACCCATATCAAGCTGAAAGATTGCGCCGTGCTTCCACACACTGGCTCCGACATACCAGCATTACCCATCAAGCAGATGCGGGCATTGATCTTTCGCACCTACAGCGCAACGCTCGTCATGCCCGTCTTGATACCACCGGTTTGTATCTGCATGCCGAGGAGAAAGAATGGCATGATGCCATGGAGCAGCATCGCCTGAAAAAATAGCCACGTACAAGCGGTCAATCATCCTTGCCTGCCTGCAGGATTCCGCTTCCAGCCTGCAAGATCAACCTGATTGCTCTATAGCCATATGTGATGTCAAGCGATAATTGAGCAAAATTAAAATACGGAATTCGGCCACCCTCTTCCACTGAATACTATCGCGGGCTTATAACAGTTGCATAAGCAGGCAGGTGCTAGTTAGTATGCCGCTTTTGAAAAATTGATGGCGACTCCAAATTTCGGCTATCACCCAGGCAAACCTATGGAACCGCCCTTACAGGGACCGCTGCCCGCCACCGATTTCTTGAGGAATACCCATGACTGTAACCCACACCCCTACACACGAGGGATTATACGACCCCCGTAATGAGCACGATGCCTGTGGTATCGGTTTTATCGTTGATATCAAAAATCGCAAGAGCCATCAAACTGTTCAGCAAGGGCTTAAAATACTCGCAAATCTGAGCCATCGCGGTGCGGTTGGTGCCGATCCACTCGCCGGTGATGGTGCCGGTCTCCTGATACAGGCTCCTGACAGTTTTCTGCGAGCCGAATGTGACACTATAGGCATCCATTTGCCCTCTTCTGGCCACTACGCTGTCGGTATGGTGTTTTTGCCCCGGGATGCGCCCGATCGCGCACAATGTGAAACAGCAATTGAGCAGAATATTGTCGCGGAAGGGCAGATTTTTCTCGGTTGGCGCGATGTACCAACCGATAATAGCTGCTTAGGTTACAGCGTAAAACCCACCGAACCGGTTATTCGGCAAGTGTTTATTCAGTGCGGTGATAGCTGCCCTGACAATGATGCTTTCGAACGCAAGCTGTTTGTTATTCGCAAGCGGTCCCACAACACGATTCGGCAAATGAATCTGCCTAACGGGATACATTTTTACATTAGCTCGCTCTCATCCCATACCTTGCTGTATAAAGGCATGATTTTAGCCAGCAACCTGGGCGCATATTACCTTGATCTTAATGACCCGCGCCTCGAATCAGCACTCGCATTGGTTCACCAGCGATTCTCTACCAACACCTTTCCATCATGGGCACTGGCACAACCTTTTCGCTACCTGTGTCACAACGGCGAAATTAACACCCTGCGCGGCAATATTAACTGGATGCAGGCGCGTCGTCATAATATGAGCTCCGATACCTTGGGGGATGATCTCGACAAATTATGGCCACTGATTGGTGATGGCGTTTCTGACTCCGCCACCTTTGATAATGCACTGGAATTACTGGTTGCAGGCGGTTATTCATTACCACACGCCATGATGCTGATGGTTCCAGAGGCATGGGCGGATAACCCGCTCATGGATCCCGGGCGTCGGGCCTTTTACGAATACCATGCTGCACTGATGGAACCCTGGGATGGTCCTGCCGCTATTGCCTTTACCAACGGCCGTCAGATTGGCGCAACCCTTGATCGTAACGGTTTGCGGCCGGCGCGTTATCTGGTCACAGATGATGATCAGGTCATCATGGCTTCAGAAATGGGTGTACTGCCTGTTGCCGAGGAAAAAATAATCAAAAAATGGCGGCTACAACCAGGAAAAATGCTGCTGATTAATCTGGAAGAAGGCCGTATCATCGATGATGATGAAATCAAGGAGCAGCTTGCTACCACCCACCCCTACCAGACATGGTTAAAGAATACTCAAATTCGCCTTCAGGATTTGCCCGCTGAAATCGGACCGATGGCGCCGGATGCAGCAACCTTGCTGCGGCGACAGCAGGCTTTCGGGTACACCCAGGAAGATCTGCGTGTCTTCCTGCTACCCATGGCAGAAAAAAGCGAGGATCCGATTGGCTCTATGGGACGTGATATCCCACTGGCCGTGTTGTCCGACCGTCCCAAACTGCTATACGACTATTTCAAGCAGAAATTCGCCCAGGTAACCAACCCGCCCATTGACCCGATCCGTGAAGAGTTGGTTATGTCGCTGGTCTCGTTTATTGGTCCGCGACCCAATCTGCTTGATCGTAGTAGCGGTGGTTCCCACAAGCGTCTGGAAGTCAAGCGCCCGATTCTCGATAACATTGACCTGGAGCGGATTCGTCGCATCGAATACCATGTGGACCGTGCCTTCCGCACCCGTACCTTGAGTATCTGCTATCCGGTAGAACGGGGCGCAAAGGGTATGGCGCTTGCGCTGGAAAGCCTGTGTCGTGAAGCCGCCGATACTGTTCGTCGTGGCTATAACATCCTGATACTTTCGGATCGGGACGTGGATGCCGATCACATCGCAATCCCCGCCCTGCTCGCCACCGCCGCTGTTCACCACCACCTGATTCGTGGTGGTCTGCGAACCGAAGTGGGTCTAGTGGTTGAAACCGGCGAAGCGCGACGCGTGCAGGATTTCTGCTTGCTCGCCGGTTATGGTGCTGAGGCCATCAACCCCTACCTTGCATTTGACACCCTGACAGTTCATGCACCGACCGTATTGCAGCCAGCGGCTCAGGCAGACATTCACGAGCGCTACACCAAGGCCGTATCCAAGGGCATCCTCAAAGTGATGTCAAAAATGGGTATTTCCACTTATCAATCGTACTGCGGTGCACAAATTTTTGAAGCCGTCGGCCTGTCCAGCAAATTTGTCGAGCGCTACTTCACCAATACGCAAGGCGTAATTGAAGGTGTCGGTTTGAGCGAAATTGCTGAAGATGCTGTCCGTCGTCACCACCTGGCCTTTGGTAATGCGCCACTGTATCGCAATCGCCTGGACACCGGTGGCGACCTTGCATACCGTATTCGTGGTGAAGAACACGCCTGGACACCGGAAACCATTTCGCTGGTTCAGCACGCGGTCCGGGCAAGTGATTATCAAAAATTCAAGCAATATAGCCAGACTATGAACAGGCAGCGTGACGGTTTACGTAACCTGCGTGGTCTATTCGAGTTCCGTTTTACCGCTGACCCGATACCCCTGGATGAAGTGGAACCAGCCTGCGAGATTGTCAAGCGTTTTTCTACGGGCGCCATGTCTTTTGGCTCGATATCCTGGGAGGCGCACACCACCCTGGCGATTGCGATGAACAAGCTGGGCGCAAAATCAAATACCGGAGAAGGTGGCGAGGATGCCAAACGCTACACACCGCTGGAAAATGGTGATCTCGCCCGCTCAGCGATCAAGCAGGTTGCATCAGGGCGTTTTGGTGTCACTACAGAATACCTGGTCAATGCCGATGCGATTCAGATCAAAATGGCACAAGGCGCAAAACCAGGTGAAGGTGGACAGTTACCAGGACACAAGGTCAATGACTGGATTGCCAAAGTCCGTCATTCCACTCCTGGTGTCGGACTCATTTCGCCGCCACCACATCATGATATCTACTCCATTGAAGATTTGGCACAGCTTATTTTTGACCTCAAAAACGCTAATCCACAGGCAGATATCAGTGTTAAACTGGTCTCGGAAATCGGTGTCGGTACAGTCGCAGCCGGTGTATCGAAAGCGCATGCCGATCATATCACCATTTCTGGCGATGACGGCGGTACCGGTGCGAGTCCGCTAACCTCTATCCAGCATGCCGGTTCACCTTGGGAAATCGGTCTGGCAGAAACTCACCAGACCCTGGTTCGTAACGATCTGCGTGGACGTATCGCCGTTCAGGTCGATGGTGGCCTGCGTACCGGGCGCGATATTGTCATCGGCGCATTATTGGGTGCAGACGAATTCGGCTTCGGTACCATTGGGTTGATTGCTGCCGGTTGTATCATGATGCGTAAATGCCATCTCAACACCTGCCCGGTAGGTGTTGCCACCCAAAACGAAGAGCTGCGTAAACGTTTTCCCGGGGAACCTGCGCATGTCATTAATCTCTTCACATTCCTGGTCGAGGAAGTCCGCGAGCTGATGGCGAAGCTCGGTTTTCGCACCTTTGATGAAATGGTAGGCCGCGCTGACCGGCTTGATATGCGTCGAGCGATTCAGCATTGGAAAGTACGCGGTCTGGACTTTACCCGCCTGCTGGCCGTGCCCCATGCCCCTGAAGGTGTAGCCACGTATCATTGCCAGAAACAGGATCATGGTTTGGACAATGTGCTCGATCATCGTCTGATCGAGCAGGCAAAACCGGCCCTGGATTCAAGGCAGGCGGTTACAATCGAATCACCGATCGCCAATACTGATCGCACCGCCGGTACGATGCTATCGGGACAAATAGTACGCCGTTATGGCCATGCCGGCTTGCCGGACAACACCGTTCATGTTCGCCTGAAGGGTACTGCAGGTCAAAGCTTCGGCGCATTTCTGGCGCGAGGCGTGACCTTTGAATTAGCGGGTGAGGCCAATGACTACGTTGGCAAGGGCCTATCCGGTGGACGAATTATTATCCGACCACAAAGTACCAGCACCTTGTGTCCTGAGGACAATATCATTATCGGTAATACTGTTCTGTACGGTGCGATTGGCGGTGAATGCTATTTCCGGGGCATTGCCGGTGAGCGTTTTGCGGTACGCAACTCAGGCGCTGTTGCTGTTGTTGAAGGCACCGGCGACCACGGTTGTGAATATATGACCGGTGGAGTAGTCGTAGTGCTAGGCGCAACCGGCCGTAATTTTGCCGCCGGTATGAGTGGTGGTATTGCTTATGTACTGGACGAACATGGTGACTTCAAACGACGTGCCAATACTGCAATGGTTACGCTGGAACCGCTAAACGATGCTGAGGAAACGTTAAACGTTCATGCCTTGCATGCTGACTGGAGCGCCCTGGCGGCAACAGAGTTGCCTAAACAGCAACTCCGTCACGATGCTAAACGACTGCACATACTGGTCGCCCGTCATTATCAGAATACGGGAAGCGCGCCTGCACACCGTGTGCTGGAAAACTGGCGCGAATTATTGCCAGCCTTTGTAAAGGTTATGCCCTTGGACTACCGGCGGGCGCTACAGGAAATACAGGAAAAAGCTAGCATGGCCAGTAACAACAAGCAAGCCAGTGTGGCTGTTGGAGCTTAACATATGGGCAAACCCACCGGATTTTTGGAAATTACCCGCAACGACCACAATTACCTGCCCGTTGCAGAACGGATCAAGAATTTCCGTGATTTTGTAATCCCTCTGGAGGAATCACAAATTCGCGAGCAAGGCGCTCGCTGTATGGACTGTGGTATTCCTTTCTGCCATCGTGGTTGTCCGGTACATAATATCATCCCGGATTGGAACGATCTGGTTTACCGTGGCAACTGGCGTGAAGCCCTGGATGTATTGCACTCTACCAATAACTTTCCGGAATTTACCGGCCGAATTTGTCCGGCGCCTTGTGAAGCATCGTGCACCCTGAACTTCAATGACCAACCTGTTACTATCAAGGACATTGAATGTGCCATTATCGATAGGGGATGGGCAGAAGGTTGGGTAACGCCGCAGATTGCCGCTCACCGTACAGGCAAGCGGGTTGCTATCATCGGCTCGGGTCCTGCTGGCCTTGCCTGTGCCCAGCAATTGGCCCGTGTTGGCCATAAGGTGGTTATATTTGAAAAAAACGATCAAATCGGTGGTTTGCTTCGTTACGGTATCCCCGACTTTAAGCTTGAATCCCGGTGGATTGACCGCCGTCTGGCGCAGATGCGTGCTGAAGGTGTGGCATTTCGTCCCAACAGTCATGTGGGTACCGATGTTTCTGCGCAGAAAATATTGACAGAGTTTGATGCTGTGGTTCTGGCAGGAGGATCGGAAAAACCACGTACATTGGATGTGCCCGGCCATGAATTGCCTGGTATCTACTTTGCTATGGATTTTCTGACGCAGCAAAACCGGCGCGTTGCAGGTAAGGCGATTCCTGCTGAAAAAGAGATTATTGCTACCGATAAAGATGTGGTAGTGATTGGCGGTGGTGACACCGGCTCCGATTGTGTGGGTACTTCGGTACGTCACGGTGCGCGCTCCGTGACCCAGCTGGAAATCATGCCGAAACCGCCTCTCCATGAAAACAAGCTGTTGAGCTGGCCAAATTGGCCACTGAAACTACGAACCTCCAGCTCTCATGAGGAAGGCTGTAAACGTGATTGGTGCGTCACGACCAAAGCATTTTTGGGGAATAGTCATGGTCAAGTTAGAGCGCTTCAGGCGGTACGGCTGGAATGGCAGTCGGAAAACGGCCGCCAAACCATGCTTGAAGTGCCAGATAGCACCTTTGAAATTAAAGCGGATCTTGTTTTGTTGGCGATGGGCTTTGTGCATCCTGTTCACGAGGGTTTATTGCAAGATCTGGGTGTAGCACTTGATGCACGTGGCAATGTCAATGCCAATGAGCAGGATTATCAAACTTCCATTAACAAGATTTTTAGTGCAGGCGACATGCGGCGTGGGCAATCATTGGTCGTCTGGGCCATCCGTGAGGGCCGACAATGTGCTCATGCCGTCGACGGGTATTTAATGGGACATTCAGAATTGCCACGTTAAACCAGTACACGTCCACGATGCACGGAATGGAGGAGATGGGTGGTATACGATCTTGCTGCCCATCTCACCCGCTCGTTTGAGTTCATTTGAAAAAGCATCGCAAATGAATCAGTGAATCACGGCCTCACAATCGCTGACAAGACTGAGCCGCAACGCATCCTGGAACACCGCCTGATCAAGGCCGTAAAGTACATCCAGCAACCCTGCTTGCAGACTGCCGGGGCCTTGTGCTGCTTTTGCGGCTTGCTCTCCGGCGATATCAAATAACGCCAGTCCTGCAACTGCTGCCACAACCGGATCAGGTTCTACTGCCAGACAGGCACCTACCACCGCTGTTGCCGAGCAGCCCAGTCCTGTTACCGATGTCATCAGCGGATGGCCATTGGCAATACCTATAACCTGTTTGCCGTCCGTAACATAATCCACTGCTCCAGTAACCGCCACTATAGCGTTTCTATCGACCGCCAGTGATTGTGCAGCACCCAGTGCAGCCTCGGAACTATCAACACTATCCACGCCTTTGCCCACCCCATCAGAGCCATAGGTTAAAGCTAGAATCTCGGAAGCATTACCACGAATAACACTCGGTTTTTGATAACCGAGTGCCATTGCAGCCTGTAAACGATAAGGTGTCGCACCCGCGCCTACCGGGTCGAGCACCCAGGGAATACCAGCGCTATTGGCCGTTAGAATAGCGAGCTTCATTGCTGCCAGGCACTTCGAATCCAGCGTGCCAATATTGATGACCAGTGCTTTTGCCTGCGGTGCAAATCTTTCGACTTCATCCAGCGAATGCACCATCGCTGGTGAAGCGCCTGTAGCAAGCAATACATTGGCTGTAGTATTTGTAACAACCAGGTTGGTGATGCTATGTACCAGCGGTTTCTGCATCCGTACAGCTTCGATGACCCGCCACAATCGTGGAGCAGCAAATTGTTGATCACCTAACATGGCGCTAACCATCAAAAATCAAAAACAGGATTATGTTGTTCAGCAACCCGCACAAATGTGGTTCGCTTACTCAGTTCCTTTAATCGGCCTGCGCCAACATATGTGCATGTTGAACGCAGCCCACCAAGAATATCCTTGACAACATGCTCTACCGCGCCCCGATACGGCACAGAAACCTCTTTTCCTTCAGAAGCACGATACTCAGCAAGGCCACCGCTATACTTCTCCATCGCCTTTTTTGAGCTCATTCCATAAAATTCACATAGATGCTCGCCATTCCGCTCAATAAGCCGTCCACCACCTTCATCGCAACCGGCCAGCATTCCACCCAGCATCACAAAATCAGCACCCGCACCAAACGCCTTGGCAACATCGCCGGGGCAGATACAACCACCGTCTGAAATAATTTGTCCGGATAAACCATGAGCGGCATCGGCGCACTCAATGATTGCAGATAATTGTGGATAACCTACTCCCGTTTTGACACGGGTCGTACAGACCGAACCAGGGCCAATCCCGACTTTGACAATATCTGCACCGGACAGTAACAATTCTTCCACCATCTCGCCGGTCACCACATTACCCGCGATAATCACCTTTTCAGGATAGCATTCCCGTACCTTTCGAACACATGCAACGAATTGTTCCGAGTAACCGTTTGCGACATCAATGCAAACAAGGCCCAGACTGGGATGCTTTGCAAAAAGCCGATCCAGCTTATCCAGATCGCTATCGAGAATCCCGGTGCTGACAGCTATATAATCCAGCCCGGATTGATGATGGTTTGAACAAAATTCAGAAACAAAATCATCCCATTCTGAAAGTGAATAATGCTTGTGAACCGCCGTTATCAACTGATAGGTTGCCAATGCCTTCGCCATTGGAAAGGTACCAACGGTATCCATATTGGCAGCCATAATCGGTATGCCACTCCAGCATCGGCCACTATGTCGAAATTTGAAGGTGCGCTCCAGACTAACCTGGGCCCGACTACCCAGCGTCGAACGCTTTGGCCGAATCAGTACGTCCTTGAACCCCAGTTTAAGATCAGCCTCAATACGCATAACCTAAACCTCAAACGATACGTCCGTACATGCTCAACAAGGACCGGTAACGCCCGGCAAGCTGTGGCTCCACCTGTTCCCATTGAAACTGCCATGTCCAGTTTCCATCAGGTGTACCGGGTCGATTCATCCTGTCCTCACCACCCAGCTTTAATACATCCTGCATCGGTATAATAGCGAGTCGTGCCACTGAAGCCAGAGCGGTCCGTACCAGTAACTCAGGCATTTGCCCGGCATCTCCTCCTAAATAGCCAAATACATGTGCTCGCGTGCTTTCATCAAGCTCTTCAAACCAGCCCAGTGTTGTATTGTTATCGTGTGTGCCGGTATAAACCACTGAGTTGACGATATGATTATGAGGCAAATAAGGGTTATTCGCGCCACCTCCAAAAGCGAAATGCAAAACCTTCATGCCCGGTAAATTATGAGCATCACGTAATGCTTCAACGTCATCGGTAATAATCCCGAGATCTTCTGCAACCAGCGGTAACTCACCAAATTCCTGCTGTAGCGTGTTGAGTAATTCATGGCCTGGAGCCTGTTGCCAGCGACCATGAACCGCTGTGTCCGCATCAGCAGGAATCTCCCAATAGGCTTCCAACCCTCGAAAATGGTCAATACGCAACAAATCAAACTGCGTAAATTGGGTACGGATACGTTGCTTCCACCATTCAAAGCCGTCTGCTTGCATCGCTTTCCACGAATAATGTGGATTGCCCCATAATTGACCTGTTTCCGAAAAATAATCCGGCGGTACACCAGCAACCACTTTCCTCTGCCCGCTCTGATCAAGTTGAAAGGCCTCACGTTGCGCCCAGACATCAGCGCTGTCATAACCGACAAAAAGGGGTATATCACCAAAAATCAGTATGCCATGCTCATTCGCGTAACGCTTGAGCGTTATCCATTGCTGGAAGAATAAAAATTGTTCAAAAGTGTATTGTGCGATACTTTCAGCATAATCTTTTCGTGCAGCTGCGATAGCCTCCGGTTCGCGGTCACGCAACTCAGTTGGCCAATCAAACCATGCCCACTGATCATGTGCTTTGCGGATAGCTTGATACAGCACGTAATCGTCTAGCCAATAAGCATGTTGCGCCTGAAAAGCGATATAATCCTCATGCCTGGAACCACCATCATTGACAAAGCTCCGGTAGGCTTCGGCCAATCGCTGCTGACGATAATCCCACCCTTGCCCGCCACCATCTTCTTGTAACCAGCCGGCTTCAATCAGCGGCTCTAGCGCAATCAGGCGAGGATTGCCCGCATGTACAGATTGCGCCGAGTAAGGCGATAAATCATCGTGAGGTGGCCCTAGTGGCAGTGTTTGCCACATGGTAAAGCCACAAGCAGCCATAAATTCGATAAACCGGTAAGCGTTTGGCCCCAAATCGCCACTACCATGATCACCTGGCAACGATGTCGGATGAAGTAAAAGCCCGGCACGGCGCTGAACGAAGGGCGCATTCCCGCTCATGAGTCAATAACTCCTTAAAGATTATGATGTGATTGCTGCTGGCTTTAGGCGAAAAGATCAGCGGATATTATGAAATGCTTGTCCCAGCATTTCAGGTGTAACCAGAACCACGCCGTTCTCTGTACGGTAAAACCGGCGGGTATCCTCCTCAGGATCCTCACCGATGACCGTGCCGGGCGGGATAATACAACCTCGTTCGATAATGGTTTTGCGTAGTCGGCAATAGCGGCCGATATCGACTCCCGGCAATATAACAACGTCGTGCAATTCCGCGAAGGAGTGCACCTGGACTTTCGAAAACAAAAGCGAGTGATTAACGTAGCCACCCGAAATAATGCAACCATCCGCAATCATTGAGTCAACGGCCATGCCACGTCGCCCTTCATCATCAAATACAAACTTGGCTGGCGGTGACTGATCCTGATAGGTCCAGATTGGCCAATGCCCATCATACAGATTCAACTCCGGGTCGATGTCCACCAGCTCAGTATTCGATTTCCAAAAAGCATCTACGGTACCGACATCACGCCAATACCCCTTGGCCTTGGTCTGCACATCGTGGAAGGGATAGGCAATAACGCGATAGTGTTCAAGTAATTTTGGGATGATATCCCGACTAAAATCATGCTGCGAACCTATTTGGCTGGCATCTTCAATCAGGCACTGATATAAAAATCGGGTACTAAATACATAAATACCCATCGAAACCAGTGCCACATCGCCTCGCTCCAACAAGGTTTCAGGTTCCTGCGGTTTCTCAACGAGGCGGATAATCTCATTGTGCTCGTTTACTGTCAGTACCCCAAACGCATAAGCCCGTTGTTGTGGCACCTCAATACTGCCAACGGTAACATCCGCTTCATTTTCAATATGGTGAGCCAGCATAGGACCATAATCCATTTTGTAAATGTGATCACCGGCGAGAATGAGGACAAATTCGGGATCATGGTTGCGCAATATATCCATATTTTGATAAACGGCATCTGCGGTCCCTTTATACCAGGACTCCTCATCGATGCGCTGTTGTGCTGGCAATAGCTCGACAAATTCACCAAATTCACCACGCAAAAAGCCCCAGCCACGCTGGATATGCTGGATCAGGGAGTGTGCCTTGTACTGAGTGAGTACACAAATGCGTCTTATTCCTGAATTAATGCAGTTTGACAAGGGGAAGTCGATAATTCGATACTTTCCGCCGAATGGCGTTGCTGGCTTGGCTCGCCAAAGTGTTAACTGTTTTAGCCGGCTACCTCGGCCTCCAGCTAGAATGAGTGCCACAGTTCCTCGGGTTAGGCGGCTAACGAAACGTGATGCAGTCGCGGCGCTCATGCGCTTGATCGACCTCTTTGCTATAATTCTCAATTGGTTAGATACAAAGCATCTAGCATTAATCCAGGATGCTTTTGGATGATGTCTAATATTAGTACTCCAAAAGCAATTTTTGCCACTGACTATCATATCCCGTGATAACTAATACTGTTAATGAGTGACTCGGAATACGACAACACCCTGCTATCTGAAGGTGATTTGCTCACTGCCGCTACCCTCCTGCGCGATGGGCATCATCCTGACCCATTTGCCGTGCTGGGTTGCCATCGACGTGGTGACAATATTGCGATTCGCGCTTTCTTGCCTGATGCCTGTCAAGTTTACTTGCTGGAAGGTGATTTTCTGTTGCGGCGGATTGCAGACACCCCGTTATTCGAGTGGACAGGTCAAGGTGTCGTCTTGCCACGGCACTATCAGATGGCGTGGATCGATGCTGAAGGCCAGGAACATATTATTTATGATCCCTACAGTTTTGAAGCGCAATTAAGCCGATATGACCTGGATTTGTTTCATAAAGGCCGTCATTTAAATACCTATCGGGTACTAGGTGCCCACCCTCGGATAATAGAAGGTATTGAAGGCATACTGTTCGCTATCTGGGCACCAAATGCTGAGCGGGTCAGCGTGCTGGGCGATTTCAATGCCTGGCATGCAACCTGTCATCCGATGCGTTGGCGTGACGGTATCTGGGAGCTTTTTATTCCTGGTGCAGCGATAGGTGACCGCTATCAATTCGAGTTGCGTGTCCGCGATACCGGCGAGCTGCTCAGGAAAACTGACCCCTATGGCCAACATTTTGAAAAACGGCCTGCGGTAGCTGCCATCGTTACCAGTGACACACCTTACCCTTGGCATGACCAGGCCTGGATGCAGCTTCAACACCAGCGTGACTGGAATCAGATGCCGTTATCCATTTATGAAGTCCATCTCGGCTCCTGGCAACGTGACAAGGATGGCGGGTATTTAAATTATAAGGAGTTAGCGCAGCGCCTGGTTGCCTATGTCAGTGCCCTGGGTTTTACACACATCGAATTGATGCCGATTACCGAGCATCCCCTGGACGCCTCTTGGGGTTATCAACCTACCGGCTATTTTGCACCCACGAGTCGTCATGGCAATCCTGATGACTTTCGTCAATTTGTCGATTATTGTCATCAGGCTGGTATTGGTGTGATCCTCGATTGGGTACCCGGTCATTTTCCCAAGGATAAGCATTCATTGGCCTGCTTTGACGGTTCTTTTTTATATGAGCACACTGACCCGAACCGGCGGGAACATCGTGGTTGGGGTACATTAACATTCGACTATAGCTGCACACAAGTTAAAAACTTTTTATTGGCAAGCGCTTGTTTCTGGCTGGAGGAGTGTCATTTGGATGGTTTGCGGGTTGATGCTGTTGCATCCATGCTCTATTTGGATTACGCCCGCGAATCTGGGGAATGGTCACCTAACCCATTAGGTGGAAACGAAAATATTGAAGCTGTTGCATTTTTGCGGGAAATGAATGATGTCATTCGCCGACGTTTTCCTGGTGTGTTGATTATTGCTGAAGAATCGACAGCCTGGCCCTTTGTGACCCGACCTTCCGGGATGGGCGGACTAGGATTCGGGATGAAATGGAATATGGGCTGGATGCACGATGTGTTGGAATTTCTAACCCTGGATCCCGCTTTGCGTAATCATTATCATGACATTTTGACCTTTAGTTTGTTATATGCGTTTAATGAAAATTTTGTACTGCCCTTCTCTCATGATGAAGTGGTCCATGGTAAGGGCTCTTTGCTAGAGAAGATGCCGGGGGATCCTGTTCAAAAATTTGCTAATTTGCGATTGCTCTATGTCTATATGTGGACGTATCCGGGTAAGAAGTTATTATTTATGGGCAGTGAGTTCTCTCAAAAAAATGAATGGGATTACTCTGGAACGCTGGATTGGGATCTTTTGGCTACGCCTGAGCATGCGGGCATACACCAGCTGGTTGGCGATCTAAATAAATTATATCTCGCAAAGGAAAGCCTGCATAAATGTGATTTTTCTCAAGATGGGTTTCGATGGATTGATTGTTGCGGCGCATCACAATCAGTTATTGTGTACTCCCGCCATACTGAATCTCAATTGATGATTGTTATACTGAATTTTTCTGCCATAACCTATCGTGACTATCAGATTGGAGTACCTGCTCCGGGTTACTATGTAGAAGTTATGAACTCTGATGCGCCATGTTACGGTGGTCGTGGTTTGGTCAATAAAAATATAGCCGCGACTCCAATGGCTTATATGCACCAACCGTATTCACTGGTAGTAAACTTGCCTCCATTAACAGGTATTATTCTGCTTCGTTTTCCATTTAATGATGAATCTTGTGCACAGGATTAGTTTCCTGGGTATTTTTCTGTTTAAGTAATCTATTTCAGGACTTTTGATGAAGCTGCAACAACTGCGTTATCTGATTGCCATTGTTCGTAATGGTCTAAATATTTCTGCCGCAGCCGAGAGTCTTTATACTTCACAACCCGGCATTAGCAAGCAGTTACGACTTCTTGAAGAGGAGCTTGGGGTTGAATTATTTAGCCGTAATGGCAAACATTTATCCGGGATTACACCCGTAGGCCACCAGATTATTGCTAAGGCGGAAGCCATTCTTCGTGAAGTCAATAATATTCAAATTTTATCGGAAGAATATCGGGATGATCGACGTGGTAGCTTGTCAATTGCAACGACCCATACCCAGGCACGCTATGCACTTCCTCCAGTGTTACGAACATTTCGTGAGCATTATCCGGCAGTTACACTCCAGGTTCATCAGGGATCGCCAGCACAAATTGCTGAATTGGTTCGGTCCGGGGAGGTCGATTTTGCTATTGCCACTGAAGCGCTGGAGCTTTTTGATGATCTGGTCATGATGCCTTGTTATATTTGGAGGCGTTGTATATTGGTTCCCCGGGGACACCCTTTGGTTGAAATTGACCAGTTGACACTGAATGATGTTGCCCGTTACCCATTAGTGACTTATGTCTTTGGATTTACAGGCCAATCGCAGCTGGATGAAGCCTTCCGGAATGCACAACTGAAACCCAATGTTGCTTTTACGGCTACTGATGCTGATGTTATTAAAGCTTATGTTCGACTTGGTATGGGTGTTGGTATCATTGCGAGGATGGCTTATGACCCATTATATGATCAGGATTTGATTCGCCTTGATGCGGGTCATTTGTTTGCAATGAATGTGACTAAATTGGGCTTTCGGCGTGGTATGTTTTTGAGGTGTTATATGTATGCTTTTATGGAGCTGTTTTCATCTCATTTCTCTCAAGATCGTGTTAGGAAAGCTGAAAAAGCGGAATCCCTTGAGGAGGTAGATGCCCTGTTCAGTAATGTGCAATTGCCTGTTTATTAAATGGGTGGAGGGTACTTTGCGTTATGAAAAAACAGGCCAGGGCAGCAACACTTGTTACGCTGCAAATGGATTTATTAGAGCGCTTTGATGCGTTGATTAACAGCTTGAATGAGTGCTGTACGGCAGTTCGACAAGATGCAGCACTTCAGGTTTGGGTATCACGTACCGAGCTGGAACTGACTAACCATGTAGATATGCGTGAAAAGGCAATAGATTTGTATCGCGCACTCTGGTATGAAGCTAGTCAGGACGGTCGTGAGACGTTAACGTGTCCTGGGATAGTCGGTGCCAGTGTGGCTACATTGGCTGCTGCGCATGCTTGTAATATTGCCAAGGAGAATTTTAAGGCGAGTGTGTTGGCGCTCAAGGTTCTGGCGCGCACTCAAACCAATGAGGTTATGGCTGATTTGTTTCGTCGGTCGGAAAAAGTTGCAATGGCCATGCAGCGTATGGGGGCTGCTCGTCTTAATCTTAAGCAGGCCTACCGTCATATTCCCCTTTTGGATCGGTGTCCGCTGAAGGTTGGTTTTACTTGGTCTAAGCGTGGGCGTGTTATCCAGCGGACCAGTGTAGCCACGGCGCGTCAGTTGCTGGAGAAGCGGATTGAGACGCCGCAGACACGTCTGGAATTGCAGCGACTTGCCAAAATAGCTGAAGATGAGATGCTGGCGCGGGTTCGTAGTGTGTGCCCTCATTTGCGTGCTAATGTTGTATTTGCTGATTTGGCATCTTCCAATGGGGTGCAGCGCCGTTTAATGCAGGCTCCGCTACCGATATTGGTGCCACTTGAAGGCGAGTCGTTCCCTGAATTTGTACCGGTGCCCCCTGACCCGCCCCTTGTGCCCCGGTTGCGTCGTGCTGATGTGCGTATTGAGGATGATCCTTTCTTGCCGCTTGTTCGGGTGTACAGGTATCGTTCTGAATACCGGTGAGTTTATTAGTAATATGATGATATAAAAACTATATAAAAATGACTGGTAAATTCAGGTATAACGATACAAATAAAATTGCCTACACTATGCATACACTTAAAAAAACTTGAATTGATTGTGCGGGCATTTTTTTATCAATTGCTGCTTTAGTTACAAAAAATAAGGGGGCTAGTATGTCATCACGTGCTCGTGTGTGGCCTGGAAAGCCGTATCCACTCGGTGCAAACTGGGATGGAAAAGGTGTTAATTTTGCTATTTTTTCCGCCCACGCAGAGAAAATCGAATTGTGTTTATTCGATCCATCAGGCCAACGTGAAGTTGAGCGCCTGGCACTTCCTGAGAACACCGATCAGATTTGGCATGGCTACGTTCCCGGGATCTGGCCAGGTGCCTTATATGGTTATCGGGTTTTTGGGCCTTATGAACCCAGTAATGGCCACCGCTTCAATCACCATAAACTGCTATTGGACCCTTATGCTAAACAGTTTTATGGTTCTCTGCACTTACGTGATGAGCATTGTGGCTATCAGGTCGGTCATCATGACGCCGATCTGTCCTTCGATACCCGTGACAATGCCCATGAGATGATCAAATGCGTTGTCGCTGATACCCATTTTGCCTGGGCAAATGATCATGCACCTGAGATACCCTGGCAAAAAACCATCATTTATGAAACACATGTTCGGGGATTCACCATCAAGCATCCGGAGATTCCTGATCACCTGCGCGGCACATTTGCGGGTCTCTCCCACCCCGAGATCATTAAGTATCTACGATCACTTGGGATCACTGCCGTCGAGTTGATGCCTATTCATGCCTTTGTTGATGACCGCTTCCTTACCGACCGCGGGTTACGCAATTACTGGGGATATAACACGCTCTGTTTCTTTGCGCCAGAAATGCGCTATTTGGGCGGTGGCGATCTGGCAGAAGTCAAAAACATGGTCAAGCAGTTGCACGATGCGGGTATCGAAGTGCTGCTGGATGTAGTCTATAACCACACGGCTGAGGGTAACGAATTAGGGCCAACACTCAGTTTTCGAGGTATCGATAATGCCTCTTACTACCGACTGCAACCTGAAAATCGCCGCTTCTATATCAACGATACCGGTTGTGGAAATACCCTGAACCTAACCCACCCTCGTGTTTTGCAGATGGTTATGGATAGCCTGCGCTACTGGGTCAATGAAATACATATTGATGGTTTCCGCTTCGACCTGGCAGTTACCCTGGCTCGTGAAGAATATGGCTACGACCGCAGTAGTGGTTTCTTTGATGCCATCAGCCAGGATCCTGCCATGTCACGGGTCAAGATTATTGCCGAGCCTTGGGATATCGGCCCGGGAGGTTACCAGCTCGGTGGATTCCCGCCAGGAACTGCCGAATGGAATGATCGCTTCCGTGACACTGTTCGGCGCTTCTGGTGCGGGGATGATAATATGATTGCCCGGTTGGCCCCTAACCTGCTGGCATCCAGTGACCTGTTCGAGCATGACAGTCGGCGACCATGGGCCACAGTTAACTACGTTGCCAGCCATGATGGCTTTACGCTGGCTGACCTCGTTTCATATAACGAGCGCCATAATGAGATTAATGGTGAAGACAACCGTGATGGCCATCCGAGTAATTTCAGTAATAATCATGGTATTGAAGGCCCAACCGAAGACCCCGGCATCCAGCAACTACGGCAGCGCCAACGACGCAATATGCTTGCAACGGTATTCCTTGCTCAAGGTACCCCAATGCTATTAGCCGGCGATGAATTTGGTCGTAGCCAGCACGGTAATAACAACGCCTACTGCCAAGACAATGCAATTAACTGGATCAATTGGCAAGATATCCCGGATGAAGAACAAGCGTTTGCTGATTTTGTGCGTCGTCTGATTTACATGCGCCATGAGCATCCGGTGTTACGTAGATCCCGCTTTATGCATGGCTTTCAAACATCCGATACTACCGACCTGCACGATATCGCCTGGATAAGCCCAGGCGGTGAAGCCATGAATAACCATGACTGGCAAGAACCGAAAGCTCGATGTTTTGGTATGTTGTTATCGGGTGATGCCGGCGAATTTTTCACAACAGACGGTTACCCTGATACGGATGATACGCTACTGGTTATTTTTAATGCCAGTGCGGCAAATATTTCATTCCAGCTTCCCCGGATCAAAAATAGCGATCATTGGTACTGTTTACTGGATACTTTTCACCCTGAGCAGCTTTCTGTAGAAAGCCTGGTACAAGCCGATAATGACTTTCAGGTAAAGCCATGGTCAGTGATTGTGCTCGCCCTGAAAATGGCTGCAAGTTAGTTATACTGTTAGGTAGACCATCATTAGTAACAGCTCCATCATCCAAAAAGTGCCGGATATGTTACTAATATTTGGTACTTCAAAAGGTTATTGCTTTAGCAGTTCTGGTTCTCCTGTGTGGTATATAATCAATATTGTTGGTTGCAATAGTAATATGATGGTATAATAACCATTATCGGTTACCTGTTAAAATACCACCGAGTATGGAACCTTCACCCTGAGAACCGCCCGCTTGTGGGGCAGATGCCAGCATTCGTCCAGCAAGTCGTGAAAAGGGTAAAGACTGTAACCAGATATGTCCGGGGCCACGCAACGTAGCAAAGAACAAACCTTCACCACCAAATAGCGTTGACTTAATACCACCTACCATTTCTACGTCAAAATCAACACTACTCTGCATGGCAACGAGACAACCTGTATCAACGTGTAATGTTTCGCCATGATCCAGTTGCCGTTCCATTAATGTGCCACCTGCATGGACAAAAACCAGACCATCCCCTTCCAGTTTTTGCATAATAAAACCTTCACCACCAAACAAACCCGTCAAAATTCGCTTCTGGAAGTGAATACCAATACTGACTCCACGAGCAGCACAGAGAAAACTATCCTTCTGGCAAATCAACCGTCCATCCATATTTGCAAGTGAGATCGGAATGATATGACCCGGGAACGGGGCGGCAAATGCTACCCGTGCCTTGCCATGGTGACCCGCATGAGTGAACACTGTCATAAACAGGCTTTCACCGGTTAATAATCGCTTCCCCGCCCCCAATAATTTAGCCATGAAACCACTATTACCCGTATTATGTGATCCATCACCAAAAATGGTTTCCATCTGGATTACTGAATCTTTGTACATCATCGCCCCTGCTTCAGCGACAGCACTCTCCTCTGGATCCAGCTCAATTTCTACAAACTGCATTTCCTGTCCATGAATGAAATAGTCCACTTCATCAGCTTGTGTAGGTCTGGGGCAAGAATTAGAAGATGATATAATAGCGTTTTGATTCGCCTCTGTAACAGAAGATGATGACGCTGGTGTCGATACCGTCTTAAGCTCGGGGATTTCACAAATCGGTGTCCACCTGGCAAGCCCTTCGTGCCAGGCCTGACCCTCAGGATTTACCATAGCCTGAGCGCGTGCTTTATCAACATCCATAGGCCCAATCTGCTGTCCGTCAAAACTCAAATACCATTGCGTCATTTTCTATTCCTCCTGCTTCACAAATGTGTTGTCTACACCAGCAGACAGTTCATCGTAGCCATCGCTCTCAGGATGCAGCACCACAATGCGCTCTGGTGCAAAAGCGCCCAGTTTCACTGCAATTTCACGGTGAACCAGCGCGAAATCAAACTGATCACGATCACCACGAACGATAGCCAACCGACCAGCCGCTAATCCTTTTTGTTGCGGTGGCAATACTTGTAGCGCACGAATCCAGCGGCCATCGCTATCAAGAAAATTGTATTTGATCTCGGCATCAGCATCATTCAATCTTTTTTCCTGAATCAATTGTCGGGCGCGAGCCATCTGCTCCTGAAGTCTCTTTTGCTTATTGCGCGCCTGATTTAATTGCCGATCCTGCTCACGCTTACGGGCGACCTCGGCCTCAATTTTTCGTCGCGCCTCAGCCTGTTGTTCTGCATCATCCGCAGCCAGCATCTTGTTTTTCTTGCGTTCATGGCCACGCTTACGCTGGTCAGCTTTATGTTTTTTTGCGTTATCGGCTGAAATCAAGCCCGCTTTCAGCAATTCATCTTGCAAGGACATTGCCCACTTACCTCACCGCTCGCCGATTGAAGTTAATACAAGACTCGTGTACGAATTGTCCCCTCCACCGCAGTAAGCAATTTACGTAGCTGTAAAGCTTCTGCACGATGGCTATCGAGATCGATCACAGCATAACCAATCTCAGAATTAGTTTGCAGATATTGACTGGAAATGTTGATGTGCTGTTCGGTAAAAATAGCATTGACCTGCGATAATATGCCCGGCCGATTGCGATGAATATGCAGCAATCGACACTTGCCCGGGTGCTCGGGCAAGGCTGCTTCAGGGAAATTGACAGCACTTAATGTCGAACCATTATTGCTGTACCTCAATAATTTGCCCGCCACTTCCAGACCAATATTTTGCTGTGCCTCTTCCGTGCTGCCACCAACATGTGGTGTCAATAACACATTGTCAAAACGACGTAATGGTGAAACAAACTCCTGATCATTTCCCTTCGGCTCAGAAGGAAACACATCGAGTGCAGCACCCGCAACATGATGACTGTCCAATGCGGCTACCAACGCTGCCATATCTACTACAGTACCGCGAGCTGCGTTAATCAAATGGCTGCCCGGCTTCATCCGCGCCAATTGCTTTGTACTCATCATCTGATGGGTCAGCGGTGTTTCCGGCACATGTAATGTCACCACATCTGATCGCTCCAGCAACGTATCCAATGATATAACAGATTGCGCATTGCCCAATGCCAATTTGGTCTCAATGTCATAAAAAATGACTTGCATCCCTACAGCTTCTGCCAACAAGCCGACCTGTGTTCCAATATGACCGTAACCGACAATTCCCAAACACTTACCACGCACCTCGTGGGAACCGGCAGCCGTTTTAATCCAGACACCACGATGTGCCGACGCATTACGCTGAGTCACCCCGCGCATTAGCAGAATAATCTCCGCCAGTACTAATTCCGCTACGCTACGGGTATTCGAGAATGGCGCATTGAATACCGGTATACCGCGCTTTTGTGCGGCATCAAGATCAACCTGATTAGTGCCGATACAAAAACAGCCAATCCCAATCAATCGTGGAGCTCGCGCCAACACCTTAGCTGTCAACCGGGTTGATGAACGGATACCTATAAAATAGGCATCATGAATAGCCTCAATCAGTTGTGCCTCAGGCAATGCCTTGGGACAGACCTCAATATTGCTGTAGCCATCGGCCTGTAGTGTCTTCACGGCACTAACATGAATACCTTCCAGCAACAAAATCCTGATCCTGCTTTTATCGAGTGATGTTTTGTTCATTACGTTGTACCTGTCCTTCGCCCGTCAGCGTACCTACCCAATCGTTTTTCTCATCTTCGAAAAAATAAAAAATCCGGAGCAAAACAACTCCGGATTTTATTATCAACGTATTCTATTTATTCAATTAATGCGGCCCAATCGTAATCTTCAATACACCATCGCGCTGATTCACAGACAAATCATACGCTTCGACGATATCATCCAGCCTGTACTCGTGAGTGACCAATACATCCAGATCAGCCCGACCGGAAGAATAACACCCATTAATCAGCGCATCCGTTCCTTGCCACCAATGCAAAACACTGTGATGATTTTACCCTGCAACATGTCCCTCATTCCCAGGAGCAACCGCGTTGAACCCCAAGCAAACACCAGATCGACCAAACACTGTACTAGATGGTATACGCACTTTTATCGACCCTGCCCATGTCCGTACTGACGCTGACAGCTGCCTAAAATATGGTCGTGACTGGACGCGACTATATACCCCAAACCCATTAGCGGTCGTATTACCCAATAGCAGTGAACAAATACAACAATTAGTGCGCTATGCCAATACACATCAATTGGCCCTGGTGCCTTCCGGCGGACGCACCGGATTAAGTGGTGCAGCCATGGCCTGCCAGGGTGAAATCGTCGTTTCCCTGGAGCGTATGAACCAGATCCTTGACTTCAATCCGCTTGATCGCAGTCTAACCTGCCAGGCGGGTGCTATTACTGAAGTTATTCAGAACTTCGCCTGCGAGCATGGCCTCTTGTACCCTGTCGATTTTGCCTCGCGTGGCTCTAGCCAGATTGGTGGCAATATTGCCACCAATGCAGGTGGTATCAAGGTGATTCGCTACGGCTTAACCCGCGATTGGGTAACCGGCTTGAAAGTGGTCACCGGAACAGGCGATTTGCTCAATCTCAATCGGGGACTGATAAAAAATGCCAGTGGCTACGATCTGCGCCACCTGTTCATCGGTAGCGAAGGTACGCTGGGTATCATTGTTGAAGCCACACTGAAACTGACCCGTCCTTTACAGGAACCCACGGTTATGGTGCTGGGCATTACCGACCTGGACAGTGTTATGTCAATCTATCATGCGTTCCGCAATGCACTGGAACCGACAGCCTTTGAGTTTTTTTCAGAGCGAGCACTACACCATGTATTACGTAAAGGTCTCCATCGACCTTTTGAAACTGAAACACCTTATTACGCCTTGATTGAATTTGAAAATTCTCAAGGTGCTCATACCGATAATGCATTAGCATTATTTGAACACGGCATAGCACAAGGTTGGCTCAAAGATGGCGTCATGAGTCAGAGTGAGGCCCAGGCACAAGATTTATGGTGTTTACGCGAAAATATCAGTGAATCGATTGCAGAGCATCAGCCCTACAAAAATGATATTGCAGTACGCATCTCGCAAGTGCCTGCATTACTGACAGAAATCGACCAATTATTGGCACAGGAATACCCTGATTTTGAAGTGCTCTGGTATGGGCATATTGGTGACGGCAACTTGCATGTCAACATTCTCAAACCGGCCAGCCTGGAATCTGCTGTATTCGTAGAAAAATGCGAGCAGGTTAACCCGCAGTTATTTACAATTTTACAACACTATGGTGGCAGTATTTCTGCTGAACACGGTGTAGGACTGACCAAAAAACCTTACCTGCATTACACTCGCGATAAAACTGAAATTGACTACATGCGAGCAATTAAGTATGTATTTGATCCAAATGGAATTATAAACCCAGGAAAAGTATTTGAATAAATCAATAGTGTAGTCACGAGATAAAAAATAAGCGATTCTATCGGTAATGAAAGGATTGCATGTGACACACTCACATCGCAGACATGCTATATCAGACAAAGTATAGGCTTTGCTGAAGCCGCACTTACCCGGACAATCCGGGCAATGGGGTGGCGTTTCCAGAGATAATCGCCTGTTTATCAACGCAGTTTTCTGGCTTATGCGCACGGGTGCCCGGTGGCGTGATTGACCGCCTGATTACGGCGGCTGGAGCAATACGCACCGTCGTTTTATCCGCTCGCGAACAGGATGAAGACCTCTACAAATTACGGCATCTGGTTGAAAACGCTTTCCTGCACCTCAAAAGATAGCGTAGTATCGCTACAAGATATGCCAAAAACACAGCCTCGTTTCTCGCCGCCGTACACATCAGGTGCATTGCGCCTTGGGCCAACATCTCGTGACTACACGATTTAAAATTAGGTTATGATTATTATCCCGTGTATTTGGAACGGGTTATGGATAAACCGTGATGCGAAATGCGAAACTCTGGTTTGTTTTGAGATAGTTTAACTCGTGATGAAGCAGGTTTGCCAATCTTTGCTACAGGAACACACAGCCTCTTTGACAATTATATTTTTTCGCATAGACTAATCACCATTTTTGGTATAGATTTTTATGGTTTGTGTCTTCAGGGATTGAATAATCAGTTGCTCCTGAAAAATATCCAACTAATCAACAAGATTTAGGAGGAAATAAATGAAAGATGATTCAATACCATTATCAAAATTAGTCGCCACACTTTGGGAAGCTCACAATAATAAATTTACAGGCATAATGTTTTTATCGACTCAAGATAACCATCCAGTCCAAATAAATTTTTACGAGGGGATTATTGGGTCTATTCAATTAAGTAACAAACAGAATGAGGAAGCATTAACAATTTTACGCAGCACAAAACTGTATCGCTTTCAACAGATTAAGGCGCCTATAAAACCAAAAAACAAGGTATTTAAAGACACACCAGATATCATTAAGTCCCTTGATATACCCGATCAATCAAGTAGTAGCCCTAATTTTATGAAAACCAGCTTATCCAATGAATCCAAAGAATTTTTGCAACAAGAGTTAACAAATTTTCTTGGACCTATTGCGGCTATAATATCTAAAGATATCCTTTCAAGGGAGATCACCCTTAAATCAGCAATAGCACTCTTATCAAATGAAATTCCTGACAAAAAAGAAGCTGATAATTTTAAAAAGATAGTTCTAAACCATTTAACAGATGCATCAATTAACGACCTGCAATAAGCTACGATAATCCAATTATAAAATAGCATGTAAAAAGGAAAAAATATGGACAATCAAAAAAAATACCAAAATAGCGTACTCAATAAAATACGCAAAGCGTTTTTTTTGCTCTATATAATAACTCTTGTGGTTAGCTTGCCTGCGATATATTTCATAACATACAATCAAGTCCATTCTGAAGCTAATAAGGAATTAGACTTGATGGTTGATATGGTCAAGTCCATACAAAATTATATCCGTCAAGATGTTCGCGATGACTTATTAAAGCTTGAACTCTTTCATTCACCGGCAATTTCCGGCTCAACAACTATTACTAAAATAGCAAGACACCTCGCTGAACTTAAGCCGAATTACTACCTAAAGCTGGCCTCTGACAATCCGCTCAACACAAAAAACCAGGCGGTTTCTATAGAAAAAGAATTGCTGGCACGCTATCGCAATGATTCCCAACTCAATTCTCTTATAGGAACAGGAACCATTCAGGGCAGAGATTACTTATTATCTACACGACCGCTCAAATCAGCAACTTCATGTATGTTATGCCATGGTGATCCCAATAAAGCGCCATCAACAATTACTAAAGAGTACGGCAAAACCCATGGTTTTGGGTATAAACCGAACACGATAGTTGGTCTCAATGTTGCTGGCGTTCCACTCAAGGATATCAATGCCCTTGTGCTACAACGAGCATTAATAGCTATCGGTATTTTCACAATTATATTTACAATAATATTCTTGACTATTAATCAGCTATCCAAAAAAATCATCATTGAACCATTAGCAGCCATTACCGAAACAGCTATCGCTATTAGTCAAGGTGAACTCGATAAAAAAATTAATATCGGCAATGATGATAGTGAAATCGGAGCGCTTAGCCAAGCATTTGAACTAATGCAACGCAGTCTCTTGTATGCTATAAAGCGGATGGACAAAAATCCGGATGATAATGCCCAGTAAGTGAGCTGGCCGCCATGCTCAAATCCTTTTAGCAGCAATATCGCTGCTTTTAACCAGAAAGCAAGGCGAAGCAGTTATTACTGACCTTGCTTGTTAGCTTAGCTCACGGACCAGATTCAACCAATCCAAACAATTGCACCCGCTCTAGTACACCCGTTGCCCAATGGCGATGAGTGGCTGGCTCGCAAAAGCTTTCACCTTGCTTAAAAACGGCTGCTGCATTATCGTCTAATATGGCTACTGCCATATTATAATCTTCACGACCAATCTGATAACAGCTTTCAATGACTGGAATTTGTGTTGGGTGAATTGCTGTCTTACCAACCAGGCCATGCTGTAAATCTGCCTTGACTTCCCGTTTTAACACATTAGGTGTATCCAGATACTCAAAGACGGGTGCACTTAATTGATAGCCTGCTGGATAAAATGTGCAAACCAAATCTGCAATCACATTCCGCAGCGGTGTATCATAAATTGTTGCACCTCGTGCCCGCCGAATACCCAGCAAGTTCAACAGGTCATTCCCGCCAATCCGCAAACAGGGTATGCGGCTACGCAAGCCGCTATCATCCAGATAATCGCGTAGTAGCTCCATCTTGCCGCGATCAAATGCCTCGGCTGTTTCCAGTATGGGCATTAAGTAATGGTTATAGCGGTCATCCCACACCCTCAACCAATCATTCAAGGTATGCAGACCAATTTTCGGCAATACAAACCCGTGAATATATTGAATGCCTTCCATACTTAATAGACGCTTCAGTACGCCTGAGTTACGTGGCCGGATAAAACAAGGCAAGGTGCTTATTGCTAATGTGGGCAATAATGCCGCCAAATTTAGCAACGCCTGCTCCACATCCCGTTCATGCAGCGCATCTTCAGTACAAAGAACCAATGAGCGAACCCAGGGATATTTCTTTCTATTGGCTATATCTGCCAAATCAGGGCGATTGGCCGGCACATAAAGTGATGCCCCCAGCATGACGGCTGATAAATGCGTAGCTTGAAATGATGGATGATGCAACTCACCGGTTGGCAGGCCGCTGAATTCAACCGGAATAACGCTCATAACAAATCCTTTATCAGTGCAGTTGCATGAATAGGCATGGTTGAATCTACCGTCACAGGAACCTTTTTTTGCTCAGCAAGCAACTTTAAGTGCTCAACATCAGGATGATGCGGATCGCGTAACAATAATAATCCCGGTACACGACGCAACAATACCCGTGTTGCTTCCGCAACCCCGGGCTTAACAAAATTACGGTCATTAATACGATAACGATGATATAGCCGTGTCAAAAAATCACCCATTAACTGTCGTCGCTCTTGCCGCTCTTGAGGATCACAGCGTACCGACTGTGACAAACCCACTGAAAAATGCTGACTAACCTGATCCAGAAACCAATTGGAACGATCATGCGGCATAAAATCAGCATAAAAAACACAGCCATGGAAATCCTCGGCACCTATTGCCTCATTGAGAATAGAGCGACTGGTCAAACCTGAGACTGTCGCATTCAAGATTCCACTGGGAATTGCATAATCATCATACGTCGCAGCAACATCCGCAGTCCCGCCAATATCAGAAACCACATACAGCGATTCATCTACCTGCTCTGGCTGATGAGCATTCCAGTACTGCAACGCACCGTGCAACGTCTCGGTAATCACCCCTTTTGCTGTCCAGCCATCCACGAATACCAACCCGGCAGGTTCACGATGCTCATGACGTAACATAAAGGCCAGTGCATTTTCATCAATCCCGCGATCACGAATGATCGAAATGGAATAATGGCAAGCCTCCAGTCGCCCCAACTGATGCAACGCACGAACCAGTAATGCACCAATAGGCGTACCCGCGCGCGCCAGCGATACAATGGTCAATGCCTGTGTGCGATGATGACTTAGATAGTGCGCCAACGCCATGATCTCGGCTGCCAATCGAGCCGCATAACGTTGCGTCAAAGCCTCAAACACAGCCAAATAATCTGCATCAGGAATACGTTCGGGAGTCAACATTTCGCTGTAATGGCGCTGTCCTGACTGGATAAGTCGCTCTTTGGTCGCTACATCCACTCTATCTATCTGAACAGGTTTAAGCAGAAAAACGACATCCTGCAGACGGTAACTCCCACTAAACATAGGGATTAAACCTGCGCATTTTACAGGCCATATCCACACCAGGTCTCAGACTGAATCTGGCTGGCTTTCGGCACCAATGCAAAATCACAAAGCTGCATAAAGGGCAGATCCGTCAAACTATCGCCAGCACCCATCGTAACGATTGCACCATCACGTTCCAGCTCCGTCATCACCCGCTGCACAGCATCCTTTTTTTGCGCACCTCGCACGACCACTGCCAGGTTATTGCCATTACAATGCACCGCCAATTCGGGCGGCAACCCTGATGATGCTTTCAAATGGGTCTGCAATTGTGTCAGCACAGTACTGTCGGCATCCGTCTTGACCGAAATATATGAAAGCCACTCACCTACTGAGTGGCTTCTAACCCGATAGCCGCCCGCTGCTGCACCCGCCTCCAGCTGCGCAGACAGCTTCCACAACAAGGGTTGCGCTGCTATTAATGCTGGACGAACCTCGGCAAACCACCAGCGTGGCAACTGGCCATCAGGCTGCCGAATCACTGCGCCATGGTGGGTGATCTTCCAGGAACCAAATTCAATGAGAACCCGCGCCAGCGCATCATCGGTTCGACCAGTCACCGGAATCACAATCGCCTGTTCCTGCCAGAATGCCAATAACCGGCGCTGGCTGCCGGTCATGAATGACAACACCTGCCCGGCCCGGTTGGTCGCTGCCGGCTCTACGGGGCTATCCGGCGGACACTTCGGTGCTGTTTGTAAAATGGTGTCATCAAGATCAAGAAAAACTACGATACGTGGCATGATTCCTCCACGGCAAATGCTAACCCCTTAATCAAATTGGGCAAAAGATGAGTATCAAGCATGTCAGCATGTTCGTAAATCACGACAGGTAAACGTTCTGGATCGAGGTTGTACAAATAATTGGGAATACCATCACCATAATTATCAAGAAATTCATGCCGATCAGTAATAGCATCACCGATTAAAATTGGTGAACGTGTCGTCGACTGAAAGCGTACATCACGGCCTTGCTCCTCCAGCGCCAGCGCCACACGAAACGGTGTATAGGCATACTCGCCCGTGCCGATAATGGTCAATGACTGATCATCCGGAACGGGCGGCAATGCAGGTAATTGCCACTGTCCGGCAATAACCCCGATCCGCGCCGGATCAGTCACAACAGCATCATGGTTACGCGCCCTATCAGCCACCACGACCGGCAATGACGGCAACGGGAATAGCGGGTCGGCCTCGAATGTAAATTCACCCTCAATCAGCGCGGGGAACTGTAATGGACATACCAGTAATTCCGCCAATTCCTGCTGGCGGCTTGCAGGCAGCCAATTGGTAATGCTGGCAAACACCAGCTGCTCCACCTGTGAGTTGACCTGAAAATAACCCTGTGCCAGTTCAGCCAGGGTACGACCTGTGGATATTTCATCGTCCACCAACACCAGTGTCCGTGCTGAATAAAACAACGGTTGCAATGCCAGCTCCGGCAAATAGACCCGATGATCCGGTGCGTGACTATGGCTTTCATCAAAGCCCAAAGCCAGCGGGCGTGACAAATGATAGCGGGTGGTTTGCAAATACAAGATATCGTTACGCCGTGATTGTAGCGCGACCTCTTCGGCAACACCACGCCCCAATGCTGTTGCAGTTTCTGCCATACCAACGACCAGAACCGGCCCGGGTAAATCTGCAATTCTGGCCGCTAAAAGGGAATGAATTTTCTGCATAGTGCGCGGTTTGACCGCCCAGTGTTTACCCAGCACCTTACTGACAAACAAAAACAGCCGCCGAGGATTTTGACGCGTGGCAAAATCCAGACAGTCTGCCAACGGCAATCCCTCACGCCGAATGGTAATCTTGAGCTGTCCTGCCTGAATAGGCACGGTCAGGCACCGTAAAGCCAATTGATCTGTTTCCAAAATTTACCCTTCTAAAAACCCGTATTATCCCGGAGCCATTGTTACACGACCAATATCGGCACAAACCCGCCTAAAGCCCTTGTTGCCGGCGGCGGCTGACCCTTGCTGGTGGATATCGCGGAGACAATTGAATTTGATTAACTGGTTCAACTATATCTATCTGTTTTAACGCGCAAATTATCGCTATAAATGGTTCCGGTTTATAGTGTTTGCGCTATATAGCGTCGTCAAACCAATGAGTCTATGATAGCGTTTTTTTGGATTATGCCATGGAGGATAGACGATATAATAGCGCATCAATAACACGCTATATTTGATACCCTCCGGGTATGATTAGAACCGCACCTGCCGTGAGGTGCGAGCCAGGTGAGGTGCAAACATGAAGGCTTGGCTTGACCACTGCGAAGAGGAACACCGCGAGCTGTATGTTCGGCTCGTCAACCTGTGCCACACCTATCATCTATGCAGCCATGCTGCAGATCAAGGTATTTGACGTTTTGACCATCTGCGTCACCGAAAGCGCAGCGGAACAAGCTGGCCCATGCAGCCAGGGCTTTGACACCCCGCCTTTTCAGAAGGAGCCACCGTGCGATTATTTGACCCCGACAACCGAACTCGAAGCACCGAGCACAAGCGCATTTTTGCAATTTATGAGATAGCTTATGCGATCAATGATGTTTTGGCAGCTTTGCTTTTTATTATCGGTTCAATCCTGTTTTTCAACGAAAAAACAACCTATGCAGGCACCTGGCTGTTCCTGATTGGCTCGGTCATGTTCGGGCTGCGCCCAGTGATAAGATTGTTGCGGGAACTAAAATACATGCGTATGGCCGACTATGATGATGTGACCAGTACCTGAGTGTGTCTTGTCAGCTATAACATTCGCAAGGCCGCAGGGCCGGACTGGCGGCGCGACCCGGAAAGGGTGTCGATATGCTGGCCGAAGCCAGGGTGATCGGGTGATGGAATTCGAGGGAGAGGGAAAAGGCGCATGATCGCTGCACTTGCCGCATTTCATTTTGTCCTGGTTCTGAGCTTTACCGTCCGTATTCTGTTGCGCGACGACCTGTCGCCGCCGGCGCGGCTGGCGTGGTTCATCGTGTTGAACGTGCTGCCTTATGCAGGCAGCGTGGTCTATTTCCTGTTCGGCGAAATCGACCTGGGCCAAAAGGCGAACAAACATCACGATGCGATTTTCGACGAAATCGGCACCAAGGCTGCCCGGTTCATGGGTGACGCGAGCCACGCTATGATCAACCCGCTCTACCGTCCGGCCTTTCGCTATGCCGGCTCGATCAACGGCTTCCACCCGGTGGCCGGCAACCGCGCCGAGCTGATGGCCGATGGAACCATGACACGTGACCGGCTGGTGGCTGACATTGATGCGGCAACCGACCATGTGCATGTGCTGTATTACATCTGGTTGGTCGATGACACCGGCACGGCAGTGGCCGAGGCGCTGATCCGCGCCGCCGGGCGGGGCGTGACCTGCCGCGCCATGGCCGATGGGCTTGGCTCGCGGGCGATGGTGAAATCCGACCTGTGGCAACGCATGAGGGCGGTGGGCGTGCACCTGGCCGTGGCGCTGCCGCTCAACAACCTGCTGCGCACAATGCTGACCAGCCGGATTGACCTGCGCAACCACCGCAAGATCACCGTGATCGACGGACAGATCACCTGGTGCGGCAGCCGCAATTCGGCCGACCCCGAGTTTCGGGTCAAGCCGAAGTATGCGCCCTGGGTGGACATCATGCTGCGCTTTACCGGCCCGGTCGTGACCCAGAACCAGCTCCTGTTTGCCAGCGACTGGATGCAGGCGACGGGCGAGAGCCTGGACCTGATCCCGCTGCCGCAACAACCCGCCGAGGGCGGTTTTGCGGCGCAGGTGATGGGCGATGGCCCGACCGAGCGCAAGGGCGCGACACCGCAGCTTTTTGCAACCCTGATCGCCTGTGCGACTCGTGACCTGACCCTTTCGACGCCCTATTTCGTGCCCGATGCCACCGTGCTGGAGGCGCTTTGTGCCGCCGCGCTGCGTGGGGTGCGGGTGACGCTGATCTTCCCCGAACGCAACGACAGCTGGATCGTCGCCGCCGCCAGCCGTAGCTACTACCGTAAACTGCTGGAGGCGGGTTGTGAGATACATGAGTTTCAGGGCGGGCTGCTCCATGCCAAAACGCTGACCATCGACGGCAAGGTCAGCCTTATCGGGTCCACCAACCTTGACCTGCGCAGTTTTGATCTGAACTATGAAAACAACATCCTGTTGCAGGATACGGCCACGACCGAGGCGATCCGGAAGAGGCAGGGCGACTATATCGCCAGCGCACGCCCGGTGACGCTTGCGGGTGTGCGTAGCTGGTCCTATCCAAAGCGCATCTGGAACAACGTCATCGCTACCATTGGCCCGATCTTGTGAGAGAAATTTGAATGTTTTGAACAGGCCTTAAAAGCGTCTGTACTCATCACATCGGCCATGTTCGTAATCGATGAAAGGCGCGCAGAATCCCAGGCTGGTCACGTTGTACCTGATAGGGCACGGTATAGGGTGTTCCCGTTATCACCAGATCCCACGTATGAGGAACACGTCCCGGTCTTCCCATATAGGGTTGATCGGGAAGCTTGCTGACGCATACAAAATCGCATCCCGCAGATCGGCAAGGACTTGAGGCGACCAGCCAATCTTCAAGACTCCAACCAGCCTTTCTGCATGGCCTCAGCGACCCACATCTCCAATTCCGCCATCACCTGTTCACGGGGTATGGCTTCCCCAGTTTCCAGGTATGCTTGCGCCGCATGAATGCCCTCGACCTGCCATGCGTGTATCGCCACATACTGCTTAAGCGCATCCTCTATAGCCAAGCTCAGATAAAATGATTCAAAGGACATCATTGATTGAAGAGTTCATCGATGGAGCAATAACGTTGTTTACGGACGGCTTTGGCGTGTGCCCATTGATGTTCGACCGGATTGAGGTCC
>PDWJ01000112.1_pt1 | contig 112756 bp, 82 predicted proteins | sample 1430881 | NCBI WGS metagenome assembly PDWJ01 (sample SAMN01162460, study PRJNA174530) | Oral metagenome, whole genome shotgun sequencing project. | biome: Marine environment; feature: Marine mammal; material: Swab sample of the gingival sulcus; isolation source: swab sample of gingival sulcus... | reverse complement strand
CCTTCCTTGCCTGCCTCCGTCCGATCCGAACCGCAGCGACGGAGCAGAAGCGGCTCGGATCAGACGGAGGCTCATCTATCGCTTATTCCAGGGCTAGGTGCCGCTGCTGGAGTGGAATAGGTATTCGGCTCCGGCGCCGACGGGGCCGAACTCGGAGTCGACGAGGGTTTCGCGGAAGGGTTCGAGGCAGCTGTCGCCGCTGCAGTGCATTGGGGCGATGAGTTCGGGGGCTAGGTGTAGGAGTTCGGTGCTGGTTCGGACTAGGCGACGCCGGTCGGCGTGCAGGAGGTGGAAGCCGCCGAGGACGGCGCGGAGGGGGCGGCCGGGGAGTTGGTGCCGGGCTTGCTCGAGGGTGTTGATGAGGCCGGCGTGGGCGCAGCCGACGAGGATGACCAGTCCTTCGGAGCTATCGAGCCACAGCGCTTGGTCGTCGAGAATTCTGTCGGGCTCGGTGCCGGCTTCGTCGAGGAAGAAACGAGCCTCTGGGGTCTCGAAGTCGTTCTTGCGAGGAATCTCTCCGCTGCACCAGAGCCCCTTCGAGATCTCTCTGGGCTGGGCGCATTCGCGGCGAAGTTCGCCGATCTCTTCGAGCACACGCCGCGAGGCCTCGGGCACGCCGATTTCGCGAGCGGGTCTGCCTGGCTTTTGGGACCAGCGGGGCTGGAGGGTTCCGGGCGCGAGCCAGACGGGCCGCGGCCCGATGGCTTCGAAGAGTTCGGCCAGCCCGCCGACGTGGTCATAGTGCCCGTGACTGAGGACCACGGCTTCGATCTTCTCCAGGGCGATGTCGAGCTTGCGAGCATTCTCCAGCAGCGCCCCGCCGGCGGGACCGGTGTCGAAGAGGATGTGGCAGCCGGCCCGTTCGACGTAGGCGGCAAATCCGTGGGCGCTGCGCAGCCCGTCTCGGGCCACATCACCGTCGACGAGGATTGTGATCTTGCTCATGAGCTTGTTCCCGGGGAGGCGCTTGGGGCAGGGCCGCTTGCTTGCGACTTTTCCGTGCTGGCGGCGTTTGTTGAGAGACGGCCCCTCGTATTTCCAAGGTCTAGCTTTCCTGGCCGCCCGGCGCAGGGCAAGGGGGCTGGGCCGGGCGCTGCTGCTGCCAGGGGGCTTTGGGCCGGGCGGTAGAGCCGCCAAGACACGAATACTCCCTGGCCGAGCCAAGTCTCGGCCGCCGACAAAGTGCCGCCAGTCCGCAGCGGCGGCCCGAAGAAGCCGCGCGACTGGCGCGGTGGCCTGCTAGACTCCCGCGCTTCGGTTTTGGCCATGGGGGCCGGCGCCGGAGCCTGCCACTGATGGAGTCAGGAGGAGAGACGATGCCCTGGACACGCTTCGGCAAGAAAAAGGACATGCCCGGGGGCTTGTGGATCAAGTGCGAGTCCTGCGGCGTGATGATCTACCGGAAGAACTTCTCCAAGTTCAAACTCTGCCCGGACTGCGGCCATCACTTCCCGCTGAAGGGGATGGAGCGGGTCGAACTGACCGTCGACGAAGGCAGCTTCGAGGAGTTCTGGGTCGACATGAAAACCGTCGATCGCCTCGGCTTCGTCGATCGCATGCCCTACGCGGAGAAGATCGAGCAGACCATCAAGAAGACTGGCCGCAACGAGGCGATGATCGCCGGCATCGGCAAGCTGCACGGCCGCGAGATCGCCTTGGGGGTCATGGATTTCAGCTTCCTGGGCGGCTCGATGGGGGTCGTCGTCGGGGAGAAGGTCACGCGGCTGGTCGAGACCGCGCTTGAGCGGAAGCTGCCGCTGGTCCTCTTCAGTGCCTCGGGTGGCGCCCGCATGCACGAGGGCGCGCTGTCGCTGATGCAGATGGCCAAGACCTGTGGGGCGCTCAAGCGCTTCCACGATGCCGGCGGCTTCTACCTCTCGGTGCTGACCAACCCGACCACCGGTGGCGTGACCGCGTCCTTCAGTTCGGTCGCCGACGTGATCCTGGCCGAGCCCGGGGCGCTGATCGGCTTCGCCGGGCCGCGGGTGATCCAGACCACGCTCAAGCAGGAGCTGCCCAAGGGCTTCCAGCGCTCGGAGTTCCTCATCGAAAAGGGGCAGGTGGATCTCATCGTCAAGCGCGATGCGATGCGCTATGAGCTGGGTCGCCTGCTCGCCTATGGGGCCGGGGGCGATCCTTCGGCGGTCCCGCAAGAGCAAGAGGCTGCGGCCAACGAAGAGGCCTGAGCCTCGCTCGGCCTCAGGGCCGGGTGGCGAGAGCTGCTGCGTTTGGGTGAATGGAGTGGAAGTCATGCGTGACTATCAGGTCGTCGTCATCGGCATTGGCTCGGCGGGCTCGCGTGCTGCGATGCTGGCGCATCAGGGCGGGGCCAAAACCCTGGGCGTAGAAGGGGCCGAGCGCATGGGCGGACTCTGCATCCTGCGCGGCTGCATGCCGACCAAGACCCTGCTGGAGACGGGGCATCGCCTGCACGAGATCCGCGATGCTGGGCGCTTTGGCATCGAGGTCGCGGAGCCCAAGCTCGACTTTGCGGCGATGATGCAAAGGATGCGCTCGCTGGTCGATCGCTTCGCTAGGGCCAAGGTCTCGGGCATCGAAGGCGCGGGCTATCCGATCCTGCGCGGGCAGGCGAGCTTCGTCGACGAGCACTGCATCGAGGTGGACGGCCAGCGCATTAGCAGCGACAGCTTCGTGCTCTGCACCGGCTCCAAGCTCATGCCGATGCCGGTGCCGGTCGAAGACGGCGTGCCGATGCGCGGCAGCGACGACATGTTTTTGCTGAGCGAAGCGCCGAAGAGCTGCTTGAGCCTCGGCGCCGGCCCGGTCGCCCTTGAGTTCTCGCAGTGGCTGGCGCGCTGCGGCACGAAGGTGACGCTCTGCAATCGCTCGCCGCTGCTGAAGAAGGCGCCGGCGGCCTTTGGCGAGGAGCTGGCGCAGGCGCTCGGCGAGGAGATGCAGGTGCATACCGGGGTGCTGGTGCAGCGCATCGAGCGCACGGAGGATGGCCGGGCGCGGGCGATCTTCCGCGATGGCGAAGGCAAGGAACTCGTCGTCGAGGCGGAGATCGTGCTCAACGGCCTGGGCCGGGTGGCGAACTTCGACGGCATGAACCTGGAGGCGCTCGGCCTGGATCCGCATGCGGTCGAGGTGGACAGCAAGGGCCGCAGCGCGCTGCCCCACATCTTCGTCGCTGGTGATGCGACCAACGACAAGCAGATCCTGCATGAGGCGACGCTTGAGGGTGCTCGCGCTGGGCGGAACGTGCTCCGGCATCTGGGGCTGCTTGAGGGCGAGCTCGAAGGGCCGGACCCGCGCATGCCCGCGGTGGAGGCGATCTTCTCCGACCCGCCCTTCGCGGTCTGTGGCCGGCTGCCCGCGGAGCTCGATGCCGCCGGCGTCGAGTATCTGGTCGCGGAGAAGCGCTTCCCGCAGCAGGGCCGCGGCATCGTCGTCGGCGCCCAGCACGGCCTGCTGCAGCTGATCGCCGAGCGCGGCAGCGGCAAGATCCTCGGCTGCGCCATCCTGGGACCGCGGGCCGACGATTTGATCCACTGCGTGGTGGTCGCCATGGGCATGGGCGCCAGCGTTCGCGAGTTCTTCTGGCTGCCCTGGTACCACCCAACCCTGGCCGAGGCCTTTATCGAGGTCGCGCGGGAACTCGCCAAGCGCTGTTGAGCACCGTGTCAGGGTCTACGGAGCCGTCCCCGGCCCCTGCCGGCGAGCGGCAGCTCTGCAAACACTGCGAGCTGCCGGTGCCGCCGGGGGTTCGCCATCCCGAGTTCTGCTGCCCCGGCTGCGAGCAGGTCTGGCTGCTGCTCAAGGGCGATGGGCTGGAGCGCTTCTACGAGCTTGGCGGGGCCGAGGGGCGGCCGATCGGCGCTGCGCCAAGGCCCGGCAGCTTTGACTGGCTTCCTGAGCTGGAAGAGAAGGCTGGCGGCGACTCAGGGCCGCTGCGCCTGGTCCTGGATGTTCAGGGCATCCACTGTGCGGCCTGCGTCTGGGTCCTGCAGGAGCTGTGGCGGCGGCGGCCGGGCACCCTGAAGATGGAACTCAATCCCTCGCTCGGGCGCGCCGTGCTCAGCTACGACCCGCGGGAGCTGGACCTGCGGGAGTACCTGCGCGAGGTCGAGGCCCTGGGCTATCGCTGGGCGCCGGCCTCGGGCGAGCGGCGTTCGCGCTCGCGCGGCCTGCTGATTCGCCTCGGCATCTGCGCCTCGCTGTCGATGAACGCGATGATCTTCGCCATGTCCTTCTACTTTGGACTGGGGGCGGATGAACCGGAGATAGAGCAGCTCTTCCGCCTCTTGGCCTTCGGCCTCTGCAGCCTCGCGGTGCTGATCGGTGGGCCGGTCTTCTTCATGGCCGCCTGGGCCGGACTCAAGCAGCACGTTCTCCACCTCGACCTGCCGATCGCCATCGGCATCCTCTTGGCCTATCTGGGCTCGGCGTATTTCTTCTTCACCAAGGGGAGTCACAGCTACTTCGACACGGTGACGATCTTTGTCACGCTGATGCTGCTGGGGAGGTTCCTCCAAGAGCGGGCCATTGCCCGCAACCGCGACCTGCTCCTGGCCAACGACGGCACGGAGCACCTGCGCGTTCGGCGCTTTCGCGGCGAGGAGCTGGAGCGGGTGCGCATCGAGGAGATCGAGGCCGGGGATGCGCTTTGGCTGGCGCCGGGGGAACTGGTCTCGGCCAAGGCCCTGCTCATCCACGAGGCGCGGCCCTTCTCGCTGGAGTGGATCAGCGGCGAGTCCGAACTCCGGATGCTGCAGCCGGGCGACATCGTGCCGGCCGGGGCCTTTCTCGCCGGGAATGCGCCGGTGCGGGTCGATGCCTTGGAGACGGCGAAGGAGTCGGGGCTGATCGAGTTGCTGCGCGGCGAGGAGGGGGGCGACGGCTCCGCGCTGATCTCGGGCTTTTGGGCGCGGCTCAACCGTGTCTACGTGCAGCTGGTCCTGGTGATGGCGGCGCTGGGGGGGCTGCTCTGGGCCTGGCTCGATCCGAGCCAGGTGGTCGATGTCGTCGTGTCGATATTGATCGTGACCTGTCCCTGTGCCTTGGGCATCGCCATTCCCCTGGCCTTTGACCTGGCCCTCGCCTCGCTGCGGCGCCGCGGCATCTTCGTGCGGGACGCCTCGCTGCTGGAGAAGGCCCTGGGCTGGAAGCGGGTCTTCTTTGATAAGACCGGGACCCTGACCTGGGGAGGGCTGCGGGCTAGCAGCGAGGATGCTCTCGAGGAGCGGCAGCGCCAGGTGCTGCTGAGCATGGTGCAGTCGAGTGCCCATCCGGTGAGCGAGGCGATCGCTGAGCTGCCGCAGCTTGCGGGCCTGCCCTTCCTGCGCCAGCTGCATGTGGAGGAATACGTCGGCGAAGGGCTGCAGGCGCGGCTCGGCGAGGACTGCTGGCGGCTGGGGCGAGGGCGCTTTGCCCTGGGCGGCGAGGAGGAGGCGCCGGGGACCTACTTCTCGGAGAACGGCGTGCAGCTGGCTTGCTTCCAGGTGCAGGAGGACTTCCGGCCGGGCTTCGCCGAGGAGTTTGAGGAGCTGCAAAGCAGCGGCATCGAGGTGCACCTGCTCTCGGGGGACCGGCAGGCGAAGGTCGCCGCGGCCGCGGCTCGGCTGGGTTTGCCGGCCGATCGGGTGCGGGCCGAGCTGAGCCCCGAGGAGAAGGCGGAGTATCTCTTGGCACGCGAGCCGGAGCTGGGGCTCATGGTGGGGGACGGGCTCAACGATGCCCCGGCCTTCCGCGTCGCCGGGTCGAAGGCGACCCCGGCCCTCGACCGGCCAGTGCTGCCTTCGCAGTCCGATTTCTTCTATGTGGGGGCGGGCTCCTCAGCCGTGCGCCAGGTGCGGAGCGTGGCTTGGGCCCTGCGGCGGGTCGTGCGTAGCAACTTGTTCTTGGCCGGGCTCTACAACCTCGTTGCCCTTACCCTCTGTTTTTTCGCGCAGATGACGCCCTTACTGTGCGCGGTACTCATGCCGATGAGTTCCCTGGTCCTGATCAGCCTGAGCGCTCTGCTCATGCGGCCCAGGGATGCTCGTATACGCACTTGAGCTGGGGAACCTAGGGCGATGGATGTACTCTCCTTACTAGTTCTGCTGAGTTTGCTCCTTGTTGCTTTCTCGCTCTTGTTCTTCCTCTACTCGATGAAGCAAGGTGATCATGAGCACGCAGATCGACTGTCTCTGATGCCTTTGGAGGACGACTCCGAGCAGCTGCCTCAGGGGGGCTGCGACAATGGGTCGCACGACAAAAAGCCGCAGGGCTAGTCGGGTGCGATGGCTCGCTTCAGCGGCGATCATCGGCCGCTCTCAAAATCCCGCTGGACCCCAGCAACTGAGCGCTCTCGGACGCGCGGTCACAGGGGTCATTCACGCTACTTGCTTCTCCTCGCCACGGACTCGCGCGCATGAATACCGATGCTGCGGTAGAAACCCGCAAGATCACCTACGACGACGGCATCGTCCGCCTCTTCATCATCGCCAGTGTGGCCTGGGGCTTCATCGGCATGCTGGTCGGTTTGATCGCGGCGCTCCAACTGAGCTTTCCGGCTCTCAACTTTGAGACCCAGTGGCTGAGCTTCGGCCGGATCAGGCCGCTGCACACCAACGCCGCGATCTTCGCCCTTGTGGGCAATATGATCTTCGCCGGCGTTTATTATTCGACGCAGCGACTGTGTAAGGTCCGGATGGCGAGCGACCTGCTTTCCCAGCTTAACTTTTGGGGCTGGCAGCTCATTATCCTCTGTGCAGCGATTACCCTGCCGCTCGGCCTGACGCAGTCCAAAGAATACGCTGAGCTCGAGTGGTGGATCGACATCCTGGTCACGCTGATCTGGGTGGTCTTCGCGATCAACTACTTCTGGACCTTGGCGATCCGGAACGAGAAGAACCTCTACGTCGCGCTGTGGTTTTATATCGCAACGATTGCGGCCATCGCGATCCTCTACATCGTCAATAACCTGTCGTTGCCAGTTTCGGGCACCAAGAGCTACAGCCTCTTCGGCGGGGCGCAGGACGGGTTGGTCCAGTGGTGGTATGGGCACAATGCAGTGGCCTTCTTCCTGACCACACCGATCCTCGGGATCATGTACTACTTCCTGCCGAAGGCAGCGGAGCGGCCGGTGTACAGCTACCGGCTATCGATCGTGCACTTCTGGGCCTTGGTCTTTATTTACATCTGGGCCGGCCCGCACCACCTTCTCTACACCTCTCTCCCGGATTGGGTGCAGTCGCTCGGCATGGTCTTCAGCCTGATGCTCTGGGCCCCGTCCTGGGGCGGAATGCTCAATGGCCTGCTGACCTTGCGTGGTGCTTGGAACAAGGTCCGCAGTGACCCCGTCCTGAAGTTCTACGTCGTCGCCGTGACCTTCTACGGTATGTCGACCTTCGAGGGCCCCCTGCTCTCGATTAAGAGCGTCAACGCCCTGGGCCACTACACCGACTGGATTATCGCTCACGTCCACGGCGGCACCCTCGGTTGGAACGGCTTCATGGCCGCGGGCATGTTCTACTGGCTGATGCCGCGGCTCTTTGGCGTCAAGGACGAGAACGGCAAATACCGGCTTTGGTCCTTGGGCCTGGCCGATATGCATTTCTGGATCGGGACCCTAGGTATCCTGCTCTACGTGGTGTCGATGTGGGTTGCGGGTATTACCCACGGCCTCATGTGGGGCGCGCTCGAGCCGGACGGCTCTTTGACCTACGGCGACTGGGGCGAGATTGTCGAGAAGATCCAGCCCCTGTACATGATCCGCTCCTTGGGTGGTTTCCTGTATCTGGCCGGTTGGGTTTTGATGATCGTCAACCTGCTGCGTACGGCAGCGATGGGGAAGGCGGTCCATACCGAAGTCGAGGTCAAGACCTGGCGTCTGCCCGCAGACGCTGGCAGCTCTTGGCGATTGATTTTCAGTATGCCGATTCTCGTCTCCGCGGTCGGCATGTTGGCCGCCCTGATGCTTGGCTTCGACAAGCTGCCGCTGGCGGTGATCGGCTTCACCATCCTCGTCCTGGTGGTGTTCTGGGTCGATGCGCTGAGCCGCGGCATGCGTAGCGGTAAGGAGGGCTGGCATGCTGCCCTGGAAGGCCGGCCTTTGGCCTTCACGGTGCTGACCTTCGTGGCGGTCGCTGCTGGCGGTGTCGTTGAGTTGTTGCCGGGGATCATTGTCCAGGATTCGGTCAAGGGCGCGGCCTCGGGGAAGGCGCCCTATACCGCGCTGGAGCTAGAAGGACGCGACATCTACATCCGCGAAAGCTGTGTCAGCTGCCACTCGCAGCAGGTGCGCTACTTCCTCAGCGAGACGCGGCGCTACGACCACAAGCTTGTCCGAGGACCCAGTCGGCTTGAGGAATCGCGTTATGACCACCCCTTCCTCTGGGGTAGCAAGCGGACCGGTCCCGACCTCGGTCACGTGGGTGGAAAGTACGATGATGCTTGGCACTACAAGCACATGCTGAACCCGCGGATGATCGAAGGCTCGAACATGCCAGCCTATCCCTGGCTCTACACCCAGAAGGTCGATGTCGACTTCACGGTCGAGAAGCTCAAGGCGATGCTCTTCCTGGGGGTGCCGTACAGTGACGAGCAGATCGAGAACTACCGGGCTGATTATGAGCGGCAGGCCCAGGGCATCATTGATCGTCTCGCAAGCAGTGAGCTTACGGGCGTCGAAGGTCATCCTTTGAGCACCGATCACGAGATCGTCGCTCTCATCGCTTATCTCCAAAAACTCGGTGACCAGGCTCCGCTCCCGGACACCAAGTCGGAATCGAAGTGAGGAGGCTGTTGCGATGATTCGTGAATGGATACTTCGCTACGTGGACATCAATGTCCCACCCACGGTGATGACTTTCTTCTTCCTCCTCCTGTTTTGCGGGGGCTTGTGGTTTGCGTTCACGCCGCGCCGTCGTGCGCTGAATGAGCGCATGGCCAGGCTGCCCCTCGAAGATGATGAGGGAAACATCGAGGCTCCGGGGACAAAGCAGGAGGAAGAGCGATGAGTGGTCGCGACGAGATTCGTGGGCATGAGTTCGACGGGATTGAGGAATACGACAATCCCTTGCCCAACTGGTGGCTTTGGACCTTCTATGGGGCCTGCATCTTCGCGGTGGCCTACTGGGGCTACTACGAGGTATTCAATGGCCCGAACTTGCGGGAGAGCTACGAGGCGCAGGTAGTCGAGCAAAATGAGCGGATTAAGGTGCTGGAGGCTAGCCAAAATCCGTTGACCGAAGAGAGCCTTCTGGTTCTGGTTAAGGACCCCGAGGCCGTCAAGCTGGGCAAAAAGATCTTCGCGGGTCAGGGGGGCTGCCTCCCCTGCCACGGTGCCAAGCTCGAGGGCGTTCCCGGGCTCGGCGTCAACCTGACCGATGATGCCTGGAAGCACGGTCCGCGTGCGATGCAGATCTACCAAGTGATCCACGACGGCGTTTCCGGCACCAGTATGCCGCCACACAAAACCAAACTTGGTCGTGACCGCATCGAGAAGGTGGTGGCCTACCTGCTCTCGCCCGAGGTCAAGAACACCAACGTCAAGGGGCGGCCGCCGGAAGGTAAGAGCGCGGCCGAGTGGGAGAAAGAGGGCAAGTAGCGCTCGGCCCTGGCCTCAGGTCGCAGGCGACTTTGCCCCGATACGAAGAAGGGACGAGAGGGAAACTGTTCTTTGCCAGCTCTCGTCCTGACGGAACCAGAGCATAGGCGGGCTACGGGTACGCTCGCCTGCAGGGGCAGCAGCTTGGCTCGTAGGAGTCGTGGGGGAGTTCAGATGACGACGACGCAAAGCCCTAAGCAAAAAAAGGGTAAGAAGAGGAGGCCTGACCTCGACTCTCTCTACTCGGTCAATCCCGACGGGTCACACAACGTCATCCACCCTGCCGATGTCAAGGGGCGCTGGCAGCGACGCAAGAAGCTGATCTGGACGCTGCTAATTGCGATCTATGTCCTTCTCCCTTGGATCCAGATTGGCGATCACCCGGCAATCTTGATCAACTTGCCGAACCGGCACTTCTACCTCTTTGGCCGGGTTTTTAACGCTGCTGACTTCAATCTCTTCTTCTTCTTCCTAGCCGGAACCGGCATCACCCTATACATCGTCAGTGCGGTGTTCGGGCGCATTTGGTGTGGCTTTGCCTGTCCGCACACGGTGTTCTTGGAGGGGATTTTCCGACGCGTGGAGCGCTGGATTGAAGGTGGCGCCGGGAAAAGGCAGAAGCTGGCGAAGAGCCGCTGGACCAAGGAAAAGATCTTCAAACGTGTGAGTAAGCACGGCATCTACCTTGTGCTGGCGCTGCTTATTAGCCATGTGTTCTTGAGCTTCTTTATCCCGGTTCGCGAACTGATTCAGGTGATTCAGAGCCCGCCTTCTGAGAACCTGACGGCGTTTGTTTTTATCCTGATCTTTACAGGGCTGATCTATGGCGACTTCGCCTTCTTCCGCGAGCAGCTCTGCCTGATTCTCTGCCCCTACGGCCGTCTCCAGTCGGCGCTTTATGACCCGGACACGGTGCAGGTGGGTTATGACCGTTTCCGCGGCGAGCCGCGCGGGCACTACAAGGATGAGCGGGGGGGCAGCTGTATCGACTGCTTCCGTTGCGTCATGGTCTGCCCGACGGGCATCGATATTCGGAACGGCACCCAGATGGAGTGCGTCGGCTGTTCTAACTGCATCGACGCCTGTGACGAGGTCATGGCGAAGGTCGGTGAGGCGCCTGGCCTCATTCGCTACGACTCGGAGCGAGCTTTCCTCGAGGGCAAAGAGAAGCGGCGCTTTCTGCGACCCCGTCTCTTTGCCTACCTAGCTGCGGTGGTGGTGCTCTTCGGCCTCTTTATCTTGATAGCGGGGAAGCGGACACCCTTCGATGCGCGCCTCGTGCGGCTCCAGGGAGCACCTTTTCTGATCTCCGGGGAAACGGTCCTCAACCGCTATCGTGTCCACCTGGTGAATAAACTAGGTGGGACCCACGACTTCGAACTGCTGCCGAAGAACGAGAAGCTTGGCTTCAATTACTGGTTCAGCGAGCCCAAGCTCAAGATGGAGGAGCTTGAGAGCAAGAATGTGATCGTGGTCGCAAAAATCGCTAGGTCGAAGGTCAAGAGTGGCCTAACGATCGAGATTGAGGTGAAGGCGGGTGGAAAAACCGTCGTCGCCAAAGCGCCTTTCGTGGGACCAGATCAATGACTGAGCCACAGAAAAACCAGGGTCTCATGGAGTGGATCAAAGACCGCCCCTGGATCCTGGTGATCCTTCTTCTCGCCCTGATGATGGGGATCGCCATTACTACGCTGATGATCGCGCAGGCGCACAAGCCCATCTTGTTGCCGCGGAGCGCCGGCTGAGGATTTCGCTGACCCGCCGCCTGCTAGCCCCGCGTCTCCAGGCGCATCCACTTTAGCTGTGTGGCCTCGTTCCAGGTGGCTAGGCCGATGGCGCTCTTTCCCGCGATCTCGCGGATCGGCACCTGGTCGAAGAGCTGCAGCTTGCCGAGCCAGACGCTGCAGCGGCTCTCGCGTAGCTCGATTCGTAATGGCGTGCCCTTCTCTTGCTGCTTCCACTCCACGCGCGCCGATTGATACAGCAAACGGCCATAACGCTCGAGGCGCGCACGCAGCCCCTTGCCGTCGGGGTGCAGGATCAGGGTCCAGCCCGATAGGGGATCCTGATGGCCCTGCCCCTGGAAGCAGAGGGCTAACTTGGGGCGGGTCTTGGCGAGCAGTCCCAGTGTTAGGCGGAAGTCGCCAAGCTCCTTGGTATAGCGGTCGTGGAGCCAGGCGAAATTGCTCGGGGCATCGCGCTGAAAACCAGGGCGCACGGTGTATTTGCGCCAAGGCACCGCGCCGTTCTTCGTCGTTCCGAACAGCTGTTGCTGCCGGACGCGGAAGCCGCCTTGTTTGACGACGAAGACTCGCGCGCTGCCGCGCTTTTCGAAGCTCAGGTTCAGGCGGCGTTTCCACTTGCCGCTCAGGGTATCGGGCAGGTGGTGGCTGATTCGCGCCGGGGCGGCGTTATCGGCGACGAGCCCGGGAATCGGATTGCCGGCAGTATCGCTTACTGCCAGAACCACCCCGGCCTTGCCGTAGCGATTACGGATCTTGAGCAGGACCTTGTTACGCCCGGGAGCTAGCCGGGTATCGAAGACGATGGCGTCTGCAATCATGACGCCGCGCCCTGGGCGCCAGGGGCCGAGTAGCGGACTCTGCTGGCCACGGTACTGCCCGATGAGCTTGTCGTTGACGAAGATGGTGACTTCGTCGTCGGCGCGCAGCCAGAGCCGAGCATCGGTGCCTTGGCCGGGATTGAGATGAGTCAGCGCATAGATGGCGCTGTTCTCCATGTAGTTCCAGTCGAAGCTGAGCCAGCCGCTGGGGCCGAGACGAATGGGAGGCCGGGGACCCGGCGGCTTCCATAGCGCGGTATTGCGCGGCACGTCGTAGGTCTTGCTGAAGTCGACCTCATACTCCGGTGGCCAAACACGGGCGCCGGGGTCGCTGTGGCCGTCCTTGAAGGGGCCGATGGCCCGCCACTGGGTGATGATACCGAGCCGAGCCGCCCAGTCGCCGAGGGGGGCGCGGTCCTCAGCCAGCTCGAAGGCCCGCACATCACGAGGGACCGGGGAGCCTGGGAAGGGCGCAAAGTCCTCGGCCTCTGGCAAATACTCGCCGACGGCTTCCTTTTGCTCGGCTTGCAGAGCTTGGCGATCACTGTCGCGCAGGGGGAAGCGAAAGCGCCGCAGGTCGTCGAAGACCTTGGGGCCGAACTGCTCGCCCAGGCGGTAGGCCAGGGCGCGCACGACGCTGGGGCTGCGCCCGTCGCGCACCGCGTCGCTGCGGTAGGCACGGAAAAAGCGCCGATATAGCTGCCATTGGCGCCGCTGGCCCTTCTTGCCGTAGTTCTCGATGAACCACAGGAAGAAGCCTGCCGAGGGGCCGTAGTTGGGGATGCGCCAGTACTCGAGATCGCGCTTTAGGTAGTCCTCCTGAAAGGCGCGCAAGTTGTGGACATAGGTCCAGCGCGCAGGAGTCCGCTGGCCGAGCGCTTCGAAGACGAAGGCGGCGCCGAACTCGGCGAGACCTTCGCGGAAGCCGCCCAGGACCGGGCGGGTATCGTCGATGCAGTGCACCAGCTCGTGGTAGAGCAGACCATTGTCGAGCTTGGTCTTGCGCGAGTCGGGATCGGCTTTGCCGATGTCGATGCGCTTGCCGCCACCGACACCGCCGCCAAAGTCCCAGAGCTCTTTGAAGTAGACGGTGACCCGATCGCCTTCGGGGTTGGGCACCCGACCAAAGAGGTCGGTGAGGTAGAGGTAGGCGAGGTCGAAGCGCAGCTTCGACATGTCGGGGATGCTGGTGATGAGTGTTTCGGGACCGATCACGATGAACTCGTGGCTCGGAATCGCCTTCGTGCGCGCCCAGGCCGGGTGATCCCAAGCAGCGTCCGCCTCGCGTTTTTCTTCCGTAGGCATGGCCGCGAGGAGTTTTTTCTCGGCGAGGTGAAAGAGTGCCAGCGACTTGCTGCCGAGCTTTGTGTCCGGAGACCGGCTCAGCGCTTGGAGCATCCTCCGGGCAATGGAGTATTCTCCTCCCTGCATGTACTTCTTGGCCGAGTGCAGCAGGCGCGGCGTCAGCCCCTTCTTTTCGATTTCGGCATCGACAACGGCCTGTTGCTCGGGGCTGATCCGGCGTTTGATCCGGCGCTCGACGTCTTCGATTCGAGTCTGGGCACGGCGCACTTGATTGAGGTCGCCGATGTAGGCGCGGCCTAGGCCCTCCTCGAGGGCGCCGCCGATCATCTTCAGCAGGTAGAGGGCGCCGTGCAGCTTGTCCTGGCCCAGCATTCTGCCGGCGATGTGGCGCACATAGCGGCGCTTCTCCTCGAGGATGCGGCCCTCGACGATCATGGACTCGACTGGCCCGATCGGCCGTGGGGCGAAGCGTCCTACGCGCAGGAGCCCGTCCCGCAGCTCGGCCTTGAGCTCGTAGTCTTCGAGCTTGCGATGGGTGCGGGTCAGGAGATTCCATGCCGCTTGCTGCCGGCCTTCCTTGGCCCAGCTTTCGGCCTTCTTGATTTGCTCGCGAACGGCCTCGGCGCTCAGGCTGCCACTGGTCCCCTTGGGCTTCCAGGAGCCGATCTTGACGAAGGCGCCCGAGCGCGGTGAGCGCGGCTGACTCAGGGGTCGCTGCTGCTTGCTCCTGGGATCGTAGAAGCAGATCCAAAGCTCGAGGTTCTGCTTTGCTGCCGAGTCTTGCTGTGCCGAGTCTGGCGCTGCCGAGTCTTGCGGCAGGGTCAGCGGGATCTTGTAGCGAACGACGCGGTCGGGCTCCCAGTGGGTCGTTGGCGTGGCGGGGGCGTGGTCCTGGCGCCAGATCCGCCGGCTACCGCTGCGCAGCTCAAGCCGGACGAGGAGGGGCTTGGCAATCTTGGCCCGCGGGGTGAAGGCCAGTTCGAGCTGGGCGCGGCCGGTGAGCTGCAGTTCCTGTGCATCCACCTGGGTGCTGAGTTCGGCAGGAACCCTCGCCCCAGGGGCCTGGCCCTTGACTAAACCGGGTAGGGCAAGCAGGGCGGCGAAGGCGAGTCGCGTCTTTGCGTGGATCTGAGCTGACATAGGTGGCTAGAGGCTCATAGGCGAGTCCGGAGGGAAGTGCTTCCCTCCGGGCTCGCATGGACTCTGTCCTAGGACTGGGAGCAGTCCAGTCAGGATCGAAGCGGCGCTACTTGAGCTTCTTCGGGTACTTGCCGAGATCGTAGACCACATACTTGGCAAGCTCGGTCAGAACCTTCTCATCCTTGAGTGTTGGGTAGGTTTCGATGCTGTGCGCCGGCATTCCTGCGCTCAGGCCGACGCCCTGGCCGCCCTTGAGGATGACCTTCTTGACGTAGGCGAGACCGCCCTTCTGCTCCAGCCGTTTATGGAAGGCCGCTGTGGTGAAGGACGTTGGCCTTGGCTTGAGCGCTACTCCGCCGGAGCCATCGCCCTTGCCGGTCTTGCCATGACAGAAGAAGCAGATCTTGCTGTAGACCTCCTTGGCCTTTGCCAGCGCGGCCTCGTCATGCTGGACCTTGTAGGCCGGGGCGGCCGGTTTTTTCGGCTGGCCGCCGCTTCCCTTGGGCTTTTCGCCACCACAGGCAAAGAGTAGGACTGCTGCGGTCGCAGCAGCTGCACCGAATCGAAGCATTCGCATCAGAGTAGTCTCCAGGAAAATGGAGCCGGAGTCGGAGTCAGAGAAGGAATCTCGGGGTCGAGATGATCGCCGTTTCCCGTTCAGGCTGCCCCTGCATGATGAAGGGACAGGCCTCTGCCGGGCTGGCTGCGGCAGGCCTCGATCACGAGGCGATCAGGAAGTCAAAGAGTAGGTTCGGCGCTAGGCCGATGAGGAGGATCACGGCGCTGCTGGCTGCGATCGCGATCGGGGCAGTATAGCCACGTGCGGGGATACGGCTCGCTTCTTCGGCGTCGTGAAAGTAGAGCTGGGCGACAACGCGTAGATAGTAGTAGAGGCCGATCACCGAGGCGAGGATGCCGATGATCGCCAGCAGCCAGAGCTGGCTGCGGATGGCCGCGTCGAAGATGTAGTACTTGCCCCAGAAGCCGGCGGTCGGCGGGAGGCCTGCGAGGCTGAACATCGACAGTGCCAGGGCGGCACTGGCCATGGGGTTGCGGCGCGCAAGGCCCTTGATGCCATCGAGGGTCAGGACCTTCTCCTCTTGCCGCTCGAGATAGCTGAGCACGCCGAAGGCGACCAGGTTGCTGGCGGCGTACGTGATCAGGTAGAAGATCGTGGACTTGACGCCGAGCTCGGCAGCGCTGTGGCTCTTGACCGTGGCGGCGACAGTGATCGAGAGCATCAGGTAGCCGGCATGTCCGATACCGGAGTAGGCGAGCATGCGCTTGAGCTTGGTCTGGGCGAGCGCTCCGGCGTTGCCGATCACGATGGTCAGGGCGCAGAGGATCGGGAAGAGGATGTGGAGCTGATGCGGGACAAAGTGGAGCACCGACAACATCAAGAGGAAGGCGCCGATCTTGGTTCCCGTTGACATCAGCGCCGTAATCGGCGTGGGGGCGCTTTCGTAGACATCGGGTGTCCATATATGGAAGGGCACGACGGAGCCCTTGAAGAACAAGGCCATGAAGACGAGGCCTCCACCGATGGCGGCGAGGCCGGTCGGGGCCGGCAGCGTGGCGGACTGCCCGAGGTTGCGCACCCTGATGAGGAGGCCGCTCTCATTCCCTGCATAGATGAGAGCGGCACCGTAGAGGAAGACCGCTGCCGCGAAGGCGCCGAGGAGGAAGTATTTGAGGGTGGCTTCGCTGCCTTTGTGTTGGCCTCGCCGGATTCCTACCAGGACGTAGAGGGCCAGCGAGAAGAGCTCAAGGCCGATGATTGCGAGGATCAGGTTGCTCGCTCCGGTCATCAGCGAGATGCCGAGCGGGAAGAGGATCAGCAAAAAGTGGTACTCACCGAAGTGCACGAAGTCCTGGTCTTGGAACCAGGGCCTTGAGAGGGCGAGGACGAGGGTGCTGATCCCGATCGCCAGCAGGGTGGCGAGCACGGAGTAGTCGCTTGCTCGCCAGGTATCGATCAGCGCCAGGCTGAGCGAGTTGCTGACTTCGGTGTTCTCCACGAAATGTCGCGCTTCTCCGCTCCAGAGCCCAAGGCCGAGGAAGAAGGCGACGGCGAGGCTTGCGTAGCTGAGCAGGGTGATCAGCTCACGTTGCGGTTGGCTCTTTTTCAGGAGCAGGTCGACGAGGAGGACGAGCACCGAGCCTACGGCCATCGCGATCAGCGGGCTGAGGGCGGAGAAGTCGTGCGCGGTCACCGAGAAGTCGCTCTTCTGAACGAAGGCGAGGAGGCCGCTGCAGAGCATGTCTGAGGTCATCGTGGACATTGAAATGGGCTCCAAGCTCACGGCGTACGCGCCGCATCGACCTTCTGGATGACCTGTTCGATGGTTTTCTCACTGCGGCCAGTGAAGTCGCCGGGCCGCACGCCGATCCACAGGAAGAGCAAGATCAGCGGAGCGATGAGGACTTGCTCGCGCAGGCTGCAGTCCTTCAGCTGACGATTCTCGTCCCTGCTCAGGGGGCCGAAGAGGCAGCGCCGGAGCATGGAGAGCATGTAGACCGCGCCGAAGATCATGCCCAAGGCGCCGACGACGCCCCAGCTGAACGAGGTGTCGAAAGCTCCAAGGAGGATCAGCAACTCCCCGGGAAAACCGGAGAGGCCGGGCAGGGCCACCGAGGCCATGACCGCCATCACCATGAAGAAGGCGTAGACGGGCATGACCCTTGCCAGGCCGCCGAACTCGGCGATCTGCCAGGTCTGTCGGCGCTGGTAGAGCATGCCAGCGAGGAGGAAGAGCGCCGGCGTCGCGACGCCGTGGGCGATCATCTGTAGCAGCGAGCCGTTGAGCCCCTCGGCGTTGAGGGCGAAGCAGCCCTGCACGACGAAGCCCATGTGGCTGATCGAGCTGTAGGCGATGAGCTTCTTGAGGTCGCGCTGCGCCCAGGCGAGGAAGGCGCCGTAGACGATACCGATGGCACCAAGTCCCATGAGCAGCGGCGCAAACTGGAGGGTCGCTACCGGGAACAAGGGCAGGCAAAAGCGGATCAGGCCATAGGCCCCCATCTTGAGGGAGACGCCAGCGAGCAGCAGCGAGACTGAGCTTGGGGCTTCGACCTGGGCATCTAGGAGCCAGCCGTGGAAGGGGAGGCTGGGCAGCTTGATCAGGAAGGCGAGGGCGAAGGCCAGGAAGAGCCAGCTTTGGACTTCTGCCGGGATGCTGCCGTACCGGAGGTGGTCCAGGATCGAAGAGCTTTGGACCAGGCCCAGATCCGGGAGGGCGAGCTCGCTGCGCACGATCCAGATGATGGCCAAGAGCATCAGCGCCGAACCGGCGCCGGTAAAGAAGAAGAACTTGATGGCTGCGTAGCGGCGCCGCTCTCCGCCCCAGATTCCGATGAGGAAGAACAGCGGAATCAGCATCAGCTCCCAGAACAGGTAGAAGGTGAAGAAGTCCAGGGCCATGAAGGCACCGAGCATTCCGCACTGCATTAGTAGCAGCCAGACGAGGAACTGCTTGGGCCGCTCTTGGATCTGGCTGCTGGCTGAGAAGTAGACCAGCATCGAGAGGAGGTTGGTCAGCAGCACCAGCAAGACCGAGAGGCCGTCGATGCCCAGCGAGAACTGCACCTGCATCTGACCGAGCCGGAACCAGTCGAAGGCAAAGGCATACTGGACGCCTTCACTGCCGACGCCGTAGCTGAACCAGAAGGGGAGGGTGGCGACGAAGGTCAGCACTCCCGTGAGCTGGGCCAAGCGCCAGGGCAGCATGTTCTTGCCGTCCGTCGCGGCCGGGCTGAGTAGCACCAGCAGCGCGCCGAGCAGCGGCAGCAGCGTGACGATCAGGGAAAGGGTCGGGGGGAAGTCCACGGTCAGCCTGCGTTCGTGTTCGAGAGCGTCCGGGCTGGAATGCTCGTGAGGAGGGGGGACGGAAGTAAGGGGCGGGCGGCGGCTCTCACCGGTTCATCCCGCTTCCGAGTAGGCTCGGCACGATGAGGAAAAGGAAGAGAAGGAGGCCGAAGGCCATCCAGATGGCATAGCTCTGGATCGATCCCTCCTGGTTCTGCCGCCAAGGTCTGCGGAAAGCAGCACAGGCGCGGCCGCAGCCGTTGACCAGGGCATTGCCGACGCCCAGCTCGAAGCAAGCGACGAGCTTGGAGAGTATGGCCAGGGGCAGCAGGATGAAGACCTCGTAGATCTCGTCGATGAAGCACTTGCCGTAGGACCCGACATAGGCGGGCCTGAGCAGCTTCGCCATGCGCTCGCCAGCGGCGGGGCCGTTCCGGTAGAGCGCAAGGCCGATCAGGATACCGAGCACCGCGATCAGCGAGCTGATGGCGAGGAAGCTCCCTTCCATGCCGTTGCTCATCGCGCCAGCCGGCTTGGCGACCTGCGTGCTAAGCGGTTCCATCCAGTGCTGCATGAAGTTGCTGATCTGCACGAGTTGCTCGGGCAGACCCAAGAGGCCGCCCAGGATCGCCAGCGCCGCCAGGATCAGCAGCGGCAGCGTCATGAGCTTGGGCGACTCCTGTGGCTGCAGCTTGTCCTCCTCGAAGCGTTCCCTGCCGAGGAAGGTGATGGCGAGCAGGCGGAAGCTGTAGAAGGCGGTCAGCGCCGTAGTGATCGCGCCGATGACCCAAAGCGTCCAGGAAAGCTCGCTCCTGCCCTGGACCGTGCCCCAGAGGATCTCGCTCCTACTGAAGAAGCCCGAGCTCAAAGGGAGGCCGGCGAGGGCGAGGCTGCCGATCAAGAAGCTGATCCAGGTCAGCTTCATGTGCTTCCTGAGCCCTCCCATCTTGAAGGCGTCTCGCTCCCCCTGCATGCCGCGGATCACCGAGCCGGCGCCGAGGAAGAGCAGGGCCATGAAGACGGCGTGGGTGCCGAGGTGGAAGAGCGCGGCTGACCAGGACCCGACGCCACAGGCAAGGAACATGAAGCCCAGCTGGCTCACGCTGGCGTAGCTCAGGACCTTGGTTAGGTCGCGTTGGGTCAGGGCCACCGTCGCCGCCAGCAGGGCGGTGGCGGCGCCGACGATGGCGACGACGGTCATCGCCGTCTCGCTCTGCACCAAGAGGAAGCTCGAGCGCAGCAGCAGGTAGACACCGGCGCTGACCATCGTCGCGCCGTGGATCAGCGCCGAGGCTGGCGTCGGACTCGCTACCGCATCGGGAAGCCAGACCAAGAGGGGGAGCTGGGCTGACTTCGCCGTGGCGCCGAGCAAGAGCAAGAGGCAGGCGAGGGTCGCGAGCCCAGGTTCGAGGGCGGGTCCTGCTTGCATGGCAGCGAAGTCGAGGCTGCCGAAATGCTGGAGCAGGAGGGACATGCCCAGGAGCAAGCCGAGATCGCCGATGCGCTGGCTCACGAAGGCCTTTTGCCCGGCCTTGGCTGGCCAGCCGTTTTCCTTGTCGTACCAGAAGCCAATGAGCAGGTAGCTCATGAGGCCGACGCCTTGCCAGCCGACGAAGAGCAGCGGCAGGCTCGCCCCCAGGATCAGCGTCGACATTGCGACGAGGAAGAGGCTTAGGTAGGCGAAGAACTTGGCTCGGCCCTCGTCGCGGGCCATGTAGCTGATCGAGTAGATGTGGATCAGCAGGCCAACGCCGCAGGCCAGCAGGGCCAGGAAGCTCGAGAGCTGGTCGAGCACGAGCTTGAACGGCACCTGGACTTTGCCGATGTCGAGCCAGGTCCAGCCTTCGTAGACGAGGGCGTGGCTGGCGGCATGCTCCGCCTGTCCGCTGCCAAGCAGCTCGAAGAAGCCGAGCAGGGCGACGACAAAGGAGCCGGCAACGGCCACGCTGGCGACATAGCCTGCGCGGTCTTTCCAAGCGCCACCTAGGGCGTGGAAGACACCACAGAGCAGCGCGCCCAGCAGGGGAAGCAGAGGGATGAGGAAGAGGACGTCGGCCATCGGCCAGGTCTCGCTTTGGCTTCGGGATGAGGGGGGAAGCGCTTGGCTAGGGCTTGCGGGAAGGGGCTTGCGCGGGGCTTGTGTTGGGCGCCGCGCCTTAGCCGCGGAGCTGAGACGCTTGGCCAGTGTCCAGGCTTCCCTTTTGGCGGTAGATCGCGATGAGGATGGCTAGTCCGATCGCGGCCTCGACCGCTGCCAGGACCATGACCAGCAGTGCGTAGACCTGGCCGTTGGCGTCGAAGCCGCCATCGCGGGCTGCAGCGAGGAAGCTCAGGTTGGCCGCGTTCAGCATCAGCTGGATGCTCAGGAACATGACGATGAGATGCTGCCGTACCAGGTAGCCGAGCAGGCCCAGGGAGAAGAGCACGGCGGCCAGGATCAAGAGCTGCGAACTCGGGATCGTTGGGCCCTGCTCGGCGAGAGAACTGGCGACACGGCTCGCGACGAGCGGCGCGGAGCTGAGGAGGGAAAGCATGGCGATCATTGGGTTCCAGCTCCGCTGGCTTTGCGCTCTGAGGCGGGTGGCTTCACGAAGACGATGACTCCGACGATAGCCGCCAGCAGGAGGAGACTGAGGGCCTCGAAGGCGAGAAGCTGGCGACTGAAGAGCGCGGTCGCCAGGTCGGCACCGCCTGCGGCGGAAGCTTGGCCGCCGATGATCGGGCGTGTCCCTTGCACCAGCTTGGCGCTGGGCTCGGCAGTTCCGGTGCCTAAGGCCAGCAAGGCGAGGGTCAAGCCGGCGATGATCGGGGAGAGCGCGATGGCCAGAGCTCTTTCCGGACCCTGCACCTCTTTGAGATCGAGGAGCATGATCACGAAGAAGAAGAGCACCATGATCGCGCCGACGTAGACGATCAGTTGCAGGGCCGCCAAGAAGGGGAAGCCGATCAGCAGGTAGATCCCCGAGAGGCTGAAGAGGGCCCCGACCAGGTTGACGGCGCAGATCGCCGGCTTGCGTCCCAGGACGACGAAGAGTCCAAAGACGATCGTCGCGCAGGCCAGGACTAGGAAGACGTAGTACGCCACTTGTTGAACTTCTCCTTCGCGAAGCAGATAGGGCCTTCGAGTTCCTTCACGGGGGTGAGCAGGCGTTGCTTGTCGTAGACGAGTTCTTCGCGGGTGAACTGCGCGCGCTCGGAGTGATCGCTCCTTGTGAAGCTCCGCCCCTTCACGATCTCGGGGACCGTGAGTTTGTGCCAGAGGCGGAAGCGCTTCTCGAGTCCTTGGACTTGCATGGCTGATGCTCCTTCTGACTTAGAAGGCTACGGCCGCGCCTGCGACCACCATGTTGAGGATGGCGATGGGTAAGAGGAGCTTCCAGCCGAACTGCATGAGCTGCTCCCAGCGGAAGCGGCGAAGCGTCCATCGGGCCCAGATCAAGAAGAAGAGGAAGAGGCCGACTTTGGCCAAGAAGACGGCGAATCCGAGCAGTCCCCGCAGCCAGCTGCTGTCGATGCCTTGGAGCAGACCGAAGAGGCTGGGGCCGCCGAGGAAGAAGAGCGCCAGCAGGCAGGCCATCGTGACCGTGGCCAGATACTCAGCGACGAAGAAGAGCGCGAACTTCATCGAGGAGTCTTGGCTATGGGAGCCCCAGGCTAGCTCGCTTTCGTCCTGGCGTAGTTCGAAGGGCAGTTTGTTGGTCACCGCAAAAGCGGCGACCAAAAAGAGGAGGAAGGCGATGGGGCCAGCGGGCAAGCGGAAGAGCAACCAGCCTTCGGTGAAGAAGCTTTTGAAGCTGAACTGCTCGGGGATCTGCGCCAGGAAGATCTCGGTCATGTTCATGGAGCCGGTCAGCACCAGCACCGTTAGGGCCGAGAGCACGAGGGTCAGCCCGTAGGAAACGGCCTGTGCCGAGCTGCGTATGCCGCCGAGGAACTCCCCGTTCTTCTGGCTGGCTAGGCCGCCGAGGAGGATGCCGTAGACCCCGAGCCCGAGCATCGCCAGCGTGAAAAGCAGGCCGATGTTGATGCCTGCGATCGCCATCGAGGACTCGCTGTTGCCGATGCTGAGCGGAAAGCTGAAGGGGATCACGGCGCAGGCCAGGAGGGCGAAGGCCGCGCTCAAGGCAGGCGCGCGGCGGAAGCGCAGAGGGGGGGCGCCGTTGCGCCGCTGCCTCCGGGCCGAGACCTTGCGTTCGGCGCGGCTCAGCACGGCCGCAAGACCGAGAACCAGGCCAAAGACGCCTGCCAGCTTGGCGGCCACCACGATGATGTCCTGGAGGTTCATGTGTTCTGCTCTTGCGGCGCGGCTGCGAACTCGCTGAGGAGCTCAAGGTCATGCGGCGAACTCAGGCCTCGTCTGTGAGGCGGGCGCAGCGGCTCTTTCTTGGCGCTGTTGTGGACCCAGTAGCCGCTCTCCTCCAAGAAGCTACGGGCAGGGAGTAGGAACTTGGCGGCTGCTTCGCCGTGCGCCTGCCAGAGAAGGAACTCGACGCTGTGGGAGATCTCCTGCAGGTGCAGCCGTTGCGCGAAGTCCTGTTCCAGGGCCGAGCCACAGGCTTCGCTTGCTTCGACCTTGCGGCAGAATGGCGAGAGGCCCTGTTCGCCGATCTCGACCATCCGCAGTTTTTGCGTCTTCTCGGCCATCGTTTTCTCTCTGGGGCCCTGGTCCGCAAGACTAGGCCTCCGCTGATGTTGAGCTCAGTTCCAAGGAGGGGCCCGTGCGCTCAAATCAATCCCATTTGAGGCCACCCTTGCGCCAGAAGTAGAGCAGGCCAAGGGCCAGGATGATGACGAAGCTCAGCATCTCGAAGAACAGGAAGGGGCCGTGCCCTTCGCCCGAAAGCTTGCGCAGGTTGACGGCCCAAGGGATCAGCAAGACCAACCCTATGACGAAGAGGAGGGAGAGCACGGCGATGAAGAAGAACTTGCTAGAGAAAGCGCCTGGGATCTGTCCCTGCGGGTCTTGCTGTCGATCCATGCCGCGTTGGTCGGCCGTCCCTTCGCTTGGCGTCTCTCGCTGTCGCACGAGCAGGGTCGAGACGAGGAGATAGACCGTGACGAAGCCTAGGATGAGCAAGAGCAAAACCAGGATTGGTAGATACTCGGTTCGCATCGTTTTTCCCTCTCGGCCAGGTATCGGGAGGAGCCCCGGCTACCCTACTTTTGGAGTTCTCTGTCGAGACCTGCTCGACCGCAGCGGAGCGTCGCTGCAGCACGAACTCAAGCCCCAATACTGAACTCTATTTCGCCGAAAGACACGGGGGGGGAGTCCCGATTTGGGCATGTCTCCCGACCTGGATCGACGTCGTAAATCGCGAGACGACACTAGCTTGCTGAGTAGAAGCAAACAAGGAACCCTGCGACATAAGGAAGCTTCTGCGACGCGTTTACCCAAGGCCGCATTTCTGCCTATCAAAGAGCTCTCGAAGGGAGCCGCCATGAAAGCCAAGTTCCTCTCCATTGCACTGCTTTTGATCGTGCTGGCCTTTTCGCTGTCATGGAAGCTCTTCTTCGCCCTGCCAGGGGGAGGCGGGGAAGAGGCGGGAACAGGACCTGCTCCTTTGGCCGAAGCTTCCGAGTCCCAGGATCGGGGCCCTGCGGCAATCGTGCCGGCGAGTTCGGTTTCCGGCCCTGCCACCAAGGCCCCCAGCACAGGGGCTGCAGCTAGGCAAGCTCCCCGCGGCGTGGCTGCGGGGAACGCGGCCGTGCAGCCGAAGACGTCTCCCTGGCCGGAGATCCAGGTCGGTGCGGTGCGAAGCTACCGGGGTCCGGCTCCGAAGGGGGCGATCGTTTTTCCCGATGGGACCTGGTTCCCACCCATCAATGGCGTCAAAGACCCGCAGCCGCATCCGGGCTTCAAGCGGCTGCCTTGGTCCCCAGTGGTGGAGCTGAGGCGCGACAGTCTCGGGCAGTATTGGTTCCAGCACGCCAATGGGGCAACTAGCTCGATCGAGCTAGCAGAGGTCACGGAGCGGGGTGTCGCTAAGAAGATGGCGATTTGGAAGGTGGGAATTCCGGTGCGGCCGGTGGATCCGGACTTGGGGGCTGGGCAGGAGGCCGGTCAGAGGGCTCCGACCAAGCGCTGATCCCGGGGGGCAAGGATTCTGGGGCCTCCCAACTCTGCACTACCGTTAGGCTCACTGATCGGGTTATAGTCCGATTCTCGACGAACTGGCCTTAAGTCCTAGCCTCTCGTTCCCTCTTCTCACTTAGCCCCAAGCTCTCCTTGTCCTCTCTTCTCAACAAGACCATTACGTCCAAACTCCGCGAATCCGCTCGTGAACTCCTACACGAGTTCAAGAATCACATTGGTATCGCATCGGGGAGCGCGGAGCTGCTGATGCTCCAATTCGAGCAGGCCACTCGCCCGCAGCGCCGAGTCAGTGTTCTGGAGGGAGCCGAGGGCTCCGCCACCATGCTGAGCCGCAGTGAACTCGACTGGGAGAAAGCTCACCTCAATCTGGGGCGCATACTTCGGGCGCTGGAGCGTTTGGACTCCTTTGCAACGATGGGGCAGCGGCTCCTGCACGATGAAGGTGAGGAGCCGAGTCGCTTCGATCTTCTGGGACTTCTCGAGAGCGTGGATGCCGATCTTGCGGCACTTCGTCGGCTCTCGGAGTCGGGGCATCGGCGTCGGCTGGTCTTCTCGGAGGCCTTCGCTTGCTGTGATGCTCTTTGGGTTTGGGCACCGAGATCGGACGTGATGGCTCTTTTGGGCCGAATCTTCACCTATCAGGCTGAGGAGTTGATCCCGGTTCGCTTGCTGGCCCACAACGAAGGGCGTGTGCAGCTGGAGTTCGGGCTCTCCCTACCCAAGCAGGATGCCGGGGGCTGGAGCCTCGCCGGCGAGCGCCTCAAGCTGCGTTCCTGGGGCGGTGACTTCTCCTGGAGCGAGGCTAGTTGCACCCTAAGCCTTCCGCTTGTCGGGGCAGAGGACTGCCCTGAAGCCTGAGCAGGGCTGCAGCGCTTGGCAAAAGCTAGCTCTGGTCATCAGAGACAGGTAGCTGGGCAAGGCGGCGTAGCTGGGCAAGGCAGCGGAGCTAGGCGAGACAGCGTAGCTAGGCGAGACTGCGTAGCTGCCAGCAACCTAGATCGCGCGGCGGGCTTTGACCGTTACGCTCGGCGCTAACTTCCTCTCGATCAAGCGCAGGAGGCTGCTCAGCGAGCTGAAGTGCTCAGGGCTGAGTTCCATGGGGTCGAGGAGGATCGGAAAGTGATCCTCGATGGCATCGGCAAGTTCGATGACCTGCATCGAGTCGAGGAGTCCTTCCTCGAGCAAGAGACGCTCAGGGGGAAGCTCTTCGGCTGCTCGACGAACGATCTTGGCGGCGAGCTTGGTCAGAGTATCGAGGGTGCTTTGCATCGGCGCCCGAGGCTAGCGGCTGTCGCGTAGGGGGAGCGAAAAGGCCGAAGATCCTAGGTCCCGTTGCCCCAAAGCTTCAAGGGGCGAGGGAGAGCTTTTTGCGCCGAGCGGCTGCCGGGGCCGCCTGCTAGCCTTTGCGGTAGCCGAGCTGCCGGAGTACCAGGAGCACCTCGCTCCAGGTCGGGAACGGACGGTTTTTTTCCTTTTTATAGGCGTCGAGTGCAGAAATGAACTCGAGCACGTCCTCATCGACTTCGGTCTGGGGGCCCTTGCGAATCGGCTTCTTCGCGGCCTTTTTGGAACTCTTCTTCTTCGTCTTCTTTGTCTTGACCGCCACGGTCAGTCTCCTTGGTCGGCGGGAGCGAGAGCTGGGGCGCGACCGTGCGGTGGCCCTAGTCCCTCTCGCTATCGACCGCTGGCCAGAAGCTTCTTGATCGAGTTCGTCGTGGGAGCCTCGATGACCCCGTGTTCGCAGATGATCGCGGTGATCAACTCTGCTGGCGTCACATCGAAGGCCGGGCTGGCGGCCTTGGCTCCTTTGGGCAAGACCTCGGGGCGCAGGTGGAGGCCAAGCTCCGCGCCATTCCGTTCTTCGATGGGGATTTCGTCACCGCAGGCGAGCTGGAGATCGAAGCTGGTGCTTGGCGCCACAACGAAGAAGTCCTTCCCTGCTCGGGCTGCGGCGAGGGCCAGTGGCAGAGTGCCGACCTTGTTGGCGGTGTCGCCGTTGGCGGCGATTCGATCGGCGCCGACGAGGACGGCGTCGATACTCCCGCGCAGGAGGAGGCCGGGGCCAGCCGAGTCAGGGAGGATCTGGAAGGGGATGCCCAGCTGCTGCAGCTCCCAAGCGGTCAGGCGGGCGCCTTGCAGAAGCGGCCTCGTCTCGCCTGCGTAGACCTCGAAATCGGCACCCTGCTCGAAAGCCTGGCGGATCACCCCCAAAGCGGTGCCGATGCCGCCCGTAGCCAGGGCGCCGGTGTTGCAGTGGGTCAGGAGCTGGCGAGCGTTTCGGATCAAAGGAGCGCCATGCTCGGCCATGCGGCGGCAAAGCCGACGATCCTCCTGGTGAATCGCTCGAGCTTCTTTGAGAAGCAGCTCCGGAAGATCCGTTTCGCCTTGGCCTTGTTCTTCGAGCAGGCGCTCCATGCGATCGAGCGCCCAGAAGAGGTTGACCGCCGTTGGCCGCGAGGCGCGCAGCAGGGGCATGGCTTCTCGGAGGCCTTGGAGAGGATCCTCTGACTGGCGTGCCGCTAGCACGCAGGCGTAGGCGGCGCTAATGCCGATGGCGGGAGCCCCCCGTACGGCGAGCTTCTTGATCGCGTGCACGAACTCTTCGGTCTCCCGGATTTGCAGAATCTCGCGAGACTGCGGCAATCGGGTTTGGTCGAGGAGTCGGAGCGTCCCTGAGTACGCATCGCCGCTCCAGGCGATCGTCTCGAAGTCCATCGTAGCTACTGGAATCGAGCCCGAACCGCAGCGTCTTTGGCCAGCACCTTGTCGTTTTCGGACTTGATCCACGCCGCCAGGCGCTTGCGCAGATCCTCGTCCAGCAGCGAGAGGATCCTCACTGCGAATAGTGCCGCATTCTTGGCGCCGGCCTTGCCGATGCCCATGCTCGCCACCGGAACGCCGCCTGGCATCTGCGAGATCGAGTAGAGCGCGTCGACGCCTTGCAGGGCGCCGCCGGCCATCGGTACACCGACCACAGGCAGTAGGGTGTGAGCTGCGAGGACACCGCCGAGATGGGCGGCGAGTCCGGCGGAGGCGACGATCACGTCGAAGCCCTCGGCGGCGGCCGTCTCGGCGAAGTTGCAGGCCTCTTTCGGGGTGCGGTGCGCGGAGAGGATCCTCACTTCGAACGGAACTTCGAGCTCTTTCAGGACATCGAAGGCGCCTTGGTGGGCATCGAGGTCCGAATCGGAGCCCATTACGAATGCGATTTTCTTCATTGGATCAGGCGAGCTTTTCGCTGGTCAGGGACTCGTAAATGTGGAGGTAGCGATCCATGGCGCGTGTCAACACTTCGCTGGGGATCGAGGGCGGCGGCGGGGTCTTGTCCCAAGCCTGCTCGGAGAGCCAGTCGCGGAGGACCTGCTTGTCGTAGCTCTCCGGCTGGGCGCCGGGCTTGACCTGGTCGGCTGGCCAGAAGCGCGAGCTATCTGGGGTCAGGACCTCGTCGATGAGGGTGAGCTCGCCATCCACCAAGCCGAACTCGAACTTGGTGTCGGCGATGACGAAGCCGTGCTCACGGGCGAAGTCGTGGCCGTGCTGGTAGAGGGCCAGGGAGACATCGCGCGCCTTGGCGGCAAGCTCCTTGCCGACTAGGTCCTCGACCTGGGAGAAGGAGATGGGCTCGTCGTGCCCCTCATCGGCCTTGGTACTGGCGGTCAAGATGGGCGGATCGAACTGGGCCGCGTGCTCTAGGCCAGGAGGCAGCTCGACACCGGAGACGACGCCTTCGCGCTGGTAGTCCTTCCAACCGCTACCGGTGAGGTAGCCGCGGACGATCCACTCGACCGGCAGGCGTTCGGCCTTCTTGCAGCGCATGCTGCGACCGCGCAGCAGGCCTTTGGCCTCGCTGGGGACATCGTCCCAGCTATCGGCGTCGAGGGAGATGATGTGGTTGGGGACGATCTCGGCCGTGCGCTCGAACCAGAAGCGCGAGAGCTGGGTCAGCACGATGCCGCGGCCGGCCATACCTTCGTTCATGACCAGGTCGAAGGCGGAGACGCGGTCGCTGGCGACGAGGAGGAGATCGTCACCGGCTGCGAAGATCTCGCGCACCTTGCCGTGGTGGAGCTGTTTGAGACCGGGGACGGAGATTTCGAGGAGAGGAGTTGCGGGAAGGGACACGGAGCCTATGGGAAGTTTGGGGCTAAAAGGGTCAGGAAGGGTTAGGGGCCAAGGTATAGCAGGCTCCGTGCGAAATCACTCGGCGTCACTTGCGGGATTCGACCCCACGATCGGCACCGCGATCAGGGCGGCTTTCTTGTCCGCCCCGCTCGGCCTCGCCGACCGGCTCGCCTGCCAGAGCACCCGCCGGACCCACAACCAGCCATCGTCGACCAGGGTGTAGCCGAGGCTTACGACAAAGGGGGTCAGGAAGGTCCCCAGCATTAGCCCGGAAGCTACGACGATGGCCATGTTCTTGTAGTCGAAGCCTGCCTGGGCCTCGCTACGAATGAAGATCATCGGCGCCAGCCCGACGATGGTGGTCGTGGCCGTCATGATGATCGGGCGCAGGCGGTCGCGTACACCTTGGAGTATGGCCTCGTGCCGGTTGAGCCCGGCGGCGCGCAGGCGGACGACGTGGTCGAGGAGGACGATGCCGTTGTTGACGATGACGCCACCGAGGATCATCAGGCCGAGGATCACGACCAGCTCGAAGTAGTGGCCGAGGAGGAAGAGGCCGGCGAGGCCACCGCCCATGGCAAAGGGCACGGTGCCGAAGACGGCGAGGGGGAGGGTCACGCTCTCGAAGAGCAGGCCCATGACCAGGAAGACCAGGACCATGCCCAGGACCAGGGCGGTCACCAGCTCGACTTGCTGCTCCCACTGGTCGCCGAAGCGGCCGCCCATTTCCCAACTGAAGCCACGCGGCGGCTCCTGCTCCCTGACGATGCTGCGCAGTCCCTGCTCGAACTGAGACATCGTGAGGCCTTCGGGGCGTTCGCCGCTGAGGATGGTGGTCAGCACGCCGTTGCTGCGGGTGATCTCTTCGTAGCCCTTGGTGAACTCATACTCGCTCAGGTCACCCAGGCGCTGGAAGCCCGAGTTACGCGACCAGATCTGCATCTCGAGGAGCTGTTTGAGCTCCATGGTCTCTACTTCGTCGAACTCGGCGATCAAGTCGGTGTCGAAGCCGCCCGGCTCGCGGAAACGCGAGACGCGCTGGCCGCTGAGCCCGGAATTGACGAAGGACAAGAAGACCCAGGGGTCGACACCAAGTTCCTGCATACGCTGGCGGTTGATGCCCAGGCGCAGTTCTTCCTGATCGGCGGCGCTGCCGACTTCGACATTCTTGGCGAGCTTTTGTTCCAGCAGGCGCTTCTCCAAGGCCAAGGCCCAGTCGCGGAGGAACTCGGAGTCCCGGCCCTTCAAGGTCACGGTGAAGGCGTTCTTGCCCTCCTGGCCGCCGCCGCCGTCGCCTCCTTGCTCGCCGCGTCCCCAGACCTTTTGTTCGATGCCGGGGAAGGTCGGCAACTGCTGCCGCATGCGTTCGACCAGCCTGTCGAGGTCTTTGGAAGTCGATCGCCGTGGCATGCTGACGGTGATCGATCCCTTCTTGCGATCGAAGCGCGCCGAGACCTTTTCTACCGGCCAGTCCGGGTCCTGCTTCTTGTCCATCAGGAAGCTCTCCAGCTTGTTGGACACTCTGTTGGCTTCGCTGAGCAGGGTGCCGCGCGGGAACTCAAACTCGATGCTGGCCCGGCCGCCGCCGGTGCTGACGATGTCCATCTGCCAGGAGCTTTTGATGTAAACGCTCAAAAGCAGGGCCGCGAGAAGCAGGCCGGAGCAGGAGAGAAAACGATGGCGCAGGGCACGATCCAAGAAGCGGGTGAGCTGCTCGGTCATCCAGGCGACCAGGCCTGGGCGGGGTAATTCGGCTTTGCTGAGGGTGCTATCCTTGCGACGGTGCACGAAGGCAATGCTGGCTGGCATCAAAACCAGGGCGACGAAGAGCGAAGCTAGGAGGGCGATACAGAGCGGTAGCGAAACCGCCTGGCTCATGGCTGTTGCGGAAGCATTCTCGCCGAAGAAGCCGATCGGCAGGAAGACGGCGATCGTGGTCAGGGTTGCTAATGCCACGGCCGTGCCCACGCCGCGAACGCCCTCGATGCAGGCCTGCATCCAGGACCTACCGGTCTGTCGCAGTCGGAAGATGTTTTCGAGGACGACGACGGAGTTATCGACCAGCATGCCGAGGGCCATGGTCAGGCTGGCCATCGACAGGAGGTTGAGGGTCCTGCCGCGAAAATAGAGGAAGCTCATGGCTACCAGCAGCGAGAGCGGAAGCGAGAGGGTGATGATCGCGGTCACCCCAAGGCGTCGCAGGAAGAACCAGAGCACGAAGAAGGCCAGCGCCGCCCCGATCAGGCTCGACTCCTTGAGGGTCGACAAGCTGTCCTCGATCATTTCTCCCTTATCGAAGTTGTAGATCGGTTCGAAGCCAGCGAAGCGAGGATCCTCCTTCATCTTCTCGAAGTACTCGCGAACGCGATGCGCGGTCTCGACAGAGTTGGCGTCGGCGGTCTTGCGGATCATCCCCGAGACCGCGATTTTGCCGTCGACGCGAGTGACGCGGTCCCGGAGTGAGCGCCTACGCTCGACGCGGGCGATGTCCCGGATCTGCAGGCGTCCTCCGGCTACGGGCAGGGAGCGGATTGCCTCCAGGTCCGGGTAGCGGAGCTCGGCGCGCACGACGAACTCCCGCTCGCCTTCGCGAACTTCCCCGATCGGAATGTTGCGATTGTCCTTTTGCAGCTCCTGCAGGATCTCGCGGAAGTTGAGCCCGAACTGCTGGATCCTGTCGCGGTCGAAGAGGATCCGAATCGAGTCGATGATCATCCCCCACATCGTGATCTCGCCGACACCCTCGACTCGCTCAAGGGCCGGCTGAATCTCATGTTCAAGGAGGTCGTAGCAGTGCTGCTCGTTGCTGGGAATTCCCATGGCGATGAACATCAGCGGCAGCGTTTCATTGGTCTCGCGCCACATGCCCCAGCGGTCGATATGAGCCGGCCAAAAGGCGCGGGCGCGATGCAGGCGGTCACGCACCTCGGCCGCGGCGTATTTCACATCGACTTTCGGGCTGGTCTCCACCGTCACGACGATGCTGTGCGAGGAACAACGCCCGGTGGCTTTCGTGACCCCGGCGATGGTCAATAGCTGGTTCTCGAAAGGTTCGTAGACCTCCTCTTCGGCCTCCTGCGGGGTGAGGTTCGAGATGCGGATAAAGACGTTGATGCGATTGCGGGCAATGCCATCGGGGAGCAGGGTGATCGGAATGCGAGAGTTCGCGATCAGGCCTAGAACGAGGATGCTCGCGGCGATCATGAAGGCCAAAACCGGCCGGCCGACAAAGCGGCTTAGTAGCCCCGACATCTCAAGACTCCGGCTGGGTAGGCGCCTTCGGCGAAAGCACGCGATAGACGATGGGGATCAGCAGCAGGGTGAGCAGGGTGGCGAAGAGGAGGCCGACCACGACGGTGATCGCCATGGGGGCTCGCAGCTCCACACCCTCTCCCGAGCTGGCGAAGATCGGCAAGGTCGGGATCCATCCGGTCAAAGGCAGTAGGCCGAGCACCGTCGTCGCCGTGGTCATGAGCACCGGCCGTAGCCGTAATGTCGCCCCATCGACGATGGCATCTTCGATGCTCTTCTGGGCGCTGCGCTCCTGGTTGATCCTGTCGACCAGGACGATCGCGTTATTGACGACGATGCCGGCCAACATGATGACACCGATGAATACGACGACCGAGATCGGAATATCGAGCAGGTCCAGGGACAGGACGACGCCGATAAGGGCGAGCGGCACGGTAAATAGGATGATGAAGGGTTGCAGCAGGCTCTCGAACTGCGCAGCCATAACGACGTAGACCAGGAAGATGGCCAGCAGCAAGGCACCCGTCATGCTCTGCTGACTCTTCTGCATTTCTTCGCGTTGTCCGCCGAGGCGTATTTCGACGCCCTCGGGAAGGCTCAGCTCGGACAAGGCGTCCTGGACTTCGCTCTGCACCGCGCCCAAGTCGAGCCCCTGGATGCTGGCTTGGATCTCGGCGCCACGCAGATTGCCGAGGCGGCGGATTTCACTGGGGCCTTCGCGGAAGCTGAGCTCGGCCACCGAGTTCAGGGGGATGGCTGCCCCGCTCGTGACTGCAATATTCAGTTGTCCGAGCTCTTGAATGCTTGCCAGGCGAGCTTGGTCGACCCGCACGCGCATATCGATTTTCTTTTCGCGTTCGGCAAAACGTGTGGGGACTTCGCCTCGGACCATGGCGCCAAGCCGCGTGGCCGCTTCGCCGATACTCAGGCCGAACTGGGCCAGCTTTTCGCGGTCGAAGCGGATCACCAGTTCGGTATTGCCCCGGCTCATGGTCGAACGGACATCGCGCAGCGAGGATAGTTTCGCCAAGCGCTGCATGACGAGCCTGCTGCTGCCGAGCAGCTTGTCCAAGTCGTGGCAGATTACTTCGACCGAAATGGGCGTGCGCACGCTGAACAGGGTGGGGTCCTCGAAGCGGAAAGCCTGGACGGCGGCTTCCTGTTCCAGCACTTGCCGCACGGCTTCCCGCACCCTGGCCTCCTCTACTTGCGGGTCCAGCTCTTCGTCGAGGGCGATGTGGATCCGGGCTGAGCTGGGGCCCTCTTCGCTGCTTCGTAGCTCATCCGCGGCAACTCCCGAACTCAGGAAGGTGCTGGCGACTCCGGGGAGCTGGGCGATGCGTTGTTCAAGCGGGCGGGCCAGGCGATCGGTGCTTTCGACGTCGATGTCGCGGGCGAAGAAGACGAGGGCCTCGAAGTGCCCTTCGTGCACTTGGGGAACGAGCTCGCTGCCCAGGCTGCCTATGCGCAGCACCGCCAGGGCTCCGAGTAGGAGGACCAGGGCCAGGACCAAAAGGCGCAGGCGCAGCGCGGCGCGCAAGGTCTTGGGATAGAGCTTTTCGATGGGCCGGTAGCCGAACTCAAAGATGCGGCCCAAAACGCCCAGGAGCTTGGCAATGGGCCAGAGCAGTAGCGAGAGGAAGCTGCGCAGTAAGCGCAGGACGCCGATGGCGAGCTTGCTGCTCCCTTGGCTGAGCACGCGCAGCAGCTTGGGCGCGGCTGCGTCCATGCCCTCTGGCCAGGTGTCGCCGCTACCGGGCGCGGGCGGCGGCAGGCTTTCGCCCCGGGCGGCCAGCATTGGCAGGACGAAGAGCGAGACGGCGAGTGAGGCCAGGAGGGAGAACACGACGGCCAGGGCCTGGTCGCGGAAGAGCTGGCCGGCCACTCCTTCGACGAAGACGATGGGCAGGAAAACGGCGATCGTTGTCAGCGTCGAGGCGATGACTGCGGAGCTGACTTCGCGAACCCCACGCAGTGCGGCGCGCTGCAGGGAGTCGCCTTCCTCGCGGCAGCGAGTAATGGACTCGAGGACCACGATCGAGGTGTCGACGAGCATGCCGACGCCCAGGGCCAGGCCGCCCAGGGACATGACGTTGAGCGTGACTCCGGAGAGCTGCAGCGGGGCAAAGGTGATGACCAGCGACGTGGGGATCGCGATCGAGATCAGCAGGGTCGGGCGCGCTTGTCGCAGGAAAAGGAAGATCACCAGGATCGCGAAGAGGCCACCGAGAAGTCCCGCGCTCTTCACCTCGTCGATCGCGCTTTCAATGTAGGAAGCCGGGTAGCTGAGGATGCGGGCTTCGACGCCGGCAGGTAGTCGTGCGGCCGAGAAGTCGGTCATCCGTCGATGCCGCATACGCCGCTTTTGTTCTTCACGTCGGCGCTGCCGGTCTTTCTTGCTGCTCTGCGCGTCTTTGCTGGCGCTCGGCGCAGTCTTGCTGCCGCTCTGGCCTTTGGGCCTGGCCGCGCTGCTGACGGTGAGGCGGGGGGCGCCGTCGCCTTGGCCCAGAGCCGCGACATAGGCCTGCTGCTCAGGCGAACCGAGCAGGCGCTGGCGAATGCGTCCGCTCAGCTCGACCAAGTTGGCGCTGGCCTCCTTGAAGACCTCGACCAGCACGGCCGGCTCGCCGTTGATCCGGGTGATGACCTCCTTCTCCTTGGCTGAACGCTGGATCTCGGCAATCTCGCGCAAGTAGACGTTGGCGTCACCGCGCCTGGCGATGATGATTTCGCCGATCTCGGAGAGCGTGCGGAACTCGTTGAGGGCGCGCACCAGATACTCGGTCTGCCCCTCTTCGATCACGCCGGCTGAGGCGTTGAGGTTCTCGGCCGCGAGCTTCTGGGCGACCTGGCGAATATCCAGGCCAAGCACGCTCAGCTTGACCGGATCGATGGCGATCAGGATTTCCTTCTCGTCGCCGCCTTTGACCTCTACGGCGGCGACTCCGTCGATCTCGCTCAACTCGCGCTTGAGGACGTCTTCGGCGATGTCCCGTAGCTCCATGCTACCCAGCTTGCCGGAGAGCCCGATCACCAGCATGGGATCGAGGCTCGGGTCGTAGCGGAGGATGAGCGGTTGTTCGACGTCGCTGGGCAAGAACACGCGTTCGAGCTTCTCGCGCACGTCACCGACCGCGTAGACCATCTGCGTGCCCCAGGCGAATTCGATCACGATGTCCGACTGACCGGAGCGACTGATCGAAGTCACGCGTTGGACCCCTGGCAGGACCGAGACCGCCTCGCGCAGAGCTTCGCTGATCCGATCTTCGATGTCTTCGGGGCTCGCTCCTGGGTTTTGGGTCCGGATGGTCAGAGTGGGGTAGCTGAGATCCGGGAGCAGGGTGACGGGCAGGCGCAGGAAACCGACGATACCGAAGACCAGCAGCGCGATGAGAAGCATGGACACGCCGACCGGGCGACGGATGGCGAGGGCCAGCAGAGAGGATTCTCTCTTGGCTGCTTCGGGCGCGGGAGTGGATGCGGGATTCACCGGCTCAGCCATCCTGGTGGGCTGGGGCTTGCTGATCGGACTTGGGCTCCGTGGCCAGGAGCAAGCCCTTGGCGTCGCGGTAGCCAGCGACCTCTACCGCCTGCCCGGGCCGCAGATTTTCTCCGCCGACCACGATGACCAAATCTCCGGCGCGGAAGCCCTCTTGCTCAGGCCCCTGGCTGAGGTTGCGGGCCTCCACGGCTCCTTTGGTGGCGATGCCGGCTTCGATGGGAATGCGCTGGGCGATCCGGTCTCTGGCGACGAAGGTGAAGGGTCGCTGATCCTCGTAGAAGATCGCGGTGCGAGGGATCATCAAGGCTTTGGGGCTGACCGCGGTCACGATCTCGGCTCTGGTGAACATGCCCGCGCGCAGGCGCTTTTGTGGATCGGCGACTTCGGCGCGGGCGCGGAAGGTGCCGGTCTGCTGGTCGACGATGGGGGAGATGAAGGCGATCTGTCCGTGGAAGACCTGCCCGGGAAACGCGTCGAAGCTGAACTCGACGTCGAGCTCCTTGCGGATGCTCCCGATCTCTTTTTGTGGGCGTGCGAAGTAGGCGACGAGTCGGCGCCGATCGCTCAGCTTCAGCAAGGGGGACTGGGGCGAGATCCACTCGCCACCTTTGACGAAAGACTCGGCGACTAGGCCATCGAAGGGCGCCTCGACCTGGTAGTCCTCGAGCATCCGCTCTTTGATCTCGCGTTGGATCCGTGCTGACTGCTTTTGGCTCTCAAGCTTGGTGACTCCGAGTTTGGCCCGGCGCAGCTTGATGCGTTGTAGCTCGGCGGCATTGGCCGCCCGCTCGTAGGCGAGTTCGTCGGCTTCAAGTTGGGAGGCGCTGACCAGCTCTTCCTTGGCCTGGGCGCGGCTGCGTTCCCGGTCGTTCGAGGCCTTGCGCAGGTCCTTGAGTGCTAGCTGCAAGTGCAGCTTGGCTTCGTCAAGGCCGATGCGCGCCTCGGCTTCGAGGTCGCTGATCTCCTTTTCCTTGGCCTTAGCTGCGGCGAGTTCCAGCTTGGCTTGCTTGTCGTCTAGTTGGACGAGCAGCTGCCCCTTTGTGACGGCGCTTCCTTCCAGTGCGGAAACCTCAAGGACCTGAGCATGCACGCGGGCGAGGACGGAGAGCTCGCGCCAAGCGGCCAGGTGGCTGCTTGCCGGCAGCCGCTCTTCGATACGCTGCGGACGGAGGGAGTAGACGTGAACCCGGCGCACGGCTTCTGCCTCAACCTGGCTTGAGTCCGATGTCTTGTCCTGGAGAGATCCCTGCTTGTTCGCTGTGGGCTCGGCTGGAGCACAGGCTGCGAAGGAGAGGGGCAGCAGGAGGAGGAAGCGGAGGCGAGGTTGGCGTGCAAGCACGGGGGATACCGAAGGGAAAAAAACAGGGGCTAACGCAGAACACTTGCGGCTTTTGCCTAGGGCTAGGGATTTTTCTCGCTTCTGAGCCGGAGCTGCATCAGAGCTGGGCTGCATCAGAGCTGGGCTGCATCAGAGCTGGGCTGCTTCTGAGCCGGGCTGTGGTCGAATCGCGAAGCGTGCGCAGAGATCTCTGCCAATGCTGGTAGAGCGGCGGCATCCTAACAGGCTGCTGGGGAAGTCGCGTGGCGGCAGTTCCTCTTCCTCGACCTCTTCCCTGGCACTGGAAGCTGTGGCCGAATCATTGGATTCGCTGGCGTTTTCTGGGCCAGAGGCATAGGGCGTCACTCCGGCCTTCTAAGGTGCGACCAGGTCTTGAACCGGTACAGTCTTTTCCTGTGACTTGCCGTGGCCGGTCCGGTCGCCCCTGCATTTCTCCCCTGTCTCCCTGAGCTATCGAGGTAAAGGAATGTCCGAGAGAGTCATCCTCCCACTCCCGGAAGCGCTTGAGCGTATCCTCTCTGCCGTGCCGGCATCGAAGGCCGAAGAGCTGGGGCTCGGTGATGCCTTGCGCCGCATCCTTCTCCAGGATGTCTATGCGGCCGAGGACGTGCCGCTTGCTGACGTTTCAGCCATGGACGGTTTCGCGCTCCGGACTCAGGATCTTGCGACGGGGGCCAAGCTGCAGCTGGTGGGCGACGCCTTCGCCGGCCAGGCCTATGAGGGCAGCCTGCCCCCCGGATCCTGTGTCCGGGTCATGACCGGTGGCCTGATCCCGGAGGGGGCGGACACGGTGGTCCCGGTCGAAAAGAGTTCGGGATACGAGCCATTGGAGGGTGGCGTGGTCCGCTTCGATGCGGAGTTCGGAGTGGGCGCCAATATCCGGAAGCGGGCCTGTGTCCGTTCTGCCGGTCAGCAGCTGCTTGAGTCGGGAACTGAGATCCGCCCCGCTGTTGTTGGCGTCTTGGCGAATCAGGGACTGTCCCGGGTTCAGGTGGCTGTGCAGCCGCGGGTCGCCATTCTGCCGACAGGGGATGAGGTGGTAGCGATCGAGGAACAGCCGGGGCCGGGGCAGGTTCGCAATTCCAATGCCTGGGCGCTGGCGGCCCAGGTCACGGCCTGCGGCGGGCTGCCGAGCATGAGGCCGGTGCTGGGCGATGATGAGGCCTTGACCCGCGAGCAGCTGGCCGCCGCCCTGCGAGAACACGACTTGGTCCTCACCATCGGTGGGGTCTCGATGGGAACCAAGGACTTGGTTCGTGGCGCCTTCGAGGCTCTGGGCGGGGAATGCCTGGTCGAGTCGGTTTTGATCAAGCCAGGGAAGCCGAGCTACTTCGGGCGCATCGTGCTGGAGGGCCGCGAGAGCTTCCTGCTTGGTCTGCCGGGGAATCCGGCCAGCAGCTTCACGATCTTTGCCCTGCTCGGTGAGCCCTTCCTCCGGGTCTTCCAGGGAGAGAGTCGGGATCTCTTTGAGGAGCGCAATCGCGGCAGGCTGCACCGCTCTAGCCTCCGCAAGAACCGGCGGCTGCAGGCGCTGCCGGGCAGGCTTTGGCAGGGGCCCGAGGCCACGGTGGTCGAAGCGCTGCCGGAGGTCAACTCCGCGGACCTCTTCGTGCTCGCCGATGCCGACCTGCTCTTCTTGGTGCCGGCGGGCGAAACTCTGCAGGACGGTGAGAGTGTCGAGTGGCTGCCGCTGCCTTGAAAAGCCGCTGGAGCATCCTCGCAGTGAGCCTTGTAGGTGGGCTCTCGCACGGGCTAGCGATGCCGGGGAGCGGCCTGCCGTTCTCCGAATGGCTGGTCTTCGTAGGGCTAGCGCTCTTCGCCGAGTTGATCCTCGGCGCTGATGCGCGGCTCCGCTATGCCTGGCTCTTCGGGGTCGCTCACTTTGCCGTGAGTTCGGCCTCCCTGCGGCACCCGCTGCTGCCGGGCTACTTGATCATCCTTTCGGTCGGGAGTCTCTACTTCGTCGGTATCGCGGCCTGCCTTCGCTATGCCCAGCGTCGGCATGGCCGGACCCGGGCCCTGCTGCTTCTGCCGCTGCTCTGGTCGCTCTACGAGACCTTGAAGGCGCAGATGCCCCAGCTCCAATACCCGCATGCTCAGAGCGCTCATGCCCTCTTCGAGTATCCGCAGCTGCTCGGGCCGGTGCGCTTCTTCGGGGAATCGGGCATGAATCTGCTGCTCGCGGGCGTCGCCGTCGGGCTTTGGGCTCTGCTGCGCGCAGAGCGGCGAATGGCCCTGACCCTGCTCGCCTCGAGCGTCCTGCTCTGGGGACTCGGCGTCCTGCTACCGTCAAAGACGATGCTGGTGGAGGGGGCACAGAGCCCGCACGTGGCGCTGGTGCAGACCGGGCGTCCTAGCTATCGCGATCAAGCCGGGGGGGAGCAGTTCTTCAACGAGGAGCAGCCCAATGCGGCGATCAGGTGGTTGGTCGGCCAGTATCGACGCCTGGGGCCGGAGATCGATGCCGAAGGTGAGCCGGATCTCGTGGTCTGGCCGGAGAGCACCTTTGGCTTCGCGGTCGACCATGATCGCATGGCGGCAGACGTGCGTATCCTCGCCTACCTACTACCACCAGCTGCCCACACCCTCTTCGGCGCGCTCTACACCCTGCCGCCGAAGAAAAAGGGCGAGCAGCGGCCCCAGCGTATCGCCGCCTTCTATGCCGATCGCGATGGGCGTCTGCTCGGAAGGCACGAGAAGCAGATCCTCGTCCCCGGCGGCGAGTTCGTGCCCTTGATTCCCTCGGGTAGCGGTCTCTGGCTGCGTCAGGCGATTGCTAAGGCGCTTGATGGGGCGACGCCCGATGCCAGTGCGGGGGAGGAGCAGGAGCTGCTTCGCCTCGGAGAGCGAAGCTTCGCTGCGGCGATTTGTTTTGAAAACGCCTTCCCGCAAGTTTTTGCCAAGGCAGCGCTTCGTGGCGCCGAGTTCTTTGTCGTGCTTTCGCATGAGGGTTGGTATCGGGGCGGTTCGGAGTTGGACCAGTTGCTGGCGTCCTCGGTTTTTCGCACGCTGGAATGCGGTCGGCCGCTTCTCCGCTCCACTACGGACGGTTTGACCGCGTGGATTGGCGCAGATGGCCGGATTCGAGATCGACTGCCGCTTGGCCAGGCCGGAGTCTTGCACACGCGGCCGCAGCCGCATCGTGGTGAGCGAATGGCGATGAGGTGGGCGCTTCGGCTCCCTTGGTTCCTTGCGGTAGCGGCCTTGATCCTCCTACTCGGCAGTTTTTGCCGTGAGAGACGCCCCGCCCCAGCCTTCCGGGGGTACACTCCTTCACGTCCCAAGGGAGCTAGGCTTTCTTGACCGGGCATGGATCGGAAGTAAGATCCCGCCCCTTCAGGAGAAACGACGCCCCCTCTCTGCTCTGCAATCGGACGGAGTGGTGTGCTTCCGGGGATCCTGGATGCCGATTCTTTCGGGAAACGGCGCTCACGCCCCTCCTGGGCAGAATCGAGCTTACTGCCCCCCGCTCGATACCGTCTGGGAAGGCACACTGGCTTGTCTTGAGGCACACTGTCTTGTCTTGAGGCAGACTGTCTTGAGGCAGACTGTCTTGGAGGTTTTTCCTCCAGGGAACAACCATATCCGTCCTGAAGTCCTGCTACCCGAATCGTAGTCACGACGAAAGCCTTTCGCCGCCTCCGCTTCGGGTTCTTGCTAACCCCCTTCCGCTGTCCCGCGGAGTCCCACGGAGACCATCCCAATGAGTCCGATCGGCCGAGTCTTCATCGTCCTGAATCTCGTCCTCTCTGGCGTTTTCCTCGGTTATGCCGGCTTCTACCTGAAGCATGCGGATAGCTGGAAGACCAACTACACCAAGCTGGAGAAGTCGAAGGATGCCGAAATCGCTACGTTGACTGGCGAAAACAACAACCTGACCAGCGACAAAACCACTCTGCAGGAGCGAGTGAGTCGCCTTGAGCGCACGAACTCCACCCTCAAGAATGCCAGCGCTGCGAAGGACGATGAGATCAAGGATCTCAACGGCCGCCTCACCTCCCTGCAGTCGAGCTTCCAGGGTATTCAGAGCAACGTCAGCAGCATTGCCCAGAGCAGCGAAACGCAGAACGAGCGCATCGCCGAGCTGAGCAAGTCCTACCTCCAGGCCAAGAACGAGCGCGCCGAAGCCATTGCCGCTCGCGATCAGGCCCAAGAAGAACTCGAGGCTGAGCGCAGCAAGCGCGAGGGGGTCGAGAGCAAGAACCAGGCGCTCCAGGAGAAGATCGCTGCCGCGAATGAAAAGATCCGCGACTTCGAGGTCCAGATGGAGACCATCGTCGCTGCCGTTCCTGATCTCTGGAAGATCATCAACAATGGACTGCCGAAGGTCTCCGGCGAGGTCTTCGCGGTCAACAAGCGGCTCAGGACGGTCTTCCTCCGCCTCAACAAGGGGGCCATTGCGAAGGTCGGCAAGGGCTGGAAGTTCTCGATCCACGACGGCAAGAAGTACAAGGGCGAAGTCATGATCATCGACGTCGACTCCGCGGCGAAGACCGCCACGGGTCGTATCGTTGCCGAGGAAGCGACCATTTCCCGGGGCGATCGCGCAGCTACCCAGCTGTGACATGGGACCGCGCTGCGGGACCTCGTTTCTCCTCTCTGCTTGGCTCGAAGGGGCGCAGGGACGCGGGACAGGGGGCCGCAGGGCTTCGACCCGGCATTGCCTCTACGGCATAGCCTTCAACAAGGCATAAAGGAGATACACCATGGCACGTCGTAAGAAGAACGAAGCGCTCGTCGAAGAGCCCATCGAGGTGATCGAAGAAGAGTCTGGTCCGGGAATGGGGATCGACATCGGCATCTGCTCGTTGACCTTCCTGACCCTTCTCACCGCCACGATCATCCTGATGGTCCATCTCGGTGGTCAGTATGGCGTTGGCCCCTTCGGGGGCTGAGACGCTGGCCTCCCTTGGAGGGGGCTACACACGGGCTTGCTGTTTTTCAGCTGTGATGTTCTTCCGGCTGTGATGCAGCAGTAGACCGTGACACCCGCGGGACTTTGGATCGTCTCCGCGGCCTCAGCAGAGTTTTCCTTGCCTATGGCTAGGAGTCGATCCAAGAAGAAGCCCACGCGAGTTGCGTGGGCTTTTTGCGTTTTCGAGCAGCTGCGTTTTCCGCTAGCTATGTGAAGGCGTTGCTGGCAGGGCGGTAGCTAGGGCCAGGGATCTCGTATACCTGGCACTCCAAGTTCCTAGCTACTGTTGCCCCCTTTTCGCTAGGGGCAGAGAAAGCAGTGGTGGCGTCGCCGCCCTCTGCTAGACTCCCTCGGCGCTGGCTGGGGCCAGTAGGCGCGCCTCATTGGGGGGAAAGCGAATCAGGTCCCTCCAGCAGGTCAGGCCCTTCGGGCTGGTATGGCCCTGGGCGGATCCACAGGGGAGATTCGGGGCCAGTTCCGCTCGTTTGGTCTCGAACGCAGCCAGGAGGCACGGCGTGAAGCTCTTGGAGTGGCTCGCAGGGCGGTTCTCGGTCGACATGGGAGTCGATCTCGGAACGGCCAATACCCTCGTTTGGATTCGTGATGGCGGTCTCGTTCGCGATGAGCCCTCGGTCGTTGCCGTCAAAAGCGGGACGAGCGAGGTCATCCTCGGCGGTCAGGCTGTTGGCCATCGCGCCTACGAGATGCAGGGACGTGCCCCAGCAGGCATCGAAGTCGTTCGTCCACTCAGAGAAGGCGTGATTGCCGACTTTGAGATTGCAGAGGCGATGATTCGCTACTTCGTGCGGGACATCCACGGACGACGGCACTTCGTCAAGCCGCGCCTGGTCATTGCGATCCCGTACGGTACCAATGAGGTGCAGCGGCGGGCTTTCATTGATTCGGCCGAGCGTGCCGGCGCCCGCAACGTCTATCTGGTGGAAGAGCCGATTGCTGCGGGGCTGGGTGCCGGACTCAACGTCACCGCGAGCCAGGGCTCGATGATCGTCGATATCGGCGGAGGGACCACCGAGATCGCAGTGCTGGCGCTTGCCGGTATCGTCTCGGCGACCTGTCTGCGCGTGGCCGGGGATAGCTTCGATGAAGCCATCGTTCGGCATATCCGTGAGGAGTACAACCTCCTGATCGGTCCGCTGATGGCCGAAACTATTAAGCGCACGATTGGTTCGGCGCGTGAGCTCGAGACCGAATACTCGCTTGAGGTTCGAGGGCGCGACTTCATCAGCGGTCGTCCACGTCGCACCATCGTCAACTCCGACGAGATCCGCGGCGCCCTTAGTGAACCAGTGCGGCAAATCGTCCAGGGCATCCAGTCTGTGCTCGAGAATACGCCGCCCGAACTCAGTGCCGACCTGACGCAGACCGGCATCACCCTTGCCGGTGGTGGATCGATGCTGCGCGGCCTCGACTTGGCCATCCAGGAGGAGATGGATCTGGACGTGCGCTTTGCCGAGCAGCCCTTGACCTGCGTTGCCCAGGGCACCGGGGTCATCCTTGGACAGCTGGACCGACTGGCCGAGTTCCTCTATCAGAGCTGAGCTGAGCTGAGCCGGCTGGGGAGGGCAGCGGAGTCCCTCTCCCCATGCTCCGCTTGAGGATTACGGCTCCACGAGGGGAGGGGCGTGAAACGCGACACTGCACAAACGCGCTGGGTGTTGCTGGGCTTCTTGCTGCTTACGCCCCTTGCGCTTCGGGCACCGGAGCGAGATCTCCCTGTTGCGGCTTGGCTCCGGGGAGCAAGCGCCGTGCTGCTGCGACCAAGTCTTGGGTTCGCTGAGCTGAAGTCCCTGAGCACTGGGGCAGCGCCGCCCCAGCCCATGGGGAGCAAGGCTGTGCAGCTGCAGCTACGACTCCGTGAGAAGCTTGGTCGCGCGGTGCTGGACCCTGAGGTCGTGACTCTCTTTGCCCAAGGGGTTGAGCCGCGGAGCCCTGTGCTTGTCGAAGTCTTGGAGGCACGAGCTCGGCGCAGTGTGGGGCGGCGGACCCTGCTCGAGCTGCAGCTGCCGCACAGTGAAGACTTGATCGAAGAGATCGTCGATTCCCCCGTCGTCGTGGGCAAGAGCCTGGTGGGCTTTGTGCAGCGTGAACCGAGCGCGGGAGGCAATGTACTGGTGCGCAGCCTCGCCGATCGGCCGGTGCGCGGGACCCGGCAGCGGGTGGTTGCCGAGGCTCGATCGGTGAGCCATCCGGAGCTGCCGCGGGTCAAGCTCGTGGTCGAAGGGGCCGGTGCGGAGGATCCTCACCCGCTGCAGGCCTTCCTGACCACGCCCAGGCACTTGAATACTTGGTCGCCCGGGCGCTTTCCCTTCGTTGCGCACACGGCATTTGCTTTGGAGTCCGAGCGCCCGCTACCCAAGGGGCTGCGGGTCGGCACTATCGAAGACTGGGGCTATTTGGATCGGGGCTTCGTCCTGACGCGCTTCCTTCGCCCTGATTGGGACGCACGTAGCCTGGTGGCCCTGGTACTTTTCGTTCCTCCTCGGGCTCAGAAGCTCGTCGAACAGGCGCAGCAGCGTTGGGCGCTGAGGGTGCAGCGGCGGGTCAAGCTGGCCTGGAATGGGCCTGCCGGTCTGGGCTTCCAGAGGATGCTCTTCCATGGCCCAAGGCTCGCAGCGAAGGCTGGCATTTTTTGTGGTGATCACCTTGTTGCCATCAGCGCCGAAGGCGTCTTGGGCCTGACGCTCGCCGAGCGGCTGGGCTCTCGGGGGCAACGCCTACCGATCCTTGCCGAACTGCCGGGCAGCGATCGCCTGCATGCCCTCGTTGTTGAGGGGCGCGGCTTGAGCGACCTGGGCTCCAAGTGGCGGATCGTTTGGCCTGAGGACTTCGAGCACGAACTGCTGGGGGCGCGCCTCTTTAGCGGAACCCTAAATGCACGATTGCCTGCTGGTTGGCGTATTGGGCTCGTTGCCGGGCAGCAAGGGAGAGAACTCGAAGTGCAGCATGCTCGCTTCGATCCCAAAGAGCATGCTCTCTTCATCATTGAGGAAGCTGATGCTGAGAGGGGGCGCCAGCGATGATCGCTACCGTGATGCGCTCCTTTATCTTGGTGCAGATCCTTGGGGTCGAAGTCTTGGTCAATGCACGGCTCGGCGGACATGCCCCGGATTTGACCGCGGTCTTTCTCGTGTATGCGGCATTGACGCTCAATGCTCGCTCTTCCCTCTTGCTGATGCTCTTGCTGGCGATTCCGCGCAGCCTTCTGATGCCTGGTGCCTTGCACGCACAGCTTTGGCTCTTGCTAGGCCTCTGGCTACTCTTACGGACCCTGAGCAGCTACCTGTTCTCTGAGCGTTGGTACTGGCAAATGCTACTCTGCGCCTTGGCCGCAGTCGGATTGAGCCTCGGGCAGGCCATGCTCTTCGGGCAGGGCCTCGGCGATCCGATGCGGCGTAGCGTCCTGGCGGTATTTCTCAGTGGCGTGATCGGCCCGGGCTTGCTCCTTATCCTGCCGCTGCTTGGGCAGGGAATGGGCTTGCGTCATGCGCGAGCGAAGCGAACGGAGCCGAGTGGATGAGCACGGTCGTCTCGCGTAGTCGTGTCCTTATTCTGCTGCTCGGCGCCGGAGCCTTGCTGCTCGTTGCTCGGCTGGCCTACTTACAGCTTGGTCACAGCGAAGTCTGGGCGGAGCGGCGTCGGCACAACCTCAAGGGCTTCCAGTGGGTCCCTGGAATGCGTGGGTCGATCCTTGATCGGCGGGGGCAGGTCTTGGCGAAGGATGTGCCGGAGTTCACCCTACAGCTGCGCTATCGCGACTTCCGCAAGGGACAGGTGGTGGCCCTGATGGTGGACCTCGATCGCTTCGTGCGTCGTTTGCATCAGGACCCTTACCTGCCTTCGCCACCCCGTCCAGCTGGAGAGGAAGCTCTTCGGTATAGCGATTTTCAGAATCGCTTTGGGCAGGCCCTACAGCGGATAGCCTCATGGCCAGCTCGTTGGTTGCACAAAAAGGGACCGCTGGACGGCTGGCTGCTCTCGACCATGCGCTTCTACGTGATGGAACTGGTGCGACTCGCGATCGACTCGAGTCGCGAGGAGTTCCCGAGCCAGGTCAAGCTGGGGCTTCGCTTCGACGCCTTGCATGCCGAGCCGAGTAGGGAGCCCGTCTTCGATGTCTTGGCCGAGGTCTTCCGCCGAGGGCAGGGGCGCGCTGGGGGAAATGCCCTGTTCCAGGAGGTCTTTGCTGGGGTGCTGCGAGGGCATCGGCAGTTGCTAGCACTCGAGAGCCGGCTTGGAGCTCGGGTCCTGTTGCGGGGGCCCAATGTGGCGAAGGGGCAGAGGGGGAGGCTGAGTGAGTTCTTGGACAGCCTCGATGCCTACCACGCCCGCCTCGCCAAGAAACTGATCGAACAGGACGCCGAGCGAGTGAAGCAGCGGGCAGACCAGCGTTTTGCCGGGTTGCGCAAGTTCTTCGGACTCTGGTCCCCGGCAGTGCTTCGCAGCGTTGAAGATGGTGATTTCACTACCGAGGAACTCCTTCGCTGGCGTTTCCGTGCTGAGGAGCTTCCTCTCACGGTGCAGAGCCCGGTAGATTTCGAAAGCTGCGCTTCTTGGTTGGCTGTTCGTAATGAGACCTTGCCCGGCTTCCAGGTAGGGGAGACCGTCGATCGCAAGTATCCAGTGCATCCTGTTGGATCCGATCGTTACTCCTTCATCGGTGTGGTCAGTCGTTTTTCGGCTAAGAACGACAGGGACAAGCAATCTGGGATCCATCGCCAGGAGCAGGACCTTGCCAGGGTTCGCCAGCTGCTTCGCGTCGAAGAGGAGGATTGGAAGTACCTCCTCGGTTGGCGGGGTAAGTTCGCGCACAGCGTGCTCCGTTCGGCGAAGCGCCAGGGACGCAGCGGTATTGAGTATGCTCTCAACGAGCAACTCAGTGGGCGAGGTGGCCTGCGGGCCTTGATGCAGGATCGGCGGGGTCGGGAGCTGAGCAGTGAGCAGTTCTCGGAGGCGACGCGTGGCTTCGATGTACAGCTGGCCTTGGATACCCGCCTGCAAGACCTCGCCAATGCCGCTTTGGCGCGCTACTACGTGCCGGATAAGCGAACGCGCCCTAAGCGTTATCGATGGCTCGAGCGTGTGGCTGGCCTGGCCCTTGTGGATGTCGATAGCGGCGACATCCTCGCCCTGGCTTCAACGCCGAAGAAGATCCGCAAATTCGATACGGGAGAACTCGTGCCGGTTTGGGGGAATTACGCCCTGCGCAAGGGCTACAACCCGCTTCCTGGTTCGGTGATGAAGCCGATCTTCGCTGCCTACGCGATGCGTTTTGGTATGGGCTTCGATCAGGATTTCGCTAGCTGTTCGAGTGTGGGGCACAAGCACTACGCCTCGGATCGCCGGGGCGAATACATCGACTGCCATCCTCACCGTGAGGGGGGGCCTGGGCAGGAGCTGGAGGAGGCGATATCAGCTTCGTGCAACGTTTACTTTGGTCAGTTAGCTGAGGCCCTGGGGCAGGAGGGGGTTTTCGAGGCTCTAGAGAGCTTTGGTTTTTTGAGCCACGATGGCGGGGCCAGCAAGTGGAAGATCCTCGGGCTGCAGCCGAGCCCCTCGAACTTGCCGCTGCAGTCGAATCGGAAGAGATCGCTGCCGATTCTCTCGGCGCAGGGGCTCGGCTACGGGCTGCACACGACTCCGCTGGCCTTGGCCCGTGCCTATGCCGGACTTGCCACCGGGCGTTTACCGCAGCTCCGCTTCGTTACCCGGGTCGGAGGGCGGGAACTGCGGCAAAAGCCTGGGCGGTCGCTGGGGATTTCGGATGAGGCGCTGCGCCGTATCCATGAAGGGCTACGCCGGGTGACGCGGCATGGCACGGCACGCGGTGTCTTTTCCGGGCTGCGCATCGAGGTTGTGGGCAAGACCGGGACCCCTGAAATCCTTTCCGAACATGCCGATCCCAATTACCGGAACAACGCAGTGTTCTGTGGCTTTGCCCCGCTGCGAAGTCCCCGTATCGCGTTCGCCGTTATGTATCACGTCGTGCCGCACAAGAGCTTTCAAGGCTCCCGTGCAGCGTTGGCCATTCGTGATTTGCTGGCAGCGATGGAATCGGATCCAGAGCTACGGCGCCTGTACTTGGAGCCGCGCTAATGCCTTTTCTCCGCCAGCAGAGTCGCTTTGAGAGTTGGCGGGAGCGCCTTGGTGGCTTCCCCATCGAAGTCTATGTGCTCGGCCTTGGGCTCTGCTTGGTCGGGGCCTTGTTCCTCCACTCCACGGCTTTGAGTAGCTCCGACTTTGCGGGGCAGGATAAGAAGCACGTCGTTGCCGCGTTATTGCTGATGGGGGCATCGCTGGCGCTGCCCTGGCTCTCGCGGCGAAGGCTGCAGCGGCTCGCGCTGCCTGTCTTCGTCTTCGCAGTCATGCTGCTGGTGATGGTCCTGCTCGCCGGCCAGGTGCGCAACGGGGCCCGCAGGTGGCTCGGCGTTGGCGGGCTGAGTATTCAGCCCTCGGAATTCGTCAAACCGGCCTTCGTGCTCTTTCTTGCTTGGTGGCTGCGGCTGCGAACTGAGCCGAAGCTTCTGGGGAATCTCTTACTGCCACTCTTGGCCTGCTTCGTTCCGATGGCGCTGATGGTACGCCAGCCTGATCTCGGCAGCGCTCTGACCCTGCTGCCGGTCACGCTGGTCTTGTGCTGGGCGAGCGGGGCGCGGACTTGGCAGATTCTCTTGCTCCTACTCTTGGGTCCGGTCTGCCTTCTCGTCTTGTTTCCGTTTTTGCACGAGTATCAGCAAGCGAGGATCCTCACTTGGTGGCAGGGCGCCGAGATGACCTCAGAGGACAAGCTCAGTGTCGGCTACCACCTCTGGCAGAGCCTCATCGCCGTGGGCTCGGGAGGGCTGAGCGGTGACGGCCTCTTCCAGGGGCTGCAGAACAAATACGACTTCTTGCCGTATCGCAGCACCGATTTCCTTTTTGCTGTCGTTGCCGAGGAGACAGGTTTTTTTGGTGGGACCCTGCTGGTGCTGCTCTTCTTTGGGCTTTGTGCGAGGATCCTCTGGCTGGCGGGAACACTCCGCGACCGCTTTGGGCGCTTGCTCGCGATCGGCGCTGCGGCCCTATTGGCAACGCAGTTCTTCGTGCATGTGGGAGTCTGCATCGGTTTGCTGCCGACGACGGGGCTGCCGATGCCGCTGCTCTCGTATGGGCGCTCCTCCCTCAGCTCGGCTTGGATCTCGCTTGGGCTGGTTGCGCACGCGCTGGTGCGGCGGGAGCGATCACTGAGCTACGATCGTTTCCGCTGACTTGGCCTTTTTCCGTCCCTGCTAGTGCTGCGCCCGTCGCTTGAGCCAGAGGGCGCAGCGGAGTCGTAGGTGCAGGCTTGCTTCGTCTTGCTTGTGGAGCATCCGCTCGTGAAGGCGTAGGAGCTGGATGTCGACACTCGGATCCGAACTCTGCAGAGCTTCGAGGCTGGGGAACGGCTCACGCTGCCATGGGGCGAGGAACAGGGTCAGTCCCAGGGCCACGAAGGCAAGGGCGCTGAGACCCGTGCCGAGTTGCCTCTTCGATTTGCGGAGCTTGCTTCTGCCGTGCTGCTTGCTGCGTAGCAGCTCTTCCCAAGAGAAGTCGTCGGCCTCCGCTACGTCGCCTTCGAGTCGCCGTAGATCCATGCCTCGAATCCTATCGTTAAGGATCTGGTTTGCCTAAGTCTGTACGAAGCTGGAATCTGGAGTTGGCCGGGCTCAGAGCAGGTCGTCGAGGCTCGGCTTGTTGCGCTTCTCGTCTTCGAGGGCTGCTTCGAAGCTGTCCTGTCGGCGTTTTTCGTCTGCATGGAGCAGATCGTCTGCGCTGTCGAGCATGGCAGCGTCCTTGGGCTTCTTCGTCTTGTCGAAGGGGGTCAGCCGGCGCAGCTCAGGGTCGACGCTGAGTTTTTCCCCACAACAGGGGCACTTTGCTTGGAAGGGGCGCTTTCGCATGTCCGTCTCCGGGTAGCATCCGCAATCGTCATCAGGTCATTGACCTTATTGGAGCCAGATGCAAGAGCAGGATCCAGCCGAGCTTTCCGTCTCCAGGCGGGAGCGGGGAACTGCAGCTGAGGGGCTGCGTCCCTCGGCGCCCGGAAGAGCGAGAGAAGACGGAAGATTGGTAGATTCGCCGGTGCTAGATGCCGAGAGGCCAGAGTCAGGGGCCCCCTTTCACGGGCCCGATCCGGAGGAGCTGCGTCTGGTCACGGCGCTCCAGGCTGGAGAGCCACAAGCTTTCGAAGAACTGCTCGACCGCTATCAGCGGCGTGTGTTCCGGTTGGTGCAGAAGATGGCAACAAGTCACAGAGAATCGGCGGAAGACCTGACCCAAGAGGTCTTTTTGCGGGTGTACCGCGGGCTAGCGAGCTTTCAGCTTGAATGCAGCTTTTGGGCCTGGATCCAGCGCATCACCTGCAACCTCTGCGTCTCGGATCTTCGCAAGCGCAAGGCGCTGAAGCGGGACCGTTTGACCCTTTCGTTGAACGCTGCGCCGGCGGGATCGGATCCGGATCGAGCTCCGATGCCGGATCCGGTTGCGGACGTGCCGCAGCCTTCGGAGCAGGTCGCCAGGCGCGAACTCTTCGGGCGTTGCCGGGCGGCGATCGAGGCCCTGCCCGAGCTCTGGCGGGTGATCTTGACCCTGCGCGACCTCGAAGGGCGTAGCTACGAAGAGATTGGAGCCGTGCTTGAGCTGCCGATCGGCACCGTGCGTTCACGGCTGCACCGCGCCAGAGCTCGGGTGCGAGACATGCTCGAAGGAGGCTCGCAATGAAGCGCAGCGATAGGAAGTCTGCGGACCCCGAAGCCTTGCACTTGGAGGATGAATGCGGCGATGCTGCCGCCCCGGCTATGCCAGAGTTCTTTGCCGACTTGGCGGATGCACGTCTTTCGGAGGCTGAGCGAGAGCAACGTGAAGCCGAGCTGGCCAAGGACCCGGAGCTGGCCGGCGAATATCGGCGTTATCTGGAGACGATTGCCTTGCTTGGGGAGGTGGGCAGGGATGTCTCGGAGCAGGCGCCAGAATTGCGTGGGAGGATTCTCCAGTCACTGCGGGCTGAGCTCGGCCCAGAGCCGGTGCAGCTCGCCGAGTCGCGTCGGCGCCCCTCCTGGATGTTGCTGGCCTCCGTCGCAGTGGCTGCAGCCTCCCTGGCGCTTTTCGCGGGATTGTTCTCGGGGCAGGAGTTTGCCGAGTCCGGCCCTGGCCAGGATCTGGCGGAGCTGGCCGATGAGGCGAAAAACCTGGCTTCGCAGAAAGAAGAGATCGCTTTAGGTAGGAGCGTGCCTCGGCCGTCCTCTGCGAGTAAGCCTCAGCCGGGGGCGGTCGCTGGCCAAGATGATGAACCCCGTGCCCATACGAGAGGAGTGGCAGAGCCCTTCGCTGAGAGCCTTCGAGGTCAAGCCTCTGCGCCGAATCGCTTTCGTGAGGGTGCCCCTCGCCTAGCTCGCATGCGCGGTGCTGAGCTTGGCCGATCTCCGCTTGCGCGGTCGAAGAGCAAAGCCCGCTTAGAGCTGGTGTCGGTGATCGAGAGTTCGACTCGGCCAGAGCTCGCCTCTCTGTCGCGGATCGATGGGCTTTCCGTGCGGCAGCTGGATGTCGGGAGCCTGGCAGCCCAGCCCCAGCTCAAAGGGCAGGCGGAGGAGGAGCCGGCCAAGAAGAAGGCGGCTAGGAGCGGCAAGGCGGCTCCCGAGGCCGCAGCGCTGCCTCTGCAGCAGCCCATGCTCTTGGAACTCCGCGGCAGCGCCGAAGCTGTGCAGCGTGCGGTTCGTTTGCTTCGCGGCGGGAGAAGTCTCTCGGTGCAGCGACTCCCGTTAGCGCCTAGGCCGGCTATGCCGCAGGCGGCTCCGAAGGCGAGCCATACGCGGAAGACTGCTGGTCAGCAGAAACGCTCTGCGGAACAGAAGTCCGCTGTGGAGAAGGGGAGCAAGGGCAAGGCTCAGCTTCGCTACTACCTGCTCATCCGTCCTCCGAGCCGCTCGCAGCAGAAGGGCCGCTGAGAGGATCCGCTCCTGTGCAAAAGGCCCGGACTCCTGTCGCGGGCCTTTGCTGGGCAGGGGACGAAGGGGCTGCGGTAGCCCATCCTCTCGGCTGCCGAGCCGGCGCTGCGCGGCTCAGCGGTAGCTGAGCCCGCGAGCGGGGAGTCCGTCGGTTCCGGTCAGGCGCGCATAGAGAGCGCTGCCGCCGTCGACGTTGACGACCTTGAAGAGAAGGCGGTTTTCGCCCTTTTTCAGTCGGATCAGGACCTCGTCCTGATCGAAGGTCGCCATGCGCTTGATCTTCCGAAGCAAGATCTCCTCGCCTTCCAGCCAGATACGGATGCCATCGTCGCTCCCGACCTTCAGGATCAGCTCCTGATCTCGGTCGGAAACGATGACCGAGCTTGCCCACCACAGGTAGCTCTTGCCGCTGAGCTCAGGCTTTTGCTTCTCGGTCAGGGAGTGCAGGTCGAGGCGTGCCTTCGAGATGAGCTGCTTCTTCCAGGCAAAGTTGCCAGCTCGGAAGTTCTCCAGCTTCTCTACTTCGTGCGCTTTCTCGAGATCCCCAAGACCCTGGGCGCGCTCCGGGCCGAAAAGCTCGAACCTAGTCAGGAAGCGCGGTCGCAGGATCTCGCCGCCGTCGGCACGGAAGCGTTTTTGGGCGCCCAAGAGGCTTGGGTGATTCCAGAACGTGCCGGTCTTGAAGGTTGCCGCGGACGCATCCCGCGCCCCTACATCAAAAACGATGCGGTCAAAACGCCGCTTCTTGCCATCGTGGATGAGGGCGGCGAGCTGCTCGGGGAGCAAGGGAAGGCCGATGTCGACGGCTACCGAGTCCACGGGCTGTGACTGGGACAGCCCGGCGGTGATGAAGAGGGTCTTGGCTCCCTTCGCGAGCTTCGGCGCGACAGGAGTAAAAGTGCCAGGGCCGTCAGCCCCAAGGAATACCTCTTCGCTGTCTTCGGGCCAGGGCGTGGTCTCGTTGATCGGGCTGCCAACCTTGGGCCAACGGACAAATAGGGTCTCGCCGACATTGGCTGCTACGTCGACAAACTCGGTCTGCATCAGACTGAAGTTGACGACGTCATAGTGCACCCGGAAGCGCAGCTTACGAACCGGAGCACCGCTGGGGTCGAGCTTCTTATCGGGCTCGTGAACCTCGTCGAGGTAGATGTTGTACTGGTGCCCATCGTGCTGCATCTTGGTCATCGAGACCCAGCGCGCCTTGTTCGGCATTCGCAGCTTGTAGCGCTGGTCCCTCTTGGACCAGCCGGGGACGGACGCATAGCGAGCGCCGTTCAGCGCGAAGAGGATGGCGTCGATGTTGATGCCGCTTTCCCAGGGACGAAGGCGGCATGGCCACTCTTCGGAATAGCTCGAGATCGGCTGACCTTGGGGGTTATAGAGTTGTCCCCATTCGCCAGCGGGACCCGCGAGTCGCAGGAGTTCGTCCAAGGCCTCGTTGCGGCGCTTGTCATCCAAGTCCGCCAGTGTGTAAAGGAGGAAGCCGGGAACATCGCCGGTGAAATGCCCGACGTTCGGCGTCATTCCGACACGCATGCCCTTTTTCCATAGCGCGGAAATGCTATTCCGGGCGTTATCTCGGTTCTTCTCGCCGATGGCGTAGGTGTAACCGAGCCACTGCGGCTTGAGGTTGACCGCGGCATAAGGCGCGCGGTGCGCTTCGCCAGTGACGGGGGAGAGGAAGGGGGCAAAGCGCTTCTCCTTCTCCAGCCAAAAGTTCTTCTCGATTTGGAGCAGCGTATCGATCTTGCGCTTCTCCCAGGGCAGCTTCTTGGCGCTGGTCCACTCACGGTCTTGCGCAACCTTGCCTTGGGCGTCCTTGTCTAGCTCCTCGACCAGCTCTGACATCGAGTCGATGGCCATCAGGTAGATCAATGAACTATCGAAGGAGCGCGCACGACGCCCTGCTAGGTCGGCAGCAGGGATATAGCAAGGGGCGGCGAATCGCTCCGGACCGAGGCTGAAGAAGCCGCCATAGAGGTAGTTCTCATCGCCTTCCGGCAGCAAGGTGCCCTTGGCGTCCGGACGGAAGGCCTTCATGCAGGCCTCGAGCATCGGCCAGTGTCGTTTGATCAGGCCAATGTCCCAAGTGGCGCGGAAGTACCACGCGTGCTGCAGGATGATCCAGCCAGGTAGGACGCTGTCTGGAGTTTGAACCTTGGACCAATCGAAGCCTTGGCGCATCTTTTCGGCGGCGCTCACATCGAGGTCCAGCGGGTAATCGCTGCGGACTTGGCCGGTGATGATGATGGCGTCGTGTACGTAGCGCAGGAGGTCTGCGGCTTCCTTGTGCAGTCCATAGCGGAGGAAGGCCAGCAGCGGCCCAGCGTTGTCGCGCACCCAAGCGCCACGGTGGGAGACCATGGGACTGACCGCGCCGTTCTCAGCGCTGCGCTGGACCAGCATGAGAATCTTCCAGTCTTCGACCAGGTCGGCGAGCCGTGTGCGGTCGGTAGCCAGGACGCTGGTCTTACTGAGACGCTGCCGCCAGTACTTTTCGCTGGCGCTTAGTGCGGCTTTGACGTCCTCGTCCTTCTTGGCGCCGACATAATCCTCCCCCTGCTTTTTGCAGTGGAGGACGAGGGGCACGATGACGACAGCATCGGGGGCCAGTTCTCCAAGATCGATAAGGAGGCTGTGGCCGACGGCTTTTGCCGGGCGCAGGCAGCGCAGAAGCGCCTCGAAACCCTTGGCCTTATACGTCGAACTCAGCTGATCCCCTTGTGCGGATCCTCGCTCCCAATCGACCCGAAGGCTTAGCTTTCGTGCGCTCTTGCCGCGGTTGCGGATTTCCACCCATCGGTAGAGGCTCCGATCCCCGAACTTGGCGAAGTTGAGGGTCGTAAGCGTGAGTGTCCCTTCCTTGTCGTTGGCGTCTTCAGTGATGACGCAGTTCACCCCGCGGGTGCGCCAGATACGTTGGATCGGGAGCGGAACAACGGCATCGCCATCGAGCAGGTCGAGGCTCATCTCGCCCCAATGTCCCTTGGGGGCCCATGGCTCGGCCGTTTGGTAACTGGGGCCGCTGAGACCCTGCATGGTGTTGGCCCGGCGCCCAAGGCCTACGTAGCCGAAGACCTGTCCGTCGCCGACCGGGAACACGCCGCGGACTTGCTTGTTGACCGGACGGCCTTCGGGCTGGACGAGATGCTGTTGCCAGGTCGATAGCTCGTCGAGGAAGCTGTGGGACTCTGCGAGGCTGAGTTCGGGGTAGGGAAGCTCATCGCCCTCATCTTGGGCCGTGGCAAAACTGGTGCTCGGCAAGGTCAGGAGGGCAATAAGAGCGATCGCAAAGCGCAGCAGCGCAGGGATCGAGTCGAAGCGCATTAGGGTCTCCGGCTGGGACGAAAGGGGGAGCGCGAGGCGAAACATCAAAGCAGTAGCCGTGAACGCGTGCCAGGAGGAAGCCGCGTGTGCTCGCGAACGAAGCAATTCGAGGCAGGCTCCCAAGCAGACTTTGTCTTCATTCGGATCCTCCAGGTCTCTCGGTTCATCGATCTGCGAAATGCCCATGGCTTGCGCCGCTTCGTGGCCTTTGTTAGACAGCGCTTCAGGCTATTGCGGTTTTTTCCGGCCAGCGAGGAGCGGCACCAGAGCCCCTTGCCGTCGGAACGCCCGGCGAATCCGCCTCTTTACCTGCGTTTTTTGTCGCAGGCGGAAGCTCCCATCCGACCCCCTGTCCGTCGCTCGTCTTTTTCGATGCTCCGTTAGCGCAGCAGCCGTCGTTGCCCATCAGATATGTGTGTGCTCCTCCTTTACCGGCATCTGCTTCCGGGTTTTCCGGTCATCCTTGCCTTCAATCGGGAGGAAGATCCGGGACGCTCGGCCATGCCGCCCGGGCTGAGGATCCTCGGCGAGCGCCGGGCCCTTTGCCCACGGGATCGAAGGCACGGGGGGAGCTGGGCTGGGGTCAATGACCTCGGCCTGGTCGCGGCGATTACCAATGCGCCTGGCTACATCGATCCTGAGGCTCTCTCTCGCGGTCATGTCGTGTTCGAAGCGCTCTCCTGTAATACCCCTCTGGAGGCGGTAAAGGGGATCGAGGAGCTATTGAGCGAAAGACCCTCCAGACCCTTCCAACTCCTGCTTAGCGATGCCGACGACTGCCGATATCTCCGCTATGTCGATGGCTGCCTTGAGAGCCGGGTCGAGAAGGGGCCTGTGGTTTCGATGAGCAACCTGATCGGGCCGGAGCGCTGTGAACTCTGTGGGGCCATGGGTCTGTATGACGAGGTCGCGGGCACCAATCACGACATCGAGTCGCTTCTTGACCGCTTGGGGGTGACGATGGCAAGTGGTCGTGGCCGCGATCGGGAAAGCGGCGCCGAGTTTCCTGTTTGTCTACACGAGGGTCAGCGGCCGACCGTCAGTAGCACGCTGATTGCTGTCCCGCACTTGCAGGGCATGGATTCCCTCCGCCAGCTTCGATTCCGCTATGCGGCGGGCAACCCTCTCGAGGTCGACTTTAAGGAATATGACGATCTTTCGTGTGGCCTAATCGCTTGAGGGTAGTCGCGAGCGAGATCGCAGTTGAGCTTTGACTCGACGGGCAGAGGCCAGCTACGGCCGCTCCTTTTTGTCCTGCTTCACCGGAGCGAGCTTCTTGAGATTCCCGCGGGCGTCCTTCCGGCTCTGCGCTGCGCGTGCCAGCAGGGCGGGGGAGAGCTTCTTCTCCAGGAGGATCTGCTCGGCGATGCGGATGGCCTCCTGATACATCTTCCGGGCGAGCCCCTGATCGCGCTTTAGGTGGTATTGCAGGATGACTGCCGCGTCGTTGAGTAATTGAGGGTCTTTGGGGGCCTTGGCGAGTGCCCGCTTGTACGAAGTCCACGCTTCCTCGTGCCTGCCCGTTTCCCGGCAGAGAAAGGCGTGGTTGTTCCAGCTATCGGCGTCATCGGCGACCGATGCGATGCAATGGTTGAGTTCCCGGGAGCCGTGGAGATCACCCTTGTTCTTGGCGAGCAGGGCGAGGACGCGAAAGAGTTTGAGCTGTCGAGTTTGATCTGCACCGGCCCGGCGAAGCTCTCCGATGAACTGTTTCTTCCCTCTTTGGCTTAGAGCTAGGGCAAGGGCGAGCGCCTCTTGTGGCCGTTGGCTCTCGTAGTTGGCGACAGCGTTGTAATAAAGGCTGCTGACGAAACTGCTTTCGAGGGCGTAGCAGCGTGCCATGGACTCGCGTGTGCCTTGCCAGTCTTCGGCGTGGAAGGCGGCAATGCCGCGATACCACTGCAGGATGGCTTCGTCGCGGGCATGCTTGTCTTTGCGCTTGCTGAGCTTGGCGATGGCCTGGCTGTAGCAGGCATGGGCGGCGAAGGCGCCCTGACGGAGAAGCCAGTCGTGTGGCGCGCCACGGCTGGGATCCCGGGCGAGGGCCGAGGCATAGAGGGTGCGAGCTTCTTCGATTTCCCCGAGCCAGGCCGCCACATCTCCGAGCAGGCGATAGGGGAGATAGCGCGACGCCTCCAAGCGGGTGGCGAGCATGCAGTCCTTGCGGATGAGGCCCGCGAGGGTGAATCGTTCCTTCTCGCTGAGCGTCGCCTCACGGATGCCGTGGGTGAGTAGGGGCAGCCGGATCTGAGCCCGGAGCAGGGGGCCGCTGGCGCTTTTGGGGAAAAGCTCGGTGAGCTTCGATGCCGTTTCTAGGGCTGCTTGGCCCTTGCCGAGCTGTAGCTGGGCCAGGCCGAGAATGGCCAGGCTCTTGCGGCGTTTCGCTTGTTGTTTGAGCGCACGCTTGGCGAAGCCCTCCGCGTCCTGCAGATACAGGGACGCTTGGCGGTAGCTTCTTGGGTTCTTGGCAAACTGCTCGGCCTTGCGCTGACTCGCCAAGGCCAAGCTCTCCAGCAGGATCACGTCCTTGGGGAAGCGAGCCAGGGAGCGGTCGCCGGCATCTAAGGCGTCGTCTATGCGGCCGAGCTTCAGCAGGAGGGCGAGCAGCTGGCGGGCGGCGAAGGGCTCCTTCGGCTGCAGCTGCATGAGCTTGCGGCATAGCTTGAGAGCTTCCTCGCTCTTGCCTGCGTCTGCCAGCTCCTCGATGCGCTTGGCCGTGCTGGGGTCCATAGCGGCAGGGCTACTTTGGGCTGAGGCCCCAGTGGGGAGCCCAGTTAGCAGGAGCAAGGGCAGGGCTAGGGTGGGAGCGAGGGCCTCGATCATCGACCGCCCCCGCCTTCACCCTGGCGCTTTTCCGCGTCCTGCTTTTTTTGCTCGGCGTCGATGAGCCGTTGCAAGCGCCTTAGGTGTGCACCAGACGCGCGGCGGCGCTTCGGATAGTAGTTCAAGCTCTCGGTGAGGAAGCTCTTGGCTTCCTGGTAGCTCGCGGGCTGCTCCATCAGCAATAGCCCGAGGTTCATCATGCAGTCGCCGACCGCTTCCTCGAGGTTTTGTTTTTCCCCGTGGTTTTTGGGGGGATCGCTGAGCAGGGATTTGCCGCGACGGATGGCCAGGCGCAGGGTCTCCTCGCTGTGCTGGCGGTTTTCCTTGAGGTAGTAGATATCGATGAGCGCCGTGTCGTTGGATAAGCGAACGTCGCTGGGGTTGATGCGGAGCGCCTTGCGGTAGTTCTGGTAGCTCCGCTGCAAGGTCTTTATGAAGGGTTTGGGATTCCGCCTAGCGCCTTGGCGTTCACAGAGGTCTCGCAGCATCAGCGCGGCATTGTTGAAGGCTTCCCAGTCGTTCGAAATACATTGCCCGATGGCCTCGAGGATTTCGGCTCCGCGTAGCTCATTACCCTGACGCGGGAAGCTCATGGCATAGATGAAGGCTTCATCACGAGGGCTACGGTTACTCAGGAAGTCCTTGGGTTGATCGATGGCCGGCCAGAGCTTGATGGCGGCGAGCCAAGTCTTCAGGGCTTTTTCTTTTTCGCCCTTAGCCATCAGGATGGCCCCTTGGGCGTTCATCGCCTCAGCGATGCGGAACTTGGAGCTGTTGGCGAAGTCGGGCCTCTTTTCCATGGCCATGCGGTACTTCGCTATGCCAGCCTCGAGCTCTTGCAAGGCTCGGACTGCTTTGCTGCTCTTGCGGGCGACGAAGGCGACGGCGTAGTGCAAGTAGCCGCTCCACCAGAGCAGGGTCGGGTCTTCGGCGTGGGCCGCGAGGACCTTGTCAGACCACTCGATGGCCAAGTTCGCCAGGGTCAAGTCGCCAGAGTTGCTGTTCTGCATGACGAGCGGCGGGATCATCCCGATCAGAGTGCCGGCGTCCTCAGCGCTGCCGAGTTCTGCACCCTGGGCCAGGACACGGATGGCTCCCGCAGGCTTGCCGTCCCAAAGCTCGAGATTCTTCCAGGCGGTGAAGAAACTGCGAAGGGCCAAGGGGCCTTGGGCTTGCTTCTCGATTCGCTGCAAGGGGAGCGGCGCTTTGCCGAGCTTGGTCAGGATGCTACGGGCACGGGTCAAGGCGTCTCGTGCGGCGACGATGGCCTGCTTCGCGTCCTTCTTGCCGGCCTGTTTCGCGGCGATGGCGGCTTGCGCTGCAGCTTCGCCGCGGCGAAGGGCAAAACGGGCGAATACCGCCTTGGGAAGTTCCAGCCCCAAGGAGTCGAGGTGGGTGGCATGTCGGGCTCCCAGCTCGGCGGCTTCGCTGCTCTTCCCCTGCAGGAGCAGGGCCTCGATGGCACAGGTGACGGGTAGGACATGGATCGCGGTGCCGAAGTTGCTGCTGCCCCCATCCAGGGCGCGAGTGAGGGTGTCGGCTTTCTTCAAGCGCAGGACAGCATCGATCAGGTTGGCTTCTACGCCGCGGCGTTTGGCGGCGATCGATTGCTGGGCGAAGAGGAGGCTGCTGGCGCCGGCGAGATACCAGAGTTCCGGATCCTCTTCGTGGCTGCTCAGGAGAGGCTCGATGAGGTCCAAGGCCTTCTCAGCTTCGCCAGCGAGGAGCATGCTTCGTGCTTGTGCGATTTCGCTTGGGGCCCCTTCGCTTTGGGCGTCCGGTCGAATCATGGCGAAGAACTGGGGGGGCTGATGGACCCGAACGCTCTGCTTTTCTGCGTTCGCCGCCTCGATGCTGGCGAGGATCTTCCTCACGCCACCACGCCGTTTGTAGGGGAAGTACTTCTGTGCCTCCTTGAGTGCCGCCCGCGCCTTCTTCGCATCCTTGCCGTGCTCCCAGCTTGATTTGGCCAGGTTTTCCCAGGCATCTCCGGTTGCTTCTTCCAGATCGCGCCGCTTGCTCGCCAGCTCTTTGCTCTCGTCCTGGGTCTTTGGCCCGAGTTCGTCCAGCTGCTCTCTGCCCAGCTCGATCGCGCGTTCGAAGAGTTCGTTGGCCCGGTCGTAGTTGCGATACAGGTGGTAGATCAGCATCAGGCCGCAGTCATTGACGATGCGAGGATCCTCTGGGCTGTAATGGACCGCCTTCTCGTAGGCGGCATAGCTTTCCTCCCAGAGCTCTTTGGCCGACTTCTTTCCGGCTCCCTCTCCGCCTTTGCTCTTGCTGCGGCGCACGCCAAGGTCGCGGCAGGCGAAGCCGAGGTTGTTCCAGGCGAAGCCCCAATCGCTGTGCCGGGCGGTGATCTTGCGCCAGAAGCGGACGGCATGCTCCAGCCGCTCTCCCGCCATACCGGCGAACTGAGCTCCCAGCGCAACGATGCCTCCTCGGTAGTCCTTACCGAGGCCGTCGGAGTAGAGGAGGTTGCCGTCTTCGTTTACCGCTGCGATGGCCGGCGAGATCTCGTAGGCGGTGTCGAGGAGCTTCTCGGCCTGCTCGGTCTTGTCGTCCTCGATGTACATGCGGGCCTGCGAGATCCGAGCGATGGCCTGTTTGAGCTTGGACCAACCGCTGTAATTGGGCTCCAGCTGCATACAGCGACCGAAGGCTTCAAAGGCCAAGTCGTAGCGTCGCAGGGCTGCTTCGATGGCGCCGCCGCTTCTGAGTTCGTCGGCGTAGGCCAGCGCGGCTTGGCCGCTAAACCAGGCCACCATTGCCGAAGGCTGCTGCAGCTCTCGCTCTAGGTTGCGGTAGAAGCCGACGCAGGCGCGCTGTCCCCCAGCTCGAGCGTAGAAGCGTTGCAGGGCTTCATGGATTTTGCTAGCTGCGGGCGCGCTGCGCACACCTTGTTGCAGGGTCTTTAGGGCCTTGTCCGATTCATTTCCTGCTCGGAGCAGGGCTGCGGCTGTCACGTAGGGTTCGGCTTTCTTGGGTTGCAGCTGCTGCAGGCGAGCACAGTCGCGCAGTCCGCTTTGGGCTAAGTCCAGTCTGGAGCCGGCGAGCTTGCTCGCTTCCGCCTTGTTCTCGGCGAGCACCATGCGCAAGCACGCTTCGGAGCGCAGCTCCAGGGCCCGCTCCGCAGCTTGGCCGCTGAGATGCTGGCGTCCTCCCAGGAGCTTGATGGCCTCAGAGCAAGCGTTGTTGACGCCCTGCCAATCTTCGGTCATGCGCTGAGCCTCGGCGAGGGCGATGCGGGGGGCGGGGGAATCCGCGAGCAGCTCGCTAGCCGTGCTGAAGGCGATCTTGGCGTCTTCGAGACTGCTGCGGTACAGGTTGCCGGAGCCGGGGTTCTTGAGGCATTGCTGCGCTAGCGCCATGTTCGTTTTGCCGCGCAGCAGCTCGAAGGCCGCCCGCTTTTCTGGAGCCCAGCCACGGCTGGCCGCGAGCATGGGGTCGAGAAGATCGAGGGCCTTCTCCGGCTCTCCGGCACGTAGAGCTTCCTCGGCGCCTAGTGTCGAAAACTCACCCAAGGGTTGCCCCGGGGTAACGGCAGAGGGGTCGGCTTCGCTCGGTGGGGAGGAGCAGGAGAGCGAAAGCAGGCAGAAGAGTGCGAAGGGGAGGGCACGCCCAAAAGCGCGCTCGAACTGGACCTGGAGCATCGAGACGTCTTCTCGCGGAGGGAACAGGGACAGGAACTCAGAGTGGATTTCGAAGCGAGCCCGGCTCTGAGCTTGGCTCAAGCTACCAGATCCCTAGCGAATTCCGCGCCGCTGTGGAGGGACTTGGCGCAAGAAGCCCCATGGCAGCATTCAAGCGCGGCCACTGTCAGGTTCGAAAGGAGGCTCAGGACCTAACGGGCCGTAGAAATTTGCGCACGGCGACAAAGCGCCGCCTGCGACGCCCCCTTGGCGCCATAAAGCCTCGTCGAATCCATAGATTTGCCTGCGTTTTCTGTCACCAGGGGGACGCCGAATCGGGCACTCTGTCACTCGCGGGTCTTTTCCAACAGCCTGCTCAGCTCCCCAAAGCAGATACCCAGAGCCCCCCCCGATGACGACGCTTGCGTCCGCGGATACCGTTTGGCGTATGCCCGAGCGCTTTGATCGCTCGAGCGCGCTAGACCTGTGCCGTGAATTGGAGCGGCGCGAGCGTGACGGCGGGGAACTCCTCTTGGATCTGTCCGCAGTCGAGAGTTTCGACAGTTCTGGCATGGCCCTCGTCGTTGATGCGATCGAGCGGGCCCAGGCCTCTGGGCGGAGCGTCAAGCTGATTGGCCTGAAGGGGCCGGTGCTCGACTATTTTTCCCTGCTTTCGGTCGAGAGGCTGGTTCGTCCGGAGCCGAGACCGCGGCGGCCTGGCTTGGTCGAAGCCGTTGGCGCTGCGGTGATCCCGGTGATCGACAGTGCGAGCATTGGCTCGCGAACCGTGGGCTCGGCGATCTGGGATGCGATTTGTGGCCTGTTCCAGGGAACGCGCCCGCGCATGAGCCGCATTGTCGAGGAGGTTTACACCGCTGGAATCGGTGGGGTGCCGATCGTTGCCCTGATTGGACTGCTGCTGGGGATGATTCTCGCGATGCAGGCCTGGGTGCAGCTGCGGCTCTTTGGCGCCGACATCTTCGTCGCCGACATGGTGGCGGTCAGTGTGACTCGTGAGATTGGGCCGCTGATGACCGCGATCCTGATCGCCGCACGCTCGGGTTCGTCGATCGCGGCCCAGCTCGGGACCATGGTCATCAACGAAGAGGTCGCGGCTCTGACCCAGATGGGGGTGCACCCTGCCCGCTATCTGGTGGTGCCGAAGATCGCTGCCCTGTCCTTCGCCACCCCCTGCCTGGCTGTGCTCTTTGTCTTTACCGCGATTCTCGGTGGCGCCCTTTTCGGGGTGCTTGTGGTCGGGATTGAGCCGGGCACCTACATCGAGGCGACGCACAAGGCTCTGCACTTGGGCGATTTGCTGTCCTGTCTGCTGAAGGCGACGGTCTTTGGTGGCCTGGTCGCGTCCGTGGGCTGTGCGCTTGGGCTCAATGTGACGGGTGGCCCTGAGGGTGTCGGGCGTGCCACCACGGGCTCGGTCGTGGCTGGGATCTTCTTGATCATTGTCGTCGATGCCGTCTTTGTTCTGCTCTTGAGGGTTGGCGCATGAGGTTCCGCCGCCGTCGATTCAAGTTGCCCAGCGAGTTGACCCCGCGGCGACCGTCATCGCCGGACCTGATTCGCGCCATGGCGATCACGACCCGTTTTGCTTCGCATACGGTGCTCAAGGGGGTGGATCTTGCTGTGAGGAGAGGCGAGGTCTTCGTCATCCTCGGCCCTTCAGGTTGCGGTAAGACCACCCTGCTCCGCCATCTCTCGGGGATGCTGCCGCCGACGCTGGGTACGGTTCACCTCGATGATCGAGATCTCTACATGATCTCTGACAAGGAACTGGATGCCCTGCGTCAACGAATGGGTTTCAGCTTCCAGGGGGGCGCCCTCCTCAACAGCATGTCGGTGTTCGATAACGTCTGCCTGCCCTTGCGGGAGTCGACGAACTTGCCCGAGAGAGTGATTCGGCAGATCGCGCGGATGAAGCTCGATATGGTGGGGCTGTTCGGGGCCGTCCATCTCAGTCCGGCTGACCTATCCGGCGGCATGAAGAAACGTGCGGCGATTGCACGTGCCGTGGCCCTCGACCCAGAGCTCGTGTTCTTCGATGAGCCCTCGGCCGGACTCGACCCTATTACCGCTGCCGGTGTCGATAATCTCATACTTAAGCTCAATAAGGTTTTCGGCATTACGATGGTCGTTGTTACCCACGATATTCCTTCCGCGTTCGCGATCGCGGACCGAATGATCATGCTTGAGTCTGGGAGCATTTTGGCTAGCGGCAGCCCCGAAGACTTGCGTAACTGGCCGGACCCTCGGGTTCAGGACTTCATCCACCGTGCCTTGCCCAAGGAGCGTGAGGGTGAGGTCGACATCACCCGCTTTTTAACGGTATAGGAGAGCTTTGGTGCTCGATCGCTCTCGAAAAATCAAAGTCGGCCTCTTCGTGCTTGGCAGTTGTGGTCTTTTCTTTGCCCTGCTCTTCCTCGCGATCGGCACTTCCTTTGCTCAAAACAAGGTGCGCTACACCATCCAGTTCGACGAGACGGTCAAGGGGATGGTGATTGGCTCCTCGGTCAACTTCCAAGGAGTGCAGATTGGTTCGGTGTCGAATATGCGCTTCGTCAACGGGCGAACAGAAGTCGTCGTCGATACCGATCCTAAGCGGGCACCGATTACGAAGTATTGCCGGGCGAGCCTCGATCGTGCCTGGGTTACGGGGCAGGTCACCGTTGAATTATCGGGGTGGGAGAAGGGGGCTGCGGTGCTGCCGCCAGGCGCACTGATTCGGGCCCAGCTGTCACCGATGAGCTCTTTAGCCAAGACGCTTCCGGGGCTCCTTGATTCACTGACTGGCACAATCGGTGAATACCGCAAGGTCGCGGGTAATCTCAACCGCTTGCTGGGTGGGGAAAACGCTGAGGCTATCAGCGACTTGCTCCAGAACAGCAGTCAGGCTCTGGCTGTCCTGCAGAAGGGCATGGGGCCCTTGCTCACTCGCCTCGATGCCGAAACCCTTCCGCGGGTGAATGCCCTGCTGGACAAGTTCCTCCATATGGAGCCGGAGCTGAAGGGCATGTTGGCATCCCTGCGTGGCTTTAGTGCCTCCCTTGAGCAGCTCGGAGAGGAACCAGCTCTGCGTGAAGCCATTGCCAGGGCTCCCTTGCTCCTGCGTGCCGCCGAGGAGGCGAGCCTCAGCCTCGGGCGCAGTTCGGATGCACTCCGCCATCTCTTGCGTGGACAGGGGCAGGGGATTCGTGCCTCGATGACCAGTCTGGAAAAGGCGTTGCGTGAGCTGGGGAACCTGGCTCGCCTGCTGCGTTCGACCCCCAGTGCCTTGGTCTTTGGTGAATCCGTCCCCGAACGAAAGGGGCGGGGTTCGGCGACTCCCGGAAGGAGAGACTGATGCGTTTGTTTCTCTTGAGTCTCTCAGTCTTGCTGCTGCATGCCTGTGGCTCGGTCAGCATTCCCGCGACCAAGTTGTATTCTTTGCTCCCGACAGTTCCTGGAGCTTCCTCCAGGATGCTGCCACAAGTCCTTCGGATCGGGCGCTTTGCTGTGAGCCCGCACTTGGAGAGCGATCGCCTCTTGGTCCGAGTTGGGCGCAACAGCTTGGAGAGCTTTGAATATCACCTGTGGGCGGCGCCTCTTGGGGAAGTACTGGCCGGGGCGGTCCATGCTGCGCTCCTGCGTTCGGGCATCTTCGCCGATGTCGTCGCCAATGATGCGGCGCTGGAGGCGGACTGGGTGATGGACGGCCAAGTACTGGCTTTCGAGCTGATTGAGGACGAGCAGGGCTGCGGGGTCTGGTTTCAAATGGTCTTGAGTCTTCGCGATGCCAAAACCGGTCAGCTGCTCGAGCGGAACATGGCCGAGAAGCGGGTCGAATGCAGCACCCAGGAGCCGGCGTTGGCGGTTGCTGCTCTCGAAGCCGCCTTGGGGAGCAGCCTTCAGGAATTTGTGGGATTTGTCGAAGACAAGTATGGCCGGCGAATCTGGCCGCCTCGTAACGGCAACACAGAGCCGAGGGCCGTTACTGCGCCATCGAAATGAGCATTGCTGGAGGCTGATAGCAGATGTGTGATTGGGACCCGATGGACCTGGCGACTCCTGATTTCGAGCGAGTTTCCGAGGTCTTCGACCTGGAAGACAAGGACGATGTCGAGCTCCTCGGTGAATTGCTCGATACGGTGCTGGGGCAGGCGCCCGATGCCCTGGCGGCCCTGATTGCAGCACAGAAACAGGGCGACAGAGCTGCCGTCGACAAGGTGGCCCATGGCCTGAAGTCCAGCTTCGGCAATGTCGGCTACCTGCAGGCTAGCCAACTCTTCCAGCGAATCATGGAGGAGGCGCGGAGCCCGAGCTGCGCGGAGTTGGATGAGTTGATTGCGCAGTTGGAGAAGGGCAGCAGCGAGCTTCTGCGCGGCCTGCAGGACTTCCGCGACCAACTCTGATCTAGCTGCGGCACAGCTCTGCCAAAGCTCTGCCACAACTTGGGCGGCAGTGAGCTGCAAGCTGTGCGTGTCTCGCGCGTCCTATGCGCTATCGTCCGGACCCAGCCGCTGCGTGCGGTTGTTCGCTGAGACCCGGAGCCCGCCTAGATGCGCAGCTACAAGTCCGCCGCCCTCGCCCTTTTCGTCCTCGCCAGCTCGCTTCTCGGGCTCTTGCTGGGCTGTGGCAACAATGTGGGTCGCATCTTCGATCCCGGCTATTCGGGAGGCGGCACTGGGAGCGCGGCTTCTCAGTTCCAAGTTCCGCCCGTGGGCGGCCTGGTCCTCGATGGAAGGCCGCGAATCCTGCGTGCCGGGCCGAGCGGTAGCGGCTTCCAGGTAACGACCGCGATTGCAGTGCTCTTCAGTGAATCGATGAATGAGGAGAGCCTGAGTTCCTCCAAGGACAAGGAGAAGCCTTCGCACGTTTATCTGCGAATCGCAGAAAGCACCAAGCCGCTCCCCGCCAGCTACAGCCTGCAGCTAGGTGGGCGCCTTCTGATCTTGCAGCCTAGCACGCCTTTGCTGCCCAATCAGAAATACGAGATCGTTGCGGGTCGCTCGGTACGCGATCTGGACCGTGCGCTGCTGGCGAAGCAGGGGGTGATCGGGAGTTTCACCTGCGATGCCAGCAAGGACAGCTCGGCCAAGGTGATCTTCTCTTATCCCGCGAACGGGGATAAAGACGTCAGTCGAGAAGATCCCTCCTTCGTCGTCTTTAGTGCCCCGGTCAACCCTACGACGGTCACTGCTACGAGCCTCTACCTCCAAGAGGCCGCGGCGCGCAAGCCTCTCGCTGCTGGGATCAGCTACCCCCTTCGAGTTGCTGGCGTCCCCGATTCGCGGATCGTGCGACTGCAGCCCAATGTCGCGCTTGCGGCGAGCACCCGTCACGAGCTGATCTACACCAAGGAGATCATGGTGGCGGGGGTGCAGATCGATCCGGGCTCTCGAAAGCCTCCGGTGAGCTTTACCACGATGGCGCCGCTCCGCATCAAGAGTCTGGCGATAGGTAATCCGGTCAAGGATTTCGAGAACCGGGTCAACCTCGCCAACCTCGAGAACCTGCTGCTGAACGTCGATTTGCCTGAGGGCAGCCGGGCGAGCGACGAGCTGCTGCTGCGGATCTACGGCGTAGCCCGCAATAGCAAGAACCCTAAGGCGCTGAGCTATGTCGAGTGGAAGGCGAAGGCCGGAAAGGACGGCTCGGGGACGGTTTCGGTCCCGAGCGGTGGCCGGCTCGGAACCCTGGCGGCGCCAGTCTTCCAGGACGGCACCCTCAGCTTTGCTGCCATGCTGTCCCGGGGGCGACAGCGGAGTGGTTTTGCTGTCGCCGAGGATTCGGCCCAGGACACCTTCCGGCCGACCCTCGTTGAGCTTGGTCCACCCTCGACGGCGGCGGCGACGGTTTTGATCACCGACCAGGGAACCGTTGCCCTGCACGGGCAGGCGAGTGAGGAGCTGGGGAGTATGAATCTCTCCGTGGGCGGCAAAGACTACGGACTCTTTGCTAGCAGCAAAGACGGCCGCTTCCTCAGCAAGCCCTTCCTTCTCTCGCGGACGACCACGGGCACGGGCTTTTCGCTCAGCTTTCGGGATAAGGCCGGCAACGCCCTGGCCGCGGCCGTGCCCGGGACCCTGGTCCAGCGAGGAGTCGTGACGGGGGACGTGGCCAGCTCCAAGACTCTCAAGGTCCAGGTGTACGACGAAGCCTCATTGCTCGCTGTCCCTTCGGCGACCGTGTTGATCGAACCTGGTCGTCCTAGCAAGCCGGCAACAGGGCGCCAGAGCGCCGTTACCGATGCGCAGGGAGTCGTGAGCTTCGGATCGCTCAACGCTAGCGGCTATACCGTCACCGTGGTCAAGGACGGCTACGAGCTTTTCACTGTCGTGAATACCGGGGCGAGCTTCCTCTCCCTGCCTCTGACCCCGCTGGTGAATGCTCGCTCCAAGATCTCGGGCTCTTTTGTCTTCCTGCCGAGCGGAAAGACCACGGCCAAGATCGGTCTCAACCTCTTGGCCGACGACGCGAATGACTATGCGGTGGAGACCAAGCCGGCAGCCCCTACGATTCTGCCGGCCACGCCTCTGCGCTCGCGGCGCCTTCTCTTTGTCTCCGCCTTTGCCGGGGTGTTTCCGCCGACAGCGACGCCGACCTACAGCCTCTATTCGGCGCTCCTGGGAGCCAGCTCGGGGGGGAACCTGCAGAAGCTGGCACCGGTGAAGCCGCTAGCCGCAGGAGCGAGCTACGCGGTCAATGCGCCGCTGCTGCCTGCGCTGAATACCTTCGTCACCCTTTCGGTGCCGGTCCCCTTCGACTTGCAGCCCGTTCCTGGCATCAACGCCAGCAAGCTGGTCGCCCCCCCGCAGGTGCATCTATTGGCCAGTCTTGGCGGCTTTGCTGGTATGGCGCAGTTCGGGCTCGGCTTTGTGAAGGGCAACGCTCCCAGCTTCCAAGCCCATGGCTCCTACAGCTTCACGATGTTGGCGGACTTCGTCGACCTAGGGCCACTGCTTTGGGTCTCTACCCAGGCCCAAGACGATGCTGGCAACTTGGTTCGGCGGCGTGTCTTGGTCCAAGACACCGTTTCGGGAATGGCGCTGCCGGTGACGCCGATCGTGGGGCCGCCCACAGTGACGGTTCCTTCTGGCATCTTCAGTGGCAGTCCGAGCGTCGACTACCAGGACAGACTCAATCCGGGAGATCTGGCGAATACCCTGGTTTTCCATGAGCTGCGCGCGGTGGACTCTGCCGGGCGGCGTTGGGTGTTGATCGAGAACGATGACGATGGGGCTAGCGGCAGTAACACCCTGCAATTGCCGGATCTCTCCGGCACTGGCCTCACAGGACTCGCCAGTGGCACTTGGACTGTCGATGTCCAGTCGCGGTGGATCTTGGGGCCGGGCCTCACCGCAAAGGATCTGAACCTGGAGGATCTACGCCGCTACGAACTCAGCTTCGCCCGCTCGGCTCCGGTTCCGCATAGAGTGCAATAGCAGGGAGACAATGGCGCGGGATCTCTGGGGCTGGTCTTGCTATCTTGCGGCAATGATCCAGTCCCAAATCCTTCGTTACTCCTTGCTCCTGTTGCTGACCCTGAGTCTCGGCCTGACGACCGGCTGTTCGACCCAGGGTAGCTCCGACCAATTCGGCTGGGTCAACCTGACGGTTTTTGATGCAGCCCGGGCGCGGAAAATCGACGATGTCCTGGTCTGGCCGACGCGCAACTCCGGGGCCGAATTCCGCAGCGAGGAGCTCGACCGCTTCCGCAAGGCCTTACGGCGGAGCTTGATTTCCGCACGCTACTCGGTGCTCTCGGATCGCTTGGTTTGCGATAAGGCTGGAGCCGAGGCGCGGATCGCAGCTCCCGATCGTAATCGCGAAGGGACGGTGGCTCGCGCGGTCAGCGTCGTGGGGGAGCTTGGCGCCGATGCCGTGCTGCTGCTCTGGCTTGAAGAGTTTGATGATCTTGAGCTGGGGACTTATGGCTACGTCAAGGCTGCTGGCCACATGGTCCTGATCGGGCCCGACGGCAAAGAACTCTGGAAGGGGAGCTTCCGGGCTCGTAACCGCCTCGTGAGGCCGGAGGACAATCTGCCACCGAGTGTTCGTCTCCGGCGTCCGATGGCGATCGAACGCCTTGCGGAGATCTTGGGGTCGCGCCTCCCTGGGCATCAGAACTGACCCCAAGCTGTTTGCGCCGCTTCCCCTAAGGGCAGGCTTGCATCCGCGGACGGCTGCTCTAGTATCCTGGCCCAAAATCGCTGCGCTCCATGGATGGAGTGCAGGATGAATCCTCGCAGTGTCCGCAATCAAAGCAGGATGCTGCTCGACCGCTTTGCGGTTCTGGTCGGTGCCCATCGGGGCAGCTGGGACGGTGGAGCCGGTGACCTAGGGAGATGTAGCGATGGCTCTGGAACGCCAACAGATCGAAGAAATCCGTACGCAGTATCGTCGTCACGAAAAGGACACGGGCAGCTCCGAGCTGCAGATTGCGACGTTGACTGCGGACATCCGTGCTCTGACCGAGCACATGAAGAGGCACAAGAAGGACTTCCATTCCCGGCGTGGTCTGATGCGGAAGGTGGGCATTCGCAACCGCCTGATGAGGTATCTCGCCCGCAAGGATGCGGCTGCATATAAGCGCATCGTCGCCCAGCTCGGAATCCGCGGCTGAGCCAGAGAATGGAAGCCAGCTCCCCGGTCAAGTCCGAGGGGCAGAGTGCTTTCGATAACGTTCTCTTGAAGTAAGAGCCCCCGATGGACGGGGGCATCGGCGGTCGTGATCGGCCGCCATATCGACGAAGGGCACGCGTCCGGGTGACGCGTCTGCCAGCCTCTTTTTGGAGCTCGAGATTTTTGGGCTCGAGAGGTTTCTGAGGGCAGGGCCTGCCGCTGAGGCCCGCTCTGCCGCTTTTCGTCATCGCCCCGTGATCGGCTCCGAATGGAGTTGTCCAGAGCGTCACGGGTCCCGCTGCAGCGCGGTGTTGCAGAGGAGCGAAGCGCGTCCGCCCTTTGGCGCTCTTCGTGCAGAGGCACATGAAAAGGACTTAGTGAGTATAGAAGACTTGAAGCACATCAAGATTGAGACCGATCTCGCAGGGCGCACCCTGACACTGGAGACCGGCAAGTGGGCGAAGCTGGCTGACGCAGCCGTGCTCGCCACATTGGGGGGCACCTCGGTGCTCGTCACGGCGCAAGGCGCTGACCCCCGTCCGGGTTTGGACTTTTTCCCGTTGACGGTGGATTACCGCGAGAAGACCTACGCTGCCGGCAAGTTCCCCGGGGGCTTCTTCAAGCGCGAGGCTAGGCCGACCAATAAGGAGGTTCTGACCTGCCGGCTCATCGATAGGCCGCTGCGCCCGATGTTCCCCGACGGCTACAAGAACGAGGTGCAGGTGCTCTGCAACGTGCTCTGCGTCGACCATGATGTCGACCCTGACACGGTTGCGATGATCGGCGCTTTCGCCGCGGTCTGGATCGGTTCGCTGCCCTTCGAGGCGCCCATGGGCGCCGTGCGCGTGGGCTACGTCGACGACAAGATCACGATCCTGCCCAGCGTCCAGGACATCAGCAGCGGTAGGAGCCAGCTCAACTTGACGATGGCCGCTACCAAGGATGCGGTCACCATGGTCGAGGCCGGGGCCGCCGGCGTCTCCGAAGACCTGATGCTCGAGGCCCTCGAGCAGGGGCATGCGGCGATCAAGACGGTGATCGATGCGATCGAGCAGCTGCGCAAGAAGGCCGGCAAAGAAAAGCAGGTCTTCGAAAAGGCCGCGGATAACCCGAGCATCGATAAGGAGCTTCGGAAGAAGTTCTACGACGCGATCTACGACGCCACCTCAAGTGAGGGCGGCAAGAAGCAGCGCGGCCAGGCCGTTTCCGAAGTCACCGACGAGGCCAAGGCATACTTCGAGAAGAAGTGGGCGAAGCTCGATGACGAAGAGCGCGCCGACAACATGAAGTATCTGAAGTCCAAGCTCGGGGATCTCAAGAAAGAGTCCGAGCGTGAGGCCATCCTCAGCGGGCGCCGCACGGACGGGCGCAAGCACAAGGAGATCCGCCCGATCACCATCGAGACCTCGGTCTTCGACCGGCTCCATGGCAGTGCCGTCTTTACCCGTGGGGAAACGCAGGCCCTCGTGGTCACGACCCTCGGTACGGTCGATGACGAGCAGATCATCGATGGGCTCGAAGATGAGGTGCGGAAGAAGTTCCTCCTGCACTACAACTTCCCGCCGTTCTGCGTGGGAGAGGTTCGGATGATGCGCGGCACGAGTCGCCGCGAGCTGGGCCATGGTGCCCTTGCCGAGCGCGCTCTCGAGCCGGTTTTGCCCAAGCCCGAAGACTTCCCCTACACGATTCGTCTGGTCAGCGAGATTCTCGAGTCCAACGGCTCGAGCTCGATGGCGAGCGTCTGCGGTGGCTGCCTGGCCTTGATGGATGCGGGCGTCCCCATCCAGCAGCCGGTCGCAGGGATCGCCATGGGCCTGGTCAAGGAAGGACGCAAGGCCGCCATCCTTTCCGACATTCAGGGCTCGGAAGACCACTGCGGTGACATGGACTTCAAGGTCACCGGCACGCAGAACGGGATCACCGCTCTGCAGATGGACATCAAGTGCAAGGGACTGACCCGCGCCCTCCTTAAGAAGGCTCTTGGCCAGGCCCGCGATGGGCGCATCCAGATCCTCAAGGAGATGCTCTCGGCCCTGCGTCGGCCGCGTGCCAAGCTCTCCCAGCATGCTCCGCGCCTGGAGCGCCTGAAGATCAACCCCGAGAAGATCGGTGTGGTCATCGGTCCTGGTGGCAAGCACATCCGTGGGCTGCAGGAAGAGACCAATACCAAGATCAGCGTCAGCGATGACGGAACCGTCACGGTCGCCGGTCTCGACGCTCCGAAGGTCGAGGCCGCGATGAAGCGGATCGAGGAGATCACTGCCGAAGTCGAAGTCGGTAAGACCTACACCGGGCGAGTCGTGGCCATCAAGGAGTTCGGTGCCTTCCTGGAGATCCTTCCGGGGCAGGAGGGGCTCTGTCACGTGAGCGAACTCTCCGATGAGTTCGTGCGCTCGGTCAACGAGGTCTGCGATATCGGCGACGAAATCCAGGTGAAGGTCCTTGATGTTGATCCTCTCGGCAAGATCAAGCTCTCGCGTAAGGCTCTGCTCGGAGCCGAGGAGGAGTCCGATTTGCCGCTGGATAACGAGGAGGACTTGAGCGAAGTCGACGAAGACTTCGGCGAGGAGATTGAAGTCGACGAAGAAATCGACGTCGACGAAGAGATCGTCGAAGAGGATGCTCTCGACGAGGTCGAGGAAGAGATCCTTGACGGTGAGCTTCCCGAAGAGGTGGAGGAGATTGCTCCGAAGCCACGTGGCCGATCTCGTCAGGGTCGCGGTCGGGAGGATCGCGAGAAGGACGATCGTCCCGCCCGTGGACGCAAGCACCAGGGAGCGCGTGCGGAAGAGGCCCGTCCGCGCCGGCGCAGCCGCCGCGACGAGGACGAAGATGTCCGCCCGCGTCGTCGCAGCCGCCGCGATGAGGATGAGGAGCTTCGTCCGCGTAGCCGTAGCCGTCGTGACGAGGATGAGGATGTTCGTCCGCGTCGTCGTAGCCGTCGTGACGAGGATGAGGATGTTCGTCCGCGTCGTCGCAGCCGCCGCGATGAGGATGAGGATGTTCGCCCGCGTAGCCGTAGCCGCCGCGATGAGGATGAGGATGTTCGTCCTCGTCGTCGCAGTCGCCGCGATGAGGATGAGGATGTTCGTCCTCGTCGTCGCAGTCGCCGCGATGAGGATGAGGATGTTCGTCCGCGTGGCCGTAGCCGCCGCGATGAGGACGAGGATGTTCGTCCGCGTCGTCGCAGTCGCCGCGATGAGGGTGAGGATGTTCGTCCGCGTAGCCGCAGTCGCCGCGATGAGGGTGAGGATGTTCGTCCTCGTCGTCGCAGTCGCCGAGACGAGGGTGAGGAGCTTCGTCCGCGTAGCCGCAGCCGCCGCGATGAGGACGAAGATGCCCGCCCGCGTCGCCGTAGTCGCCGTGACGAAGGCGATGCGGGTCGCCCCCGGCGCAGTCGCTAATGACTGGGCGCTAATGACTGGGCGCTAATGACTGGGCGCTAATGACTGGGCGCTAATGACTGGGCTGACTGGGCGCTAATGACTTGGCGCTCAGTTGCCGGTCTGAGGGGCCCACGATGCCTTCGTACGGCCGCAGGCTCCTGCGGCAAAAAGCCCGATTGGCTTGGGTGAGGTTTTCGGCGAATCAGATGATTCACCAGCCTTGTCCAGGCCCATCGAGGCCAGAGCCTGGCGCGGTATCCCATGCTGCGATACTGCTAGCTGTCTTGCCTTGGCTGTTCCAGTACCTGCGTCGAGGATCTCAAGAGCCATTTTTTTATTATAGTGGCCGATTTTCGGATACTCCCTGACCCCTTTTGTTAAGGGGGTTCTTTCGTCTTTCGAGAGAATCCTCTCTTTTTCTCCGGCTTTCTAGCATCCCTGCTCAACGTCCTTCACCGGCCATCCGAAGAGAGTCCTGTGCTCCGAAGCGCTCGCTCAGCAGGGCTGACTGGCCCCTAGCTTCGGATGCTTTTGGTTCTGTGAACAGGCGTTGAAATGAACACTGAGAACATTCAGGGCCACGTGAAGTGGTTCGATAACCGCAAGGGCTTCGGCTTTCTTCGTTGCGATCAGTTCGATGAAGACATCTTCATCCACTACAGCAATATTTCCGGTGAGGGCTACAAGGTCCTCGAAGACGGCCAAGCGGTCTGCTTTGGAGTCATCAAGGGCGAGAAGGGTTGGCACGCCCGCGAAGTACAGGTCCTACAGACATGCTGATTCTCTGAGCGACCGGGACTATCCTTCCGGCTTGTGAGCCCACAAGCCGCTATGGAACGAACGCCGTTACACACGCCGCTTCTCTTCGAATGCGGCGTGTTTCGTTTTCAGCTCAGGGTCGTTCTCTTCCTATTGCTCTTCTCCTTTGGGGTCGCAGCCCAAACCGGAGTTCGGCGCTTGGTGGAGCTGCCCTTCATCGAGCAAGCGCCGAAACTCGATGCCCATGACCGGGAGTGGGCCGACGCGCCCGCCATCGTCCTGGAGCGCCGCGAGCAGTTGGTGGAGACTGGGCACCTCAATTGGCGGGGCCCCAAAGACGCCTCGGTCCGCGTGCGGCTGCTCTATGACCGTAGCCACTTATATCTGTTCTGCGAACTCCGCGACCAGCGGCCGACGGCACCGCGTGCCTTTGAGAGCTGGGAAAGCGGTGATGTCATCGAGCTCTTTTTTGACTGCGACTTGCGGGATGACGGTCCGGGCAAGGAGCGTTTCGATGACGACGACCTGCAGGTCTTGCTGATCCCCTTCGGCAATGAGCGCCGTTGGGCGGCGATTGACATGCTCCCGCTCGAGACGCAAGAGCTGAGTCAGCCGGTGATGGCCGACCGGGGTCTCAGCGGAATCCGAATCGCGCGGCGCTTCGAACGCAGGGTCTGTTATCTAGAAGTCGCCATCCCTTTGCACAATCTGCCTCAGCTTTCTCCTGGGGCTCGCGAGATTGGCTTCAACCTGGCTCTGGGCGACCGGGACAGGCCGGGTGATAGCTACAACTACCTGGTCTGGAGCGGCCATCGTTCACCGATCGACCGCACCAGTAGCTTTGGGCGTTTGCGCTTCGTAGGGCCGTCGATACTCGAAGCTGAGGCTGGCGACGCCGGGGCTTGGCTGCGCGTACTGCAAAGCGCTCTGTTCTACCTGCTCTTAGGGCTCTGCCTCCTTGCCCTCCTTGTGCTGGCGCGGCGAAGCGTTCGGCGTCTCCTCGTCGAGAGCACTAGACAGGCGAAGCTTTGGACCTTGGTCCTCGGGGCAGTGGCGATCTCGGCTTGGTTGCTGCCGAGTCTCGTGCTCGGGGTCTATGACTCGGGGCGATTCGAGGATCTCCGCGGGCTGGCCGCTCGCATGCAAGAACGGCTGCCGCAGCTGGAGGAGGGCGGGCTTGCGGAACTGCGAGGCGAGAGCCGGGACGGTCCACTCATTGAGCTGCTCGGCGGGCGAGCGCTGCAGTTGCCAGTGGCCCAGGACTTCTTGAGTTTTACCGAGCTGGCGCCAGAGCTGATGGGGCTCGGGGCGGAACATTCGGAGACACTCGATGCCTCGTTTCGGGTCTACGCCATGCCCTTGGGCCAAGAAGCGCAGCGCTTCGGCTTTGTGAGCGACGGTGCCGGAGACGTGCTTGTGCTCCTGCTCTCGCAAGAGCCGGGAGAGTTCCGCATGGGCGAAGAGCCGAGCATACGACTCCGCTTCGAGAGTTCAGAGGGAGAGGAGGAGCAAGAGCCTCCGCTCATTGCCCTGCCCGAACTGCCGCGATTCGGAGTGACCAGGCCACGCTTTGCCGCCGAGCTCAAAGTCCCCGCGGGCAGCAGCGCCTTCCTACTCGCTTCCGACAGCTTGGGGCTGCGCCTGGAGGGGGCGGCCGTTAGGCGGGGCGCGAGCACAGCCAAAGCCGAGCCTCTCTGGTTGGGAGCCGTCTCGAAGATCGGTGTCCCGTCGGTGCTCCGAGGCGAGAACCCGGAGCTCGCCGGCTTCCTGCTCCTGCCAGGCCAAAAGCGCAAGCTGCCTTTGCCCAAAGCTCAAAAGGATGTGACAGGACTCTGGCTCTTCGTCGAAGGGCTCGAGGGGCCGGCCTTCAGTGGGGTCTCCGATGGCCTCACGGTGGGGCGGGTCCGAGTGCAGTTCAAGCGACGGGGCAAGGGGCGTCCCGAGCAGGTTTTCGAACTCCGGCACCAGCGGGAGATCTTCGCCCGCGACATGAGTGCGAACTCCGAACTCGAGCGACTCGGTGAAGCAGGCCTCGCCCGCATCGCCTACGAGTGGGAGGGCCGAGACGGCGGTGCCCGGATGACGCCCGCCCTCGAGTTGGCCTTTGGAGCGCCCGGCGAGTTGCAGGAAATGAGCCTGGAGAGCAGCTCCCCCTACGCCATCCGGGTGCGTGAGATCGTTTTCGTTCGCACCCGAGGCCCGCAGGCGGTGAGTCGAGATGACGCGGCCTTCGTCGCCAGCGGTCGCGCGGGGGAGCGTCACTTGCGTGCCGACTGGCTTGAGGATGTCTCGCGGGCCAACTGCTTTGTCTTTCGGCAACGGCAACTAACAGCGGGCCCTCGCGAGCTTGAGGTCAAAGGCCTGAGTCTGGATGCCGATCTGGCGCGCTCGCTGGAGAGTGAGTCTCTGGTGCTGACCCGGAACCAATTGGTCTCCCAGGGTGACAGCTACGACGCCTTTCTCAGCCTCGACAGCGAGGTCTGGGGGGATGCGGTCTTGGCCCTGTCGATCCCGGACGACAGCCGGGCGACTCTCAGCCGCAACCTCTTCCGCAGCAGCGTTGCGGTCGCTGTGCTCGCCTTAGCCCTCCTGCTGGTTTTTGCCTCCGAGCTGTTCTGGGGGCGCTTTAGCCTGCGCTTCCAACTCGGTGGCCTCTTCCTCGTGGCGGGGGTGCTTCCGCTCCTATTGCTGGCCCTCTTCCTCGTTCAGATCTTGGAGGGGCAGGAGCGGAAGCAACAAGAAGAGCATGCTCTCAGCGGTCTCAGCAAGCTCGAAGAGCGCTTGGATGAGGGGCGCGCTGAGCTGGAGAAGGGCGCGCGCAGTCTGCTGCGCAGCCTTGGCGACAGCCTTGCCGAATACGCCGATTCTGCGAAGCGAGACGATGTGCTGGCACGTGCCCGTGAGGGTCTCGAGCTCGCTCGTCCCAGTGACTGGCACCCCGACAGCTTTCTGATCCTGCGTTTGCCTCCGACGGGTGGTGAAGAGCGGGCTGTGCGAGTTTGGGATCGCGAGCGCAGTCGCCGCCTTGGGGATCGCCCTCTGGGTGCGGGTTCGGGACTTTATCTGCGCTGGGGCAGCCTGGTCCTCGGTGCGCGTGCCGAGCTGGAGCGCGGGCCTGGACAGGGGCTGCGAGTTTCCCTGGGGCGGGTGCTGGATGCCGAATGGCTGCAATCCCTGGCCATCGATGGCGAACTCGGGCTCTACGACCTCGATGGCTATCCCCTTGTCGTTGCTGGGGACGCCTCGGACAGCTCGCGCTTGCCCGGAGCCCTGGCCGAGAGACGGGCGGTGCTTGAGCAGCTGCGGGCCAGTCCGGGGAGCCATGTCGAGTTGCTGAAGAGCGGTGGGGGGCGACTCGCAGCTTTTAGCCTGCTTCGGGACCCCACGGGGAAGATGCTGGGGATGCTGGGGGTCAGCCGGCCCTTCCGGGGGGCGACCCTCGCGCCCTGGGGCGAGTCGGTGCCGCTGCGGCGCTTCTTCGTCGTGCTTGTTGGCTTCCTCCTCATGCTGAGTCTCTTCCTGGCCTGGTCGCTGACGGAGCGAGTCTCCCGGCCCATGGAGCGACTCTCCCTGATGGCCCGCCGCATTGCGGCCGGTGACCTGGCTCTGGAGGTTCCTCCCCTCGGCGGCCAGGACGAGGTCGCGGGCCTGAACCGCGCCTTCGGCAGCATGACCGCAGAGCTTCGCGAGAGGGTGACCCAGCTCGACCGAACCAATAGCGCGATTCGGGATCTGGGTTCGACCTTGGAGCTGGAGCGGGTGGCCGAGCGCGGTCTTGAACTCTGTCTGGAAGCTTGTGGGGCGGACTCAGGGATGCTCCTCCTTCTCGATCGCGAGAGTGGAGACCTGCGGCTTTTTGGCGAGGCCGAAGGGCCGCGCAATATCTCTCGCCACGGGGCCTTGGCCCATCAGGTGCTGAGTGCGGGAGGGCCCTGCGAGCTGCTTCTGGGGCAGGGGGCTGGCCTGGCCGGCTTCCCTGCCTTGGTGGGAGCGGGGCGCATCCTGGTCCTGCCGCTGCGGATCAAGGAGCGGGTTCAGGGAGCGGTGCTGGTGGGAGTGCGCGGTCACTGGGGTCGTGACATCGAGTTTGAGCATGTCCAGGCCTTGTTGCAGCAGCTGGCCAGTGCAGCTGAGACGGCTCGGATCTACAGGTTGGCGATCGAGGACGGGGCGACCGGCCTCGCGGTGCGGCGCTACTTTCGCCGCCGTTTGGCGCAGGAACTCGAGCGCTCGCAGCGTTCGGGAGACTTGGCCACATTGCTGCGCCTGGAGATCGAGGATGCCGCCAGCTTGCGCAGCAGTCTCGGCGAGGAGTTCTTTGACCATCTATTGGGCCGACTCGGGGCGGAGATTGACGAGAACTTGCCCGAGCACGGTGTGGCCGGCCGCACTGGGCTGGCGGTCTTCGAACTGCTCCTGCCGGGCACAGGGGCCGAGGAGGGGCGTCGCACCCTGCGCATGCTCCGGGGGCTGCTCGAAGGTCTGGCCCTGGACTCTGGGGCCAGTTGCCGGATTCTCGGTGAGGCGGTGGTGTTTCCCGAGGACGGCGGTTCGGCAGCCTTCCTCCTCGACAGCTTGGAGCGCCGGCGCGCACGGCCTGAGCCCGAGGATTCTTCGGCAGCAGCTGCGAGCGATCTCTCCACCAGCCCGATCGAGACTGCGGGAGCCGTCTGGGCCTCGTCGGTCATGCGGGAGCTGCTCGATAAGATCGAGCGGGTCGCGAGCACTCAGATCCCCGTATTGGTTGTTGGCGAAACCGGGACGGGCAAGGAGATCGTCGTCGACAGGCTCCACGCTTTTAGCGAGCGAAGGGATGCTCCCTTGGTGAAGGTCAACTGCGCGGCGATTCCCGGGGGGCTGCTTGAGTCTGAACTCTTCGGCCACGAGCAGGGGGCCTTTACCGGCGCCAGCGAACGCAAACGCGGTCTCTTCGAGAGCGCGGATGGGGGCAGCCTCTTTCTCGATGAGATTGGGGAGCTGCCCTACCAGGTTCAGGCAAAGCTGCTGCGTGTCTTGCAGTCGGGTGAGTTCCAAAGGGTGGGGGGCCAGGAGTCGATTCGGGTTGACGTCCGGCTCTTCGCTGCCACCCATCGTGATCTGAGCGCCTTGCTCGAAGAGGGGCGTTTCCGCGAGGACTTGTACTACCGGCTCCAGGGGGTGCAGCTCCAGGTTCCCCCGCTTCGCGAACGCAAGATGGAGATCCCGGACCTCGTCGAGTTCTTCCGGCGCGAATTCGGGGAGGAGGCCCGGAAGTTCAGCCCCGGGGCCTTGGACCGGCTCTACCGCCATCCTTGGCCGGGGAATGTTCGTGAACTCCGGAATGTCGTTATGCGAGCCCTGGTTCTGGCCCGGGGGCATTTCGTCGAGGCGGAAGATCTCGAACTCGAAGAGGTGGGGGCGCAGGACCTGCCGGCCCCCCAGCTCGGAGTCGGAGGCTCGCGTCGTTCGCCTCCGACTGGGCCGGTCTCAGACCTCGTGGGGGAGAAAGGGCTGCAGCATCGCCTGGTTCGACTTCTCGAAGAGCTGAAGCATCGTGCACCCGAGGAGGGGATTCGCCCCAAGGAATACTGCCGTTTGCTCGGGGTCAGCCGGAGGACTGCGAGTCGAGATCTGCAGCGCTTCGTTGCGGAGGGCCGACTCCGAGCCGTGGGGGCACGGCGCAGCCAGCGCTACCTTCTGGCCGAGCTCTAAGCGCCCCGTCTTTTGCGCCAAGAGTGGCGCAAAAGACGGGGCGCATTTGTTGGCGCATGAGCTCGCCGGGTTTTTGCCCCACTTCTTCTTGGTTTTTTTGGGAGACGGCCCTTTGTAAGCCCCTGCTGTGTGGCGACTTAACAAATCAGCCAGAAAATCTGGAAAAAGCCGCCGAAATGGGATGAGCTTTGCTTTCTGTTGAGTCGCGAGGTGATGCGGCGGAAGTCATGGCCGCCTGATCCTCACGTAGGCCCCGGCCGTGGGGCGTGTTATCGGCCTTTGAGGATATCAGTATTTGAGCTTAAGGGCGGTCGTGACGGCGGCCGATCCATCGGGGGTGTCGAGTTTTTCGACACCTAGAAGCGCGAGAGCGCTGCGAGTCGAGTGCAGCGGAGTGAGGGCGGAGATATGCGAAAGATCTTGAGGCACTGTGAGAGCCTGGCTCTCTGTTTCGTGAGCCTTAGCTTGCTTCTCCTCCTGAGCGTTTCTCTTGGTGCGCAGGGTTCTTATCGGGGCGAAGCCCAGGCTGCTTACTCCGATCTCTTGCTGAGCCCTGAACCCAATACCGGGATCAAGGTCGCCCAGAGAAATGTCTTGTTTGGCAACCCCGGTTCTTGCAAGGCCCCAGCCGAAGTGGATCTTGAGGAAGCTCTTCGGCACACCCCCGAAGGGCAGCAGATCGAGGATGAGGGGATCCGCAAGGGAACCGCGCGCTACTCCCTCTTGGCTAGGCGAGGCCTGGCCCGGGTGCGCCAGGCGATCCGCCGGGTCGCTGTGACTATGGGGAAGGACTGTGTCGTCAAGGCTGGGAGCATTCTCCGCAAGCCAGATGCGATGGATGTCAGTGACATCACCGACTCGGTGATTGACGAGCTGTCCTGACCCCCTCAGCGCTGGCCTTCTTTCCTTCCTCCGCTTTGTAAGCTGCCCGCTTCCTCTCCAGCCCGGTCCAGCCCGGTCGCTCCCCGTTATTTTGCACCGTGTTTTTTTGCGAATGGGGCTTCATCTCCGAGTGGGCGCTTCGCGACTTTTACCCGGCCCAGGGGTAAGCTCCGCCGATGAGGGAAGGTCATTGCGGCGGAATCCGCCGAGAGGCTCAGGGCGATGACGCGAGCACCGATCCGAGTGTCGAATGGCGATAACGTGCCTAATGCTGAGAAACCGTCGAGTGCTCCCGGGCGCCAGCTGAGGATGCTCCAGCGGATCTCCGCTGGAGTTTCGGAAGCAGGAGTTTCGGAAGCAGGAGTTTCGGGAAGGGGGTTTCGCATTCAGCGAGTTCTTGGCTACACAGCCCTGCTTTTGCTGGCGGCATGCGTTGCTTCGCAAAGGCCGCTGCCGGAGTTTGGAGCGGAGAGCCAGAGTTCCAAGGTTCAGGTGCAGGTCTTCGATCCGAGTGGGCAGGCCATGAGCTCGGTGGTCGACGTGACTCAGAGTTCGGCCACCGTTGGGCAGCTTCGGCGGGCTCCTTGGGTGGCGCGCCCGGAGAGTCACCCTGCTCCTGCCCCGCAGGAAGGGCAGGAAAGCGCGGAGGACTCGGGCGATCCCTTTGAGGACGCGGATCTCTACGCCCGCTTTGGCCGCCAGATCGTCCGCCATCCCGATGGCACGATTACCAAGCCCTACTACGTGGACGCGCCCACCGGGAAGGTCCTCGATGAAATGCTCAAGCTCTCGGGACGATCCCGTCTCGGCAAGGCCAAGGGCACAGAGGGTGTCTACGAGTTCGGCAAAGATCCCAAAAAGGCCAAAACCCCACTGGAGCAGATGCTGGCCGGCTACCGCGTCCTGATCCAGCGCATTACCGAGTTCGATCAGATCGCCAGCTTCCCGCTGCAGGGGCGCAACTGGAACGGCCAGATCGCCGGTGGCAAGGCGGTAATCAAGAACGACCTCGTCCTGGTCACCACCGAGCCCGATGGGCTTGAGAAGTTCGAGCAGGCGATGGAGCTGTTCTACAACTACGTGCCGCAGATTTTGCTCGAGACTCGGGTGCTTGAGTTCTCTACCGAGGACACCCTGGATTTGGGTGTTTCGCAGGACGGCAAGAATCCGACCTTACGCTCGACCGGCAGGGGCAGCTTCGTCAAGAACATCATCTCGCAGTTCCCCAATACGGCGACTCGGACCACGGGGAGTGCCATTTCGGGTTCTTCCGAGGGCTTGCTGACACTCGGGGGGATCCACGACAACCTGGAGCTCAGCGCCAAGCTAGAGCTGCTGATGACCAGTCGTAAATCCGACATCATTAGCAGCCCCAAGATCGCCGTGCGTAATGGTGGTATGGCCGTTATCGATACCACCACCCAGGTGCCGTACCCGTCGGCACAGATCCAGGGGACCAATGTCAAGACGTCCCTGAAGCACTCCAAGGTCGGGGTCATGATGCATATCCGGCCCTTCGTGACTCCGGGCGATTCGGTGCACCTGCAGTTCAACGTCGAGGTCTCTGCGGTCACCGGCTACGCCGAGACCGACCCCATTCCGACGCCGATCGTCTCTTCGCGTCGGGCCCAGTCGTATGTGATCGTTCCAAACGGCAAGTCCGCGGTGATCGGCGGTCTGGTCAGTAAGAGCCGCTTCGAGAATGAGGCCAAGGTGCCTCTGCTCGGCGACATTCCCATCCTCGGGTATCTCTTCAGATCGACCTACGTTCAGACCTCCTACAACGAAGTGGTCTTCATCGTGACGCCCAAGGTGCTGGAGGCCTGGCCGAGCGTGGACGAAGACTTCACCGGCGTGGGATACTGATTCCCTGCTCGTCGAGGGCCGGCACGGGGATGGCTGTGTTCGAGGCGTTCTTGCTGCGCAAGCCGCCAGCGCTGACTGCGTCCAAGGCCTCAGCGAAGAGGAGAGGAGCCCCCATGCACGCGAAGCCAGGTTCTGACAACAAAGCCCAAGGTGGCGCGGCGCTGCTCCTGGTGCTCGTTGTCGTTGCCCTTCTCTACATCGTGGTCGCGGAGCTCGTGACCCGCAGCGAGTTCGATTCGATGACCTCGGAGAACTACGGCATCGAGGCGCGGATCCGCGAGGGCACGAAATTGGCGCTGCAGCAAGTCCTGCAGGATCTCGCCGACGATGCTAAGGAGGCTTCCGGAGGAGCTGAGGGCCTTGCCGCTGCGGCTGGGGCGATGGGGGGCATGGGAGCCATGGGCGGCATGGGCGGCATGGCCGGCATGGGGGGCGCCGCAGGGCTCGGGCCCGAGGGCGGCGCCGCCGAGGGGGGGGCGCCTGCCGGCGATTCGAGCCGCGACAGCTGGTTCGAGCCAAAAAGCTACTTCGACGACAACCGCATCACCGTCTACGCCTTCGTTGAGGATGAGAACCGCAAGTTCAACCTGCTCTCCTTGCTCAGTGAGGACGAAGAGTTCCGCGAGCTGAGTCGGGAACGCCTGCTCCGCCTTTTGGACATCCATTGGGAGGGCTATGAGGAAGACATTAGTCGAGGCGATGCCGAGACCTGGGTTCAGGCGATCGAAGACTGGATGAAGGGGCGGGGTCGCAACGATGATCGCCCGCGCATCCCCCTGGCGACGAATGCCGACGGTAACGAGATCACCTTGCCCCTCGATCTCGACGAGCTGCGCATGCTGCCGGAGATCCCCGCTGAGTGCTGGGACGACCGTATCGTCGGCCGCTCGGTGCGTGTTGGCTTGAGTGCGATCCTGACCGTGCACTCAAGCCTGTCCCTTGCTTCCGGAGGCGACGAAGAGGCGGATGCCGGATCGACGACCGACAAGCCTGTGACGGCGCTTGCTGCGGCTGGAGCTGGCAAGACCGACGAGGAATCGGAGGGGCCAGCGACCCTTGGCTCTGGTGTGCGCATCAACATCAACACCGCCCGCCCAAGCGTCCTGCGTTGTCTCGAAGACGAAGCTGAACTTTCACGAGCGGTGGTCGACGAGCTGATTCGTTACCGCAATGAGGTCGACGAGGAGGCCCAGGCCAAAAGCGAGTCGCAGACGCTCGAAGAAGGCTACGAGAGTTTTGGGGAGCCGAGCGGAGAGCAAAAGCGGATCTTCAAAACCGTGGACTCACTCGAAGATGTGGTGGCTTGGCGGAATGCTCCGCAAAGCGAAGCGAAGGAACGCTTCCAGGCCATGCTGACCACGAGTTCCAATGTCTTTACCGTGCATCTGGCGGCTGTCTATAAGCGCGACGAGTCGGGGCGTTCGTACCTGGTGCTGCGTAGCCGCGCACGATTCGCTCGGGTGCAGGACGGGGAAAAGACGGTTTTGCAGCCCTTGACCCCGCTGCGCCGGGTGGATGCCCTTCGCCTCTTCGTTTCCGATTTTCCCGACGAGGAGGATGGGGAAATGAATCTGGACGAATATGGGGAGTACGCCGGTGAGGAGCGGCTCTGGAATCCCTTCTTCATCGAGTTTTACGACCCGAAAAAGCGGCAGCGGCGGCGCTAGCCAGTTCCCGGCCCGCGCTCTAGCAGGCTTGCTCTGAGGAGGGGCCTCGATCTTCCTTTCGCAAGCGCTTTGACAGGCCGCTTGCGTCTGCGTATTTTGCTTCGCCATTTTTGATTGCGGGCAGCCGGTATCCGCAGCTCTTTGCTTGGGCCTGATTGCTTGGCCCACTTGCTTGGACCGTGCCGCACGCAGACCCTCCTCGAAGCGCGCCACTCGGAAACACCGAGGATCTGTCGCTTCACCCCTCATTCTCGAAGCTTCACAGGACGCAAGATGTCGAGTTCCCCTACCCCGACGAAAACGGCGGTTCCCGCCGCTGACCCCGCTGAGACCAAGCGCCTGAACAAGCTTCGTAACATCGGCATCATGGCTCACATCGATGCCGGCAAAACGACGGTGACCGAGCGTGTGCTCTTTGTGACTGGTGTTACCCACAAGGTGGGGGAGGTCCACGATGGCGCCGCCACCATGGACTACCTCGCTGAGGAGCGGGAGCGTGGCATCACCATCACCTCGGCGGCGACCAGCTGCCAGTGGAATGGCCACGAGATCAACATCATTGATACGCCGGGGCACGTCGACTTCACCGTCGAGGTGGAGCGCTCCTTGCGGGTTTTGGACGGCGCCATTGGCGTCTTCTGCGGCGTTGCGGGTGTCGAGGCGCAGTCGGAGACGGTTTGGCGCCAGGCCACGCGCTACCACGTCCCGCGCATCGCCTTTGTCAACAAGCTGGACCGGACCGGAGCCGACTTCGATCGCGTCCTGGATTCGATCAAGACCCGCCTGAACATCACCCCGGTGGCGATGCAGCTGCCGATCGGCCTAGAGAGCCAACACAAGGGCGTCGTCGACCTCCTGACCGGCAAGAGCTACATCTGGCCGGACAATTCTCGTGAAGTGCAGGTGGGCGAGACTCCTCCGGACATGGTTGAGGCCGTGGCCCAGGCCCGGGAAGAGCTGATCGAGAACGTCGCCGAGTTCCACGAGCCGGTGCTTGAGAAGTTCGTCGAGGGCGAGTTCGAGGACATCACGATCGAGGAGATCAAGATTGCCGTCCGCAATGGCGTGATGGATCAGGGCATGGTGCCGGTCTTCTGTGGCGCGGCGCTCCGGGACAAGGGCATCGAGAACCTTCTCGACGCCATCGTTGACTACCTGCCGGCGCCCACCGACCTCCCTGAGGTGCGTGGCATGCACCCGAAGAGCGAAGAGGAGATCGTCCTGTCGCACAGCAGCAGCGGTCCGCTCGCGGCCCTCGCCTTCAAGACCATCTCCGACATCAATGGCGACCTGACCTTCGTCCGCATCTATTCGGGCAAGCTCAGCAAGGGCATGCAGGTCACCAATCCGCGCACGCGGCGGCGTGAGCGCGTCGGTCGCCTGCTCAAGATGCACGCCAACAACCGCCAGAACATCGAGGAGGCCTTGGCCGGCGATATCGTCGCCATCATGGGCTTCAAGCAGTCGGTTACCGGCGACACCCTTTGCATGGACGAGCACCCCGTCGTCCTTGAGTCGATGGAGTTCCCCGAGACCGTGATCGCGCTCTCGATCGAGCCCAAGTCGACCAAGGACCGCGATAAGCTCAGTGCCGCGCTCGCGCGTTTGACCCGAGAGGATCCTACCTTCGTGGCCAAGACCGACGAGCAGAGCGGTCAGATCATTATCGAAGGCATGGGCGAGCTGCACCTCGAGGTCATTATCAACCGCCTGACCAACGACTTTAAGGTCCCGGTCAATATGGGGAAGCCTCGCGTTGCTTATCGCCAGGCGCTCAAGCGTGCGGTGGATATCGAAGCGCGGCACGTCAAGCAAACCGGTGGTTCCGGCCAGTTCGCGGTCGCCAAGCTGCGTTTCGACCCGGTCGAACAGGAAAAGCCGGTCGTCTTCGAGAACGAGATCAAGGGCGGCGTGGTCCCGCAGGAATACATTCCTTCGGTCGAGAAGGGCATCGTCAACTCGGCTGTCGGTGGCGGCAAGCTTGGCTACCCCTTCGTCAACATCCACGTTGTGCTCTACGACGGTCAGTATCACGAGGTCGACTCGAGCGATATGGCCTTCCAGGCGGCCGGCGCCCTGGCCTTCCGCAAGGCCGTCGAGGGCAATATCCAGTTGCTCGAGCCGGTGATGAAGATCGAAGTGCAGTGCCCCGAGGAGTTCGTGGGGGATGTCATCGGCGATCTCAACAGCCGCCGCGGTATGGTTAGCGATATCGACTTGGCCATGGACGTGCGCACCATCCGCGGCAAGGTGCCCATTGCCGAGATGTTCCAGTATTCGACCTCCCTGCGTGGTCTGACTGGCGGTCGCGGGACCTTCATCATGGAGCCCAGCGAATACGCTCCGGTTCCCGAGTCGATCGCCAAGGAAATCCTCGAAAACGCATGAGTGCCCTCCCCTCTCTGGGGGCGGTGCTTGCGGTTGGCGCCGGGGGCTTCCTCGGCGCCAGCTGCCGCTATCTGGCCGTTTTGGGCATCGAGGCAGCGTTGCCGCGCAAGGGAGCCGCGTCCTGGCCTCTGGCCACACTCTGCGTCAACGTCCTCGGCTCCTTCGTGCTCGGCTATTTGCTGCAGCGAAGCCAGCAGATGGAGCCGGCGCAGCGCTTGTTCTGGACCACTGGCCTGCTCGGAGCCTTCACCACCTTCTCGACCTTCAGCGTCGAAACCTTGTTGCTCTGGCGTGAAGGCCGCTTGGCCGCGGCACTTGGCTATGTAGCCGCCAGTGTGCTCAGCGGCTTGTTCTTCGCTTGGCTGGGCTACCGCGTCGGAGCAGCGAGGCTCTGAGGGCGAAGGCTCGCTTGTGAAGCTTGCCTGGCCAGCAGCAAGGCTGGCAATCTCGGTCCGCGGCTTGGCCTTGTCGAGAGCGGCAAATCGGCCGCGAGCTGTCGTGCGAAAAGCATCCATTTTTTTGTGGGCTAGCTGAAGGTCCTGCGCGCAAAGCGCTGGCAGCAAGCCGACTAGGGCTTCGTCACTTCCGATGCTAAGGACGGAACCCTTTCTCCAGTGGCTCCGTCAAAGTCGCGTTCGAGCCGTGTGGCTGCGCTCTTCCTCAATGTGGTTTTCGTCAGAACCTGCCTCGGCACGGGGGACGACTCCTCGGGTGCGAACCCGATCTTCGGATTGGGGAGGGGTCGCTAGTGAGCCCTGATTCGGGAATCGTGGGCCCGGTTGCCTTCCTGTGACCGGTGATTCCGACAGGTGCTCTTGAAACGCCGTTCCTCGGCCAGCTTTGCTCCTTTCTTTTGGGGCTGGTATTGGCCGCGCTCTCTCCAAGACCATGGCGCGGCGCTTCGATCCCTTGTGCTCAAGCAGAGTCTGACGTCATCTCCTTTATTCACGCAGCCGCTTGGGCCTTGCTTGCTTCGAGCGGTTTGCGTGCTCTCTCTTTGCTCTCACGGTTCCGGGGCTCCGGGCCGCGTCAAGAGGAAGCGAGTGCAGGTGCTTCGAACGAATTCTCCAGGCAGGGGACCCAAGCGGGTCCCCTGTTTCCTTTTGGGGCGAGTTTCCTTTTGGGGAGAAGCCCTCTGAAGGTGACCAGGATTGCGAAAGGGCGGCTATGGCGAATTCCTGAACTCTAGCCTCTCCACCTGGCTTTTCCCGTGACTCAGGAAGGGGGCCGAGCCAAGTTCGGGGCATGAGAGAGCGGCCTGTCATTATCGTCATCGGAGCTGGCCTCGCTGGCGCCGCGAGTGCCTGGGCCCTGTCGCGTCGCTTCGGGCCGGCAGCTGAATTGCTGGTCCTGGAAAAGGAAGTGATTCCTGGCTCTCACGCCAGTGCGCAAAACGCAGCGATGGTTCGCTCCCTTGTCGACGAGCCGGTTTTGACCAGGATTTCGATCGAGGGCTGTCAGTTTTGGAACCAGTTGCCCGAGGAGCTGGCTGGGCCGGGGCTATTCCGCCGCAATGCCTCGCTGCTGCTTGCCGAATCAGAAGACGCTTGGCGTCGTTTGCAGGCCCGAGCTGAGGAAGCGAGGGGCCTTGGTCTCCACCCCGAGTTATGGACGGCTGCCGACTGTGTGCGTTTGCTCCCCATGCTCGCCGACTGCCCCATCCGAGGCGCGGTGTACAGTCCCGAGGACGGTATTGCCGATCCTGCCAGCTTGATTGAGCATAGTCTGGCGGCAGCACGGGGTCGCGGTGCCCAGCTCCGCCTAGGTTCGGAAGTGGAGCGTCTCCTGCATGACGAAGAGGGGGTTCTGGGCTTGCTGCTGGAGGACGGGGAGCGACTGGAAGCCAACGCCCTGGTGCTCGCCGCCGGCGCCTGGACCGAGGAGCTGCTGCAGCGCTCGGGCTTGCCGGGGCGAGAGCTGCTGCCGCGCCGTCGGCACCTCTATGCCAGCAGTCCTTGGCCGGGCTTGGATCCCGAGGCGCCCTTCGTCTGGCATGTGGATGCTGGGGCCTACTTCCGCCCCGAGGGGGGAGGCGTCCTCTTCAGTGTCTGTGATGAAGAAGTCGTGCCGCCTGGTCGCCCCGTCGTCGACGACGAGGTCTTCGCGGAAGCCGAGCAGAAGCTGGAGCGCATCTTCCCCTTCCTGGAGGAAGTTCCGATCGCCCATGCTTGGGCCGGCTTGCGCACCTATGCCGATGGGGGCGGTTTCCTGCTCGGGCCTGATCCGCAGCTCGCGGGGCTCAGCTTTGCTGCCGGGCTTGGCGGCCACGGCGTCACCTGCGCCGGCCCTGTGGGGCAGCGCGTGGCCGAGAGCCTAGTGCCGAAGATGTGATGGCACGCCCGGCAGGACTCGAACCTGCAACCTGCGGATTAGAAGTCCGCCGCTCTATCCGGTTGAGCTACGGGCGCTCAAGAGGCGGGGATTCTACGGGCGGCGGCGCGAGCATGCACTCACGCATCCTGCCCCTGCTCTGCGATCCACGCCTCGCGGCCGCGGCTGAGGGCTTCGAGGGCCTTGCCTGTCGCCTCTGCTTCGCCGCCGACGCCGATGCGCAGGTGTCCGGGGAGCCCGAAAAAGTCACCTGGCACGACGCCTAGGTCAAAGTCATCGCGGAGGAACTTGGCGAAGTCCATCGTGCGCTGCACGCCGCCGACGCGCAGGGCGGTGACCAGGCCGGCCTCCGGCGCTTTGCCGGGAAAGTCGCGGTGGAGCCAGGAGTTCAACACGGCCTGGCCTTCGGCCGCGCGCGTGCGGGCCCGTTCGAGAAGCAGGGTTTTTTTCCGCAGCGCCTCTCTGGCGAGGTGGCAGGGCAGGGCCGGCAGCACCGGGGCGATGGCTTCGCGCACGCGCCGGGCCTCCTCCAGCCATTCGGGGGCGCCACAGAGCCAGCCCAGGCGCAGGGAGCCGAGGCCGTAGACCTTGGTGAAGCTGTTGACGCTCAGCAGCCTTGGGTGCAGTTGCCAGGCGAAGGCACGCCCGCCCGGTTCGCCGGCCCTGGGGAGGAAGTCCAGGTAGACCTCGGAGCAGAGGGCGAGGGCATTGCGCTCTTCGCAGAGCTCGCCGAGGGCGCGCAGCTGCTCTTCGCTGGCGACGGAGCCGGTGGGGTTCTGTACCGTGGTCAAGACGACTAAGCGGGTTCCTGGCTGCCAGGCTTTGCGGACCGCCTCGATGTCGAGGGCCCAGTCCTGCTCGTGGCGGCGCTGGAAGCGATCGACCTGGGCTCCGCGCGTTGCCGCCAAGCCCTCAAAGAGCCCGTAGGCCGGTGATTCGATCAATACGCGCTCGCCGGCATGCAGGAAGCTGGTGAAGACCAGGAGGTCGGCCTGGGTGCTGCCCTGGAGGACGAGCAGCTGCTCGAGATTGGCGCCATAGGCCTCTGCGAGGTCTTCCTGCAGTGAATCTGGCCCTTCGCTCGGGATCTCGGCCGAGGGCTCGATGTCCGCGGGCAGGTCCAATAGCTCACGGCTCGGGTGGGCCATGCCGCTCGGCACCAAACTGAGGCTGCAGCCCCAGTAGTTGGCCTTGGCCCAGGTCATGTAGGGAAAGCCTGGATGTCTCATGGCCGGAAGCTAGCCACCCGGACGCTCTGCGGCAAAAGCTGGGAGCTGCCCTTCTCCCCTGCCAGGCCCCTCTCTCTACTGAGACTTCTGTCTCGAGCCCTTCGCAAGCATCGTTTTCTCGCCCGAGTTTCGCTAGCATCGCCGTTTGGCGTTTCGCCCGGCAGCTTAGCTCGTCGTCGGGGCCAGGCGCCGTTTTTCACGCTCTCTCGGCGCCGGAAAACCTCGACGAATCAGTGGATTCGGCAGAGTTTTTCGCCTTCAAGAAGGCAGGCGGAATCCAGCACCTTACTGCTGCCGGGACCACTGGTCCCGGGCTACTGCTCCTAGCGGGGCTTTGGGGCAAGGGCCTGGTTTGGAAGCCTTGTGCATATCTGCGTTTGAATCGTGTGGGGAGTCACGACATGAACGAACACATCTCTGTAGCCACTGGGCTACTCGCCGCCTGTCTCAGCTTTGGCGCTGGTAACGCATGGGCCTCTCAAGATCCCGCTTCTCAGGACCCCGGACGTGCTGGCTCTGCCTTTCCGTCCGTGCGTACGGCGGGTGAGGCTCCCAAGAGCCCTGCCGCCGCTGCGCCGAAATCGCGGGAAGCTGGCGCTGGCCAGAAGGCAAATCGCTCTATGCCGGGCCTGAAGGGAGAATCCTCTCGTGACCAGGTCAAGCCTGGCTTGCAGGAACGGCGGCTGGTGCGTAGCACGGTCGAAACCCCGCTGTATCTCTACGAGAACAAAGACCTGGCGCCCAAGGTTGCTGGGCCTTTTGCCGTTGGAACCCTCTTCGTTGTCCTCGATGAGAAGGCGCAACATGGCTTCCGCCGTGTCGGCGTGCTGGGCGGAATGCAGGGCTATGTCTACGGGCGTTATTTAGAGCTCACTGGCGATGGCTATGCCCGCACCACGGGCTCGGGTGTCTCGTTCCGTTATCGTCCCAAGCCGGAGACTGCCGAGACCCCGGTCATGATGCTGCCCAAGGGGACTCGCGTTCGAGTCCTCAGTCCGGTCGATGGGAGGAAGCTCTCCGAGTCCTGGGTGAAGGTGCTCAGCGATCACGAAGTGGGGGCCTTTGTGCCGACGAGCTTGATCGAAGAGGCCGGCAAGCTCTTGGCGGTCGACCCCAAGGCGGCGAAGCTTCCAAGCTTGATCGATCGTATTCCCGATGAGTCGCTGCACGCGGGTGCTAAGGCGCAGATCGCGGCTCAGGAAGCGCGCTGGAGAGAGGCTCAAGAGCGTATCGCCGAGGAGCGCCGCCAGCGTGCCCTCCTCAATACTTGGAAGCAAAAGCAGCGTTCGCTCTTCGCCGAGTTCCGCCAGCTGCAGAAGGTGGTACTGAAGGGGGCAGAACGCAAGCAGGGGGCCGAGGTCAAGGCGTATTTACCCGTACTCGAAGACGCGAAGAAGCGTGCCAACGAGCTGCTTACCGAGCTTGATGGCATCGAGCTCGCGACAGAGAGCCAAAAGACTCAGGCCAAGAAGCTGCTGGATTCGCTCAATGAGATCGAGCTGCGCATGGAGGCGGTGATCGCTTTGATCGAGCCGGTCAAGCCCATTGAGTCCGAGCCGCAACCGGCAGCTCTTCGCACCCTTTCACCCAAGCGTCGCTTTGCCCTCGTCGGCTGGCTGCAGTATCGCCCGGGCAGTAACGGCCCGAGTGCCTATCGCCTGGCGAAGGGCGGGAAGACGGTGGCCTGGCTCGATGTCGAGGGCGACCGCTACGATCTCTTGGAGTTCGTTGGCATGGAGATCGGGATTCGCGGCGAGGGCATGGACTTGGCCGGACACGGGGCCCAGCTCTTCAAGATCTCACGCATGGTGGTGCTGACCGGGAAGCGGTGAGCGGGGGGGACTTCCTTCTTGCCGTCGAACTCGATAACGCTGCCCGTACAGCAACACTGCCAGTTCAGTGTCTCTGAACTGGCAGTGTTATCGAACTCGCAGGAATGCTCCCCTCTCAGCGGTGCTGGTTTTCTTTACGTTGGCCTTTCTCGTCATAACGACCGAAGGCGAAGTAAAGAAAAATGATGGGGATCAGGGGCAGGAAGATGAGATACACCGCCATCACGTAGATCGTGAGGAGGACGAAGGCCGCTGTGAACGCTAGCCAAAGCCACCACGTGTCGCGCCAAAGTCCCCGGATCTGCCCCATGCTTCCTCATTACGGTTATGGCTTGCTGCTTTGCTTGGAGCAGGAAGAACTAGGGGCTCGGCTCCGGCTCTGCAAGCTTTCTGGACTAGGCTGAGCCGCCTATCCCTTCGAGGCGAGCTGCAAAAGCTGCTAGGCTCTTCCGCATCTCTCTCACCTTCCCTTGAGGACAAGCTCATGCTCCGCACTCTCTTTGCCGTATCTCTGCTCGCTGCGCTTGCGAGCGCCCAGTGCAACAAGCCGGCTTTTGCCATGAATGATGGTGCCGCATATCTCGCCAATACGGCTACCTCAGGGGGGCTGGTCCTTTGTGTGCAGTTCCAAGTGCCCAAGCCCGTTGCGGTGTTGCGCTTGGAAATTTTCACCGGTAAGAGCCAGGGCAGGAGCAAGCTCAGTCTCTGGGATGAGAATGCGAAGACGGGGCGGCCGGGCAAGTTGCTCGCAAGCGCCAGCTTTGCCCAAAACAACAGCGTGAGCTGGCAAGGCGGCAATCTGGCCCGTCCTCTCGTCCTGAGGCCAAAGGTCCATTATTGGATCGGTATGGAGTTCAGCCGCAGTTCGCAAACCTCTGCGAGTAGACGGAACAAGCAGGGGCAGCGTTACTGTGTAAGTCGCGACGGCGGCAAGACCTGGACCAAGACCTACCAGGCCTACGATTGGAAGTTCCGCTTGTTTTCATGCCAGAAGGTTTCGCCGGTGCTGGCGAGCTTTGGCCAGACATGTGGCCCCCGTGGCGTTGCGCCGCTGCTGCGCGGCAGCGGCCTTCCCCGGCCCGGTGGCCGCTACAACATCGACATCCGGAGCAGCTCGGTCAACGCGCCGGTGATACTGACGCTCGGCTTCAGCAAGAAGAACTTCGGCCCTCTGACCTTGCCCTTTGATTTGACTCCGCTCGGCGGGACCGGCTGTAGCGTACTTTGCTCGGCTGAGTTCACCCTGTCTTCGGTCGTGAACTCCAAATTCACCGCGTCCTTCCCGCTCCAGCTTCCCAATAACAGCAGCTTGGTCGGACAACGCTATTTCCACCAGGGCTGGTTGCTGGCTCCGGCCGCGAATCGCTTGGGCATGGCCTTTAGCAACGCTGCCGAGGTCTTGATCGGGCAATAGCGCTCTGGTCGTACTTTGCAGGCCCGGGCGAAAGCTGCGCGCTCTTCGCGGCCCGGGCGCGCCCTCCCTTGTCTGCGCCCTCTCATGGTCAGTTCCAGATCGCTGCCGCGGTCTAGGAACGAGACGCCTGAATAGGCAAGTCTGTTACGTCTCAGTTATGTGACTTAGACAGCGAAATGGTCTAGGCAAGGGATCGACGTACTGGTGCCCGGGTTCTCTCCCGCTCCTCGTCTTTTCGCCTGCCCTTCCGCTAGTTCGGAGTCTCTGATGAAGCAGTTCTCTCTCGGCGTCCTCCTGGGCGTCTTGTCGACGTTTTCCGCCACAGCCCAGTCGGACGCTCCGGGCCAGGACGAGGATTTGGCTCCGATCCTCCAAGCTAGCCCTGAACATGGCTTGCCTGGGACCGTGCCTGGAACCGAGCGTTGGATCGTTCACTTCAAGAAACGCAGCTTCGACCTGACGGCTTTTCGGCAGGCGGTACGGGATGGCGCCGATGCCCAGACCGTGCGGCGGATCATCGAAGGCTATGAGGAGAAGGTCATCTCTGAGCAGAGGCCCTTCGAGCTGGCCTTGGAAAAAATCGGGGGCTCCATGCTCACCCAGTGGTGGCTGGTCAACGCCTGCTTGGTTCAGCTGCCCTTCGCACGCCTAAGTGACCTGCGAGCCTTGCCGGGTATCGCCTTCGTCCAGCCCGAAGAGCTACACGAAATCGTCATCAAGAAGGCTACCAATGCGCAGAACCACAACTCCGATTACGTAAACCAAAGCCTCAAATCCGTCGGTCTCGGCGTCACGGCCGCGATCATGGATACCGGACAGGACGAAGACGTTGGTGGCAGCGGTCGCCCGCACAAAACCTATTTCGTCAATGGTGATCCTCAGAACAAGACTGGCGGCGGCATCGGCGGTAGCCGCTTACTCGTCAACCGCAGGATCGGCGCGCTTGGGCCCGATGACCCCCATGGTCATGGCACCGGTGTTGCCTCGATTGCGGCCGGCGCGAACTGGGGCATGAGCGCGGCTGACAATGGCCACGCCCCCATGGCGGGTATTGCTGGTTACGCGATTGCCAACCGGGTTAGCGGTGGCTCCAGCAGTAACTCGACGATGGCCAGTGCCTGGCAGAAGATGGCCAGCGATAAGGTTCAATACAATATCGTTGCCGCCAACCTCAGCTACGGTGGCAGCCCCAACCCCCTCGATATCGCCCAGAAGGCGCTCGACTCGGCGGTGCTGAACGCGGACATCATGGTCTGTGTAGCAGCTGGCAATAGCAGATCTTCTACCAGGGGGAGCCAGTCGGCGGTGAACGGCCTCGCGGTCGGAGCGGTCTCGGCGGACAGTCACCGAGTTGCCAGCTTTAGCTCCCGCGGCTTCCTCTACGGCGACTCTCAGCGTTTTTATCCGGACATCGCTGCTTGTGGTGTTCGGACGGTCATGGCCAGGCGTGATAACGAGTCCGGTACTTATGTCGGCTCGGGCACTTCGATGGCGAGCCCGCAGGTGTGCGGGGCCGCGACCGTGCTACGAGGCAAGTTCAGCAAGCTGACGGCCCTGGAGACCAAGGCCATTCTTCTGGCTTCGACTCTCGATATCAGCGAGCAGAACCCGAGCGCGCCCTACAACAGCCGTAACGCCTATGGCATGGGCTATTTGAGAGACGACCGCGCCTTCGCCTTGGCCTCGGCCTCTCAGTTCGGCACGGCGAAGCTCGATACCAAGAATAAGGTCTGGACCCAGAAGATCTCGGTTAAGGCCAAGAAGACCTACGCGATCGCGATTGCCTGGCATCGCAGCAATCTTAGCTCGACCCAGTGGTCCGACCTGGCTCTGGACGTGCTCGACGGCCAAAGCGTTATTGCCTCGAGTGACACACCACGAAATCTCTATGAGATGCTGCGTGTCTATACCAAGAGCGCGACGCAGTTGACCCTGCGGGTCAGAGCCAAGAGCTTTGGCAGCACCCAGCAGGACTTCAGTTTTGCTTGGATGGAGGCTCCGAACAGTAAGCAGCCGGGCAGCTTTGTGACCTTCGGTAAGGGCTGTGCCGGTTCCGGCCTCCGGCCTTCCAAGTGCGCCTCCCTCAATGAGACGAGTTCTCTGCGTGGCAACCGCGGATACCCAAACATCACCTACCTGCTTGAGTTCCGCCCTCAGAGCAATCTCGAGCTCAGCGGTTTCCGTCTCAAGATGAAGAGTCGTGGGCAAGGGACCCTCACGCTGCCGACGTATCTCTACAGTTCGACGCAATCGGGCCAACCAGACAAGATGCTCGCCAGCGGCACGATGTCTGTCGGTACCAGTAGCAAGCACTACGCGACGACCCTCAACAAGACCGTCAAGCTTGCAGCCAAGCAGCTTTACTTCATCGGTTTCCGCAACCACAGCTCGACGATTACCGTCGGGACAGCATGGGGTGGCAGCATTGTGCCTTATTGGCGCAATAACGGCAGCGGCGGCTCTTGGATCCGTTTCACGACGCGGTCCTGGAGTTACATCATTGATTGTAAGGGCGGCCCGGGTGCCGTCCCGCAGATCGCGAGCAGCGCGTTGCCCGAGATTGGCCGCAGCTATGACCTGAAGCTGAGCTTTGCTGCTTCGCAGATCCCCGTTCTCGCATGGACGGGCTTCAGCGATAGCAGCTACAACACGCTGCCCTTGCCCTTCTCCTTGAGCCCCTTGGGCGCCAAGGGTTGCTGGCTTCTGTGCAGCGGCGAGCTGCTGCTGCCGACGGCGACTTCGGCAGCTGGCGTGGCGGCTGTGCCCTTCGTGATCCCAAATGCCAAGGACCTGATGGGCACGCGTTATTACCAGCAGTGGCTCCTCTTCGACAACAAGGCCAACTCCTTTGGTCTGGTCACGAGCGCGGCGGCGAGCCTGCGCTTGGGCGGCCGTCCCTGAGCCGCACTAGCCGTTTCCAAGCTTGATCCTGAGGAGGGATGGCCGGCTTGCCGGCCTCCTTCCTTCGGCAGCCGCTTAGGGTCGCTTTGCGATGGTCGCTTCGAGATTGACGATGAGAAGCCGCGACCGGCTCGCTACCCTGCCTCGCCATTTTTTCGCGAGCCCCGGCTGCCTGCATGTTCGATCTGACACCGCATCCTGATTCCAGTCTTCGGAGCGAGCTGCTCTCAGGGCTCACCGTTGCCCTGGCCCTTGTGCCCGAAGCCATTGCCTTTGCCTTCGTGGCGGGAGTGGACCCGCTGGTCGGGCTCTACGCGGCCTTCTTTCTGGGGCTGATTACCGCCCTCTTCGGGGGCCGGCCGGGGATGATCTCGGGGGCGACCGGAGCGATTGCCGTTGTCCTGGTGGCTCTGGTAGCCGAGCACGGGATCGAGTACATGTTCGCTGCCTTGGTGCTGATGGGGGTGATCCAAATCCTCGCTGGGCTGCTGCGGCTGGGGAAGTTCATCCGCATGGTGCCGCATCCGGTGATGCTGGGCTTCGTGAATGGGCTGGCGATCGTGATCCTGCTCTCGCAGCTCGGGCAGTTTCAGACCTTGGATGCCGCTGGCCAGCGGCAATGGATGCCGAGTCAGGAGATCTGGACCATGCTGGGTCTCGCTGGGCTGACCATGGCGATCATGATCTTATTGCCGAGGCTCACCCGCGCGGTCCCGGCGGCGCTGGCGGCGATCGTCGTGGTGACCTTGTTGACGCTGGGACTCCGGCTCGAGACTCCGACCATCTTGGATTACCTGCGCAACATGTCAGGGAATCCGGAGGCTTCGCTCGCCGGTGGCTTGCCGGAATTCCACGTGCCGGCCGTGCCCTTCAACCTCGAGTCGATCCGCATCATCTTGCCCTTCGGCATCATCCTCGCGGCGGTCGGGCTCATCGAATCGCTGCTCACCCTGACCCTGGTCGACGAGCTGACCGAGACTCGCGGCCGCGGCAATAAGGAGTGCGTGGCCCAGGGGGCGGCCAATGTCACCTGCGGCTTCTTCGGGGCCATGGGCGGCTGCGCGATGATCGGCCAGAGCATGATCAATATCCAATCGGGGGGGCGAGAGCGCCTCTCGGGGATTACGGCGGCCGTCGTTTTGCTGGCCTTTGTCCTCGTCGCCTCGCCGCTGATCGAGGTGGTGCCCGTCGCCGCCTTGGTTGGCGTGATGTTCATGGTGGTGCTCGGCACCTTCGAGTGGACGAGTATCCGGGTGCTGCGCAAGATTCCGGTCAGCGACGCCTTCATCCTCATCTTGGTTTCGGGCGTGACCGTGCTGACGGACTTGGCGGTCGCGGTCTTCGTTGGCGTCATCGTCTCGGCCCTGGTCTTCGCTTGGAAGCACGCCAAGGTCATCCATGTGCTTACAGAGACGCTGCCGGGGGGCAGCAAGGTCTACTCCCTGCGTGGCCCGCTGTTCTTTGGCTCGGTGAAGAGCTTTCTCGAACTCTTCGATCCGAAGAACGACCCCGAGGATGTCGTGATCGACTTCGAATACGCTCGCGTCTCTGACCACTCTGCGATCGAGGCCATCGATACCCTTGCCGAGCGCTTTTTGCATGCGGGCAAGACCCTGCACCTGCGCCATCTGAGCCCCGAGTGCCGCAAGCTTCTGCACAAGGCGGGGAACATGGTGGAGGTCAACGTGATCGAAGACCCCAGATACCACGTGGCAACGGACGAGCTGGGCTGAGGCCTAGGGCACGAGCGTTGCTGGGGCTGCTCTCGGCGTTCTGAGAGGGCGCGAGCACTGCCAGGCTCTGCTAGACTCCGCTGCCTCGGGAGGGGTAGCCATGGATGATGGAATGTCGCCGGAGCCAAAAGGCCAGGCGCGGGGTGCTGCGGGGGCGAATCTTCAGGTGGGTGGTGCCCGGCGTGCACGGGGAAGCTGGCGCGTCGCCGACATCGTGCGCGGCATGAAAGAGGATGCTGAGCTGGCTGGGCGCATCCGTGCCTGGCATGTCGAAGCGGCGCGGCCCGGGCAGTTTTCAGGGCTGCCGCAGGGTCTTGACCCGAGGCTGCAGGCGGTGCTGAAGAGCCGTGGTATCGAAGAACTCTACACCCATCAGCGGGCGGCGATCGAGGCGGCGCTGCGAGGAGAGGATGTCCTGGTGTCGACCCCGACAGCATCGGGCAAGACCGTCTGCTACACCCTACCCATTCTGCAGAGCTTGCTCGAGAGCAAGGGCGCGGCGCGGGCGCTGCTGCTCTTCCCGACCAAGGCCCTGTCTCAGGACCAGAACCTCGGGCTTGAGCGCCTGCTGCTCGCCGCTAAGGAGGTGGATCCTCTCTTTGCCGAGGTGCAGGCTTGTACCTACGACGGGGACACCCCGCCGGCAGTGCGTCGCAGCCTGCGTGATAACGGGCACTTGGTGCTGAGCAACCCTTGGATGCTTCACCAAGGCATACTGCCCAACCACGTCAAGTGGGCCAGCCTCTTTCGCGAGCTGCGCTACATCGTCGTCGACGAGCTGCATACCCTGGCCGGCGTCTTTGGCTCTAGTGTCGCCAACGTATTGCGGCGGCTGCTGCGCATCGCCGATCACTATGGGGCCAAGCCGCGTTTTCTGGCTAGCTCCGCGACGCTTCGCGATGCCGGAGAGCATGCTCGCAAGCTCTTTGGCCGTGAGGTGACGGTCATCGACGAAGACGGTTCTCCGGCTGGGGCGCGTTACTTCGCGGTTTACAACCCGCCCATCGTGCATCCACAGGCGGGGCTGCGCGCCAATGCCTTGGAGGAAGCTCGCGCACTCGCCAGGCACCTCGCCTGTCCCAAACACCAGACCATCTTCTTTTGTCGCCGGCGCACGGCGGTCGAAGTCTTGACCCGTTACCTCAAGGAAGCCGCGCCTTCGCTTGGCATGAATCCCGACGAGATCCGCGGTTATCGCGGCGGCTACCTGCCACAGCGCCGGCGTGAGATCGAGGAGGGCTTGAAGAAGGGTACGGTCAAGGTCGTCGTCTCGACCAATGCCCTCGAGCTGGGGGTCGATATTGGCGAGCTCGATGTCTGCGTCCTGGTCGGCTATCCGGGCACCCAAGCCTCGTTTTGGCAGCGTGCGGGGCGGGTCGGCCGCCGTGGCCAGGAGAGCCTCGTCGTGCAGATCGCGCGCAGCGATCCCATGGACCAGTACTTGGCGCAGCAGCCGCAGAGCCTGTTCCGAGCCGCGCGCGAGCGTCTCGCTCTCGACCCCGACAATCTGGTCATCCTCTCCGAGCAGCTCAAGTGCGCGGCCTTCGAGCTGCCCTTCGAAGTTCAGGACGAGGAGGGCGAGGCTAGGATCTCCGATGTCAGCTACGGAGCGGCGCGGCATGCCAGCGAGATCCTCGATTACCTGGCAGAGGAGTCGGGCTTTCTCCATCGCAAGGGGGGGGAGTATCGCTGGATGGCGGATTCGTACCCGGCGCAGGACGTAACGCTGATTGGTAATGAGCCAGATAACGTACTGATCCTCGATATCGATAGCGGCAAGGCCATCGGCGAAACCGATCGCGAGAGTTCGATCGAGACGGTCTACGAGGGGGCCATCTACCAGGTCGAGGGGGAGACTTGGCGCAGCGAGCGCTTCGACTACAAGAATCGCCGTGCCTACGTCCGCAAGGTCGACAGCGATTACTTTACCGATGCACAAACGGCCACGGAGCTGCGGGTGCTGGAGATCGAAGAGCAGCACGAGCGCTGGCGAGAAGGCGAAAAGGATTCTGGCCAAGGGCTCGACTACGGCGTGGCCCGAGGCGAAGTGCACGTCACGACCGTGGCGACGCTGTTCAAGAAGATCCGCTTCTATACCCGTGAGAACGTGGGGGCGGGGGAGATCCATCTGCCTCCGGAGGAAGTGGATACGGAGTGCTTCGCCCTCTTCCTCGCAAACAGCTCGGCGGAGGAGCTGCAGCTCGGCGAGCATGCGGCAGCCTGGCGCGCCCTCGGGCGTTTGCTGCGCCGGGTCGCGCCCCTGCTTGTCCGCTGTCAGCCGAGTGATCTCGGCCTTAGCTCTCAGATCAAGGGCCCGCACTTCGACTGCCCGACGATTTGGATGTGGGACCGGGTCATGGGGGGGGTAGGTCTGGGGCAGATCCTCTTCGAGGAACACCGAGCGCTGCTGGATGCCGCCCATGCGGTCGTTGCCGGCTGTGACTGCGAAGTTGGCTGCCCCGCCTGTGTCGGAACCCGGGCCGAAGTCGGTCCCAGCGGCAAGGCTCATGTACGAGCGCTGCTCGAACACATGCTCGGGGGAGAGGCGCCGCGTCTCGTCGAAGAGCGCCAGCAGCAGGACGAGGTGTGAGCGGGGGCTTCCGCGACAAGTTGCGACGGCAGCGCCGAGAGGATGCTCCGTCAAAAATCACTGCGCTCCGGCGTCAGGCCAGGGAAATGATCGGGCGCAAACTTGGTAAGCACCGAGCCCGTGCCGTGATTCGGGAAGGCGGCCGTGCCGGCGACCCCACTGGGCTGCAGATCGAAGAGAATGCTCACGGGTGCTTTGCCGCCCGCATTCAGGACTATCCACTCGATTACCGGCATGGGGCGCTGGCGCTCGGAGCCGCTCTTGAACCGCCGCGGTATGGCTGGGACTTGCTTGCCCAGGATGAGGCCCTTGCTCAGTTCTCGCTTCACGACGCGGTCTTCGTCGACATCGAGACCACGGGACTCCGGGCGGGGGCCGGAACTCAGGTCTTCCTGATCGGGCTCGGCCGTTTCGAAGCCGATCGCTTTGTGCTCTGGCAGGGCTTCTTGCGTGATCCGAAGGAAGAGCCGGCTTTGCTCGAAGCCTGCGCTCAGCGACTCGTGGGCTGCTCGGGAATGGTCAGCTTCTTCGGTAAGAGCTTCGATCGGCACCGCTTGCATGAGCGCTTTGCCTACTGGCGGCGAAGCAGCCCCTTCCTCGATCTCCCGCACCTGGATTTGTATTGGCTGTGTCGCCGGCTGCAGCCGCGCGGAGCCGAGGACGGCAAGCTCCGCACCATGGAAGGCCTGGTTGCCGGGGTCGAGCGTGAGCAGGACTTGCCCGGCAGCGAGGCGCCGGCTGCTTGGTTCGCCTATCAGCGGGGACAGCCGCACCTCCTCGAAGGAGTCTTCGCCCACCATCGCGACGATGTGCTCTCGCTGCTTACGCTGGCAGCGCAGCTGGGCAGGCTCTGCCGGGCCTCGTCCTGTGAAGCCGAAGCTGCGCTGCTCTTGGCTCGTTGCCTGCACAAGCGCAAGGATGAGCGCGCCCTCTCCTATTGGGCCAAGGCCTGGACCCAGCTCGATAGGGAGCTACGCCGGAGCTGCGCTGTCGAATATGCCACGATGCTTCGCCGCGCTAAGGACCCCGGTTCTGCCCTCGAAGTGCTCGAAGTGGCTCGCTCGGATCCCAGGGATAAATGCTTTCTCGAGGCCAGTCTCGAACGAATACATATTCACCGTACTCTAACTCGTGATTATGACGCGGCGCAGCGCGAATTCGAACTCGCGCAGGCTCGCCTGTTCGAGTGCGGAATAGGGTGGGTGCGTGAACAGTGGCAGCAGAAACTGAACAAGCAAGCGGAGCGCCTGAGGCGAGCCCGGAGCAAGAGCCAGAGTCAGGGCAAGGACAAGAGCAAAGGCCCGGCTACGCCCTAGGACCTTTCTTCACCCTGCCTCTGCTGGCCCACGCTTTGTCCCTCGATGCCGCCCTCGTCGCCGGAATCTGGCTTTGTCTCTTTGGAGGGGGGACTTTTGAGGCTCTCTTGCTGGCAACGGTGACCTTGAGCGTTTATCTCGGCGATCGATGGGTCGATTCCAGACGATCGCCCAAGGGGGTCGAGCTGCCGATCCGGTATTTCGTGGCGCGGGAAGCACCCCTCGTTGTGCTTGCGATGCTCGGAATATGTATATCGTTCTCGGTGTATAAGGCTATCCAGATCCTTCCCTCGGAACGATTGTTCGATGCCCTTCTCCTGGGGGCCCTGCTTTTGGCTTACCTGGCCCTGGCTCATGTCTTTCCCCGGGTTTTTCGCGTCCTTCTGGCTCGCGAGTTCATGATTGGGCTCTTCTTCGCCTTGGCCTTGGGATTCTTACTGCCCGCCGAGCAACGAATGGAGCCGGGGCTTTTCCTCTTTGCTCTGCTTTGCGCCGCGAACGCCCACGCCGTCTCTTTTGCCGAACGCGATCTGGATCAGGCCCTGGGTATCGCCTCGACCGCTCGTTTTTTGCCCCCGTCTTTGCGGACAGATCTCTTGTTTTTGCTTGGAGTCTTGATCGCCGTAGTCATCACCGAGACTCCTTTTCGGGCTGAGCTTATGACGGCGGCTGCCCTTGAGTTCTTCCTCTTTCTTCGTCTCGGCCCCTGTCGGAGTAGCGTGATCCTGGCCGATCTACCGCTTTACGGGACTGCGATGGCCTTCCTGGCCTTTAGCTAAGTGGACGCCTACGCGAAGCTGGCACCGTTGTATGGCCTGCTGGAAAACCTGGTGTTTTTGGGGGCCATGCAGCGTTGCCGAAAGGCGCTGCTCGCGGAGCTACCGGAGACCGGGCATGTCCTACTTCTTGGCGAGGGACCCGGCGCCTTTCTGCAGCTATTGCTTCGTCAGCGGCCGCAGCTAGAGATCGAAGTGCTGGATGCCAGTGAGCGGATGCTGGCAAGGGCGCGAAGGCGGGTAGGGGCTACGGATGCGCAGCGACTGCGCTGGAGCGTTGGGGATGCGCTAACGATTGCTCCACAGCGGCCGAGCTATCAAGCCGTCGTCTGCTGCTTCTTCCTCGATAGCTTTGCTGGGGAAGACTTGGCGCGTCTGCTGAGGCGCATCGATTCTTGGCTGGCGCCCGGGGCCCGGCTGTTGGTGAGCGATTTCCGCCAGGCTAGCAGCGGTCTGGCCGCTCTTCGCAGCCGCCTGTGGCTGCGCCTGCTCTATAGCTGCTTTGGCTTGGCGACCGGGCTCCAGGTGCGGGAGCTTGAGGACCCTGGGCCTTATCTGGAGCAGCTCGGTTTGCAGCAAAGGCAGGAGCGTCGAATCGCCGCTGGGCTGATGTGGGCCAGGTCCTTCGCTAGGCGGGAATAGGGGGGCTCGTTCGGCTAGGCTCGCTTGCGGGAGAGGCTGGCTACATGGCCAGCCCCCCCGCAAGGCAGAACGAACTCAGACCAGGTACATCTGGCGCGCGGCGTGGGTTAGTTCGTCGCGGAACTTGGGGTCGGCCAGCGAAATCAGAGTATTGGCGCGTTCGGTGCTGGTCATGCCCTTGAGGTTGGCGATGCCGTGTTCGGTGATCACGTATTGGACGTCGAGTCGGGTGTCGGTCACCGGGCCGTTGAGCGTCGGCACGATGCGGCTGAACTTGCCGCGTCCGGCCGTTGAGGTGAAGGCCAGGATCGACTTGCCGCCCTTACTACGCTGGGAGCCACGGACGAAGTCGAGCTGGCCGCCCGTCGCCGTGAACTGCTGGTGCCCGATGGCTTCCGAGTTCACCTGACCGAGAAGGTCGATCTCGAGGAGGCTGTTGACCGAGATGAAGTTGTCGTTCTTCTCGATAATGCCGGGGTTGATCACGTAGTCGGTGGGGTGGGCCTCGAAGTAGAGGTTGTCGTCGAGGAAGTCGTAGTGCTCCTTGTTGCCCCAGGTGAAGCTGAAGATGGCCTTGCGGTTGTGCAGGGTCTTGCGGGCGCCGTTAGCAACACCGAGCTTCGCCAGGTGCACGAGGCCAGCGGTCAGGCACTCACTGTGGATACCCAGCTCGTTGTGCTCTTCGAGGAAGGCGCAGACCCGGTCGGGAATCGCGCCTACGCCCATTTGCAGAGTCGCGCCGTCCGGGATCAGCTCCACGATATTGCGAGCGATGGCCTGGGCTTCGGGCAGATTCTTATCGCTGTTGATCTCGAGGAGCGGGACGTGGTTTTCCACAATCGCGTCGACCTCGGAGACGTGAAGCAGGGTGCGCCCATTGATGCGGGGCATGTTTTCGTTGACCTCGACCAACACCTTCTTACTGGTGCGGCAAGCCGCCGGGCCGTAGTCGTGGTTGACGCCGAAGCTAAAGAAGCCGGCCTTATCCATCGGGCTGACAGTTAGGATCGTGGCGTCAATGTGCAGCTTTTCGCTGCGCAGCATGTGCGGGAATTCGCCAAAGGAGTTGGGCAGGAACTCAAAGAGCTTCCTACCTTCTTCGCGGCCCCGCTTGGCCAGTTCGCGTTCTACTGTGTGGTAAAAGCCGCATTTGAGATGAATCCGGTCTAGGAGCTCGTAACGCAGGATGGTATTAGCTGCGTATTCGAGCGAGTGATAATAGTAGACCGTGAGATCGCGGAGATCGTTGGCCTCGACCCGGTCGGCGAGTGCCTTGAGCAGTGCCGGGGGTTCGCAGACGGCCATTGCCTTAACAATGTTGTCGCCGTTCTCGATCAAACCGATGGCCTGCTCCGCAGTCATCAGCTTCTTCTGGTATTCCTCTTGGAACGACACGGTATCCCTCTCCTGACGGATGCAGCTCTGGGTTCTTCGACCGCGAGCCTGAGCCTGGGTCGAAGCCATTTGTGATCTTGAAGGCTGGGGGGTCTCGTCGTGTGCCCCCTAGAGCAGCGCAGACTTCGGCAGCGGCGCACGCCGAATACGCCGGGTAGGGAGGATAAGAGTGCGGCGCCGGTGGCCCCCCCGGGGCAAACTGCGCAATTGCCCGGGCCTCCTTACGGGGAGACCTTGCTCGCAGTGCTAATCGGTCGCGACCAGGGATGCCCTGCTTCGAAATGCTGCCAGCAGATTCGCGACAGTTTCCGCAAAAGTACGTAGCCTTCGTTGTCTTTGCGCCAGGAGCGGTCCGCCTGATCGTCGGTGGTGAAGCAGGCGACGTAATCACCGCCTGGAGCATGGACGAGGATGACCTCTGAGCGCGAATCCGAAACGGCGCCCTGCTTGGAGAGAACTTCGTATTCGGGGGGGATCGCAGCCAGCGCACGTCCATCCCAGAAGCTACGAGCCAGGGCCCGACGCATGCGATAACTCGCCCATGCCGTGCCGGCTTTGCCCTCACGGATCATTCGGAGTAGGCCGGCCATTTCGCGCGGGCTGCACTGACCCCAGCCATAGCGCTCCCAGTCGGGTTTCCGCCCCGGGGTGCGGCTATTCATGCGGATTTTCTCGAAGCCATGAGCTGCCAGCCAGGCGTTGATGGCGGTGCCGGTGCCGGCCAGCTCTTGTAGCCAGAGGCTGGCGGTATTGTCGCTCAGCGTTTCCATCAGCAGGATGAGCTTGGGAATGCTGATGCTCTCTCCGTCTCGGAAGCTGCCGAGTAGGTCGTTGCCGGGATAAAGGCGGGAGGCCTCGTACTGCAGTTCCGCCTCGTAGTCGACCCGCCCCGCTTCGATGGCGTCAAAAAGGGTGACTAGGATCGGCACCTTGATCATCGAGGCCGTGGGAAAGAGATCGTCGGCACAGAACTCGGCCTTCTCGCCACTGCCCAAGTGCTCGACGTAGAAGCCGACGCGGCCGCGGAAATCCTTCACTGCTTCCATGAGCCGAGCTTGCAGCTGCGCTGGCCCTGGGCGATGAGCGGGGCGGCTCATCTGGCAGGAGAAGAGGAGAAGCGGGAGGAGGAGCAGAAAAATGCGGGAAAACATGCTCTGGAAACTAGCAGAGTATTGCAGCATTCGCGCAGCCGCAGAGTACCGTCTTTCACTTGCGACCGGCGCCTTGGCCTCTTCTCCTCAGTGGTAGACGGGGAGCTTGGGCCAGGTCGGGGCTTCCTTCAGCTTCTTCGCCCGCCTGCCAGCGGCGGCCGAGATAGGAACACGCATATGCGAACCGTCGTCGTCTTGCGAGAAAACGGCATGGGCCACGGGGACCCAGAACTCGGTTACAAAATCCTTGGTGCCTGCCTGCGGAAATTGCACGGCGCGGTGAAAGGGCTCGAAGCGATCGTGCTCTTCAACAGCGGAGTGCAGCTCCTTTGTGGTGATTCGCCCTTCATCGGCGACTTCCATCAGTTGGAAGAGCATGGCATCGATGTCTTGGCCTGCGGCACCTGCCTTGAGCACTTGGGGCTCGAACTGAAGACCGGCACCGTCTCCAATATGGATGAGATCCTTCGAGAGATGGCGATGGCGGACAAGGTCATCACCCTGTGAGTGCTGCGGTGCTTATGGCGCTCGCTATGAAAGAAGGCCTGCGATGAAACTCTATTCCTTGCTCGGTAATCGCCAAAAGCTCGATGGCGGCGCCATGTTTGGCAACGCACCGAAGGCCTTTTGGCGCCGTTTGCTGCCCAGCGATGATAATAATCGCATTGAGCTGGCCTGTCGCTGCCTCCTCGTAGAGGAGGCGAGCGGCCGGCGCATCCTCTTCGAGACCGGCATTGGCAGTTTTTTTTCCCCAGAAATGAAGGAGCGCTTCGGAGTCCAGGAAGAGGAGCACATCTTGCTCAAGCGGCTGGCGGAGCTGGGGCTGAGTGACTCAGATATCGATATCGTCGTCTTGTCGCACCTGCACTTTGACCATGCCGGTGGGCTGCTGAGTGGCTGGAGAGAGGGCGAGGAGTCTGAACTCTTGTTTCCGAAGGCGAGTTTCCTCGTCGGCAAGGAGGCTTGGGAGCGGGCGCTCGCGCCACATCCGCGCGACCGTGCTAGCTTTATTCCCCGTATCCAGGAGCTCCTCGAGGCGAGTGGGCGTTTGGACTTGGTGATCGGTCCGCAAAGCAGCCGACTAGGCGAGGCGTATCGTTTCCACCTGAGCCATGGGCATACCCCTGGCCAGTTGCTGTGCGAGATGGCGACGCCGGATGGACCTCTGGTCTATGCCGGGGACCTGGTGCCCGGTATCGCCTGGGTGCGCAAAGGGATCACGATGGGCTACGACCGGTTCCCCGAACTCCTCATCGATGAAAAAGCCGCCTTGCTCCGTGATCTAATCGAGCGCGGTGGGCGCCTGTTCTTTTCCCATGATCCGCAGTATGCGGTGGCCGGACTAGAGCAGAACGCCCAAGGGCAGATCGTCGCCAAGGACCCGGTGCCTGCCCTAGCTACGGGGTAGGCGCTACCGCTTATTGCCCAGCGCATGCGGCTTGGATCTTGGATAGCGCCAGTTGCATGGTCTTCTTGGCTTCCTCGTGCTCTTCTGCTTCGGCGGCAGAGTGCAGCTGTGGTAGCACGGCCTGGGCAGCGGCGCCGATGGCCATCAGGGTGTGAGCCGCTTCCTCGCGGACCTTCCACTCGGGGGCATTGAGGCACATGCAGAGAAAGCCGAGGGAGTCGCCTGGACGCATCTCGAAGTGATTGCGGTGCACCCGTGCGTAGCCCTGGAAAAAGGCCTCCTGCAAGAGTTCGCGATGGGCCTCCCAGTGCTGGGCGTAGACGATCTGTAGCAAAGCCTCGCCCCAAGGCGTGCGCATGAGTTCTGACTCCTCGCCCTGCATCTCATCGACGATGGCCGGAAGCAGAGCTTCGCCCTCGGCGATGAGTTCGGTGACTGCAGCAAGGCGTTGCACGCCCTTGGGGGAGCTGAGCTGGAGGATGCACTCGCGAATGGTTCGCCCGGATGGAAGCTTGTTCTCTGCCATGGGCGAGAGTCTAGCAGGCTGCCTCGCAGCTCGCGCGAGTGGCGGTCATGGATCGGCTCGCTAGTATGTTTCTGCTCGGAGACGAGTTATGAGCAAAGGCAACCTGATCCAGCCCCGCACCCTGAAGGGCTTCCGCGACTTCCTTCCCAAGCAAGCGCTCCCGCGGGAAGAGCTGATCGCAGCGGCAAGAGAAGTCTTCCGCAGCTTTGGTTTCGTGCCGATCGACCTGCCCTCGCTGGAGTTGGCGGAGATCTTGCTCGGAAAGGGCGGCGGCGACACCGAGAAGGAACTGTATCGCTTTCAGGATCGAGGCAAGCGCGACGTCGCCATGCGCTTCGATTTGACCGTTCCCTTCGCGCGTTTTGCCGCCCAACACATCGGCCAGCTGGGAAAGCCCTTCAAGCGATATCACATGGGGACCGTTTGGCGCGGGGAAAATGTCCAGCGTGGTCGTTATCGCGAGTTTATGCAGTGCGACTTCGACACGATCGGCACCCGCAGCCTCTACAGCGACATCGAGATCGGCCTGGTCATTGATGCCCTGCTACGGCGCCTTGGAGTCGAGCGTTTTGAAATCCGCATCAACCACCGTCAGGTTCTTGCCGGTTTGCTGGAGACGCTCGGGCTCGAGGAGAAGACCGCGGAAATGCTGCGGGCCCTCGACAAGCTCGGCAAAATCGGCCGCGAGAAGGTGGCGGCGGAGATGGCCGAGACGGCCGGAGCCAGCGAAGCGCAGAGCAAGGCCGTGCTCGATTTTGCCGGGCTCTCGGGCCAAGGATCTGAGCTTTTGGCCAAGGCCGAGCTTGCTGTCCAGGGCAGCGAGCGCGGACGAGAGGGCATCGCTCAGCTGCGCGAGATCCTGGCCGGACTGGCCGCGGGCGGCCTGGAGGCGCCGCGCCTGGTCCTCGACCTCTCTATCGCCCGCGGACTCGACTATTACACCGGCACCATCTACGAGAGCTTCCTCAGCGATCTACCGGGACTCGGCAGCGTTTGCTCGGGCGGTCGCTATGACGACTTGGCCTCGCTCTACAGCAAGGAAGAGTTGCCGGGGATCGGCGCCTCGCTCGGTCTCGATCGCCTGCTTGCTGGGCTCGAAGAGCTGGGGCTGCTGCAGAAAAGTGGCAGCACCGCGCCAGTTTTCGTGCCCTTCTTCGCTAAGGAACAGGGAGAACAATATATCGCCCTGGTGCAGCAGCTGCGCCGCGCCGGCATCGGCTGTGAGTTTTATCCCGAGCCCAAGCGGCTGGGCCAGCAGCTCAAATACGCCGATAAACGCGGCTTTCGCCTGGCAGTATTGGTCGGCGACGACGAGTGGGCCTCGGAGAGCTTCCAGCTCAAGGATCTGAAGACAGGAGAGTCCGAAGAGCATGCTCTTCGCGACCTCTGCACGGTCATTCAGCAGAAACTGGAGGGTGCAGCGTGAGGCTGCCCTTGCGAGCGCTGGTCTGGGTTCTCCTCCCTTTGCTGGGCGGAGCCACGCTGCTGGCCCAGGACACCGTTTCCAAGGGGGGGCAGCATGGTTGGCCCTTCGGCGTCTCCAGGGGCGAGGGGCCGATGGCCAGCCTGGATAAGCGCGACCTCTATAACCTCGGGGTGCTCGGAGCCAAGGCCTGGGACGCGAATCGGCCCGAACCCGAGCCACGCCGAACCGGCGGTCAGCGGCGCTTTCGGGCAGCGCCGCGGCCGGAGAAGGATGTCGGCCCGGAGCGACTTCTGATTCGAGCCCTATATCCGGATGGTCCGGCGATGCGCGCTGGCCTGAAGCTCGGCGATGTGCTGGTGGGGCTCGGGCGTCGACGCTTCAAAGGCGGCTGCTTTGCGCCCCTGAGCAAAGCCCTGCTCCGCGCCGAATCGCGCAAGGGGAAGCAGAAGATCGATCTTATGGTCGAGAGGGGCAAGGAGCTGCTGACGCTGACCGCGGAGATTCCCTTTGTCGATAAGAGCTACTCCAAGCCCGAACAGGGAAAAGCTCGTGAGAGGATCCTCAAGGATGCCCTGAAGTGGCTGGCCCAGCAGCAGGCAGAGAATGGCGGATTTCGACCGACCCTTGGGGGGAATAACGGCGCGGTAGTCATGACCAGCCTGGCTGGGCTCGCCTGGCTCTCGGGCGGCAGTAGCCTCGATAGGGGACCGCAGGCAAAGAACCTGCAGGCTGCCTTAGACTTTGTAACAAGCGCCCTCGGTGCCAAGAGCCCTTTGGACGGCCGGCGCCCCGGAGGAGCGAACTGGGATCAAAGCACCTGGGCCTATGCCCATGCCGGGATCTTTCTCGGTGAGCTGCAGCATGTCTCGCCCCGGGAGGAAACCAAGCAGGAGCTTGGCCGGATTGCCAAGGAATTGGCTGCGCGCCAGGAAGTCAGTGGCGGCTACGCCCACGGCCCGGGCGGCCCGAATGCCCTGGGTTATCTCGAGCTCAATATCATGGCTGGATTCGTCCTCTCCAGTATCGGACTCGCCAAGCAGGCGGGCTGCGAGGTCGAGATGGACTGTGTCGACAAGCTATTGAAATACTGTGAGAAGTCGTCGGCCGGCGGTGGCGTTGGTTATTCGACAAAGAACGGTCAGCAGGGCCGGGGCAATATCGGCCGCAGCGCCGGTGCCTGGCTAGGGGCCGTTGCTTGCGGCAAGGGCCGAAATCGTTTCGTCAGGGCCATGGGCTCCTATGTGAAGAGTCATGTTGCGGATGCTCTTGGTGGGCATGCGACCCTGATGCAGCACATCTTGCTGGCAGGGCTTGCCGCGAAGGCCTCTGGCAAATCGAGCAGCAAGCGCTTCTGGAAGGCGATGCTGCCAAGCTTCATTCTCGCGCGGGCTCCCGATGGCAGTCTGCATCCGCGCCCTTGGCATGAGTCGCTGAACATGCAAAGCAATACCGACGTGAGCCTGGGCCCCATCTGGACCACGGCATGCTGGGCCATCGTGCTGGGCGCCGGAGAGGGCATCGAAGACGCCGGTGGACTGCCGGCTTGGTGTCGAAGCCACTAGCTCATAGACCATGGTAATCCTCCAACTCGCGAGCTTGTTTACCCTCTTCGCGGCCTTGCTTGCCTGCACGAGGAGCAAGAAGCTGTCGATCGTCCTCTCGGGCTTGCTGGCGCTGCTGCTGGCCATGCAATGCCTGGCTGTGCTCCTACTCGGCGAAGTGGCCGACCATCGCTTTTACTTCCACCTGCTACATCTAGGGGATGCTCTCTCGGTAGCCAGCTCGTTCGTCTTCGAGGGGGTGTTGACCGCCAGCGGGCTGCTGATCGGCTGGGCAGCGTTGCATCTTGCGGGACGCCGCCTCAGCAGGCTCCGCAAGCGGGCCTATGTCCTTTCGCTCCTATCCCTTGTTAGCGTCGGCATCATGCTCTTGAACGGCGGCATCCTGAGGCAGCTCTGGACCACCTGGCGCATTCAGACCGTCGAGACGAGGACGATCCGGGTAGCCCTGGCACAGCTCGGCATTGACCCCGACGACTACGTGTTCCCGGACAGAATCGAGGCGCAGCCGGGCAAGAACCTCATCGTCCTCTCGTTGGAGTCCTACGAACGAGGCTACCTGCTCCCACCCCTGGAGCATCTGACCCCACAGCTGCGTGCGATCCGGGCAAAAGGCAGCTACAGCGACCTGGAATCCTGTCCGGGAGGCGGCTTCACGGTGGCTTCGCTCTACCTGGCCATGACCGGCGTGCCCGCGTTCTTTGGCAGCGGGCCGCTGACGAACTTCAAGGACACCAAGGGCTGTCGCCTCACGACTGTCCCGGACATCCTTCGCAGGGCGGGATACTCGGTCGAGTACCTGATTGGTCTCCCTTGGTTCGCGGGCACCGAGGACCTGGCGACGGCCCTGGGCTTAGATGTGCAGAAGGTTTCGGATGACCCAGCCGCGAACTCGCCGAATTGGGGTCTGCACGACAAGGATCTCTTCATTCAACTCCGTGGGCTCGTCGACGAGCGGGCGCGCTCGGGTAAGCCGTTCTGCATCGTTGCCTCGACGATCTCCACGCACTTCCCCAACGGCATCTACGACGAGAGGATGCGCGGCCGGCTCCCTGAGCAATCCAACGAACTTGAGTTCATGGCCTCGGCCGTGGATCACTGGATCGGCCAGCTGTTTCGGCATCTCGACGAGATCGGCATCGGCAAGGACACCTCCATCGTGATCTTCCCAGACCACAGGTTCATGGGGCTTCGCAACCCCACGATCCAGAAGATGCGGGAGCGCGGCCTTTTCGTCCTGACCAACGCCTCTGACAAGGAAGTTCTGACCAGCCCTAGGCATCGGCTTAGTCAACTGGACCTCTCGTCCCTCATCCTGGCCTGCGCAGGCGTCAAGCACAACGCGCGCTTTCTCGTGGACCTGATCCCTCAGGATGACCCGGTGCAGTTCGTGCGTGACCATGTCGTTGATATCGGTGCTCTCAACAAGGCTGCGATCATCACGCTCGGCTGCGAGAACGGGATCGTTATCCGCAGGGCTCGGCAGGGATGCCTCCTCCTGCAGAGCTCCTCGGGAGTGACCCTTCTCGAGCTGGAGGATCCGAGCGAGGACCGTTTCCAGCACATCGTGTTCGACAGGCTTATGCGCGTGCGCTCGGCCCGACTGGAGCAGGATCCAAGCGTCTTTGGTGCAGGCAAGGGCGAGGGGGCGCAGCCGGCAGAGTCACCGAAGTTCGCTGAACTCAAAATCTCCAGGGTCAATGGGGTCCTCCACGCAGAGTTCCGGCGCGGCGCAGGTCTGAAGATCGAGGGCAAGGGCGAAGAGATACGATTCAGCCGTGAAGAACTGAACCTCGATGGGACCCAGCAACACGAGATCGAGATACCGGACCATTCGATACCCTCAATGGCACGCTTCCCCTGCGGTAGGTGTCAAGGTAGTTGTCGCCTGAGTAAGGATCCTCACGCGGCCCCCGA